>Ga0157376_10000006_pt1 | contig 368549 bp, 314 predicted proteins | sample M45metaG_FD_121801 | JGI IMG/M metagenome (GOLD analysis project Ga0157376, IMG submission 121801) | Miscanthus rhizosphere microbial communities from Kellogg Biological Station, Michigan, USA - M4-5 metaG | ecosystem: Host-associated > Plants > Roots > Rhizosphere > Soil | place: USA... | reverse complement strand
TTGATAATCTTCGCCACGGCCAATCTCCTTTCTTGCAGAGCCTCTTGTGCTCACACGCAAAGGCTACTGCGTGGAGGTTGGCCTTCTCATCCCATCTCCAAAGCTTCGCGAAATGTGCCGCGATTCGCGCATGCATCGACCGTTGCAGTTCATCAGCTGCCGACTCGCGCAAGCGTCAAATGCAGGTCACAATCTCGTCCTATTTCGCGAAGCTTTGGAGTGCGGTGGAAATCCTCACCGATGAACGCCGGAGACGCGGCGCGCTCACGACACCGGCGCGCCGGCGCGGCCGACGACGATGCCGATCAGTTCGAAGTCGGCGCGGTCGCGGACTTCGATCGGACCGTGGCGTTCGTTGCGGCTCAACAGGCGGATGTGGCCGTTGCGGATGTCGAGCTGCTTGACGTATTCGTCGCCGCCGAGGCGGCAGACGACGATGCGGCGCATGGCTTCGGCCGTATTTTTCGTCGGCTTGACGAACAGCAGATCGCGGTCGGCGATCGCAGCGCCGATCATCGAATCGCCGGCGGCTTCGTAAACAACGCGTGCGCCAAGCGCGGCGAATGCGCGCGGGATCTCGCGATTCGCAGCGAGTGCAATGGCGTTCGATTCAGGACGAGCTGTTCGCCGTCGGCTGGCGCTGCGCAGCGAGGCGTCGAGGACACGGACCGCTTCGTGGACCTTCCGTTGATCTTCCGCGGAGAGATAGAAGTTCGGTTCGTCGAGGATCCAGCCCACGCTCTCGTTCAACGCTCGCGCGATGCGCACGATCGTGTCGAGCGTTGGCCGCTCGTGCGCAGCGGTGAGAATCCGACTCAGCGTCGTTGGCGTGATGCCGGCGTCGGCAGCGATCGCGCTTTGTTTTTTGCCGCTCTTCTCGATTGCCATTCGAAGGCGGTCGCGCCAGCTCAACACAAACAGAAATAGTGGCGGTCGGGGAAAACGAAGCCAGACGGTTGCATCGCCTTCCACGCAGCAGAAGATACCTCGGCCATGTAGTCGAGGGCGAGAGCAGCCAGCGATTCTTTCGATCGCGCGCGCGGGATCACATGAAGTAACGTATGCGTGTCTTAAATCTCCCCCGCGTCAGGACTTGATGGCTACCCGCAAATCGAAAGAACAGACTTCCTTCACACCTCCGCCGCCTACCATCCCCGAGGTCGAACATCAGGCCGTGGCCGACTTCGCGCGGAAGGCGTACCTCGACTATTCGATGTACGTCATCCTCGACCGCGCCCTGCCGCACGTCGCCGACGGTCTCAAACCCGTGCAGCGCCGCATCGTCTACGCGATGTCGGAGCTCGGCCTCGGACCGAACGCGAAGCCGAAGAAATCGGCGCGCACGGTCGGCGACGTCATCGGCAAGTTTCATCCGCACGGCGACACGGCCTGCTACGACGCCATGGTGCTGATGGCCCAGCCGTTTTCGATGCGCTATCCGCTCGTGGAAGGGCAGGGGAACTTCGGCTCGCCCGACGAGCCGAAAGAGTTCGCCGCGATGCGATATACCGAGGCGAAGCTGTCGAAGTTCGCGCAGTCGCTGCTGTCGGAGCTGGAGCAGGGCACCGTCGACTGGGGTCAGAACTTCGACGGAACGCTGCGCGAGCCGAAGCTGCTGCCGTCGCGATTGCCGCACGTGCTGCTCAACGGCGCGTCGGGCATCGCGGTCGGCATGGCCACCGACATTCCGTCGCACAACGTGCGCGAAGTGGTCGGCGCGTGCCTGGAGCTGCTCGACAATCCCGACGCCACGATCGCGCAGCTCACGAAGCACATCAAAGGTCCCGATTTTCCGACCGAGGCCGAGATCATCACGCCGGTCGCCGAGATCCGGGAGATGTACAAAACGGGCAACGGCTCGATCCGCCAGCGCGCGAAGTGGGAAATCGAGAACGGCGACATCGTCATCAGCGCGCTGCCGTTCATGGTCTCCGGCAACAAGGTGCAGCAGCAGATCGCGGCGCAGATGAACGCGAAGAAGCTGCCGATGATCGAGGCGCTGAACGATGAGTCGGATCACGAGGATCCGACGCGCATCGTGCTCGTGCCGCGCTCGAACCGCGTCGACCTCGACGAGGTGATGGCGCATCTCTTCGCCACGACTGACCTCGAGCGCACGTACCGCGTGAACATGAACATGATCGGCCTCAACGGCCGGCCGCGGCTTTTCGCGCTCAAGGAGCTGCTGAGCGAGTGGCTGGAGTTCCGGATCGAGACGGTGCGCCGCCGGCTGCAGCATCGCTACGATCACGTCAACGCGCGCATCCACATCCTCGACGGCTACCTGGTCGCCTATCTCAACGTCGACGAGGTGATCCGCATCATCCGCCGCGAGGACGAGCCGAAGCCGGTGCTGATGGCGCGCTTCAAACTTTCCGATCTGCAGGCCGAGGCGATCCTCGAACTGAAGTTGCGTTTCCTCAACAAGCTGCAGGAGGTGGAGATCCGCGGCGAGCAGGCCAAGCTCCAGGCCGAGCGCGCGGACCTCGAGAAAATCCTCGGCTCGAAGGCGCGGCTGCGCAAGCAGGTGCGCGACGAATTGGAAAAAGACGGCGCCGAATTCGGCGATCGCCGCCGCTCGCCGATCGTGAATGAGGCTGCGCCGGCGAAGGCGTTCGATCCGGCGGCGCTGATTTCGTCCGAACCGGTGACGGTGGTGTTGTCGGAACGGGGATGGGTTCGCGCGGGCAAGGGCCATGATCTCGATCCGACCACGCTGCAGTACAAATCGGGCGATGCCTTCCTGCACGCGGCGCGCGGACGCAGCAATCAGCTTGCGGTGTTCATCGACTCGACCGGCCGCACGTACTCGCTGCCGGCGCACGAGCTGCCGTCGGCGAAAGGGCACGGCGAGCCGCTGACCGCGTTCACCTCGCCCGCGCCCGGCGCGACATTCGTGTCGGTGATGATGGGCGACGCTGAAGATTTGTGGCTGCTGGCGACGGACGACGGCTACGGATTCGTGGCGCGGCTCGAAGATCTGCAAACGGATCGCAAAGCGGGGAAGGCGGTCGTCAACGTCAACGATGGCGCGACAGTGCTCCGTCCGCAGCGCGTGACGACGATCGAGACCGATCGCGTGGCCGCAGCGACGACCAGCGGCAAGCTGCTGCTCTTCGATGCGGTCGAGCTTCCGCTGCTCGCGCGCGGCAAAGGCGTGCAGACGATCAAGCTGCACAAGACGGAGCTGTTTCCGGAGAAGGTTGTCGGCGTCGCGGTCGTCGCCGCGGACGGAACGCTGGTCGTGCAAGCCGGCAAGCGCCACACGAATCTGAAGGGCGCCGATCTGGAGCCGTACATCGGCAAACGCGCGCAGCGGGGTCTGAAGCTGCCGCGCGGATTCCAGAACGTGAGCGTGATTCGACCCTGGTCGGATCGGGAACTGCGATCGCCCGACCTGGTGATGTAAATCTTCATGACCATCCGCCGCCGTCTCATGCTCTTCGCGATCATCGCGCTCACCATCGCCCTCGACCAGGGTGCGAAAGCGCTCGTGCGCCGAACGCTGATGAACTCGTATCCGATTCGCGCGGGAATCCTCACGCTCCTCCACACCGAGAACGCCGGCGCGTTTCTCTCCCTCGGCGCGGACCTTCCGCCGAACGTGCGCCACCTCATCTTCGATGGGCTCGTGTCGATCGGACTGCTCGCCGCGGCCTTCGTCCTCTTCACCGGCCGCATGCAGCCCGGGCCGGACGACGTGGCCATCGCCTTCATCATCGGTGGCGGCGTCGGCAATCTCATCGACCGCTTCCGCCTCGGCGGGCGCGTCACGGACTTTATCTACCTCGCCGCCGGTCCCGTGCACACCGGCGTCTTCAACATCGCCGACATGGCCATCACCGGCGGAGTACTCTGGCTGGCCATTTCGTGGATGTTCCGAAAGAAACCGACATGAGCGACGCTTCGCCATACCTCACCTTCGACCGCGCCGCGTGGGCCGCGCTGCGCGGCGGCACGCCGATGACGCTGACGCCGGACGATGTGGCGGAGCTGAGCGGGATCAACGAAGAGTTGTCGATGACGGAGGTGGAAGAGGTTTACCTGCCGTTATCGCGACTGGTGAATCTCCACGTCAGCGCCGTCCGCCAGCTTCACCGCGTCTCATCGCAATTTCTGAACACGCACGAAGCGAAGGTGCCGTACGTCGTGGCCATCGGCGGCAGCGTGTCGGCGGGAAAAAGCACCACCGCACGCGTCCTGCGCACGCTGCTCGCGCGCGGCGCCGATCATCCGCGCGTCGATCTCGTCACGACCGACGGCTTTCTCTTCCCCAACGCGGTCCTCGAGGAGCGCGGCATCATGCAGCGCAAGGGATTCCCCGAGAGCTACGACCGCGCGCGGCTGATCGAATTCGTATCGAATCTGAAGTCGGGCCTGTCGCCGCTCGATGTTCCGGTCTACTCGCACTTCGAGTACGACATCGTCGACGAGCGCCAGACCATCGATCATCCCGACATCGTCATCCTCGAAGGTCTGAACGTGCTGCAGACCGGCTCGATCCACGCGGTCTTCGTCTCCGACTTTGTCGATTTCTCGATCTACGTCGACGCCTCGGAAGCCGATCTCCTGACCTGGTTCCTGGAGCGCTTTCGCAAATTGCGCGAGACCGCCTTCCGCGATCCGGCGTCGTTCTTTCACCAGTTCGCGGCCATGCCCGAAGAAGAAGCGATGGCGCTGGCGAAATCGATCTGGGAGCGCATCAACCTGGCCAACCTGCGCGAGAACATCCTGCCGACGCGGGAACGGGCTCGGTTGATTCTGGGGAAGGGCGCGAGCCATGTTGTCGAACGCGTGTTGCTACGAAGAACGTAAATCACCACAGAGGCACAGAGGACACAGAGAAAACCTCTGTGTCTCTGTGGTTTATCTGCCTTACGTCCGATTCGCAAAGTAGCGCTTCAACCACGCCGACAATCCATCCAAACCCGGAAACAGCACCCGTTCCGTGATGTTGGCCTGATCGAGTTTGTCGCGCACTTCCCACTTCAGCGACGCGGGGATGATGATGCGGCGATACGTCGCCTCGCGGCGCTTGAGCAGGTCTTCGAGCTGGAGATCGGGCGATGACGGCAGCGAAAAGAGCGCGAACTGATTGACGATCCGGTCGTCGAGCGACGGCGGCTCGAAGAAGAGGACGAAATCGCGCTTCGACAATGCGTCGAAAGCCGCCACCGACGGCGCCACGCGATTCAGCAATTCGGCGGTGAAGATGTTCACGTCTTCATCCGCGAGCAGTTTGCGCAGCGGACGCGGAAGGAGCGCGTTCGTGCGGCCGTAATCGACGCACCAGATCGCGGCATCCTCGTCATAGTCCTTCAGCGTCGCGAAGTGCATGGCCACGAATGGCGAATAGCTCCAGTCGAGCAGCCGAGTCGGCAGGCCGTGATGCTTGGCCAGCGACATCCAGTTCCACACCCAGTCGCCGTGCACCGCGTTGCGCAGCGCGTACTTGCGGAAGCTGCTCAGCAGATGCCGTTCGTGCGGAACGTACCCACCGGTCTGCAGACTCGTTTCCAGCGAATGCGATGCGTGCGACGTGCCGCGAAAAACGAATCCCGAGCGGAAGCGATTGATCTCCTGGCGATACGAATCAGCGAAGACGGCTTCCTGCAACTCGGTCCAGGTCGAGACTCTTACATCCATGTCGTTTTGCCGTGCAAGGCTTTCACCACAGAGGCACACAGATCACAGAGGTGCTTTCTCTGTGTCCTCTGTGTCTCTGTGGTTCAATCGCCTTATGAAATACGCGCTGTTGATCTTAGCCCTAACCGCCGCCGCGTTTGCCGCGCCTCCTGCCTTCGCGCCCGATCGTCACGAAGGGGAAGGGCCGTGGACGCGACTCATCATCCGCGGCGTCACGCTCGTCGACGGCACCGGCGCGCCGCCGATCGGGCCGGTGGACATCGTCATCGAAGGCAACCGCATCCGCGAAGTGCGCAGCGTCGGATTTCCGAAGGTTCCGATCAAGCCGGCCGCCCGGCCGAAGGATGCGGTCAAGGAGATCGACGGCACCGGCATCTGGGTGCTGCCCGGATTCGTCGACATGCACGGCCACTCCGGCGGCGAGGAGCAGGGGACGACGGCCGAGTACGTGTTCAAGCTGTGGATGGCGCATGGCATCACCAGCGTGCGCGAGCCGGGATGCGGCAACGGCGTCGACTGGTGCCTGCACGAGCGCGATCGCAGCGCACGCAACGAGATCGTCGCGCCGCGGCTCTTTCCGTACATCTTCACCAATCGCCGGCAGTGGGACGGCGGTCCGATCGATAGTCCCGAGCAGGCGCGCAAATTCGTGCAATGGGTTTCGAAGAAAGGAGCCGACGGAATCAAGATCCTCAGCTCCGGCGATCCTGTCTTCGATCCCGAAATCCTTTCCGCCCTGATCGACGAATCGAACAAGCTCCACCTCGGCAACACCACGCATCTCGCGCAGATGGGCGTGGCGCGATCGAACATCGTCGACGCCGCGCGCATGGGGCTGCGGGGCATGGAGCATTGGTACGGGCTGCCCGAGGCGCTGTTTACGGATAAGACGATCCAGGACTTCCCGACCAGCTACAACTACAACGACGAGAGCGATCGCTTCGGCCAGGCGGGCCGGCTCTGGAAGCAGGCTGCATCTCCCGGGAGTGACAAGTGGAACGCCGTCATCGACGAGCTGATCGCGAAGAAGTTCAACATCGATCCGACGCTCACCATCTACGAAGCCAGCCGCGATCTTTCGCGGGCCATGCGCGCCGAATGGCACGACCGCTACACGCTGCCGAGCCTATGGCGCTGGTACCAGCCCAGCCGTACAGCGCACGGCGCGTACTGGTTCAACTGGACGACCGCGGACGAGGTGGAATGGAAGAACAACTACCGCCTCTGGATGCGCTTTCTCAACGACTACAAAAACCGCGGCGGCCGCGTGACCACCGGCTCCGATTCCGGCTACATTTTCAAGCTCTACGGCTTCGATTACATCCGCGAGCTGGAGCTGTTGCAGGAGGCGGGCTTTCATCCGCTGGAGGTGATTCGCTCCGCGACTATGTGGGGCGCGGAGGCGATCAACGCGCCGCGCGGTACGAAGACCGAGTTCGGCATCGTCCGTCCGGGCATGCTCGCCGATCTCGTCTTCGTCGATCAGAATCCGGTCGAGAATCTGAAGGTGCTCTATGGAACCGGCTGGATGCGCGTGAACGACACCACCGGCGCCGTCGATCGCGTCGGCGGTATCAAGTACGTGATGAAGGACGGGATCCTGTACGACGCAAAGAAGCTGTTGCACGACGTCGAGGTGATGGTGCAAAACGCGAAAGCGGCCGAGGTGGAGAAGTGAAGCGAATCGCGATCGTGCTGCTCTTTCTTTGCGCGTGCGGACGCGAAGAACGCGATGACAGCGCGCGGACGATGACGCTGCCGAGGAATCCGCCGGTGCCGCCGTCGGCCAGGGAGGCGCCGTATCGCGGCATCACCCCTTCCTCCAGGTCGACCCCGTCGCGTTGCGCCGGCAACGGCAGTTACGAGCAGGCTCTCGATTGTTTCCGCATGACCACCGGATTCCATTTCAGGCTCGATGGCCTTCGCGGCGAGATGACTCGTCCCACGCCCGGTCTCGAACGCGTGCAATTCAAATCCTTGGAGGGCGATACGTGGATCGGTGAAGCGAAACATCAGGGCGTGGTCTGGACCCGCAACGGCGTGCGCGAGCAGTCGCCGCCCGACTTCGCCGACTACGCGTGGCAACGCACGACGATGGTCCTCGATCCGCAGAAGAAGGAAGGATCGCCGCAGTTCGTCGGAGCCGACCCGATCTCCGGCGCGCTCGCCAAGCACTACCACTTCACGAACGCGAACACCGGCGATGCGAACGACGTCTGGGTCAGCACGAGCGACGGCCGCATCGTGAAGTGGAATGTGGGGAAATCGACGCTGGAGCTGCGGTGACCCCCGCGCCGCGGAGCGGCATCAGAAGGTAGCGAGGGGTGCGAGCGCTTTTTGCGAGCACCCCTCGTACGAAAGTCGAAAACGAAATGTGCCGCGTTAGCGGCACTGGATGGAGTGTCCCATCTTTCCAGTGCCGCTGACGCGGCACGGAATCGTTGGCGTCGCCGATTTTCCAGGGGTGTTCGCTTCGCTCTCACCCCTGGCTACCCTCTGAAGCCGCTCCGCGGCATCGGGCGTCGTAGCGCTGGCGGCCCGCCGGCTGGACCGCCGCCGGCTCGGCGGCAAGTACCGGAAACGCGCCAGCGAGCCGCTGGCGGTCCAGCCGCCGAGCCGGCGGCGCTACGCCGCTACAATCGCGGCGCATGGCCGGTTACTCAGGAACGCCGTTGGCGAAGAAGCTCGGGATCAACGCGGGATCGAACGTGTTCGCGGTCGCTGCGCCGCCGGATTACGCTTCTCTCCTCGCGCCGCTGCCGGAGGGCGTCAAATTCGTCAACAAGTTGACTAATTCCGTCGACATCGTCCATCTCTTCACGAAATCCGCGTCCGAGCTGGACGCGAAACTTCGCCGTTGGCGCGACGCGATCCGAAGCGACACCACCATCTGGATTTCCTGGCCGAAGAAAGCGTCGAAGGTTCCGACCGACATCACCGAGGACGTCATCCGCGAGATCGCGCTGCCGATGGGATTCGTCGATGTGAAAGTTTGCGCGGTGGATGAGACGTGGTCGGGATTGAAGCTGGTGATTCGGAAGGAATTGCGGTGAAACAGTGGATCAGTAGGCCAGTAGATCAGTAGATCAGGTCAAGGATTCCAGTTGAACCCCTCTGATCTACTGATCTACTAATCCACTAATCTACTGCTTCCGACGCAATACCCTCCCGCCCAGCCGCCCGGTCATCTTCCCGGCCTGCAGCACTGGCACTCCGTTCACGATCACGTTCGAGATCCCCTCGGAGAAGTGGTGCGGATCCTCGTACGTCGAGACGTCGCGGATCGTGGCGGGATTGAAGACCACCACGTCCGCCCGCATCCCGGCGCGCAGCGTCCCTCGGTCGGCGAATTTCGCGCGCGAGGCGGCCAGCGACGTCATCTTGCGCACCGCTTCTTCGAGCGTGAAAAGGTGCTCGTCGCGAACGTAGTGTCCGAGGATGCGGGGGAAAGTACCGTAGGCGCGAGGGTGCGCGCCGAACTGACGCATCGGACCGACCACGGCGCCGGAGTCGGAGCCGACAGCGACCCACGGCTGCTTCATGGCCAGCTTCAGATCGTCCTCGCTAAGTCCGAAGAAAATCGCGATCGGCGATGAGTTGCTCGCTTCGAAAATCCGCAGCGCGGCCTCGGCCGGGTCGGTGTTCATGCTCTTCGCGATTTCGTCGAGCCGCTTGCGCTCGAACGCTTTGATTTTCGGATCAGTCGACTGGATGCCGCGCACGAGGATGCCGTTGCCGCCCTGACTGATGTAGCTGCCGCTGCGCATCTCGCTGACGATGCGTGCGCGCGTGACCGGATCCTTCAGCCGCGCCACGAATTGCAGATAGCCGCCGTCGAGCGCCCAGGCGGAGACGACCGAGGTGAGGTCGGTGGACGTGGCCGTGTACGGATAAATCTGCGACGCCACATCGAGTCCGCTCGCGCGCGCCGCTTCGATCTTCGCGACGATCTCCGACATGTGGCCGCGCATCCTGCCGCCGGCTTTGAGATGAAAGATGTTGACCGGCATCTTCGCCTCGCGGCCGATGCGGAACGCTTCGTCGAGCGCGGGCATGATGCGGTCCGCCTCGTTGCGCAGGTGCGTCCAGTAGCTGCCGTGGTATTTGCTGACCACCTTGCCCATCGCGATCAACTCATCGGTCGTCGCGAACCGCCCCGGCGGATAAATGAGCGCCGTCGACATCCCCACCGCGCCGGCGCGCATCGACTCGTCGACGAGCGACTCCATCTTCGTCAGTTCGGCCGCCGTCGGCGCGCGATCGGCCGTGCCGAGGATGATCTCGCGCGGATTCGCGGCTCCGATGTAGAACGCGAAGTTGATCGCCGAGCCATGCTTCTCGACCACGCGCATGAAATCGTCGAGCGATCGCCACGTCGCATCGGGATAGCCAGGCAGCCGCGTGCGGTTGATTTCCGCCGCCATCGCATCGTTGATCGGCCCCGGCGAATGCCCTTCGCCCGTGACCTCGGTGGTCACACCCTGCCGGATCTTCCCTTCGAGCTCCGGATCGAGCAGCACCGACCCCTCGGAATGCCCGAGGAGATCGATGAACCCCGGCGTGACGACCTGATTCGTGGCGTCGATGGTGATGGCGGAAGTTGCGTTGGACACGTCGCCGATCGCGGCAATGGCATCGCCGCGGATTCCGACGTCGGCGCGATATCGCGCCTTGCCGGTGCCGTCGATGACGTCGCCGTGGACGATACGGATGTCGTAGGCAACGCTGCTTCGTTTCGGCGTGACCGACGAAGTCGTTTCCGCGGAAGTGCAGGTGAGGGCGAGGAGAACGGCGAAGACGTAGCGCATTGCAATTGATGTGCGTACGTCTAGCGCCAGCGAGCCGCTGGCGGTCCAGCCGCCGAGCCGGCGGCGCTACGAGCCTACTGCGGGTAAACGAAGAACAGCTCGTTCTTGCGCACGAACGCGTTCCGCAGCAGGAAGACGTACGGGCGCTGGCTCTTGTACGTCATCAGCACGTCGGTCTTGGTCTTCTGCACGGCGGTGGTCAGGCCGTAGGTCGCCCACGAAAACGCCTGCATGCGCGCGGGCGGGAGCAGCGCGCGCGTCGGCATCTTCACGAACGCCGTGCGGATGCGGCTGCCGGTCGTGTGCACGAGATAGCCAAGGCGTTGCGGATGGAGTTGCAGCTCATCGAGGGCCACGTCGGTGATCTCCGCCGCCGCGCTGTGATCGGGATGCAGATCGAACGGCACCGGCGCGATGACCGTGGTCGGCTGCACCTGTTTGATCACCTTCTCGATATCGCTCATCAGGCTGAAATAGCTGTACTCCGCGCGCGGCGAAACCGCGTCAGCGTACGGCACGCTGCTCTCGCGCGTCGCCTTCGAGCGAACGATGGCGCCAGGATTGTTGACCATCGTGCGCAAGCCGCCGTCGGGATAGCCGAGGACGAAGTAGTGATCGCGCGGAATGCCGAGGAGGTGCATGGCCGCGCGCGCCTCGCTGATGCGCGCGTTGCCGACGCCGAGGTAGTTCGACGCGGTCGGCCCGAGCGTTTTGTACATCAGACGCGCCGAGAAGCGGTTGCAATCGCCGGCGGTGAGAAAGACGACGTAGACGTCCGCGCCGTTCGCGAGGGCGTCGATGGCATAGCCGCCGGCGCCGATCGACTCATCGTCGATATGCGGGGCGATGATGAGGACGCGGTCCTTCCGCGCGGCCGCATGGAGGCGCGGATACTTTTGGATTTTCGCGTCGTGGGTGCGCGCCGGATTGAGCAATAGCATCGTTGCGAAGGCTACAAACGTGACAAACATGGGGAACCGGTCGCGGATTATACGGTGAGTCGGGGGATGGGGTTCTGCGGCGCCTCAAAACCCGTATCGCACTTCCGCCGTCACGGACCGCCCGTCCGTGTTCGGACTGAATCCCGATTGCTGCGCGGCGGTGCGCAATCCCGTCACCTGCGCGAACTCCGCGCCGAGGCGGATGTGGGGAGTGACATCGTGCATCCACGCCAGCACCCATGAGTGCCCATGCTCCGAATTGTCCTCGGCCACGTGATCGCGATCGGTCGCGGAGAAGGTGTCGAAGCGGATCGAGTAGCGGTCGCTGCCGCGCTTGTACGACGTCAGCACGTACCACGTCGCGAAATCCATCTGCACGAAATGCGGCGCATGCCCCATCCCGGTCGCGCCCCAGCAATACTCCGCGGCGACCGTGGCAGGGGAGGTGAGTCCAACCTGCGCCGCGGCGATGTTGAAGTGCGTCTGCCACGCATACTCGCCACGATACAGCTCGCGATCGCCGCGATTGTCGACGCGCGTGAGCTGCATCATGGCCCGCTCAGGAAGTTGCAAACGTACGCGCGCGGAAACGCCGGTCCGCCCATCGAGATCCTTCTCAAACGGCACTGTTCCGTCGTGCCGCTGCCCCGCGAAATCGGTCGGCAGCGAAAACAGCGGAGGCAGCGGCAGCACCTCGTTGTAGACGCTGAGCCGATTTCCCACCGACCACCCGCGCCACGCCAGCAGCGCCCCCATCGAGTCGTTGTTCCGAAACGCCGTCGCCCCCGCGGTGACATAGAAATTCGGACGCCACGCCAGATCGACGCCGACCGGCCGGAACTCTTCCCCGATCCACGAATTCAACGGCGAAAAGCTGACGGTGTACGGCGACGTCCAAAGCGGATCGATGTTCTCGCGCGACGTCCCGAGAAAAAACTGCCCAGCGCGCAGTTGGAAATGCTCCGAATGGAGATCGACATACGCTTCGACCAATCCCGCCCGCTTCCCTCCTGCTCCGGACTGATCCCGCCGCGCCACCCCATGCGCATGCAGATCAATCCACGACGCCGGCGCCCACTCCGCCCCGATCTGCGCGACACCAAGCGCCAGCATCCGATGCTCATTCACATCCGACGCGCCGGTATCCATTCGCCCAAACCCGCTTTGCAACCAGGACGGCTGCCCGCTGGTGTAGATGCTTCGTCCGGACAAGAATCCGTGCAGTTGAAAGGACGACTGCGCGAGGACGGGCGCGGTTAGAGCGAGAGTGAGAAGTGTGAAGCGAAGCGAACGCATGGCGCGATTGTAGGGGGAGACCGATTTCACGCGGAGACGCGGAGAACGCGGAGAAGAGGCGAGAGAAGTCTTTTGTGGTCCTTCTCCGCGTCCTCCGCGTCCCCGCGTGAAACTGTTCCCTTTACAAACTCACGAGTTCCAGATGCTCGATCTCGCGTTCCAGAAACTCACCCGCAATTCTGCGAAACCGTTCCTCGGCGTCGGTGACGAGGAACGTATGTTTCGCGGCGCCGTTTGACGACGTGCCGATTGCGGCTAGGACGGATGCGGCGGTGGTCTCGGCGCTGTCGACGATCGTCAGTTTGTCGCCGACGACCTGTTCGATGGTGCCGCGGAGGATGGGGTAATGGGTGCAGCCCAGGACTAACGTGTCGATGTTGGCGTCCAGCAGCGGGGAGAGGTAGATCTCGGCGACTTCGCGGGCGACGTGCGTGTTTGCCCATCCCTCCTCGGCCAGCGAGACGAAGAGCGGGGCGGCGGATTCGATCACTTCGATGTTCGGATTGAGGTTGTGGATCGCGCGCGTGTACGCCTTGGAACGCACCGTCCCCTCGGTGGCGATGACGCCGACGCGTCCGCGGGTGCGTTCCACCGCGGCCCGCGCGCCGGGCTCGACGACGCCGATGACCGGGATTGTCAGCGACGATTGCAGCGACGGGAGCGCGGCGGCGGTGGCGGTGTTGCAGGCCACGACCAGCATGCCGATGCCGCGGTCGAGGAGATGCGCTGCGGCTTGCAGCGTGTAGCGCGTCACCGTCTCGGCGGATTTCGTTCCGTATGGGACGCGGGCTGAATCGCCGAGGTAGATGAGTGGGTGGTGCGGCAGGGCGCGGGCGATCTCGCGGAAGACTGTCAGGCCGCCGACTCCGGAGTCGAAGATGCCGATTGGTGAGGCAGGGGATGAGGCAGGGACGAGGGACGAGGGACGAGGGGATGCCGAGCGCGAACGCTTCTTCGTCGTCACCAGCCTTTCCCTCGTCCCTCGTCCCTCATCCCTGCTTCACCCACCCTGCTTCTCACCCTCGTCCCGGTCGGTCGCCGCCATTGCGCCGCCGCCTTCGCGCTTGATGTTGTACTGCTCGATCTTCTTGTACAGGTTCGAGCGCGGCGTATCGATGGCCTCGGCGGTCTTGGAGACGTTCCAGCCGTTCTCGCGGAGCTTGGCGAGGATGAAGGCCTTCTCGGCTTCGTCCTTGAAATCCTGCAGCGTGGCCAGGCGCATGGCCGAGGAGATGATGTCGGCGGCGGCGCGGAAGAATTCGGCGGGGAGATCGGTGATGTCGATCGTGTCGGACGGCACCATGATCACCAGCCGCTCAATCATGTTGCGCAGCTCGCGCACGTTGCCGCGCCAGGCCGCGTCCTGCAATGCCTTTTGTGCGGCTGGCGCGAACTTCTTCGCGGGGCGGTTGTACTGCGCGGAAAAAAGCGTCGCGAAATGCTGCGCGAGGAGCGGGATGTCGTCCTTCCGTTCGCGCAGCGGCGGCGTGCGGACGGGGATGACGTTGAGCCGGTAGAAGAGATCTTCACGGAAGCGGCCGGCGCGGATCTCTTCGGTGAGGTCCTTGTTCGTCGCAGCGATCACGCGCACGTCGACTTTGATCACGGTCGCCGAACCGACCGGCTCGACTTCCCCTTCCTGCAGCACGCGCAGCACCTTGGCCTGCGTGCGCAGCGACATGTCGCCGATCTCGTCGAGGAAGATCGTGCCGCCGTCCGCGGCCACGAACTTGCCGGTCTGTTTGCGGACCGCGCCGGTGAACGATCCCTTCTCATGCCCGAACAGCTCCGACTCGATCAGCTCCTCGGGGATGGCCGCGCAGTTGACCTGGATGAACGGCTGCGCGGCGCGCGAGGAGCGCCGATGGATCTCGCGCGCCACGAGCTCCTTGCCGGTGCCCGACTCGCCGGTGATGAGGACCGTCGCTTTGGTCGGCGCGGCCAGCTCGATCTGCGACTTGAGCTCCTTCATCGACGACGACTCGCCGACGAGCTGGTAATCGCGCGCCTCGCGTTCGCGCAGTTCGCCGACTTCCTCCTCGAGTTTCTGCTGGCGGACGGCGTTTCGAACTGAGAGCAGCAGCTTGTCGCGGTTCAGCGGCTTTTCGAGGAAGTCGAACGCACCGCGCTTGGTGCACTCGACTGCGGTGGAGATGTCGCCGTGTCCGGAGACCATGATCACCGGCGACGGCACGTGCTGTTCTTTCAGATTCTCGAGGACTTCGATGCCGTCGAGCACGGGCATCTTGATGTCGAGGAGGATGGCGTCGTACGGCGCCGCGGTGCGCGTGGCCTTGTCGATGCCATCCTGGCCGGACCGCGCCTCATCGATGCGATAGCCCTCGTACTCCAGCGTCATCCGGATCGCTTCGCGGATCGCCGTTTCATCATCGATGACAAGAATTCGGAACGCCATTCAAGTACCTCGCTCGTGCATGAGTCCGGCCAATTGTATGGGCGGATGCCGAGGTATCCTCGGCGGATGCAGTTCACCGAGGTCCTGACCACGTTCGCCGAGTTCTTCGAGCGACAGAAGATTCGGTGGGCGATCGCTGGAGGTCTTGCGGTCGGCGCGTGGGGATATCAGCGGTACACGGACGACATTGACTTTGTTGTCGGCGGTTCCGAGCGTGCGAAGGTTGTCGCGTTTGCGGAATCACTCGGGTATGAGACTACTCACGCGTCCGACGGTTTCTCGAATCACATTCATCCAGAAGAGGACTTCGGCCATGTCGACGTGCTCTATCTGTACGACCGTACCGAGACGGAGCTGTTCGCGGCTGCAACGAGCCGCGTCGTTTTGCCCGGACTGGCCGCTCTGGTGATCAGCCCAGAGCACATCGCGATGATGAAGGCTGCGGCGATTCGGGACCGACCGGAGAGGAGCTTCGGTGACGCGCGTGATGTGGAGTACCTTCTGACTCTGCCGACGATCGATCGAGAGAGGGTCCGGGCATACTTTGAGCGAATGGGCTTGTTGAGAATTTTCGATGCGATCGACCATCAACGAAAACAATGACGAGTTTGAACTGGAACGCGGACTCAGGCTGACCCCCGCGGACCTCGAGGCGCTCGCTCGTGCGCGGCAAGTGCGACCGCGGAGTTTCGAAAAGTACTTGTTATGGCTCAGCGAAATCACAGCGGGTGTACCGGCGCGGCGCGATATCTCCGGGCCGGAGAGCCCCTTCGAGCTTTAGTTCCTCAAGTACAATCCGCGCCGCTATGGACGTCACGATTACTCGGGAACCGAAGGTTGCAAAGGCGGATCATCTTTTTGTGTTGATCGCCGAGGGCGCGAGGCCGGATGTTGCGGTCGCGGCGAAGGCGATGCAGGCGATTGCGGCGGCGGGGTTTGCTGGACGCGCGGACGAAACGCTGAGCACCGTCGCGGGCGAGCCGAAGAAGATCACGCTCGTCGGCGTCGGCAAAGCGGAGTCGTTCACGATCCGCGGACTGCGCACGGCGATTTACAGCATCGCCAAGATGGCGAAGAAGGGGCGCGACGCGAACATCATCGTCGTCCTGCCGATTGCCGTTCCGAAGCTCGGTGCCGAGGAGACCACGCGCGTCGCTGCCGAGGCGCTGGCCGCGTCTGACTATAAATACGACGTCTACATCACGAAGTCCGACGACAAATCGACTCCGATCCGCGCGTCGCTCGTTCCTCCCGACTCCATCGATGCGAAGCGCGCGAAACAGCTCGACGACGAAGCGAAAGCGATCGCTACCGGCGTTCGCACCGTGCGCGACCTCGGCAACGGTCCCGGCAATCTCGTCACGCCCACCTTCATCGGTCAGCGTGCCGAGGAAGTGGCGAAGGGTGCCGGCATCAAGTGCACTGTTTATGGGCGCCGCGAGATCGAGAAGATGAAGATGGGCGGGCTGCTGGCCGTCAATCGCGGATCGATCGAAGAGCCGCGTTTCATCGTCCTCGAATACGCGCCGCGCAAAGCGAAGAAGCATGTGGCGTTGGTCGGCAAAGGCATCACCTTCGACTCCGGCGGCATCTCCATCAAGCCGGCCGAAAAGATGGAGGAGATGAAGTTCGACATGTGCGGTGCCGCGGCCGTGATCGGCACGATTCAGGCGGCGGCCATGCTGGCGCTGCCGGTGCGCGTGACGGGCATCGTCGCGTCGACGGACAACCTGCCGAGCGGCAGCGCGTACAAGCCGGGCGACATCATCACCACGAGCAGCGGCAAGACGGTGGAGGTCGTGAATACCGATGCCGAGGGGCGCATGATTCTGAGTGACGCGCTGCATTACGCGTCGGAATTGAAGCCCGATCACATCATCGATTACGCCACGCTGACCGGCGCTTGTGTCGTCGCGCTCGGCAGCGAGGCGGCGGGGCTTTTCTCGAACAATGACGAGCTGGCTCAGAAGTTGATTGAGTGTGGGGAGCGCGTCGGCGAGCGCCTCTGGAGACTGCCCGAGTGGGACGATTACAAGGAATTGATCCGCAGCGATTGGGCGGACATGAAAAACTCGGGCGGCCGTTGGGGCGGCGCGATCACGGCGGCATTGTTTCTGAAGGAGTTCGTCAATTGTCCATCGTGGGCGCATCTGGATATCGCCGGCACGGCGTACGCGGAGCACGAGACGGCGCGCGAGGCGCGTGGAGCGACCGGCGCGGGCGTGCGCGTGACCATCGCTTTTCTGGAATCGCTCTCGCGTTCCTGATCGCGACTCTGGCCGCGTGCGACGGCAAGCGTCCGGCGCAGGTGCGCATCGCGCCGCCGCCGCGCAATGAGGTCAATTTCGCGACCGTCGATTCGCCGAGTCTGCAGTTTCTTCCGCGCCAGCAGGAGGCGCAGATCTGGAAGCTGGACGAAGATCCGATCGTCATCCCCGGCGATCATCTGAACACGTACCTCGGGCCCGTGGACGCGCCGCAGTTCGCGCGTTACGAGACGCTCGATCTCGCCATCGGCAAGTACAGCACGCCCGGCGGCAACGGCTTCGCGACGGTGGAAATCTACCGCTTCCCCGATTTCGTGAAGGCGTTCGGCGCGTACTCGAAACAGAAAAACGGAAACCTGCGCTTTCTCGACATCCCCAACGAGTCGTTCGCGAAGGCGCATTCGGTTCACGTCTGGCGCGGTCCGTTTTACGTGCGCATCACCGGTGCGAGCGACGGCGACAAAGTGCTGCGCCTGGCCACATTCGTCGCGGACAAGATGCCGCCCGCGCCGAGCAAGCCGGCGGTGTTCGCGTTCCTGCCCGACAAGCAGCGCGTTCCCGGCAGCGAGCGCTACTCCGCCGATTCGGCGTTCGGCCAGCGCTTCCTGGCGAATTCGTTTCAGTCGACGTTCAACGTCGACAACGATCTGATCGACGGCATCGTCATTCCTGCCGCGAACAAGCAGGCGGCCAGCAACATCCTCGATCAGTACAAGGTGCTCTATCTCCACAACGGCAAGCTGCTCGACCCGATCCCGAACCTCGGCGAGGACAATTTCACTGCCGAGGATCGCTACCTCGGGCGCGTGGTTGCGTTTCGCATCGACCGATTCGTGATCGCGTTCAACGGCTACCGCGACCGGCAGCATCTCGTCGACCTCGCCACCGCCGCCGATCAACGCATCCTGGGCACGATCCGCAAGCAACTCGTGACCGCCGACAAGCAGGCGGAAGACGCGGATAACGGCAAGACGTCAACCGTGCCGGCGTGGATGCAGAACAAGCACTAATCAACCGATCCTGACGACGACGAGCGTGACGTCATCTTCCTGCGGCTCGCTGCCGCGGAACGATTCGACGTCGCGCAGCACGGCGTCGCGGACTTCCTCGGCGGTTCCATCGCATGCGGCGACGATGCGCGCGAGCCGATCGAGTCCGTATTCGTTGCCCGACGCGTCCACCGTTTCGTAGATGCCGTCGCTGTGCAGGACGAAGGTGTCGCCGCTAGCGAACGGCACGATGCGCTGCGGAACGGTGGCGCCGAGGCGCGCACCGAGCGGAGGCGCGAAGAGCTCGATCAGCTGTGTTTCGCGCGAGTCCCCTCGGACGTGGAGCAGCGGCGGATGACCAGCCGAGGCGATCGTGGCCTGATGCGATTCATGATCGAGGAGCAGGACGGAAATCGTGACCATCATCCGGCGCCTGCTGCTTTGCGTGACGACTTCCTGCAGACGGCCGAGGACGTAGGCGGGATCGAGAAGTTGATCGCGCAGCAGCGTGAATCCGCTGCGCAACGCGGAGAGCGTGATGCCGCTGGCGAGACCGTGACCGGCGACGTCGCCGCAGACGATGGCCAGGCGTCCATCGACGACGAAGTAGTCGTAGTAGTCGCCGCCGACCTCGGTGGCGGGCAGCGAAATGCCGGCGACGTCCGCCCACGCGAGTTGCGGCGGCGCCTCGGGCAGCATGCTGATCTGGACCTCACGCGCGAACCGGAGCTCGTCGCGAATCCGCAATCGCTCCCGCGCCTCGGTGCGGCGTTGGACGCCTTCCTCGATCGCAGTATTTTTCACGCTGAGGCTGAAAAGCGCGCCTGCGACGAAGCAGACGACGTTGACCGAAACCAGCGCGATACCGATTCCGGTGTGATTCGTTTTGTTGCGGCTGGCCGGCGCCGTCAGGAAGGCAACGGCGACAATCGCCAGCATCGCGCCGTTGAGCAGGATGCGCTGCGGCAGCAGCAGCCGCACGGCGATCGTCGTGACCGGAAAAATGAATCCCCATGCGACCCATCCGGTCTTGTCGGTCATCGCGAAGAAGACCAGCGCGGCGAACTTGACCGCGAAGAGCGCGACGAGCCATCCCCAGAGGTTGCGGGCGACGACGCGTGCGTAGGGGCGCAGCGGGCGATCTTCGCGGCGCCGTATGCGGCGCATTTCGCTCATCGCAGCGAGGAGGAAAAGCGTGAGCAGTGCGTCGATCGCCGAAACGGCGATGTGTGCAACTCGCTGCTGTTTCCATGCGAAGGACGCGGGAACGAGAACGAGCGACGCCAAGAGGAAGAACCACGCCATCAGGTACGGCCACGAGAGGTTCTGCTCGTCGAATCGCTGCCGAACCATCTGCGGCTCGGAAATCTGCGCGAGTTGTTCGAGTGAGCGCTCCATGTCCGGCGCATTGTCGCTCACGCGGAGCCGCGAGAACGCGAGGCCGGCACACATTGCGTGTGCCGGCCTCGCCGCGATGGCTAGTTTTGCGACAGAGGGACGGTGACGAGGACGCCCTTCGTGGTCGAGTGGCCGCCGCCGTCGGTGCAGGTGATGGTGATGGTGTAGACGCGGCCGGTGCCGGTGCCGGAACGTTCGGCGCGCAGGTTGACGTGATGCGCATCGACGATCGTCCAGTCGGGCGAGGCATCGCCGTCGCCGAGGCCGTCGATCGGCTCGTTGCTGGTAACGGATGTGATTGCGCAGACGCCTGTGCCGCAGCCGCCGGTGATGCCGTAGGCAACAGTGACCGGGACCATCTTGTGGTTCGGCGGCCAGAGCGAATTCGGGTTCGCGGTTCCGCCGGTGATGACCAGCGGCGGCGCGGTGACGGTGATGGTCTGCGTGTCGCTGGCGCTGTTGTTCGCGGCGTCGGTAGCCGTCCAGGTGATTGTCGTCGTGCCGAGCGGGAACGGCGCGCCGAGCGGCTGGCCATCGCTGCGAACGGTGGTGACTGTGACGCCTGTGCATGGCCCCGAGGTAACTGGCGAGCCGGGGTCGACGACCGCCGTGCAACTCGCGCCGGCGGTGACGGTGATGTCGTCCGGCGCGGTGATCGCGGGCGGATTGCTGTCCGTCACGGTCACATGCTGGATAGCGTTGGCGCTGTTGCCGTGTCCATCGTTCGCGGTGTAGGTGACGTTGGTGGTGCCGACGGGGAAGACGTTGCCGGCCGGAACGCCGCTGCGGGTGATGACGACGCAACTGCTGCAGTTGTCGGTGGCGGTGGCGTGTCCGAGCTGCGCGTCGGTGACGACGGCGTTGCATGACGGGCCGGCGGCGACGGTCACGGTTGCCGGCGTCGTGAGGACGGGCGCCGTCGTATCGGACGCGCCGGCGGTCAGGAGCACGCTGGTGAAGGACGTGTTCATGTTCGGCACGATCAGATCGGCGGCGCCGTCGCAATTGAGATCGACGGCGGCGATGGCGTTCGGCTGCCAGTGCGAGTTGAGGCAAGTCGGACCGTAGCCGACGCTGAGCGGCAGGATCGCGCCGAAGGTTCCGTCGCCGTTGCCGGGGCGCGCGCTGAGGTTGCTGCCGTCCGGCGTGCAGCCGGACTGGTTCGCGGTGACGATGTCGATGTTGCCGTCGCCGTCGAGATCGGCGAGCGCCACGAAGACCGGATTCGTGACGACGCTGTTGATCTGGAAGCGATTGCGCGTGAACGTGGCGTCGCCGTTGTTGCGCAGCACCGTCACGCCGCGCAACCAGTTGCCGGCGGTGGTGACGATGTCGATGTCGCCGTCGTGGTCGATGTCGGCGGCCGCAAGGTGCGCGGCGCCGTCCGCGCCTTCGACCGGATCGGGATAAAGAATGTAGCTCGGCGCGCCGAACGTGCCGTTGCCGGCGCCGAGGAAGATCGCGGTGGCATCGCCGGCTGCGACGGCGAGGTCGAGGTAATGATCGCCATTCAGATCGACTGCGACGACCGCGAGCGGCGAATGCGTGTCGGTGCCGATCAGTGTCGCCGCGGCGAAGTGGCCGGTGCCGTCGCCGAGGTAGAGCCGGACGCCGTTCGGGAAGCTGTTGGAGTCGACGGCGAGGAGATCGAGGTTGCCGTCTTCGTTCACGTCCGCGGCGACGAGGCGCGACACGAAGCCGTTGGTGGCGGGACTGCTGGCGGTCGGCACGGTGGTGAAGGTGCCGGTACCGTTGTTGTTGTTCAGCAGGATGGAAATGATGTGGCCGATCGGATCGGCGCTGAATCCGGCCGTGTTGCCGACGGCGAGATCGGGCGCGCCGTCGTTGTTGAAGTCGCCCGCGACGATGGCCTGAGGTGTAACGAAGCCGGTGATCGTGGCCAGCGTCGGAAACGAGCCGCCGCCGCTTCCGAATCGGACGGTGACGCTGCTCCCGAACTGATCGGCGGTGGCGAAATCCTCCGCGCAGTCGTTGTTGAAATCCGCGACCGCGATCGCGAAGGGGCCCGAACCGCCGGTGAGGATGGTCGGAGGAGGATAAGAAATCGCCGCGACGAGCGGCGCGGAAATGAGGAGAACGAGGACGCACAACGGGACCATCGAACGATGCATGGGGTCTCCTTTTCGTAAAGCCGCTCCTGCCGAGGAAAGCGGCGGTATTGGATGAGAGAGAGTTGGGAATCTAGGTTCCCGTCGCGACGCGCGGTGTGACGGGACGCACGTCGTCACGCGGAGACGCGGAGAGGCGGAGAAATTCAGTGATGAGCTATTGTCATCAGCGTGAGCCGGGTAAGGATCGCGGTGACCGTGGATTCGAAAGTCGTTGCCAGCCTTGACAGGCTCGTTGCTGCGGGAGTCTTCACGAGCCGCAGCAAGGCTTTCGAGATGGCGATAAAAGAAATGCTGCCGCGGATGCGGCGATCGAGACTTGCGTTCGAATCCGCGAAGCTCGACCGCGGCGAGGAACAAACGCTTGCGAATGAGGGCTACGCATGCGCAGCCGCGGCACCGTTGTACTGATCTCGCGCGGCGCGAGCATTTGCAGTGGCCGCCTCCGCGGCCACGACTTCGTTCGCGCTCCGTTTCCCCGCGCAGAGAGCGCGGGGCTGGATTGTGAAGCGCGCCTCCGCGCGCGGAGAGCGCGGAAGTGTTGCTCTCCGCGCTCCCCGCGTCTCCGCGTGAAAACGCTCTCTCTCTTGAATGTCGCCGCTACTGCGACGGCACGTACGTCGGATCGGTGGTCCGGTTGTCGATCACCGATCCGTAGGCGGCGACGCGGCCGGTGCCGCTGATGACGCGGGCGGTGATGCGGCCGTTGTAGACGTTGTTGAATCCGAAGGACTTGAAGATTCCGTTCTTCGGCAGGTATTCGCCGGCGCCGAGGGGGAGCGTGAGCTTGCCAGCCACTTTGGAATCGGGGGTGTAGGCGAGCAGTTCGACGGTGATCGGGTTGCCGGTCACTTCGACCAGGCCGAGGTTTGTGCGGAAGGCGGGCGACTCCTCGAGCTGCACGATCTGCAGCGCGCGTTCGCCGTTTCCGACCGCGTCGGCCGCGGTGACGCCGGGGATGAACTGGCCGAACGTACCGCCGTTCGACTTGTCGCGGCTGAACGTGCGCGCGGTGACGACGAGCTGCGAGTCATTCTGCGTCGTGGCGATGACTGCGCCGCCGCCGGTGATGCCCCACAGCGTCGGCAGGACGTTGTCGACCGCCAGCGTTTCGCCGGCGGCGATCGTCTTCACCTTGTTCGGCACGCTCGCGCCGGTGAAGGCCAGCGTCACATCGACCGGCGACGTGCCGCCGTTGTAGATGCGCATATCGGTGTGGAAGTTCGAGAACGATGTATCGAACTCCGCCACGCCGGGAACGACAAAGCGTTTCGCGGCGATTTTGGCCGGATCGGCGGGGAAGACCAGCAGTGGATCGGTGGTGGTGTTGTCGAGCACCGAGGCGTAGGCGCTCACGTGTCCGGTGTCGCTGGTCACGCGCACTTCCACGCGTCCGTCGGTGATCGATGAGATGCCGAAGAATTGGTCGAGGCGCTGCTGCTGCGATTCGTAGGGTTTTAATGAGTATGCCCGTTCGGCGACCGTGTGGCCGGCGTCATCGAGCAGCGTGGCCACGAAGTCGACGGCCTGCCCCGAGCCTTCGATGAAGCCGAGGTTCGTGCGGAAGCCGCCGGTGGCGCTGCTCTGCGAAACCTGCTGCAGCGAGATCTTCGACGCGCTCGCCTTCGACAGGAAGTTCACCAGCGGCAGCGCGGGAATGTACTGCCCGAACGTTCCGGTCGGCGCCACGCTGTACGTGCGGCTTGCGGCGACGGTGGCCAGGCTGATGTTGACCGGTGTGTCCTTGCCGGCAAAATTGAGCGGACGGATTTCGAGCGAGCCTTGCGGCGCTTCGCCGAGAACGCCGGAGCCGTACCAGTCTTTGACGATGTCGTTGAGCGCCTTCGTGTCGCCGGCGGCGACGGTGAGCGTGGTCTGCTTGCCGGTGACCGTGCCGTCGGTGCCGTTCGGCGTGTAGGTGAGCTGATAGTTGATCGACTGCGCCGCGGTGTTGGTCAGCCGCACGTCGCTGACGAAGCGCGAGCCGATGCCGTCCGCGTGCGCGACGGCGGGGATGAGCAGCGCGTTGAATCCGGCGTTCGGATCCTTCGGCGTCGGCGTGACCGGCGCGACGACGCTGACCGAGACCGGCACGTTGATCGGCGCGGGAGGATCGCCGAGCGCGCCGACTTTGCCGGCCGCCGGAGCGCGGTTGATGGTGACGCTGGCCTGCGTCGAGCCGATGTCGAGCTGCGAGAGGTCGATGGTCGCGGTGACCGTCGCCCCTTCCGCCGGCAGCGGTCCGCTCGACGGCGAGATGGTCATGAACGGCTTGTCCGACGAGACGCTGAAGGTGTCGCCGGTGGCGAGCGGCGCGGTCTTGCCGTTCGTGGTGATGCCGGGGATGAAGATCTGTTGCGTGATGACGCACGGCGACTGTGGGCAGGGAAGCTGTGCGAAGTTGAAGTTCGACTGTTTCGGCGACTGCGGCGCCGTGACGAGCACGCTCACGGTGGGTGAGAAGCCTCCGAAATTACCGCCGCAGATCGGCGCGGCGTGAACGCGGTAGTAGTAGCGCGTATCGACGGTGACGGTGTGCGTGAAGTTGCGCGTCGTCGCGCCGTTGATCGGGAACGTCTGCGCGTCGCTGAAATCGGCCTTCGTCGCCTCCTGCAGTTCATAGGCGGCATCGCGCTGCGCGCTGCCGTCCCACGAGATCGGGTAGTTCGTGGCCGAAGGAGCGGTGGGCGGTGCCGACATCGCCGGCACGCGCGGACCGCATTGCGTGGTCACGGTCACGGTGTTGCTGTTGCTGCTGCCGCATTCGTTCGTGACCCGGACCCAGAAGTTCGTGGGACCGACGTTGTTGATGCTGCCCTTGAAGACCGGTCCGGTGGCGCCGCTGACGGGATTCGATGGATCGCCGCTCTGCGCGCGGAACCACTGGTACGACGTTGCCCCGGTCGCGACGACGGCGAGAGAGAACGTCTCGCCGGCGATCAGCGACACGTTCGACGGCTGCGTGACGATTTGCGGCGGCGTGCATTGCGGCACGGTGAGCGTGGCTGGGGTGCTGTCGGTGCTGCAGCCGTTCGTGGCGCGCACCCAGAAGCGCGTCGTCTGTGTGATCGGGCCGGTGAAGAGCACCGTCCCGAAGTTGGAGTATTCGTCCCACGCCAGGAGCTGCGCGAGGAACTGTTCGTCGGTGGTGCCGCCGAGGAGCGCGGCGATGAATGTCGTCTGTTCGACCGGCGTTGCGGTGCGGCGGAGCAGTCGCGGGAAGGCCTGTTGCACGCGGCGCGTGATCGCTTCGCCGGAGTTGAGAATGGCCAAGCCGACGTTGAGCCGCGAGTTGCTGCCGAGCTGCGTCAGGAAGGTCGTCATTTCGGCGCCGCTCGGCGAGCGCCCGAGGACGTCGTTGAACATACGGTTGATCCAACCGGTGTTCGTGCCGCCGGCAAGCGCGAAGTACTCCGGCGACGCGGTGATCTGCGCTTCGATCTGCTCGTCCGTCATCCCCGCCCCAAACGCCGGCAGCCAGAACCCTACCTCGGCTGCCAGAACCGGACGATGCAGGAAGGTCGAGTAGAAGTCGTTCAGCAGCCTCTGGCGATAATCGGTCGAGGTCAGAACGGCCGTGGCGACGTCGCTGTGCGTTCCACCGCCGGCGAGCAGCGCGTTGAAGGTCGCGATCGCCGTCGTGTCGGCAGGACGGCCGAGAAGATCGAAGTAGAGCTGATTGATGAAACGGTCGCTCGACGGCCCAACGCCCGAGACGGGGTTGGAGATGTCGCCCGCGTTGCCCCTGTACCACTGGTACGAAGTGGCACCGGTGGCGAAGGCGATGAGGTACGTCTGCGTTCCGGACGGGATCGTGGCGCTGGTCGGCAGGATGGAGAACGTCGGCGGCGTGCACTGTCCGGAGATGCTGACCGTGGCCACATTGCTCTTCGCGAATCCGCATCCGTTCGTGACGCTGACCCAGTAGGACGTGGCCTGCGCCAACGGCGGCGTGGTGAAGTTCGGACTGTTCGCCCCGACCGGATGGCTGGTGTCGAGGTTACTCGTGGCCTGGTACCACTGATAGCTGAACGGGGAAGATCCGCCCGCGGTGACGCTGAGCGCGGCCGTGCCGCCGAAGCTGACGGTCGTCGAAACGGGTTGGACGGCGATGCTCGCAGCGGTGCAACCAGGTCCGACAGGCTGCGCACTCACCGACGCGGTGGCCGTGACGTTGCCGCACGTGTTCGAGACGCGAACCCAGTAGTCGTGCGTGGTGGTGATCGGCGGCGTGGTGAAGCTGCTGTTGTTCGTGTCGACCGGATGCGAGGTGTCGTTCAGCGCGCCCTCGAACCATGCGTAGGTCAACGTGCCATTGCCACCGGTGACGTTGGCGATGAGCGTGGCCGTTTGTCCGGACGGATAGGAGCCGCCGCCGGAGATTGAGACGGAGGTGGGCGGCTGGCACGCCGGGCCGTTGCCGTAGACGGTGTCATTCGCTTCGAGATCCCACGACTGAAGAACCGAGGTAGTGACGGTTGACGCCATGACCGCATTCGACGAGAACGGAGTTCCCTGATCGGAATGGCGGAAGCCGATGGCGTGACCGACTTCGTGCGTGATCAGCGCTACATATGGTCCGGCGCCGATGCCCGGCCGCACGATGATGTCGGCGTCGCTGATGCCGACGAACGTTTCGCCGTGGAACGTGTGGGTGAAGTTTCCCGAGCCCAGGGTGCAGGCCATGCTGCCGTCGCAAACGCCGATGTTCGCGCCGGAGTATCCGAGGTATACGACGTTCTGAGAGTCGTCCGGATCGGGAGCCGCCGATGCGGATGTGCCGATGTAACCGAGCACGATCCCGGAGTTGGGATCGTTGGTCCAGGTTGCCGCGGCCGAGGCGATTCCTCCCGGACCATCGACGCCGGCAAGGCTTCCGCTGGACTTGAACTGCAGACCGGCTCCCGCCTCGCCGCCAGCGACGCGCGAGGGAAAGCAGCCCGCGCCACAGGCGGTCACCACATATGCCGATGCCGCAGCAGTCGCTTTCGGATGGAGAGCGCTTGCAATCGGCGTCAGCTTCGTTTGATACGAATCACTCTTCGCGCCTTTTACGAACTGCGCGAATCCGTCCACCAACCGCGCCGGATCGTCGCGCAGCTCCGACACATCGCGCGTCACCACCGCTTCGCCGCGTGCGGTGCGCGTGAAGGAGAACTTGCCCATGGCCATCGACGTCGTGAAGTACGTTCCGTCGCTGCGTTTCCTCAGAAACACCATCACCCGCTCGCCCGGCGCGTACGACGCGGCGTCGGAGATGAACGTGAATCGCGATCCCGATACGCCGCCGATCTCGCTGACGGTGATCGTTCCCGCCGCCGCTCCCTTCAGCGTCTGCTCGACGTCGAAGCGGTAGTCGGTGACGACGTAGCCGTCGGTCCGCACGTGCGAGGCGGCGTCGCGCACGGTGGCGACGACGACGGCGTCGGATCGATCGACGAGTTGGCGGTCGCTGGTCGGCTGGAAGACCGTGGCCGAGGCGGCCGTGGCGAGAAGGCAGGAAATGACGGCGATGAGGCGGATTGGCTTCAAGGGCGGAACCTCTCTTGGATGGTGGCGTGCGGGAGCCGTGGCCGGCGCTCCCTCCCGGGTTTTCTTCCGTTACTTATTTGAAGCTGCGTATTGTATCGGAGCCAATCTCATTCGGAAAGTCCGGCCCCGCTGTGATGACAGGCACAAACGTTTAGTGTCATGTGACGAGAATCCGTTTCATGTCCCGTCTCGCCTTCGTCCTTCTGCTCTTCTCCTCGGCAGTCTTCGCGCAGTCGCCGCAACGCGGTGGAGCGCTTCCGCAGCCACTGCCGCTCTTCCCGCCCGGCAACTGGTGGAACGCCGACATCAGCGCGGCGCCGGTCGATCCGCGCAGCAGCGCGTTCATCGCGGACGTCGGCGCCACCCGCGGTATGCATCCCGATTTCGGCGGCGACAGCGGCGACTCCTCGGCGCCCATCTACGGCATGCCGTTCATCGTCGTCTCCGGCTCGCAGCCGTTGCTGCCGGTGACGTTCGACTATGACGACGAGAGCGACGTCGCCGCGCCGGGACGTCCGCCCGGCTACCCGATCCCCGAGGAGGCGAAGACGCAGCAGAAGTGGATCGAAGGGGGACTGGCGGGCAACGATCCGAACGCGGACGGCGACCGGCACATGCTGCTCGTCGATCGCGACAACCGCATGCTGTACGAGCTCTACGCGCTGCACTGGAACGGTTCGCAATGGACTGCCGGATCGGGCGCGACGTTCCCGCTCGATGCGAATTCGCGGCGACCGGACGGCTGGACGAGCGCTGACGCGGCCGGGCTGGCCATCCTCCCGGGGTTGATCCGCTACGACGAGGTGTACGGCAGCGTGCCGATCCGCCACGCCTTTCGCGTGACGGTCCGCCACTCGAACGGCTACGTCTTTCCGGCATCGCATCGCGCCGGCTCCACGGCGGGCGCGCTTCCGATGGGCGCGCGCCTGCGCCTGAAAGCGTCGAAGGACATCTCGAGCTACCCCGAGCCGCTCCGCCGCATCTTCCTGGCGATGAAGACCTACGGCCTGATCGTGGCCGACAACGGCACCGATCTCTACGTCAGCGGAACCTACGACACGCGCTGGGACAACGACATCCTCAATCCGGCCTTTGCCGCCATCAAAGGGAGCGACTTCGAAGTGATCCAACTCGGCTGGCAGGAGTCCGCGCGCACGGGCGGGCGGGGGCGGGCGGTTCGGCACTGACGTAATTCAAAAGGGAACCGGTTTCACGCGGAGACGCGGAGGACGCGGAGAAAAGAAACTCCGCGATCTCCGCGTCTCCGCGTGAACCGTCTCTACTTCGTCCGTTTCACGAACTCCGCATCAATCCCGTGGATCTTCATCTCCACTAACTTCTCGACCGGGATGTTGGCGAAGCCGGCGTTTTTGAGGTCGCGGATGTAGTTGGCCGATACGCCGTGGATGCGCATCGCGACGAGGTCGTCGGCGGAGAGGTTCGGGTAGCCGAGGTCGCGAAGGTCGCGGACGTAGTCGACGGATGCGCCGTGGATTCGCAGCGCCACGAGGTTGTCGGAATTGAGGTCGCGGACGCCGAGCTCCTTCATCCCTTTGATGAACTCCGGCGAGACGCCGTGGATGCGGAAGGCGACGAGATCGCCGGCGTCGGGTTGGTAGCCGAGCGCGCGGATGTCGCGGATGTACGAAGCCGTGGCCCCGTGAATGCGAAACGCAACGAGGTCGCCGCCGTCCGGATGGTAGCCGAGCGCGTTGATCTCGCGGACGTACTCCGGCGTCGCGCCGTGAATGCGGAAGGCGACGTACTGGTCGAGGTCTTCGCGGTAGCCGAGCGACTGCATCTCTTTGATGAAGTTCGACGAGACGTCGTGGATGGCCAGCGAGAAAAGGCGCTCGTCATCGAGCTCGCCCGCGGCCACGCCCAGGCTGCGCAGGGTGGCGGCGTAGGCGGGATTCGGCTCGAAGGTGAAGCGGCCGACGCCGTCGCCGTGCTGGAACATGCCGGTGAAGTGCACGGTGCCGGCGTCTTTGATCATGCGGAAGTCGACCGGCGTGTCGGCATTCGCATCGATCTGCGCGGCGGTCAGCCCGGTGAACGCGGAGCGTTCGACCGGATGACTGTTCTGATTGTGATCGCTGATCATTTCGATCTGCATGCGGCCGTCTTCGCGCTGGGTGAGATGCCAGGCGCCATGCGGCGACGCGGCGCGTGCGGTGAAGGCGGCCAGAAAAAAGAACAGAGCAAGAGCTAGAGTGCGGCGCATTTGGTTATCTCCTCAACCTGTTAGGACGCCCGGGAAGGGCGTCCTGTTAGAAGGTTTGCGAAAAAGCGTTACTTCACTTTGTACTTGGCCAGGTCGCGGATGAAATCGGCGTTCACGCCCATCGCGGCCATGCGCACGAGATCTTTGACGGTGAGGTTCGTGTAACCGGCGTCGTTGAGCGACTTGATGAACTCGGGACGGATGCCTTGCGCGCGCAGCTCGACCAGCTCGTTCGGCGTGAGGTTGCGGTAGCCGGCGTCCGCCATCAGTTTGATGTAGGCCGGCGTGACGCCCATGGCGCGCATTTCGGTGAGCTGCTTCGTGGTCAGGTTGCCGTAGCCGGCGGCGCGCATATCCGAAAGGTACTGGCCGGTAACGCCGATGGCGCGCAGATCGGTGACGCTGCGGGCGCTGTCGAATTTGATGCCCGCGTCGCGCAGCGACTTGATGTACTCCGGGGTGACGCCGACCGCGCGCATCTCCGCGATTTCGTCGAGCGACAGTTCGCCCAGTCCGGCGTTGCGCATGGTGTCGATGTAGGCAGGCGTGACGCCGGCAGCGCGCAGCTCGATCAGGTCGTCGACGGTGAGCTTGCCGCCTTCGCCAATGTGACGGCCGCGATGACGATCCGCCCTTGGCGTCCGCGGTGCCCTCGGTGCGTCGGGCGGCTCGATATCGATCTCGTCAAGGTTAACGTTTGCCAGCGCGCGCATGGCGATGCGCGGCGCGGCGGCTACCGAGGCGCGAACTGCAGGGGCGATGTTGGCGATGATTCCGTCCGGTACGCCGCCGGCCACTCCGCCAGTGACGCCGCCGGCCACTCCGCCAACGACGCCGCCCGGAATCCCGCCCGGAACTCCGGCGATGACCGCGTGCGGCGCAATCGCCGGGGTCGCGTCATCGGCATCATCGGCCTCGGGTGCTTCCATATCATCGGAATCGTCTTCATCCGCGGCGTTGTCGGCCTTGACGTCGACCGTGGTCTGCGACGCCTGCGGCTTCGGCGTAGGCGGATCGGCTTTCTGCTGCTGTCCGCGCAGCGGCAGCGACGGCGCGATGATCAGCGCGAGCAGCACGGTGAGCAGTGCCGCGCCGGCGACGAAACGCGACGGTGCATTCGGCGATTCGGCGCGCGCGCCGGCCAGCCGGCGGATGCGGCCCATGAGCGATCCGCCGTTTGCGGCCAGGAAGGCCTGCGCGTCTTCGATGCGGAGCTCTTCGAGGCGGGTAAGAGCGCGGGCGTAGACGAGCGGTTTGCCGGAGACGGCCACCGCCACGTCATCGCAGCAGTGCTCGCGCTCGACACGGATGCGGTTCGAGATCCACCACACGGCCGGATGGTAGAAGAGCAGCGTCTCGATCACGGCCTGCATCAGGTTGACGAAAAAGTCGTTGCGGCGGATGTGGGCCAGCTCGTGCGCGAGGATCATCTCCATCTGTTCGGTGGAGAGCCCGGTCAGCGAGGTGGCCGGCAGCAGGACGACCGGCCGCAGCCAGCCGATGACGGTCGGCACTTCGACCGCTGCCGACTCGAGAAGCTGGACGGCGCGATTCAGCTTGAGCGCCTGCGCCAGACGCCGCGCGCTGCGCTGCCACTCCGGCGCGGCCTCGGCCGCATTTTTCTTGGCGATCGAGTGCGCGCGCAGCCATCCGAAGAGCAGGCGGACGGAGAGCAGCAGAACGCCGGTCAACCAAACCAGGACGATCTGCGGAAGATGGGATTTCGTGAAAGTGATGAGGGGGTGGGGTGTGGGACTTGGGGTGTCGGAGTTGGTTAACTCGATGGTTGTGTTTGAAGCGGAAGCGAGCGGCGAGATCAACGCGATTTCGCTCCCACTCCCTACACCCAACGCCCCACTCCCTTCGTACGACCGATACGCCGTCGCCGCTCCGAGCACTACCAGCAGCGCGAGCGCGCCGCACGAAGCGAGGTAGCGCGCGTTTGCGCTCTGCTTCGAAAGCAGCGCCAGCGTCGCGGCCAGGATCGCTGCGACGAGGACGCCCTGCCACAACAAGTGGAGCAGAGCCCAGCCGATGGCTTGAGCGAGCGGAGTACCGAGGAGTGTGCTGATTCCGTTCATCGCGATTCTCCTTCGAGGGTGTCGAGCAGTTCGCGGATGGCGTTCAGCTCGGCGCTGTTTGCTTTGCGTCCGGAGAGGGCCTGCATGACCAGCTTCGTGGCGGAGCCGCCGAAGGCGCGCTCGGCCAGATCAGTCAGGAGCTGGCGCTGCGTCTTCTGCTCGCCGTAACGCGATTGGTAGACGTGCGCGCGCTCGGTCTCGTCGCGGACGACGAGTCCTTTCTCGGTCATGATCTGCAGGAGTTTGAGGACGGTGGTGTAGCCGGTGGCGCCATCCTTGTTGAGCTGCTCGTGGACGTCCCGGACGGTGCTCGGTCCGAGCTCCCAGAGCACGCGCAGGATGGCCAGCTCGGAGTCGGTAGGTCGTGGTGGCTGTCGGTCGCTCATGATCATTTCCTCGTATACGCAGCTCATCATACGAAGTTTTTCGTTGATGTCAACGAAGAGTTTCGTAATTTACCTGGTGGGCATAAGAAAGGCCCGTTTGGCGAGAGGGGAATCAAGCGTTTCCCGATCGTAATAACGGTCGAGAATCGACGGCTTCCAGGTGAAGAGGTCGGGATTCGCGGCTTCGAACGTCTCGAAATCGCCGGTTGGATTTCGCGCCATCCGTTCGTGGATCAGCAGCAGGTAAGCCCAGGTGATGGTCTCGTGATAGAGGTTCGGGACGCCGTTGTGCGCGGCGAATCGTTTCAGCGATTCGGTGAAGCGCTTGAGCGCATCGAGGGGCGGCAGCTTGCGCAGATAGATCCAGGCCAGGCGGACGTGATCGCGATGATGGAAGTCATCGCCCGGAATCCCGCAGCGTTCGAAGGCGTCGGCGAATTCACGATCATTCATTTGCGGCGCGGCTTTGGTGTCTCTTCGACGAGTTTGTGCGAGTCGGCCGCGGTCAGCGTGAGGCCGTAGATTTTTTTGAGCTCGGCGATCTTCTTTCGCGACTCGGCGCCGAACGGCGCCTTCCCTTCGAACGAGTGAAGCACGATCCCCTCGATCAGATCGCCCAGCGACATGTCATGGACTTCGGCCAGCCCCTTGAGGACTTTGAGCAGCCGTTTCTCGATGCGAATGCCCGTTTGAACACGTTCGATCGTCGTCATGGGGTGGATGGTACCATGGTACCAACACACCAAGCTACCGATTACGTCAGCAGCGTGTCCAGCAGCTCGTCCTTCTCCTTCCACATCGCGTCGAGCCACGTTCGGTCGACCGATGCGGGAATCGCCAGCCGCCGTGCGTGGACGATGATCTTCGGCACGCGGCCGCGCAGGAAGCGGCCGAGCGTGACGTCGTTGCCGGGCGGGTAGGCGAGGGTGACGTCGTACATCGCGTCGAGCTGATCGCCGAGCGCGTCGAGGACGAAGGAGATCCCGCCGATCCGCGGCCGAAGGAGATGCCGGTACGGCGACTGCTGATCTGCATGTTTATGTTTTGAGAAGCGCGTCCCTTCCAGAAAATTCAGGATGGCCACGGGAAAGTTGCGGTAGCGCTGGCAGGCCTTGCGCGTCGTGGCCAGGTCGGTGCCGCGCTTCTCGGGATGCCTGGCCAGATACTCGGGCGAATAGCGGCGCATGAACGGGAACTCCAGCGCCCAGCAGGCCTGGCCGACGATCGGAACCCAGAAGAGTTGCCGCTTCAGAAAAAAGCGGATGAAGGCCGCGCGGCCGTGGAAGGCGCGCTGGAGCGCGAAGATGTCCACCCACGACACGTGGTTGGCCACGATGAGATAGTGGCCGTCGGGACGCACGTCGTCGCCGATCCCTTCGATCTGCCATCGCGTCGGCAGCATGGCGTCGAAGATGCGATCGTTGCCGGCCACCCAATGCGCGCCCATCGACGCCAGGATCAGGATGACGCGCGTGCGGGCGCGGCTGCGCGGGGCGGTGAACTGGATCGCGAATTTGGCGATGCCGAGGAGGGCGATGAGTGAGCCCCAGAAGACCGCGTTCACGGTCATGAGGAGCAGTGTGATCGCGCCGCGGATCATGGTTTCGACATCGCCAAACGCGCGATTCGGATCAAGCCGGCGATCGCGGCCGTTCCGAAGAGCACGAAGAGTCCGGCCCGCCAGTCCGGCTCCTTCCAGCCGCCGAAGTCGAGCGCCGTTGCCATCGCGCCGAGGAGGAGAGCGCCGATGACGACCGCGAAGAGCTCGCCGATCCAGCTCGCTGGACGTCCGAACCGGACGAATCGGATCGCCAAAAAGACCGCCGCCGCGCAGAGCATCCAGAGGGCGATCCCCATCGCTTTCGAGGTTAGCACGGCTTTCGCATGAGTCGGCCTGCAAGCAGAGGAACTACCTATGATGACGGAAGCAGCGAGACAGTCGAACGACGCGAACAAGATTCTCGCCATCGAAGACGACCCCGAGGTCCTGGCGCTCTACAAGTCGTACCTGCAGAAGCGCGGCTACGAAGTGCTCTCGGCCACCGGCGCCACCGAAGGGATGTCGCTGCTGCAGCGCAATCCCGACACCCGCCTGATCCTGCTCGACCTCAACCTTCCCGGCGGCATGAGCGGCGAGGAGTGGATCGCCTGGTTCGTCACGCAAGGCAAACAGACGCCGGTCGTGGTGGCGTCAGGCAAGGGCGACATCCTCACCATCACCAAAGGCAACAACCGCACCGCCGCGCTGACCAAGCCGTTCCACATGGAAGAGCTGCAGGAGTTGATCGAAGTCCTGCTCGCCGAGAACTGGCACGATCAGGTGAGCGTGGACAAGAAAACGCACTGAATTAGTGGCCAGTGGTCAGGGGCCAGTGGTCAGAAGGAGTTTTTTCTGACCACTGACCACTAGCCACTGACTACTTCTCCACTACCCATCATTCCCAATCGCTTCCACCGGACAATTGTCCAGCGCGTCTTTCGAAAGCGTCTCTTCTTCCTCGGTCTCCGGCTGCTTGTAGACGTAGGAGAAGCCCTCCTCGTCGTTGCGCTGGAAGTTGGCCGGCGCGGTCTCGCGGCAGAGATCGCAATCGATACACTGCGTATCGACGTAGTACCGCCCGGGTACCTGTCCCGGCACCCTGTCGTTGGGATCAGCCATTCGTAAGTTGTCTCCGTGAAACGCCGCGAGCGGCACGCGCGTCGCAGATTTGGAGGCGCGCATTGTAACGTGCCGATGATGTTTTCAAAGAAAGAGGTTTCCATGAAACGAGTTTTGATTGCATTCCTGACCTTTGCCGTTTCCGTGACCGCGTTTGCGCAATCGATGCCGCCGCGCGAGCCGGCGCCCGTCGATACCGTCAGCGTTACCGGAAACGCCCGCGTCACCACCACGCCCGATCGCTTCTCGTTTAACGTCTCCGTTCAGACCATCGCGCCAACGGTCGAGGAGGCGGTGAACGAGAACAATCGCAAGGTCGCTGCCGTCATCGCCGCATTGAAAAACGCCGGGGCGAAACCGGAGGAGATCCAGACGTCGAACTTTTCGATCTATCCGCAGCAGGATTACAGCCAGCAGCAGCAAGGCAAGCTCCCGCGCCTCCTCGGCTACCAGGTTTCTAACAGCATCACCGTGACCAAGAAAGAGATCGCCGCCGCCGGCAAGCTGCTCCAGGCCGCCCTCGGCGCGGGCGTGAACCAGTCGTCAGGATTGTCGTTCTCCGTCTCCGACCCCGCCCGCGGACGCGATGAAGGCCTTCGCGCCGCCTTCGCCGACGCGCGCGCGAAAGCGACGCTCCTCGCGCAGGCCGCCGGCCGCACCCTCGGGCCGGCCATCGCCATCACCGAAGGCAGCGGCGTATCGAATCCGCCGCCGCGCCCGATGGTCGGCCGCGTCATGGCCGCGCAGGCCGTATCCGAGGTGCCGGTCGAGAGCGGATCGGAGGAGTTGGCGTTTACGGTGTCCGTTGTGTTCGCGATGAAGTAGGGAACGTCAAAAGCGAATGTTGAATGTTGAATGTTGAGTGTTGAATGAAAGGCCGCCGTTCGCCGTAATCGACGATCTGATCGGGTCCCCTCATTCAACATTGAACATCACTACTGTCCGGTTGAGGCGCGAGGTCATTGTCGTAAGTGTAAGTAGGAATGAGCATTTAGCTGATGGAATCGGTGGTGTCGATTTGAACTTGCGCGTGAAGGGCTTTGCCGAGGCTTTCGGGATGTGGCTCCCGAGGAGCGGGGATGCACGTCGGCAGGACCTTGTTTGCGCAAGTTATGGATTTTCTGCCGTGGACCACGTTTCAGCGAATCGTGGACAGCTATCACGGCGACCGGCGGGTGCGGACGCTTTCCTGCGCGGAGCACTTTCGCTGCATGGCCTTCGCCCAGATCACCTATCGAGAGAGTTTGCGCGACATCGAAGCTTGTCTGTCGGCGCAGAGCGCGAAGCTCTATCACATGGGGTTTCGCCAGCCGGTGAGCCGCTCGACTCTGGCCGATGCCAACGAAACACGCGATTGGCGTATCTACGCCGAGATTGCCCATCGGCTGATCGCTCAAGCGAAAAAGTTGTATGCCGGCGACTCGTTCGGTGTGCAGTTGTCCGAAACGGTTTACGCGCTCGATGCCACGACCATCGATCTGTGTTTGTCGGTGTTTCCGTGGGCGCCGTTCCGCTCGACGAAAGCGGCCATCAAGCTGCACACCCTGCTCGATTTGCGAGGTCCGATTCCGAGCTTCATCCACATCTCGGACGGCAAACCGCACGACGTGAAGGTGCTCGATCTGTTCATCCCGGAAGCCGGCGCCTTCTACGTGATGGACCGCGCGTATCTCGACTTCGAGCGCCTTTTCGCACTCGATCAGTCGGGAGCGTTCTTCGTCACGCGCGCAAAAACGAACACCGACACACGACGTGTCTACTCGGCTCCCAGCGATCGCAGTGCGGGCATTATCTGCGACCAGACCATCGCATTCGATGGGCCGCTTTCCAAACAGCGCTACCCGAACCATCTCAGGCGCATCCGTTTCAAGGACCCCGAAACCCGCAAGACACTGGTGTTTCTGACGAACCATTTCAAGCTTCCATCAGCCACGGTTTGCTCGCTCTACAAGAGTCGCTGGCAGGTCGAGCTCTTCTTCAAATGGATCAAGCAACATCTCCGCATCAAGACCTTCCTCGGCACTTCCGAGAACGCCGTCAAGACCCAGATCTGGATCGCCATCTCCGTCTACCTGCTCGTCGCGATCATCAAGAAGCGTCTTCATCTCACCGCTTCGCTCCATACGCTTCTACAGATCCTTTCCGTCACTCTGTTCGAGAAACTCGATCTGACAGAAGCACTTACCCCCTCAGTCTCCGATGAAAATGAAGCCGCCATCGATAACCAGCTCATTCTGTTCAACTTTTAACCGGACAGCAGTGATTGAACATTGAACATTCAACATTCAACATTGCCTCTCCGATCAATCCCCCGAAATGAGGTTGCCGAGAACATCCCCCGCCAACCCGCCCAACCCCTTCGACTCATCGCGATGTTGCCCTCCCGCCGCTGCCATCAAACGGTTCGCGAGTCTGCTGAACGGAAGCGTCTGCAAAACCACGTGCCCCGGTCCGGTCAGCGTCGCGTAGAACAAACCTTCGCCGCCGAAGAGCGCGTTGCGGAATCCGCCGACGAACTGGATGTCGTAGTCCACAGTCTCCGCCATCGACACGATGCAGCCGGTATCGACGCGCAACTGCTCGCCCGCCGTGAGATTGAACTCGATCATGTTGCCGCCGGCGTGGAGGAACACCAATCCCTGTCCGCTGATCTTCTGAAGCAGGAAGCCTTCGCCGCCGAACAGTCCCGCGCCGAATCGCTTCGTGAACGCCACCGTCAGGTCGATGTTGCCGATCGCGCAGAGGTACGCATTGCGTTCCGCCAGAATCGTGTTTCCGTTGAGCTGAATCGGGATGATCTTCCCCGCGATCGGATTGGCCAGCGCCAGATGCGCGGACGCCGTCGTGCAGCGGAAGACGCTCATGAACAGCGACTCGCCCGCGAGGAATTTGCGCATCAGTCCCTTCATCAATCCGCCCTGCATGCGCGCCTGCAGGTCGATCCCCGGACCCATGTAGAGCATCGCGCCGGCTTCGGCGTACAGCTCTTCGTTCTGATGCAGTTGAACCTGCAGCGCCTGCATCACGTCGCCGACGATTTTGTATTCCATGCGTCCTCCGTTGGCGCGCGATTGTAGCGTCGCCTCTGACAGAATGCGCATCGTGCCACGCACCGAATCGCAGCCGCTGCTCGACGTCCTCGCGGCGCTCTATCCCGACTCGTCGCGGACGACTCTCCGTCAACTGCTGCAGAACGGCCGGGTGCGCGTCAACGGCGCGACGGAGAAGGATGCCAAACGCATCGTCGATCCCGACGAGATCGTCGAAGTCGTCGCCCGCTCCGACCAGCGCGTCCTCCCGCCCGGCATCGCCATCCTCCACGAAGACCGCGACGTCATCGTCATCCTCAAGTCACACGGACTGCTGACGGTGGCCACCGAGCGCGAACGCGAAGCGACGGCTCAGGCCTATCTCAACGAATACCTCGGCAGCGCTGGCGAGGAACGCATCCAGGTCGTCCACCGCCTCGATCGTGAGACCTCGGGCGTTCTCGTCTTCGCCAAGAATTTCTTCGCCCGCGAGCGGCTGAAGGAACAGTTCATGATCCACAGCGTCGAGCGGATTTACGTGGCCATCATCGAAGGCGCGATCGAGCCCGCAGAGGGGACGATCGAATCGAATCTCCTCGAGCAGCGCGATTTGAAAATGGTCAGCGTCGACGCGCATCCCGACGCCAAGCACGCCATCACGCATTACCGCACGATCGAAACGAAGGGCGCGTACTCGATGCTCGAGGTGACGTTGGAAACCGGCCGCAAAAACCAGATCCGCGCGCATCTCTCCGAGGCCGGACATCCCGTCGCCGGCGACAAGATGTACGGCGCGAAAACCAACCCCTTCGGCCGCCTCGGCCTCCACGCCAAACTCCTCGGCTTCGACCACCCGACCACGGGGAAGCATCTGGTGTTCACGGCCGCACTGCCGAAGCAGTTTCGCGATGTGATGCGGTGAGGTGAGTCGCGATCGCAGATGCGCGGCCATCCCGTCGGCGTAGCCGGCGTAAGAACCGTAGCCCCCGGCTTCTAGCCGGGGGGACGTCGTCGTTGAGGGGATCCGGGAGCTCGCTTCCAGCGGGCGAAAGAAAGTCCGCGCAAATGGATCATTTCGCGCGAACCCGTTCTTTCGCCCGCTCAAGCGGGCTCACAAGATTGGAACGCGTTCGATTACCCCGACTGAAGCCGGGGTCTACGGTTCTTACGCCGGCTACGCCGACGAAAGATCGTATTTCGAGAACTGCGTGACGCTTCTAAACGAACGACACCGCCAACTGCGATCCCTCTTCGCGATGGATCGTGTCGACGAAGCGGATGCTGTTCGTCTTCAGCGACATGAACAGCGACGACGTCCGGATGCCGCCGCCGAAGAAGCGGACGCCTCGTAGGAGGTCGCCGTCGGTGACGCCGGTGGCGCAGAAGATGATGTCGTTGCCCGCGGCAAGTTCCGAGGTGTCGTAGATCTTCTCGCCGTCCACGTAGCCCATCGATTTCAGGCGCTCCTCCTGCCACTTCTCCAGCGGCTTGAGGCGGCCTTGCATGCGGCCGTTCAGGCAGCGCATGGCCGCGGCGGTGAGCACCCCCTCGGGGGCGCCGCCGATTCCCATGGCGGCGTGGATTCCGGTGCCGCGTACGGCGGCGGCGATGCCGGCGGAGAGATCGCCGTCGGTGATCAGCTTGATGCGCGCGCCCGCCTCGCGGATCTGCGCGATCAGATCGTGATGCCGTTCGCGATCGAGCACGACGATCGTCAGTTCATCGACGTCGCGTTCAAAGGCCTCGGCGATCTGATTGAGGTTCTCGTGGACGGAATTGTTCAGGCTCACATAGTTGGCCGCTGTGGGGCCGACCACGATCTTGTCCATGTAGACGTCGGGCGCATTCAGCAGGCCGCCTTTTTCGGACGCCGCGAGGACCGCGATCGAATTCGAGGAACCGGTCGCGCAGAGGTTCGTCCCTTCGAGCGGATCGACGGCGATGTCGATCTCGGGATAAATCTCGCCCTCGGTCCAGCCGCGGCCGAGCGGCTCGCCGACGTAGAGCATGGGCGCCTTGTCGCGTTCGCCCTCGCCGATGACTACCGTGCCGCGCATCTTGAGCCGGTTCAGCTCTTCGCGCATCGACTCGACGGCTACCTGGTCGGAGTACTTCCGTTTGCCATAGCCCATCGTGCGTGCTGCAGCGATGGCCGCTTTTTCGGCGACGCGCAAAAAACCGATCTCGAGACTGGATTCCATGACGCTCCGTTCACAGCGGAATTTGGAGGCGCAGACTCTAGCAGAATTACGGCGTGCGAACCGCCAGCGCGCGCACTTCCTCGTGATGGATGCGCCCGCCGAGGAGCGCCGTCCGTCCGGCTACGGAGAGGGACCAGGCGATGAGGACGGCGATCGTCACCTCCATCCAGCGCGGACGCGCGCCGCGGCGATGGCCGATGAAGAGCGCGACGATGGCCAGGAATCCCGTGATGCACGAAGAGATCACGCAGAAGTTCGCCGCCAGGTCGTGCTCCTTGATGAGTGTCGTGTCGACGCCCGCAATCGGCGGTTTCGCGTGCGACACGAAATCCGCGGCCTTGTCGCCAGTCAGATCCGAAGCGATCGCGCCGAGCGCCGCGATGATGCAGACGACGAACGCGGCGGTGACGAATTCACGCCGCTTTCGGATTAGTCCGAACAGCACCAGGCAGAGCGCAAACAGCTCGCAGTACAGCGGCGAATGATTGATGGCCAGATGGACATGAACAGAGCTGAAATCCATCGGCAAACGATACCATCGTAGCGCTGGCGGCCCGCCGGCTGGACCGCCGCCGGCTCGGCGGCACGTACCGATCAACATGCCAGCGAGCCGCTGGCGGTCCAGCCGCCGAGCCGGCGGCGCTACGTTGCCATTTTCCGCGCCTCGGCTTCCATCTCCGGACCGAACTCCGTCCGGATTTCGGAGAGCCATCCGCCGAGGAGCTCCTCGAGAACGCTGCGGATGACCGCAGGATGATCGGACGCCCCCGAGGCGATCACGTTGTTCAACAGTTGATCGAAATCGATGCGCGCCTCGTTGACGAGGTTCATACCGGACAGGTGCGGCATCGAACGCGGCGACATGCGCACCACCACGCGGTCCATGAAGTCGTAGATGTGATCGCCGATGCGTTGGAAGACGATTCCGAAGATGCTCTCGAAGATGCGGTTGTAGCGCTCCACCACCGCTTCGAGCTCGTACTCCGTCTCCTCCGCCGCGCGCTGTTCGCTCACCGTCCCCTCGGCCGCCTCGGCGATCAGGTTCACGCTCAGCAGCGCCCAGACCGTGCGGCAGGTGATGAAATTCGAAAGGTAGCTGCGCGCGCAGATGTCCTCGATCGTCCCCGGTTCGGCGAGCAGGTTGAGCACGTGGTTCTCGTCGTCGGTCAGCTCCAGCGCGTACGTGCGCATGTCGGCGCCGGGCACCTGTTGCAGGATGCGGTCGAGCCGCGCCACGCCGCGCGAGATCAGCGACCAGTACTCGATGCTCTGCACGCCGTCGAGAATCAGCCGCTCCGTGTTCAACTGCAGCGCGACGATCTCCGGCGGAAACTCGTCGCTGAATTCGACCGTGTAGCTGCCGGTGCGATAGCGGATGGCGTTGAGAACGATGGCGTTGGCCTGCCGCTCCAGCGCGCGCAGCAATCCATCGGCATCGAGATAGCCCAATTCACAAAGCAACGCGCCAATGCGGCGCTGGACGACCAGGCGATCCATGGCCTGGTTGTACTGCTGCAGCGTCAGCTCGCCGCTGCGCAGAAGGATCTCGCCGAGGGCCATGTCGTGGTCGGAGCTGGAGGCGAAGATGATCCGTCCGTCGCGAAAATAGATCGCATCGCTCCGTCCGATCGCCTCCAGCGACACGATGCCGGTCTCGCCGCTGCGGACGAGCGACCGGAAGAGATCGGGCACCGTCGTCTCCGCGAGCGTTCCCTGAATACTGAGGCTGTCGGACATGCAGCCGATCTTAAGTGATCGGACGAAGGATGTTCTACCGCCGAGCGGTGTGGCACAGACACTCCTGTCTGTGCTGGTGAGGCTCGGAGGAACTGCGAAGATCAACGCGTGAGATTTTCAGCCGCGGAACTTTGCAAAGCACAGACAGGAGTGTCTGTGCCACACCATCATGTAAAATAACCAAACTCATGTCCCGGACTGCCGCTCTGATCTTCGTCACACTTTTAACTACCGCCGCCTTCGCCGCCGGGCCGCCGACGCAGCCGAACGACCGCGAGTGGGGGCAGCTCAGCACCGACTATCAATGGATCGAGACGCTGCGCAAGGCGCAGCCGCTGCCGCCGGCGAACGCGTCGCGCAAGCAGATGCTGGAGCTCGTCCTCGAAAATCAGAAAAAGCTCGAGCCGACGTACGTGCCGTTCATGGACAAGGTGCGCGAGTATTTCGACCGCACGCACGATCCGCGCGCCGGGCAGGTGCTGGCGCGCGAAAAGATCATCATGGGCGACGAGTACATGCAGTACCTCTCGCGCTACGACAAAGCGCTGGAGTTGTATCGCGCCGCGGTCGAGCTCGATCCGAACAGCGCCGAGGCGAAGAAGCGCGTGGAGATGGCCGAGGGGCGCCGCTTCGTCTCGATGACCGCGTTTGCGAATGTCAAATCGGGCATGAAAGAGGATGCCGTTCGCGCCCTCGTCGGCCTGCCCCGCGAAGACTGGATCAAGCAGGTCGTGCAGAACAGCCGCATCTACTCCGTATGGATTTATCCGAAGGAAGACGGAGGGGCTTCGGCCATCTACTTTGACAATGGTGTCGTCTATCACACAAACTGGAACGCCGCGGCGCCGCCCGCGTCGCAAGCTCAGACCAGGTAACGGGAGGGTGTGCAATGGTGTCTGACGAAGTCCTCATCGACGATCAATCCCACTACGAAGTCTCACTCACGGCCGGACAGGCGTTCGTCGCTTTCGTCCTGCTGCTGCTGTCGCTGGCCGCATCGTTCGCATTCGGACTGATGATCGGCAAGGGCCAGGCGGATGAACGCCTGGTCGTCCGCAAGGAGCCCGCGGTCATCAACGAGGGGAGCGTCGTCGCCTCGAAGAAAAACGACGGCAAGCTGATCGACCTCGGCGTCGGCAACGACGATTTCAAAGCGCCCGCGCCGGCGACGACGTCTGCCGCGCCGGCGACCACAGCGTCCGCGCCGACGATCACCGAGGGCACGATCACGCCGCTGACCGAATCAGCAGCCGCGCCGGTCACTGCCACGGCCTCTCCGATCGCGGAGGCTTCAAAGCCGATTGCGAAACCTGCTGCTCCCGTCGCCGAGGCTCCGAAGCCCGCGGCGAAGCCGGCCACAGTTCCCGCCTCGGCCGGACCCGCGTACGCGCAGCTCCTCGTCACCGGCGATCAGAAAACCGCCGACGCCCTGGCCGCGAAAGCGATCGACCACGGCTTCATGACCACCTACGTCGAGCGCGCCGGCACCTCGTTCAAGGTGCGCGTGAAATTCAACTCGGAAGCCGAGGCTCGCGCGAACGAGGCCAAGCTGAAAGAGATCTCCAAAGACGTCTGGTTCGTGAAGTGACGGGTAAGGCGATCGAGCGCCGCCTCCGTTCACTGGCCGACGCGACGATCGCCGAACACCATCTCCGCTTCTTCAAGTGTGGCCCCGGCCAGTACGGCGAAGGCGACGCATTCCTCGGCATCATGGTTCCGATGATGCGGACGCTGTCGAAGGAGTTCACGCCGATTCCCGTCGCCGAGGCGATCGTGTTGCTACAGTCGAAATGGCACGAAGCGCGGCTCGTTGCTCTCCTGATCCTGGTCCGCAAGTACGAGCGCGGCGACGACGCGATGCGCGACGAGATTTATCGCAGCTACCTCGCGAACACCCACCGCATCAACAACTGGGATCTTGTCGACGCCTCGGCGCCGAACATCGCCGGTGCGTACCTCCTCGAACGCGACCGCACGCCGCTCTACGATCTCGCGAAATCCGAGTCGCTCTGGGAACGCCGCATTGCCATCATCGCCACGCAGCACTTCATCCGTCACGAGGATTTCGACGACACGCTGCGCATCGCCGAAATCCTCCTCAACGATCGCCACGACCTGATCCACAAAGCCTCGGGATGGATGCTCCGCGAAGTCGGCAAGCGCAATCAGCCCGTCCTCGAACGCTTCCTCAGCAAGCACGCGAAACGAATGCCGCGCACGATGCTTCGCTACGCGATCGAGAGGTTTAGTCCGGAGTTGCGCGCGCGATACATGGAAAAGAGTTAGCCGTGCTGGACGCGAACTATTACTCCGAACACGAACGGCTGATCGGCGATCTGCGGCATAACGGCTTCGTCGTCGAGGATATCTGGGACTGGGTAAACGGTCCGGCACCTGCCGCCAGCGAGTCGATCCTTCTTTCTCACCTTGAGCAGGTGACTAGTGACCGGCTGGCCGAAGCAATCGCTCGCGCCCTGACGCAGAAGAACTTTCGAAACGCTCTGCCGACGCTCCTGCGAAGATTCGAACGTACGTCCAGCGATGGAGCGGGATGGGCGATCGGCAACGCCATCGCTTTCCAGCCGTGGCCGAGAGATGTGTGGGAAAACATCCTGACTCTGGCAGTGAATCCGAAGTTTGGAAGGGCGAGGCAAAACCTCGTCTGGCGCCTCCACCGTATCAAGTTGCCCACCGTGGAGCCCACACTGATCAAGCTGGTCGAAGATCGGGACGTCGATGCGTTCGCATTGATCGCTCTTCGCTATTGCGGCTCGATCGAAACCTGGAAAGCGCTCGGAACGATTGATCCAACCGGAAGAACGGTGCTCTTCAAACGCGAACTGAAAAAGATCGCGAAGCGGCTGGATGAGCGGCTGCAAAAAACTTCCTGACTACTTCACGCACGGCAACACGCGCGTTTGCGTTCCACCCGCATCGACACCCACCAACGCCCCGATCGTCTTCGCGATAAACGTCGGCGCGACGTCATCGCTCCACGTTCCCTCGGTGATTCCGCGGCCGAAGAGGAGCACGGGGACGTGCTGATCGTCGTCGACGGCCTGGCCGTGCGTCGTTCCGGTGTTCGAGTAACCCCAGATGTAGCCGGGCTTCAGCGTGACGAGGACGTCGCCGCTGCGGTCGGCGCGGAAGGAGAGGCGCATCGCGGATTCGATCGCGGATGATTGCGGATCGACGGCGATCAGGTCGCTGCTCGTGAACGCGGTGCGGATGCCGTGAATCTGTTTCGCGGCGTCGCGCAGCGCGCGCTTCACGCGCTCGCTGTCGAGGTGTGCCGAGGCGACGCGCGGCCAGTTGAGATAAAGCGCCGGCTCTTCGAAGTAGCTCACCAGCGCGTCGCCGATCGGCGTCTTGTCGCTGACTTTGAGCCCGAGGTTCTTCGCCGCGAGTTTCTCCAGTTGGCGGCGGTCCGGCGCGAGGTCGGCGAACGTGGCCGCGGTCTTCTTCGGATTCTGGAAATCGACGCGGCCGGCGTCGCGTCCCCTGTCGCGCGCAACTTCGGGGATCGACTGCACGCCGTGGTCGGCGGTGATGGCGACCGTGTAGCGGCCGCCGAATTTCTGATCGAGCCAGTTGAAGAACGCTTCGAGCTGGCGATCCGTGCGCACGACGGAGTCGGCCACTTCGAGCGAATCGGGACCGAAGGAATGTCCGAGGTAATCGGGCGACGACAGGCCGACGTAAAGCAGATCGGGCGAGGCGTCCTCCGTGCCGAGATGCTCGTCATCGATGATGCGCTCGGCGAAGGTGAGGACGAGATCGTTGCCGAACGGCGTGTAGGTCAGCTCATCGATGTTCGCGATCGGATGCGGAAACTCCACGCCGAGGTTGCCGTGCTTCGTTTTGTATTTGCGAAGTGCGGGCGGATCGTGCGTGATGCGCGCGAGATCGATCGTCGGGATGAACGTCGATTGCGTCCATTCGCGATGCTGCGTCAGGACGGACGGCACCGAGGCGTTGAAGGCGGCGAGCATGGTCGTGTTCGCGCGGTAGTAACTGCTCGACGTGAAGCCGGGCATCTTCGGATCGAACCAGTAGGCGGCGGTGGCCTTGCGTCCGGCCATCAGAATCGCGGCGCGATCTTTGAGCGCCACGCCGATCACTTTCGATCCCGCCACTTTCTCCTGCAGCCGATCGCCGAGCGAGTCGGAGTCGAGGTTCAGCGGCGAGTACCCGCCGGCAGCCCGCTTGTCCTCCGCGCAATAAACCGGCGTGGCGGTGGTGCGATCGAGCCATGTATTCGCGACGATGCCGCTGCGGGCGGGGACATATCCTGTACCGATCGCCGCGTGCCCCGGACCGGTGTAGGTCACCGCGTACGGATACAGCGCATGCGTGAAATTCGCGCCGTGCCTGATGGCGCGATTGAATCCGCCGTCGGAGAGATACGGCGCGAATCGCGTCAGGTACTCGTATCGAAACTGGTCGACGGATACGACGACGACGAGATCGGGCGGCTGCGCGCTGAGCGGCAGCGCGATTGCGAGGATGAGGATGAGTCGCTTCAGCATGGCGGCATCTTAAGGGAGACGGTTCACGCGAGCGACAGCTCTGCAGATCGAGGCCGCAACGATCGCGCCAGCGACTCCAACTTCTCAGGACGTCATCACCGCAAACATTGAGGTGCTGGGTGCGACGTCATTCGGTGTGCTGTCAATCGGTGCAGCGTCATCGCGAGCAAGTTACGTACAATCCGCGCCCGCGTGTGGGCAATCGAACAGACTGAAATTGGGCGCATCGTCGTTCCGCCGGCGTTGCCGGTTGGATTTGGGCTTTTCTACACCACCATTGATTTCGAGGGCCGCCTGAACGGAGACGCGTCGGCGCGGCTGATGAAAATCGTCCGCGATCGATTCCGGATTGATGCGGCACTTGCGACGTGTACGCAGGTCCACGGTCGAAATGTTGTCCGCGCGCAGACGGACCGCGAATGCGATTCGTGCGACGGCCTTTGGTCCTCAGCCCGCGGCACGGCCCTCGGCATCAAAGTCGCGGATTGCCTGCCCGTCACCATCGCGGATATGCAGCGCGGCGTCATCGCCAACGTCCATTCCGGCTGGCGCGGCGCGGTGCAGAAGATTGCGGCGGAAGCGATCGACGCCGTCGGCGGCGTAAGTCCCGCCGCGCAGGCGTGGCTCGGGCCGTCGATTCGGGTGTGCTGTTTCGAAGTCGGCGAGGAGGTCGTCGATCAGTTTCGCGATGCGTATGCCGAGGCGGAGAGGTTCGTCAATCGCGGCGGCGCGAAGCCGCATATCGATCTGCCGCGGCTCACGGCCGCGCTCCTGACTGAACGCGGAATCGCGCCGCAGAACATTCACGACTCCGGCCTCTGCACGCGCTGCGACGGATCGATCTTCCACTCCTACCGGCGCGACGGCGGCCGAGGTGGACGCAACCTTGCAATTGCGGCCCATTAACTTGGCCACGTTCAAAGCACGTCTCCCTCGCCGCCGCACCGTCTTCAAGGTGATCTCGATCTCCGTCGTGGTCGTGATCGCGTTGATCGCGGCTCTGGCGCTCTACGTCTACAAACAATCGGTCGGAAAGTTCGAGATCCGTCGACTTTCACTGCCGACGCGCATCTTCACCGACTTCACTCCGCTCCGCGGAGGCGTGGTTCTCGGGCCCGACGATCTCGCCGAAAAACTCAATCGCCTCGGGTATCGCCAGGCCCCCGCGCTGTCGCACGCCGGCGACTATGTCCCCGGAACGTCGCAGATCGATGTCTACACGCGATCGTTCACACATCCCTCCGGGCAGTATCCGTCGCAGCCGGTGCGCGTTGCGTTCAAGAGCGGCAGCATCGCCTCGGTGGTCTCACTGAAAGGCGCATCGCCGATCGACAACGCCGCGCTCGAGCCGGAGTTGCTGACGTCGATCCTCAGCGACCAGCTCGAAAACCGGCGTCCGGTCACGCTCGATCAGGTGCCGAAGAGTTTGCAGGATGCCGTCGTCGCGACCGAGGACGTGCGGTTCTGGCATCACCCCGGAGTCGATCCAATCGGCCTCTTTCGCGCGCTCTTCCGCAACGTGCGCGCGGGCGGCGTGACCGAGGGTGGATCGACGCTCACGCAGCAGCTCGTGAAGAACTACTACCTCACCGGCGAGCGCACCTACAAACGCAAAGTGACGGAAGCGTTCATGGCGGTCATCCTCGACGCGAAGTATTCGAAGCGCGAGATCCTCGAGGCGTACCTCAACGACATCTACCTCGGCCGCAATCGTTCGATCTCGATCCTCGGCGTTGGCGAAGCGGCGCGCTTTTACTTCGGCAAACCGGTCTCCGAGATCACGCTCCCCGAGGCCGCGCTGCTGGCGGGGTTGATTCGCAGTCCGAACAACTATTCGCCGTTCGTGCGTCCGGACCTGGCCATGCAGCGGCGCAGCACCGTCCTCGGCCTGATGCTCAATCAGAAAAAGATCACGCGCGCAGAGTACGACGCGGCGATGGCTACGCCACTGCCGCCGAAGCCGTTCCGTCAGCGCAGCGGACTTTCGTCGATTCCGTACTACGTCGACCGCGTGCTGCAGGAAATGTCGCGTGACTACGGCATCAAGGATGTGAAAGGGCGCGGCCTGCAGATTTACACCGCCATCGATCTCAACGCGCAGGACACAGCGGCGCGCAGCATCGAAGCGGGACTCTCGGCCCTGGAGAAGGGGAGCAAGCGTCTCCGCCGTCCCGGTCAGCCGTTGCAGGGCGCGATCATCAACGTCGATGTTCCGACGGGCGAGATTCGCGCGCTGATCGGCGGCCGCAACTACGACCTCAATCAATTCAATCGCGCGCTCAACTCGAAGCGGCAGATCGGATCGCTGGTCAAGCCGTTCGTCTACGCGACCGCGTTCGAGCCGAGTCTTTCGAGCCAGAACATCACGCCGGCCACACTGGTCAGCGACACGCGCTTCGTCCTCAAGCGCAAATTCTCCGCCGATTGGTCGCCGCGCAACTACGAGGACGTTTACCACCAGACCGTGACGGTGGCCGAGGCGCTGGAGCAGTCGCTCAACTCTGCCTCGGTGCGCATCGGGCTGGCGTGCGGACTCGATCCGATCGCGCGGACCGCGCACACGCTCGGCGTCGTCTCCGACATCGATACGAAAAATCCGGCCATGCTCCTCGGCGCGGTCGATCTCGCGCCGATCGAGATGGCCGATGCGTACTCGACGATCGCGCGCCTCGGCTCGCGCGTGCCGCTGCACGCGGTGAAGTTCGTCACCGACGACAAGGGCCGGAAGGTTTCCGCAGGCGATGAGATCAATCCAGTGCAGGTCTTCCCGGCGCGCGACACGTACATGCTCGTGACCGTGATGAAAGGCGTGGTCGATCGCGGCACCGCCGGCGTCGCGCGTTCGATGGGGTTCAAGCTCGTCGCCGCGGGCAAAACCGGTACGACGAACGACAAGCGGGACGCGTGGTTCATCGGCTTCACGCCGAAGGCACTCACGCTGACGTGGCTCGGCTTCGACGACAACGCGCCGACCGGCCTTTCGGGCGGCACCGGCGCCGTTCCGATCTGGACGCGCTTCATGCAGGCGACGATGGCGGGCCAGCCGAACGTTGACTTCCCCCCACCCGAGGGCGTGGTCATGGCGCAGATCGACGAAACGAGCGGCGGGCTCGCAGTCCCGAATTGTCCGCAGCGCTCGGTCGTCACCGAGGCATTCAAAGCCGGAACGCAACCGGGCAATCCGTGCCCGTTGCACAGTCCGCAGGCCGTTCCGGCGCCGGCGCTGGATCAGTTCGGAAATCCGATCGCGCTCGATACGGCCGGCATGCCGATCGTGCCCGAGACGACGACCACCAACACCCTCCCGCCGATCACGCCGGAGCCGGGCGACACGACGCTGACCGGCGGCTTCTTCCGAACCGACACCGCCCCGCCGCCGCCGACGACAACGACGACTTCTGAACCGCCGCGCCGCGAGCGCGACCTCGGCCGCGACCGCTCCGGCCAGCCGCCGCCGAGCACGAATACAAGCGAGCCGACGCCGTCGACGAACACGAGCAGCGCGACAAGCACCACGAGCACGTCGCCTCCGCCGCCGAGGTGAAAAGAGGCACATTGCAGGTGACTCCTATCCGTTCCTTTCTCAACTTTTTTTGCCTTCGAGGGTAGGGACTGCCGCCTTTCCGTCACTCCTAAGTCAGGAGACGTTGATTGGTGATGGGCAACTCTGCCGCAAACGGTGCTGAAGAGCGCTTCCGGAAGTTGAAAGGGAAACCCTCTTCCGTCATCGGGCGATGCGGCAGCGACCGTCGCCGTCGAGCGGCCGCGCGGCCGCAGGTAGGTTATTTTTCTGGAAGATCCGCGAAGAGCGCACACTTGTGGTGGGCGACGGTGACGAACGATCAGTCCGAATTCTCGACTGCGCATCCTCTCGATGCCGTGTATCGCGAGCACGAGAGCTTGCTGCGCTCGATCGCGCAATATCGCTTCCGCGTCCCCCCCTGCGACGCTGAAGCGCTGGTCCACGACATCTTCGCCTCCTTCCTCGAACGGCAACCGGACGCCTACGACGTCAAGGCCTTCCTGATCGGCTCGATCAACAACGCCTGCCGCCACTACTGGAGGAAGCGGCAGCACGAAGAGCCGCTGCTGCCGCATCACGAACTGACGCCGAGCGACGACGAGGCGGCGAAGCTGGAGCGATGGGCGCTCCGCCTCAGCCTCGGCGCGACGCTGGCCCGCCTCGGCGGCAAATGCAGCGAGACGCTGCGCCGCTATTACCTCCGCGACGAGAGCGCGGAATCGATCGCACAGGAGCTTGACACGTCTCCTGCATATGTCTGGCAACTGTTGTCGTCGTGCCGCAAACGCGCACGCCAGATCTATAGCGCCATCACCCGTTCACGATCATGAGTCATTACACCGAAGACGAGTTGTCTGCCTACGCGTTACGCCCCGATGCCATCGATGACCGCGAAGGAGTCGAGCAGCACGTAGCCGCGTGCGGCGACTGCCGCAACACGCTCGACGTCATCGAAGCCTTTGACATCGCACTCCAGGATCCGCTTCCGTGGGAGATGGCCGAGTCGATGCCGGTCCGCCGCGACGCGCCGCCCGCGCTCCTCGATCACGCCCGCGCCATCGCCGCCGCCGACGCCCGCGCCCGCGAGCTGGTCATGCCGCTGGTCGATTCGGCCATCCGCTTCCGCGCCGCCCGCATCGACGACGACCCGCGCTTCTACACGCTGGCTGTGATCCGCCTTCTCTCCAAAGTCGCCAACGGCATGCACGAACGGCAGCCGCAGTTCGGCCTTGTCCTCGCTGACACCGCGCTGAACATCGCCGAGAAACTCCCGGCGAATTTGCAGGCGCAGTCGGCCTGGTACGTCGGCACGGCCTGGAAAGAGCGCGCGAACGCGTTGCGCTATCTCGGCCGCTTCAAGGAAGCCGACGAAGCGCTCGATCGCGCCGAGGAAGCATTCGAGTCGGATGATCACGTGGAGCCGTTCGATCTTGCGATCGTGCAGTACGTTCGGGCGACGCTGTATTGCCAGATGGAGCGGTTCGAGGAGGTCGTGGCGCTTGGTCAGTCCGCGGCCGAGACCTTCCATCTCTACGGCGACACGCGCCGTTACCTCTCCGCACTTCTCGTGGAAGGTCTCGGTTACTACAACGCAGGTCGCGATCGCGAATCCGTCGAGATCATGGAGCGCGTCGCCGCCTTGGCCACGAACGCTGGCGAAATCGATCTGCTTGGGCGCGCCCTTTTGAATGCGGCAAATAGCTACATGCGCCTTCGCGATTTCGGCAAAGCCACGGTCTATTACGCGGACGCGATCTCAGTCATGGACGCCCTGGACTTGCCGACCGAGCTCGCTCGTCTGCACTGGTCATTGGGGACGCTGAAGATCGAACAGGGCGACTATGACGAAGGTCTTGTCGGTCTCGAACGATCGCGTATCCAACTCCAGCAGTTGGGCATGGCCAACGATGCGGCGCTTGTAACACTCGACCTCGTGGCCGGTCTCCTCGCCGCCGAAAAGCCCGAGCGCGTCCCGGAACTCTGTCGTGCGATCACGCTGACGTTCTCATCGGAAGGAATGATGAGAAACGCGAAAAAAGCCCTTGCCTACCTGACCGAGGCGGTCACATCCGGCGACGCGACGCCCGAAGCGGTTCGCCATGTCCGCGCCTTCCTAGAGCACCTCCCTGAGCACCCGAACGAAGAATTTCAGCAGATCCAATAAAAAAGACTCAGGATTGTTTCTCCCGCGTCACTCTATTGGCAGGGCGCCCTTCTTGATCCGGTTTTAGAACCGACACGAGGAGGGTTTATGCAGAGTCAGGTCAAAAAGTTCGTTTTCGCAGTTTCAGTGGCTGGAATGCTGTCCATGACGGTGCCGGCGATGGCAGCGCCACGCACCAGCGGCCCTGAGCCGGGCTTCTTCGCGCGCGTCAAAAGCGTGATCGCGCACATCCTGGACATCGTCGAGGTCCGCGGTTCAGTGCCTCCGGGCTGATTCGCACATATCGACGACTGCATCGTTCGCGGGAGGGTCGCGTTACCATCCGCATCGATGCGTACGATCGTCGTCACCGTCTCGCTTCTCATCGCCTCGAACGTCTTCATGACGTTCGCCTGGTATGCCCATCTGCGCAACTTGTCGTCGCGTCCGTGGTACGTGGCGGCATTTGCGAGCTGGGGCATTGCGCTCTTTGAGTACCTGCTGCAGGTGCCGGCCAACCGCATCGGATTTCATCAGCTCTCGCTGGCGCAACTGAAGATCGTGCAGGAGGTCATCACACTCTCGGTATTCGTCCCGTTCGCCGTCTTCTACATGCGGCAACCGATGAACCTCAATTTCCTTTGGGCCGGTCTCTGCCTTCTCGGCGCGGTTTTCTTCATCTTCCGGTAACCCATGCGTCTCTGGTCGATCCATCCGCAGTATCTCGACGCCAAAGGTCTGGTCGCGCTCTGGCGCGAAGGATTGCTCGCGCAGGCCGTCTTGGCCGGGCAGACGCGCGGCTATCGCAATCATCCGCAGCTCGAACGCTTTCGCGATGACGCCGGCGCGATCGCGGTCTATCTGCACCACGTCGTCGACGAAGCCGAGTCGCGCGGATACAACTTCGATCGTTCGAAATTGTCTCGCAGAAAATCCGCGACTCCAATCGAGGTAGCCGACGGACAACTCCGATTCGAGTGGCAGCATCTGACCGCGAAGTTGCGCGATCGCGATCCCGATTACCTTCGCCGCTTCGCGAAAATCACGAACCCGCTGCCGCATCCGTTTTTCATCGTTGTTCGCGGTTCTGTTGCCGCGTGGGAGAAGGTTCACGGCTGAGCGGGCTACAATTTCCGCTTCATGCGCATCCTTGCAGACGTCGCCGTGGTCATCGTGGCCGTGCTGCACCTCGGCTTCCTGGTTCTGGAGATGTTCCTCTGGACGAAGCCCTTCGGAATGCGCACCTTCCGCCTTTCCGCTGAAATCGCGCAGGCTTCAGCGGGACTCGCGGCCAATCAGGGCCTCTACAACGGATTCCTCGCCGCCGGCCTGCTATGGAGTTTATGGAGAGGCGATTTCGCAACCACTGTCTTCTTCCTCGGCTGCGTGATCGTGGCCGGTATCTTCGGCGCCTTCACCGCCAAACGTTCGATTCTCTGGATTCAGGCCTTCCCCGCTCTGCTCGCGCTCATCGCCGTCATTGCCGCGCACCGAGGTTGAGCGATGGAACTTCTCCTCTGGCGTTGGAGTACGACCGCGCAGATCACCTCGGAGCTGATGATCGCGGTCTTCTTTGTCGTGCTGGCGCGCTCGGTTCGCCGCGTCGAGATGCGCCCGTGGATTCAGGCCTGGCTCTGGAACATCGCCGCGCTGTTCGTGACAATCGTCTTCTGGTTCGCGCAGCCGAAATCGCGAATCGCGTTCATGGCCACCGTCTTCGGCTACACGTTGTCGAAGACTATCTTTTCGGTGCTACTGGTCGCCGGCACGTGGAACTTCGTCCGGCGCCGGCCAGGCCAGGCGACGCGGCGCGTGGTCATGTTCTCCGTGATCGCTTACTCGATCGTGGCCGCATTCACGTTCGACCACATCGACAAACTCGGCACTGCGCAATCCGCCGTCATCGCTTTGATCCTCGGCTTTGGCGCGTTGCTCCTTCTCATCACGCGAACTCCGGGCGCGGGATGGCTGGCCGCGGGCTTGTCGATCCGTACCATCCTCGCAGTCACCGAAACCCTCGCGCACGGTGCGCATCTGTTTCCGCAGCACTTCGTCTCGGAATCGGCGATCGGCATCTTCCTGGCGTCGTACTCCTCGTTTGACACAGGCGCGGAATGGCTGATCGCTCTCGGATGCGTGCTCATTCTTTACCGCACCATTCAACAGGAGCTGACGCAATCGAACGTCGATCTCCTCGCCGCGCAGGAAGTGCTGCAGGAACTGGTCGACCGCGATCCGCTCACGGGACTCGCCAACCGCCGCGCTCTTCCCGACGTTTTGCGCGGCGTCTTCCGCACCGGCGCCACGATCCTCTTCTTCGATCTCAACGACTTCAAAGGCATCAACGATCGTCACGGCCACCAGACCGGCGACGATTGCCTCAAGCGTTTCGCGCGCGTGCTTCAGGCCAGCTTCCGCCCCGAGGATCACGTGGTCCGCTACGCGGGCGACGAGTTCGTCGTCATCGCGCCGTCGGCCGATCCCGAACAGATCCTCGCTCGCGTCGAGAACGTCCGCGAACGGCTGAAGTTCGAGCGCAGCGACGGACCGCCCATCAAGTTCTCCGTCGGCCACGCCACTCTTCCCGTCAACGGGGATGCCGAGGCCGCGTTGCGGCAAGCCGATGAAGCGATGTATCGCCAGAAAGGCGTGGGAGGCGGCCGGCTGCGAACGGTGTGATGTTGCCTACGAAACTTTGCGACGTGTTTTGACCGGAGGTCTCGCGTCTCTGGTGACTAAACGGCCTTCGAGCTGTGACTCCACCTCTCGCAGATGGCGCGCATACCCATCTGGCCCACCGTAGCGCTGCAGAAGTTCTCTCCGCGTTTCGTGAATCTCTTCGACGACGGGATCTCTGAAGTCGTTCATTGCAGTTCTCCGAGCAACTGAGACGCAGCGCAGCTGCGCTCTGATGGTAATCTGCCTCATCACGAATTGGAGGCAGTCATGACCGGTGTGATCGAACTTCTCGACGGCGAAATCAGCCAGCGCCACATGCTCAATCATCCGTTTTATCAGCGCTGGAACGCGGGCGAGCTGACGCGCGGAGAGCTCGAAGAGTATTCGCGGCAGTACTACCCGTACACGGTCGCTTTCCCGACGTTTCTCAGCGCGATGCATGCGCACACCGACGACGTCGCCATCCGCCAGTATCTGCTCGAGAATCTGATCGAGGAGGAGCGCGGCTCCGAAAATCATCCCGAGCTCTGGCTCCGCTTCTGCGACGCCCTCGGCGTCGAGCGCGCCGACGCGAAGTCGACGACGCCGAACGCCGCGACCGCGGACCTCATCGCCACGATGCGGAATCTCGCCCGCAGCGAGAAGCTGCACGAAGGTCTGGCCGCGCTCTACGCGTACGAGTCGCAGATTCCGGCCGTTTCGAAAACCAAGATCGATGGCCTCGCCGCCTGGTACGGAATCACCGAGCCGCGCGACATCTCCTTCTTCGCCGTGCACATGGAAGCCGACGTTCACCACTCGCAGACCGCGCGCGAGCTTCTCGAAACGCTCTGCGACACGCCGGAGAAATGCGAAGAAGCGCGCGCCGCGGCAACCGAGACCGTGAATGCGCTGTACCGCTTTCTCGATGCCGTGAACTAGATCCTGCGCATTCGCGAGAGATCGAGAGCCCTTTTAGTGTTCCAATAGACCGATGGGAACGCGTGGGCCGGCGTTTCTCCTTGCTTTATTGCTGCTTTCGTTCGCTGACGCGTCGCGCGCGCAGGTGATGACCTATGTCTACCATGCGCCCGAGTCGTCGCTCGACGTTCGCTATCTGTATCACTGGGAGATTCTGAAGACGGCGCTCGAACGCACCACGCCGAAGTGGGGGGCGTATCGCATGGTGCCGTCCGGGTTCATGACCGAGCGGCGGCAGGCGTTCGAGTTGAAAAACGCTACCGGCAAGCTGAGCGTGATGTATCTCAGCACCACTCCTGATTTCGAGCAGCACCTGATCCCGATTCGCATCCCGGTCGACAAAAACCTCGGCGGCTACTGCGTCTTTCTGATCCGTCGCGACGATCAGCGGCGGTTCGCGAACGTCCACTCGCTCGATGACCTTCGGCGATTCACCTACGGACTCGGATTGGGATGGATCGACGTCGACATCCTGAAAGCGAACGGACTTCGCGTCGTCACCGGCTCCAGTTACGACGGCCTGTTCGAAATGCTGGTCAACAGGCGCTTCGACATCTTCCTGCGCGCGGCCACCGAGGTGCTCGACGAATATGCGCAGCGAAAGAAATCGTTGCCTGCGCTCGCGATCGAAGACAGCATCATTCTTTATTACCCGCTGCCGATGTACTTCTGGTTTCCGAAGACGGACGAAGGGCGGCGGCTGGCCGCGCGTGCCGAGGAGGGGATGAGAATGATGATCGCCGACGGTACGTACGATCGGATCTTCGACGCCTACCAGCGGCGGAAGATCGAACAGTTGCGGTTGAAAGAGCGGCGCATTTTCAGAATCGCCAACCCATTCGTGGGCCCTGAGACGCCGTTTGCCGACAAGCGGCTGTGGTTCGATCCGCAAACGTGGAAGTGATGGCCCGCCGAAAACTCTCCGTCGCCGTCATCGTCGCCGCCACGCTCGTGACGGTGACGACGCTGCTGTTCGGCGTGCTGGCGGTGATCGGGTACGTCTCCGGAAATGCACGCGAAGTGGCGCGGCTGCGGATGGGCGTGTCAGCGCAGGCCGAAGAGCTGGCCGCCGCATTGGCGCTGCCGGTCTGGAACATCGACCGCGCGCAGATCGACAAGATCCTCGACAGTCAGGCCAGGACGCCGCAGGTCGAGGCGGTCGTCGTCGAAGCCGCGGGAAAAATCCAGGCGCGTGCCCGCGATCGCGCCGGAAATTTCGTTCCGTCGGATGGCAACATTTCTCCGGCCGGATTGATGATCGCGGAGCAGCCCATCAACTTCTCGGGCGAGCGTGTCGGCAGCGTGCGGCTCTTCGCCACGCCGCGCTACATTCACGAGCAGCTTCAAAGCTCGCTCGTTTCGATGGCCATGACCACGCTGGCCATCAATCTGCTGTTGATTCTCGCCGTCTATCTCGTTCTCTGGCGCGCGGTGGTACGGCCGCTGACCGGCATCGAACAGTACGCCGCCGCCGTCAGCAGCGGAGCGAGCGATGCGCCGATCAGTCTCGCGCCGGTTTTCCCGAAGGAGCTTGCCAACGTTCAGTCGTCGATCGCGACGATGGTGCGGCTGCTCGAGGAGCGCTACGGACAATTGCAGGAAAGCGGCGAGCGGTTCCAATCCATCTTCGATGCCGTCAATGACGCCATCGTCATCAATGACATCGCCAGCGGCGCCATCATCGAGGCTAACGCCGCGATGTGTGCGATGTACGGCTACACGGTAGAAGAGCTGCGCGAAATCGGCATCGGTCCTCTGAGCGCTGGGGATCTGTCGTTCACGGCGGCGGACGCGCTGGCGCGTATTCGCAAGGCGGCGGCGGGTGAAAAGCAGCTTTTCGAATGGCATTCGCGGCACAAGGACGGCCATTTTTTCTGGACCGAGGTCAACCTGCACGTCGCGACTATCGGCGATCGCAGGCGAAGCATCGTCGTCGTTCGCGACATCACGCAGCGCAAGCAGATGGAAGAGGCGCTGAAGGAGGAGAAGGACTTCACCGACACCGCCGTCAATGCCATGACCGGCCTCTTCTTTGTCCAGAATCGGCAGGGAGAGTTCGTTCGCTGGAACAAACCGTTGGAGCAGATGGCCGCGCGGGAGGGACGCAGGGTCGAGGAGATCGGAGGTGGCGTGCTGATTCATCCCGACGATCGCGATCTCGTTGCGCGGAAGATCGAGGAAGTCTTCGAGCACGGATATGCCGAGGTCGAAGCGCGCATCGTATTGACGGATGACCTTCGGCACTACTTCCTGAACGGCCGGCGGATGGATGTGGGCGGCGAGCAGTTCCTCGTCGGCACCGGCTTCGACGTCACCGAGCGCCGGCGCGCCGAGGCGGAGCAGAAACGATTGCAAAACGCGGTGGAGCGGTCGGCGGCGGAGTGGCAGGAAACATTCGACACCGTCACAACGCCGATTCTGATCATGGAACGGAGTGGCGCCGTCGTCCGCGTCAATCGCGCCGCGCTCGAGTTGAGCGGACTTTCCGAGGAAGAGATCAGCGGCGTTTCGATCGAATCGATCGGCGATTGCGAACCGTGGCAGACGGCGGCGCAGCTCGTGGCCTACGTCGCCCGCGAGCGGCAGGGAACCACGGCCGAAACGAAGGACGGCGGCGGCAGGACGTGGGACATCATCGTCAGCCGTTTCTCCGCGCCGGACGGCGGCGACGACCGCTTCATCATCGTGCTGTGGGAGATCACCGGGATCGTGGAGTTGCAGGAATCGCTGCGGCGCAGCGAGACGCTGTCAGCCATGGGCACGCTCGTGGCCGGCGTTGCGCACGAGGTTCGCAATCCGCTTTTCGGCATCTCCGCGACGCTCGACGCATTCGACGAGGAGATGAAGCAACCCGGGTACGCCGAGTGCGGCGCCACGCTGCGGCAGGAAGTGAACCGGCTTGTGCATCTGATGCAGGAGTTGCTCGAATACGGCAAGCCGGCCGCGCTGTCGATCGAGCGCGGCGACGTGAGCGAGGTCGTCGGCGAAGCCGTGGACAGCCGCCGTTCCGCCGCGCACGCCGCGCAGGTCGAGATCAGGAACACGGTGACAGCGCAGATGCCCGCGCTGCTCATGGATCCGTCGCGGCTGCGGCAGGTGTTCGAGAACCTGATCGACAACGCCATCCAGCATTCCGATCCGGGGATGACGGTGCATATCGGCTGCAGCGTCGTCGATCACGCCGGGCGGCAGTGGGTGGAGTGCCGTGTCGAAGACGAGGGTCCCGGCTTCGGGCCGGGCGATTTCGAGCGCGTCTTCGAGCCGTTTTTCTCGCAGCGCGAAGGCGGAACCGGACTCGGTCTGTCCATCGTGCAGCGCATCGTCGAAGAGCATTCCGGCAGAGTCGTCGCGGCCAATCGCTCCGAAGGCGGCGCCAGCATTCGCGTCCTTCTTCCCTTGCCCGATTCTGCACAGGCAGCCCGGAGCGGCGCACAATGAGCGGAATGACGCGCAACAAGGTGTTGATCGTCGACGATGAGCCGGCCATCCGCATGGCCATTCGCCGCTTTCTCACGACGGCGGGGTTCGAGGTGTTCGACGCCGAGAACCGGATTTCCGCACTGACGCAGGCGCGCAAGGAGCGGCCGGACGCGATCATCCTCGATTACAAGCTGCGCGATTGCACCGCGCTCGATCTGCTGCCGGAGTTAAAGGCCATCGACGCCGGCGTCGCGGTCATCGTGCTCACCGCGCACGGCAGCGTCGAGCTGGCCGTGAGTGCGATCAAAGAAGGAGCGGAGCAGTTTCTGACGAAGCCGGTCGAGCTGCCGACGCTGCTGGTCATCCTGAACCGCACGCTCGATACGCAGCGCAGCCGCCAGGCCGATCAGGCGGATCGCAAGAAAGAGTCGCGCGATCTGCTCGATCCGTTCAACGGCACCAGCGCTGCCATCAAACAGCTCGAGGCCGACATCAGCAGGGTCGTCACCACCGATCGCCCCATTCTGATTCAAGGCGAGACAGGAACGGGCAAGGGGATTCTCGCGAACTGGCTGCACCGCAACGGGCGGCGGCGGCAGGAGCCGTTCGTCGATCTGAATTGCGCCGGACTTTCAAAAGACTTTCTGGAGTCGGAGTTGTTCGGCCACGAGCGCGGCGCGTTCACCGGCGCGATTGCGGCGAAGCAAGGGCTCTTCGACCTCGCGCACCGAGGAACGCTGTTTCTCGACGAGATCGGCGACGTCGATCTGCAGGTGCAGCCGAAGCTCCTCAAAGTTCTCGAGGACAAGCGCTTCCGCCGCCTCGGCGACGTCAAGGACCGCTTCGCGGACGTGCGCCTCATCGCCGCCACGCATCACGACATGACGGTCCTCGTGCGCGAGCGCCGTTTCCGCGAGGATCTCTACTTCCGCATCAGCACGATCGTTCTCCGTCTGCCGGCGCTTCGCGAGCGCGTCGAAGACATCCCCATCCTCGCTGCCGGCATCCTCAGCCGCACGGCGCACGAGCTCGGGCACGGCGGAGCGACGTTCGCCGACAGCGCCATCCGCGCGATGCAGGAGTATCCGTGGCCGGGCAACATCCGCGAGCTGAAGAACGTGCTGGAGCGCTCGCTGCTGCTCAGCGACCGCAACGAGATCCGCCGCTCCGACCTCCGCTTTGAATCCCCCTCCGGCGACGGCGCCGCGGACGACACGCGCCTGACGCTGACCGAAGTCGAGTCGCGCCACATCCTGCGCGTGTTGAAAGAGGAGGACGGCGTCATCGACCGCGCCGCCAAACGCCTCGGCATCACCCGCAACACGCTGTACTACAAAGTGCGCAAGCACCGGATCGCGTTGCGAAAAGTGACGTAGTCACATCCTGCCAAGCACCTGCACAGACAGGAGTGTCTGTGCCACACCGCCGCGTTAGCGGCTTCAAGAGGGTAGCGAGGGGTGCGAGCAGCTTCATCGCGAGCACCCCTCGTAAGAAAGTCGAGAATGAAGTGTGCCGCGTCAGCGGCACCAGATGGAGTGTCACATTTTTCCAGTGCCGCTGACGCGGCACGAATCGAGGCGCGCGTCTATCTTCGAGGGGTGTTCGCTTCGCTCTCACCCCTCGCTACCTTCTTAAGCCGCTCCGCGGCGGTGGGCCAAACCGCACTGCGCAACTATTTGAAATCCGTGTTTGAAAATTCGAAATCCTGCCCGATGCGAGAGGGCATCATTTCGAGTTAAGTCGTTGCAGCGATACAACTTGACCCAACTGGTACTTCGTGGTCCCGCCGTTGCGATAGATGGCGGACATGACACACGCCGCACATCATCACCAGACATCGAGAATGCTGCTCGTCGAGGACGAGCGGGTCGTTCTTACAGCACTCAAGAAGTTCTTCACGCGCGAAGGGTTTCATGTCGATTGCGCGCGCGAGTTGGAGGAAGCGGAAGCGCTGATCGCCACCTCGCACTACGCCATCGTCATCGCCGACCTGCGCCTCTCCTGGAGCTATGCCGTCGAGGGGCTGGAGATCCTGCGCTTCGTTCGGCATCACTCGCGCGGCACGCGGGTGATCATCCTCACCGCGCACACCGCTCCTGAGATCCAGCGCAGCGCGCGCGCCCTCGGCGCGGAAGCGTTCCTGGCCAAGCCGACGCCGCTGCCGGAGATCGCCGCGACCGTGCATCGCCTGATGGGAGCCGCGTCATGAAGCGCCGGACGCTGCTTCACGACATCCTCTCGCCGGGCGGCCTTTCGATTCTCTTCCAGCCGATCTTCGAGATCGCCGGAGGCGAGACGGTGCTCTTCGCGCTTGAAGCGCTCGCGCGCGGGCCGAAAGACTCCAACGTCGAGCCGGCCAACGTGCTCTTCGAATACGTCCGCCGCAAAGGTAAGGAAGTCGAAGTCGACCGCGCCTGTCTGGCGCGCGCCATCGCCGCCGGTGCGGGAGTTCCGGGCTCGCCCGCGATCTCCGTCAACGTCCATGCCTCGACTCTGGAGCGCGATCCGAACCTCGCCGACTTTCTCGTCGAGACCTGCAGCACGCACGACATGCCGGTGTCGCGGTTGATCCTGGAGATCGTCGAGCAGCAGAAGTTCTGGGACGAGCGCGCCTTCTTCGATGCGCTCAACGACGTCCGCGCCCTCGGCGTCCGCATCGCGCTCGACGACATCGGCATCGGCTACTCCAGCCATCGCATGCTGATCGAAGTGCGGCCGGATCTGTACAAGATCGACCGCTACTTCATCACCGACTGCACCTCCAAGCCGTCGTCGCGCGCCGCGATCGAATCGATCGTGCTGCTGGCCTCGCGGCTGGGTGGGCGCGTGGTGGCCGAGGGGATCGAGACCCTGGCGGATTTCCACACCGTCACCGCGCTCGGCATCGACCTCGTGCAGGGCTTCTATTTCGCGCGTCCCGCTCTTCCGCTGACCGCCGGCGGCGGCAGTCCCATCGTCCATTCCGCAACCTACAAAACGAACAGACAGGAGCATGCCTGATGAACCGCAAAAAAATTCTTCTCGTCGATGACTCGAGCACCATTCTCATGATGGAGAAATTCATTCTCCGAAACGGCCCCTACGAAATTCTGACCGCGGCCAACGGCGAGGAGGGAGTGCTGAAGGCGGCCGAGCACATGCCCGACCTCATCCTCCTCGACGTGATCATGCCCAAGATGGGCGGCTTCGAGGCGTGCAAGCTGCTTCGCAGCACGCGCGCCACCAGCGAGATCCCCATCATCATGGTCACCACGCGCGGCGAGGCGGCCAACGTCGAAGCGGGATGGGCGAACGGCTGCACCGACTACGTCACCAAGCCGATCAACGCCATCGAGCTGCTGGCCAAGGTGCGCAACTTTCTCGGCGACGAGGTGGCCCAGTGATCAAGCCTGCCGAAGGGAAAGATCGCTCGTACATCACCGCCGTGCAGGAGGAACTGCAGCAGTACACGCAGGGCCTGTTGCGCGAAAACGAAAAGCTGCGCGCGATGGCCACGACGCTGGAGAGCGCCAAGCGCCGGCTCGAGCTCGAAGTCATGGAAGCGCGCGTCGTCCTGGAGCAGAAGGACGAATTGCGCCGCGCGGCCGAGGCATTCGAAACCGAGCGGATGGAAATGCGTATGCAGCTCGACCGCGCGCAACACGAACGCGATGAGGCCACGCACGAGATCGAAAGGTTGCGCGCCCGCTTCGAGGACGTCGAGCACGAGAACGAAACGTATGCCGCGCAATACCACCAGATCGAGATCCAGAGCAGCAACCTGTCGAATCTCTACGTGGCGTCGTATCAGCTTCACGCCAGCGTCGAGCGCGAGACGGTGCTGGCCACGATTCAGGAGATCGTCATCAACCTCATCGGCTCCGAAGAGGTCGCGATCTTCGAGTTCGCCGACGATGCGAATGAGTTCCGGCTGGCATCGTCGTTCGGCATCGATCTGTCGCGGCTGAAGAGTTTCAAGGCCGGCAGCGGGCCAATCGGACAGAGACTCCTCGGCGGCGAGGTCTTTGTCAACGATGACGTCTCCGGTGGCGAGGACAAATTGACCGCGTGCGTTCCGCTGCGCGTCGGCGAGCGCATCATCGGCGCGATCCTGGTCTTCCGCCTGCTCGAGCACAAACAGGGATTGCAGCCGGTCGATCACGAGTTGTTCGAGCTCCTCGGTATCCACGCGTCGACGGCGCTCTACTGCGCGAACCTCCACGAGCTCACCACGGCGGCGGTGCGTTGATGTCCGCGCTGAATCCATGTGGCATCGACACTCTTGTCGGTGCGATCGATGCGTCCGAGAAACTGCGGACGGTCTATCTCTATCCCGGCCAGGTCTTCACCGCCGGCCAGCCGCTGCTCGTGTCGACGATCCTCGGCTCGTGCATCGCGGTCTGCCTGTGGGATGAGAAGGCGCGCCTTGCCGGCATCAATCACTACCTGCTTCCGAGCGATCCGGTGCGCGGACAGACCGACCTTCGCTACGGCAACGTGGCCATCGAGCGGTTGATCGACGAGATCGTTTCGGCCGGCGCGGCGACGCAGCGGCTCGTGGCGAAAATCGTCGGCGGCGCGTCGATCCTCGGCAGCGGCGGCTCGACGCGGCAATCGATCGGCGATCAGAACGCCGCCGTGGCGCGCCAGGTCCTGCAAAAGCACGGAATCGCCACCACGGCCGAACAGACCGGCGGCCAGCGCGGACGCAAGCTGCTCTTCCACACCGGCAACGGCTGCGCGTTCACGAAGGAGATTTGACGATGAGCGAATTCAGATTCGACGAGAACGATCGCCAGGAGCTCATCGACGCCTTCATCGGCGAGACCGAGGAGATCCTCGACCAGATCGAGCAGACGCTGCTCCGGCTCGAGCAGACGCCGGAGAACGAGGAGCTGCTGCACGACATCTTCCGCGGCGTACACACGCTCAAGGGCAACGCCGCCTGCCTGCAGTTTGACGATCTGACGCAGGCCGCCCACGTCATCGAGGAACTGCTCGACGGCATGCGCGAAGGACGCAACGAAACCAGCGTGGCGCGCATCAGCCAACTGCTCGAAGCGGTGGACGTCCTGCGCGACGTCGCCGTCCGCTCCGTCAACGGCAACGGCGCGCTCACGGACGCGCAGAACGCGGTCCTGCTGCGCCTCACCGGCGGCACGATCACAACCGACACGTACGCGCAGCAGATCGCGCGGTCGTCGCGTTCGGCGCGCACGCTGCGCGTCGGCATCGAGAAGCTCGACCGCATGCTCGATCTCGCGGGCGAGATCGCCACCGTGCGCGGCAACGTGCGGCAGATCGCCGAGGACAGCGGCGACGAGAAATTGCTCGACGCCATGCGCGAACTCGACCGCCTCAGCTTCGATCTGCAGGAGGCCATCATGAACGTGCGCCTGGTGCCGGTCGGGCCGTCGCTGCGGCACTTTCATCGCGTCGTGCGCGATCTTGCCGCGTCGCAGGGCAAGCGCGCCATGTTGGTTCTTGAAGGTGAAGACGTCGAAGTCGACACGACCGTCATCGAGCAGTTGAAGGATCCGATCACGCACATGATCCGCAACGCCGTCGATCACGGCTTCGAATCGTCGGACGTTCGCCTGGCGCGCGGCAAGAATGCCGTCGGAACGATCCGCATCACCGCGCTGCATCAATCGGGCGGAATGCTGTTTCGGATCAACGATGACGGCGGCGGTTTGAACGAAGCCGTCATCGCCGAACGGACGCGCGCGCTCGGCGTCGATCCGGAGCGGCTTTCGCGGCAGGAGCTGTGGAGCATGACCCTTCGGCCCGGTTTCTCGACCGCGTCCGAGGTCAGCGACATCTCCGGACGCGGAGTGGGGATGGACGTCGTGCGGCGCAACGTCGAGTCGCTTCGCGGCACGCTCAGCATCGACTCGCAGCCCGGCAACGGGACGACGATCGACATCCGGCTGCCGTTGACCGTCGCCGTCATCGACGGATTCGCCGTCGGAGTCTGCGACGAAACGTACGTCATCCCCATCGACACGATCGTCGAGTGCACGGAGATGACGGCAGAGGCCGAGCGCGAAGTCGGAGTCATCAATCTGCGCGGCGAGCCGCTGCCGTTCGTGCGGCTGCGCAGCCTCTTCGGCTTCGAGGCCGCGGATGACGCGCGCGAAAACGTCGTCGTCGTCGAGCACCAGCACGGCCGCGCCGGAATCGTCGTCGACCGCCTTTTCGGCAGCAGTCAGGTGGTCATGAAACCGATGGTGCGTTTCCTCAATCAAGTCCCGGGAGTGGCCGGTTCGTCAATCCTCGGAAACGGGCGCGTGGCCCTGATCCTCGATGTCCAGGAAATCATCCGCCGCGCTGCCGATAGCGCCGCCGCAATCAGAGGGAGCCAATCATGAACTTCAACATCCGCCGCCGGCTGATGGCCGGATTCTTCACCGTCGTACTGCTCGGCGCCGCCGTTTCCGTGGCGGTGCTGCAGTTGCTCACCACCAGCATCCACCAGCTTGAAAACGTCGTCGGCGTTTCGGACACCATTCGCCAGCAGGGCCTCAAACTCCGCTTCGACATGATGACCATGAGCGACGGAATCCGCGGCTATCTCATCGATCCGGCCGACAAGAACGAGTTGAAACGCAAGAAGGACGCGGACGACGAGTTCCTCAAAGACGTCACCAGGATTCAGCAGCTCGCGCCGCCCGGCGAAGTGCGCGATCTCATTCAGCGCGCCGCCGAGATGGATTCACAGTCGGTCAACAAACTCGAAGACGAAGTACTGCAACTGATTGGCGACGGCAAGGCGGAGCAGGCCAAGGCCAAGTACGAGACCGAATATCTCCCGGTCCGCCATCAGCAGGAAGAGATCATCAAGCAAATGGAGCAGGCCACCGAGCGCCTCGCGGACCAGGCGTTCACCGCCGCGCAGAACCGTTACCTGACGGTGCTCACGCTCACCTATACGCTGGTCGTGCTGCTGGTCATCCTCGGCATCATCCTGTCGTTCGCGATCTCCGGCTCGATCGCGAAGCCGGTCGTGCGCATGGCCGAATCGGTTCGCCGCGCTGCGAAGGGCGACGTCAGCGACGAGTTGGAGTTCGATGCGCGCGGCGACGAGCTCGGCGAGTTGAGCGTTTCGATCAACGCGATGTACGCCTACCTCAAGGCCATGGTCGCGGCGGCCGAACGGATAGCCGGCGGCGATCTGAGCGTCGACGTGAAGCCGCGTTCCGATGCCGATAGTTTCGGCCAGGCATTCTCGAAAATGATCGCGCGCCTCGTCGAAGTCATCAGCCAGGTTCGCTCCGCCGCCGGCGCGCTGTCGTCCGCGGCCAGCCAGGTGTCGTCAACCGCGCAGTCGGTGTCCAGCGGCAACAGCCAGCAGGCCGCGGCGGTGCAGGAAACCACCAGCAGCCTCGAACAGATGAATGCCTCGATCGCACAGAACGCGCAGAACAGCAAGCAGACCGAGTCGATGGCGGTGAAAGGCGCGCGCGACGCCGAGGAGACCGGGGAGGCCGTTCGCGAAACGGTTGCGGCGATGAAATCGATCGCCGATAAGGTCTCCATCATCGAGGAGATCGCGTATCAGACGAACCTGCTCGCGCTGAACGCCGCCATCGAAGCGGCGCGCGCCGGCGAGCACGGACGCGGCTTCGCGGTCGTCGCCACCGAGGTGCGCAAGCTCGCCGAGCGCAGCCAGGCGTCGTCGCGTGAGATCGGCGCGCTGGCATCCAGCAGCGTCGTCGGCGCCGATCGCTCCGGCACGCTGCTGGGCGAGCTGGTTCCGGCGATCCGCATGACCGCCAGTCTCGTGCAGGAAGTGGCCGCCGCGTCGAACGAGCAGGCCACGGGCGTGTCGCAGATCAATCGCTCGCTCTCGCAGGTCGATCAGGTCACGCAGCGCAACGCCTCGGCGTCCGAAGAGCTCGCGGCAACCGCCGAGGAGATGGCGGCACAGGCGGATGGGCTGCAGAGTCTCGTCGAATTTTTCCGCACCGGCCACGAACAACAAATGCCTGTGAAAGTCGCGCCGGTTTCGGCGACGATTACAAAGCCAGCGATCCACGTCCCCGGCAACGGCCGCGGACACTACGCGGACTTCGGGAGCTTCTGATGCGAATGCTGATGCAATTCTTTCGTCGCCTCTTCGGCAAAACCGTTCGGTCGCGCAAGCGCAAGCGGACGATGGTGCTGCTCTCCGCGCTGCTGCTCGCGCTGCCGATCGTGGCACAGACGCCGCCGCCGGAAGCGGAGTCGCAGATCCAGGACAACAGCTTCCTCATCGAGGAGGCCTACAACCAGGATCCCGGCGTCGTGCAGCACATCCAGACGTTTTCGCGCGCCACGCACGGCGGCGACTGGCTCTACACGTTTACGCAGGAGTGGCCGGCCCCGACAATCAAACACCAGCTCAGCTACACGCTGGCGATGGCGCAGGTCGATGGCGAACGGGGAATCGGCGACGTCGCGCTGAACTATCGCTATCAATGGATCGGCGACGCTGATGCAAAGGTCGCAGTATCACCGCGATTCACCGTCATTCTGCCGACCGGTAGCGAGCGCCGCGGTCTCGGCAGCGGCGGAACCGGCGTGCAGGTGATGATGCCCGTAAGCACTGTGCTGACGCCGGCGCTCGTCGCGCACTGGAATCTCGCCGCGACGACGATCCCGTCGAAACACACGCACAACATCACCGCCGGTAATAGCTTCGTCTGGCTCGCCAATCATCGATTCAATGTCCTCGTCGAAACGGTCTGGTCGCGAACGTCGGACCGTAGCGGCCACGATTCACAGACCACCGTGAGTCCCGGCATCCGCTGGTCCTATGACTTTCCGAGCAAATTGCAGATCGTTCCGGGGCTTGCATTTCCTATTACCAATCACGGCGGAGGAAAGTCTGTCTTCCTCTATCTAAGTTTCGAGCATCCCTTCGTAAAGCAGCCGTAAATCACGACACATCCAATCAATAACACTCGCGAAAACGGCGAGTCAGGAGACCTCCATGTCAAATCGCCTCAAAGTCTGTACGTTTGCGCTGCTTTTATCAGGATTGATCGGCACTGCATCGGCATCCGATTGGCGCAATGAAGTCAACCAGAGCGCGGCGACGCTGCGGTCCGGTAATTACGCCAATTCTCTGAAAATCGCTGACCAGGTCCTTTCCGCGATGGTCGACCAACTCGGCGCTGGCGGAGCCGATGACACCATGCTCGCGACCGCGCTCACGCACAAGGCGCTGGCCAATGCCGGTCTCGGAAAGATCAACGAAGCTCTCTGGTATTGGTACATCGCTCAGGAAATCTCGCCTGCTGTTGCGAAGAGCGATCTCTCGTCGTTCGGTGCGCCCGGTGAGTTTCTCAAGAGACATCCGTTTACCGAAGCCGACTCGCCCTCCGGCCGCGTCACTCCGGCGCGCATCGTCAAGCAGGTCGTGCCGAAGTTTCCGCCGGGCGCGTCAAAGTTCGGTATCGCCGGCGATCTCGTCGTTCAGATCGTGATCGATAAGAACGGTCAGCCGACGCTTCCCCGCATCGTTCACGCTCTTCCTGCTCCAACGCTCTCCTTTGTGGCGCTCGAGGCGCTGAAACAGTGGCAATTCGAACCGGCGCGCCAGAACGGCCAGCCAGTCCCAATCGTCTTCGATCTTACTGTCCATTACAAACTCTAATTACAGAAGGAAAAATCATGTTCAACAATATGAAAATCGGAAAGAGACTGGCGCTGGCCTTCGGGATCAGCATTGTATTGGTCGCTGTGGCCGGACTGACCGGATTCTGGGGCCTTTCACAGACGGTAGAAACCACTTACGGCATCCTCCATCACGACGCGAAGCTGATGCAGGAAGCATCAGAGGCGCAGGTCAACGGACTGCAGCTCAGGCGCTACGAGAAGGACTCGTTCCTCAATATCGGCGACCAGCAGAAATCCGCCGACTATTCGGAAAAGTGGAAAAAGGAACACGAGGAGCTCAACGCCCACCTCAACACGCTCGAGCAGGCGGCCGTGCTTCCGGCCGACAAAGAAGTGGTGCGCGGCATACGGACCGACCTGTCCACGTACACGATCGGCTTCCAGTCCGTCGTGCAGCAGATTGCCGAAAAGTCGGTCAAGACTCCCGCGGATGCCAACGCCGCGATGGCGCCGTTCAAGGACGACATCCGCCGCATGGACACCGCACTCGAAGAATTCGCCGCAAAAAACATCGAGCGTATGAATTCGAAAGAGAAGGTCGTGGTCGACTCCGCGGCCCGCACCCGCACCACCATGTGGGCTGTCTTCATCGCCGGCATCCTGGTCGTTCTCTTCATGACCGTCGCCGTCACGCGCAGCATCACGCGCCCGATCCTCGAGGTCGTCACCATCGCCGAGAAACTGGCGGAAGGGGAGTCGGACCTCCAGATCACGTCTGCCAGCGGCGATGAGACAGGAATGCTCCTCGGCGCGATGAAGAGAATGATCGCTTCGAACAACGAGATGGTGGCCGCCGCCACCGGCATCGCCTCGGGCGACCTCCGCGTCCGCGTCACGCCGCGCTCCGATCGCGACGCACTCGGCTCCGCGCTCGCCAACATGATCGAGCGCCTCACCGAGATCATCGGCGAAGTCCGCAGCGGCGCTGCCTCGCTGACCGTCGCGTCGTCGCAGATCTCCGCCAGCGCGCAATCGCTCTCGCAGGGCACCAGCGAGCAGGCCTCCTCGGTCGAAGAGACGACGTCGAGCCTGCAGGAGATGAGCGCCTCGATTACGCAGAACGCGGAGAACAGCGGGCTGATGGAGCAGATGGCAGTCAAGGGAACCGCCGACGCCGACGAAAGCGCGCAGGCCGTGAAGCAGTCCGTCGAAGCGATGACGAAGATCGCGCAGAAGATTTCGATCATCGAGGAGATCGCCTACCAGACGAACCTTCTCGCGCTCAACGCCGCCATCGAAGCGGCGCGCGCCGGCGAGCATGGCCGCGGCTTCGCGGTTGTCGCCACCGAGGTGCGCAAGCTCGCCGAGCGCAGCCAGATCGCGGCGAAAGACATCGGCGGGCTGGCCACGTCCAGCGTCGACGTCGCCCAGCGCTCCGGCCGTCTGCTCACCGATCTCGTTCCCACGATCCGCAAGACCGCCGATCTCGTTCGCGAGGTCACGGCTGCATCGCTCGAGCAGTCGGGCGGCGTGTCGCAGATCAATCGCGCCATGACGCTCGTCGATCAGGTCACGCAGCGCAACGCCTCGGCGTCGGAAGAGCTGGCGTCGACGGCGGAGGAGATGTCGTCGCAGGCCGAGGCGCTGCAACAGACGATCGCGTACTTCAAGACGAACGGCGATCGCGAAGTCGCGCCGCCGCGCAGCAGCGTCGCTCCCTTCCGTCCCGCGCATCCGCAACCCGCCGTCGCGCGTCCCGCCGCGCCGGCCGCCTTCGTCGACTACACGCATTTCTAGGAGAGGCCATGCAAGCGAACGATCAATACCTCACATTTTTTCTGGCCGGCGAGGAGTACGCCATCACCATCCTCCAGGTCACCGACATCATCGAATGCGGCGCCGTGACGCGCGTGCCCGGCACGCCGTCATGGATCCGCGGAGTGCACAATCTTCGCGGCACCGTCGTTCCGGTCATCGACCTGGCCATCAAGTTCGGATTGCCGCCCACCGAGGTCACGCGCCGCACGTGCATCGTCATCGTCGAACTGAAGGCTGACGACGAGACGCTGATCATGGGCGTGATGGCCGATTCGGTCCATCAGGTCGTCGATTTCACCGCGGAGCAGATCCAGCCGGCGCCTGCATTCGGGCCGCGCGTACACGTCGAATGCCTGCTGGGCATGGCCAGCAGCAACGGCAAGTTCGTTCTGCTGCTCGACATCGATCGCGTCTTCTCCTCGGACGAAATCGTCGCTGCCGGCTCGACCGTCGTCCCTGATGAGATCAACGCTGAGGTCACCGACGCCGCCGCGGTCGTCGCAGGTTAATCATGCACGACGCTACCGCCATCCGCCCGCTGTCCGACCGCGAGTTTCGCATGCTGCAGCAGTTCATTTATCGCGAGGCCGGCATTCATCTTTCCGAGGCCAAGAAGGCGCTCGTCAGCGGCCGCCTCGGGCGCCGCGTGCGCGCCCTCGGCTGCCGCGATTTCACCGCGTACTACGAGCACGTCGTGGCGGATGGCGCGGAGCGGACGGCGATGCTCGATTGCATCTCGACGAACGAGACGCGCTTTTTTCGCGAGCCGCAGCAGTTCCATTTTCTCGAAGAGTCGGTGCTGCCGCAGTGGCGGGCGGCGGGCGACGCAGGCCGGATCCCGAAACGGATCCGCGCCTGGAGCGCTGCCTGCTCGACCGGCGAAGAGCCGTACACGCTGGCGATGGTGCTGGCCTCGCACTTTCCGGCAGCCGAGGGATGGTCGGTCGAGATTCTGGCGTCCGATCTCTCCACACGCGTGCTCGCCGCCGCGCGTGACGGCGTGTGGCCGGTCGAGCGCAGCAACGACATTCCGGAGCGGCTGCGCAAGGCCTACATGCTGCGCGGCGTGCGCGCCGAAGAAGGGCGCATGCGCGCGCATCCGTCGCTGCAGTCGATGATCGAGTTCCGCCGCATCAATCTGAACGATGACAACTACGGAATCCGCGGCGCGTTCGATCTCCTCTTCTGCCGCAACGTCCTGATCTACTTCAATCGCGAGTCGAAAGAGCGCGTGATCCGGCGTCTCATCCACCATCTCTCGCCGGCCGGCCTTCTTTTCCTCGGGCACTCCGAGAGCCTGGCCGCCAGCTCGTTCGGCATGGAGCACGCGGGCCCGACGGTCTATCGCCGCGCCGGCGTTTAACGCATGGACAAACGCCCGATCCGCCTGCTCGTCGTCGACGATTCGGCCGTCATGCGCCAGGCCATGATCGCCATCTGCCGCCGCACGCCGGAGATCGAGGTGAGCGTGGCCGCCGACCCGCTGATCGCGCTGACGAAAATGCGCGCATCGCGTCCGGACGTGATCCTGCTCGACATCGAGATGCCGCGCATGGACGGCCTGACGTTCCTGCGCAAGCTGATGGCCGACGATCCATTGCCGGTGGTCATCTGCTCGGCCCTGGCCGGACGCGGAACCGAAATGGCGCTTCGCGCGCTGGAAGAAGGAGCGGTGGAGATCGTCGGCAAACCGCGCATCGCCCTTCATGACTTTCTCACCGAGTCGACGGAGATGTTTATCGACGTGATCCGCGCCGCCGCGAAGGCGCGCACGCCGCGGCGGATGAAGATCGAGAAGCGCCATTCGCCCGACGTGATCCTGCCGCCGTCGCGCCCGCGCCTGATGCGCACCACGCGCAAGGTCGTCGCGATTGGCGCGTCGACCGGCGGCACCGAGGCCCTGCGCGAAATCCTCGAAGCGCTCCCGCCCGATGCGCCGGGGATGGTCATCGTCCAGCACATGCCGGAAGTTTTCACCGCCGCATTTGCGCAGCGGCTGAATCAAACGTGCCGCATCGCTGTGAAAGAAGCCGCCGAAGGCGACCGCGTCATCGACGGCCGCGCCTTGATCGCTCCCGGCAACCGGCACATGCTGGTCGTCCGCGACGGCGCCGAATACCGCGTCCACCTCAACGACGGTCCGCTCGTCTCGCGCCACAAGCCGAGCGTGGACGTGCTCTTCCGCTCCGTCGCACAATCCGCCGGCCCGAACGCGGTCGGCGTCATCCTCACCGGCATGGGCAACGACGGCGCCACCGGCCTCCACGAAATGCGCGCCGCCGGCGCGTCGACGATCGCGCAAGACGAAGCCACCTGCGCCGTCTTCGGCATGCCCCGCGAAGCGATCGCACGGGGAGGGGTCGACGCCGTGCTTCCCCTCGGCAAGATCGCCGCGACGATTGTCAGGGCGAATTGACAGTAGAAGTAGGTAAAGGGGGTAGGGAATCTCGATGACGCGACACTCCTATTGTGAATCGTCATGAACCCTCCCGATAACGCGCCACGCCGGCGGCGGCCTTGGGCCCTTTTCTCCGCAATCGCGATGGGAGGGCTGGCGCTGCTCTTCTTCTGCCTTTTCGCCGAGGAATTGTTGAAAAAGGATGCGCACGTCATTTGGAAGGTCGCCGCGACATTTGGGGAGCACCTGGCCAGCGCCATGATCGTGGCTGGGATCATGGGCCTCACTTACGAGTGGTTCGTGCATGACGAGACAATCCGGTTCTTCCGCGAACTCAATGACGACCAGAACAAGACGTTCGGGGACTTGATCGAGGCACAGAACGAACACATCGACCGGTCGCTGATCGATGTGGTCTCGCAAATCGAACATATTCGGGATGCAGCTGAGGCGCTGCGCGCCGACGAGGTTTTCAAGCAGCTGATCCATGACATGGCCGACAACCGCACCAAGATACCGACGCTGTTCAGTCCACCTCGCGATGATAAAGACGAATTCGTTTTCTCCACGAACCACGAGTTTTTTCAGCGTCTCGTCGCCAACAAGACGGACCGCGCGCGCGTGGTCGATCTCCTGCGCGACTGGCTGGCGCCCGGGAAAGACGCCAAGTTCCGTTTTCTGGCCAGCGATTTCGTTGGCCTGTTGGAACTGAGTGAACTGGCTCCGGAGTTACGCAAGCGTTTCGACGTCAAGAAACCCTTTTGGGCATCGATTACCGACGCGCGCGAAAAAAGCTGCCTTTTAAATTACGCGTGGGCCGCTTCTAAGTGCGAAACCCCACCCTACGGACATCTCCGATATCTCCTTCGCACGATGCCCGCAGACGTTCAGCAGTGGATTCTCTTTGTGCCGCGCCAGATGTGTGATCCCGAGCTGAGGACAATGATCGATGAATATCTAGAGACGAGGGGAGCGACGCTCACGCCTAATCTCTTCGAGAGCGTGATCGCTGCCATTCACTCGCTCCATGTCGAGCGCGGGCTTGACATGACGAAAGTGGCGCGCACGCATCGCCATCTGTTTAAGGATCAACTCTCGCAGCGCCTGGACGAAGCCCTGAGTCTGGCTTCTGAAACCTGAACGAACTACCTAATCCTCCTCCAGCCCCTGGCTGATCCGGAACACATGTCCATCCGGATGCCGCACGTGCATCTCGCGCACGCCCCAAGGCTCATCGGTCGGCGGCCAGGTGATCTCGATTCCCTGCTCGATGCAGTGGCGATGGATGGCGTCGACGTCATCGACCCAGATCGACATCCAGACGCCTTTGTCCTCTGCCTCGTCCACGCCGAACGTTGTCGGGAGATCGCTCTTGCCTCGGCCGCCCTGTCCGTCTTGGCAAAGGAAGATCTCGCATTTGCCGGAGCAGACGCCGCCGAACGTCGGCGGATCGCCCCAATCCCAACCCTTTTTCCAGCCGAGGCGCTCGAACCATTCGAAACTCTCGACGATGTTGGAGACGTTCAGGATGGGTGTGATCCGGTGTGCGAGCATGCGCGTCATCCTTTCAACTTCTCAATTCGAGTGGCCAGGCGCGGGTCGCCGATTTTTTCCGCGACCGATGCGAACGATGGCGACGCTTTCCGCCACCGCAGTTCATCGACATCCTTGAACAGCGGAGCATTCGTCCGCAGCGTCGCCAGATCCTTGAACAGCAACGCGAGCTCCCGCTTCTCCCCAAGCACCTCGGCGGGAAAGTCTTCGAGACGGCCGTAGCGATTCAGAAGTTGCGCCGCGGTCTTCGATCCGATGCGCGGAATGCCGGGATAGCCGTCGGCGGCATCGCCGACGAGCGCGAGGTAGTCGGCGATGAGTGCCGGAGGGACGCCGAACTTCGCGCGGACGCCGGCATCGTCGCGAATCTGTCCACTCTTCCGATCGACTTGGACCACGCGATCGGCGACGACGCATTGCGCGAGATCTTTGTCGGGCGTCCAGATGCAGACCTTCTCGACGTCCGGATCCGCGGCTGCCAGAAACGCGGCCGAGGCAAGAGCGTCGTCCGCCTCCAACTCGACCATCGGCCAGGTCGCGACGCCCATCGCCACGAGCGCCTCCTCGAGCGGATGAAACTGGCGCCACAGCGCGTGATCGATCCCCGCACCGGTCTTGTACCCCGGCCACAGATCATTGCGAAACGACTCGATCACATGATCCGTCGCCACGCCGATATGCGTCGCGCCGCCTTCGATCATCTGCACGACCGTCCCGAGGACGCCCGCGACCGCCCCGAACGGCGGATCATCCTTGCGAAATCGCCGGATGCCGAAGAAGTGCCGGAACAGCTCGTACGTGCCGTCGATGAGGTGAACGATCATGTGGCGCGAACTCTACAGGGAACCCGTTTCACGCGGAGACGCGGAGAACGCGGAGTGAGTGAGGTCTGCTGGAGAGCACGGAGTTTTTATGCGACCATCGTCAAACATGCCGACCGCCACGATCACAGTCGATTCCGCCGTCAAGGCTCGCCTTTCTGAGTTGGCGAACCAAACAGGTCAGAGTGTGGACGACTTTGTCGAAGCTTTGCTTCGCCGAATCGCTGATTCAGACATCCACTTCGAGCGCGGAGTGCCAGTGTTCCCGCCTCGGCCGGGCGCGCCAGTTCTCACCGTCGCCGAGGTAGATCGATTGGCGAAGGGCGACGAGGCGTAGCGGATTCGGTAAGTAACCCGCCTTTCTCCGCGCGCCCCGCGTCTCCGCGTGAAACCGTTCTCTCGTGAGCTACAGAACGTTGCCCTTACTCCTCACTACCTCCGCGTAAAACTTCGCGCTCTCCTTTGGCGTTCGTTTCAGCGTCGAGAAATCCACATGCACGATGCCGAAGCGTTTGGTGTAGCCGAGGGACCATTCGAGGTTGTCGAGGAGGGACCAGACGAAGTAGCCGCGGACGTCGGCGCCTTTGGCGATCGCATTCGCCACGGCGCGGATGTGCTCGCGAAGGTAGTGGATGCGCAGCGGGTCGTTGACGATGCCGTCGGTCGCGGACGGCGGATCGTAGAACGCGGCGCCATTTTCGGTGACGTAGATCGGCGTCGGGCCGTAGCGGTCGCGGAACCAGAGCAGCACGTCGGTCAGCGCCGGCGCGTGAACTTCCCATCCCGTTTCCGTGTAGATCGACTGCGGCTGGCGCACGCGCGCGGCGCGTTCGACGACCTGCGCCGGATCGTTCTTTGTCACTGCGCGCAGGTAGTAATTGATGCCGACGAAATCGAGCGGCTGCTTGATCAGATCGAAATCGGCGGCAGGAAACTCCGGCCACGCTTCCCCGAAAATCTCCTTCATCTCCTCGGGGTACTCGCCGCGGAAAACGGGATCGAGATACTGCCGGTTCATGTACGCGTCGGCGCGGCGCGTGGCGGCAAGGTCGTCGTCGCTTTGCGAGTCGGGATACTTCGGCTCGATGTTCACCACGATTCCGATGGCGTGTTTGCCGACGGCGCGATACGCCTCGACGGCGCTGCCGTGCGCGCGCAGGAGATTGTGCGAGGCCAGCGGCGCTTCGAAAAGATTGCGGTGCCCAGGCGCGAGCGCGCCGTGCAGATAGCCGCCGTCGGTGACGACCCATGGCTCGTTGAGCGTGGCCCACCATTCGACCTTGTCGTCGAGCGCGCGGAAGGCAACGTTCGCGTATTCGGCGAACCAGTTGGCGACGTCGCGATTCAGCCAGCCGCCGCGGTCGTCGAGTGCGGCCGGAAGGTCCCAGTGGTAGAGCGTGGCCATCGGGAGGATGCCGGCCTCGCGCAGCGCGTCGACGAGGCGGCGATAGAAATCGAGACCTTTCTGATTCACGCGGCCGGTGCCGTCGGGAAAGATGCGGCTCCAGGAAATGCTGAAGCGATACGCCTCCAGGCCGAGCGACTTCATGATGGCGATGTCTTCGCGATAGCGGTTGTAATGATCGCAAGCCACATCGCCGGTATCGCCGTTGGTCATGCGGCCGGGCGTATGGCTGAAGCGGTGCCAGATGCTCGGGCCGGCGCCATCCGCGAGCGGCGATCCTTCGATCTGATAGGCCGCGGTGGCCGCGCCCCACAGAAAACTGGCCGGAAACGCGAAGCGATCAGTGGACATGTTCGCGGATTGTGCAGCAGCGGACTCCAGAATGTAAACGGTTACATCGATGGAGCCGGTATCGCGGCCGGATGGCAAGGGACGATCCAACGCCAACAAGGGCGGCTGCCCGAGGCGCCGCGGATTGCCCGCGGCGCCTCGGACTCTGATCTATTGAGAGAAGTACAGTGTGTATGAGTTTGAGCTGGACGCGCCGTTCTTGCCCAGGACTCTGATGTACATCGTGCCGCTGTCGTAGGGCCAATAAATCCATTCGGAGACGCCGTTTCCGGTGTTGTGGCTCACCGAGCGGGTGCCGTTCTGCCACAGCTCCAGGTCATAATCGGCGTCGGCTGGCGGGTACAGCGTGATGTTGAGAGCGGAGTAGTAGCTGCTCTTGTAGATCGCAAACCAGTCTTCGTTGCCCGACGAGCAGAGACCACCGGTCACAGCGTTGTTCAAACCGGGCAGAGAGCTGGCCTGGTTGGGGGAGTCGTTCGGCTCGAGGTCTGCACCGGCATTGGAAGTGAGCGACACTCCCACCGCCTCCCATGCGGCATGCACGGAAGCGAGTTGGCTGCTGCACGGCCCGAACAGCTCGATCGCCGCCTTCGCCGTGGTCGTCCGCGCGTCCGCGAATTGAGTGGATGACGTCATATACGACGTCAGCGCGCGATAGAAGATGCGGCTGGCGTCGTACATCCCGAGCGGCGAGACATAGACGCTGGTCGCGCCGCGCGGATGCGTGCCGCCCTGCGACAGGAGGTAGAACGCCAGATTGCCGATGCCGGAGTTCCAGTGAACTCCGCCATTGTCCTGCGATCCGGTGTAGCGCTGCGGATAATAGTCTTTGGACACCCCGTCATTCGTCGGGTTATCCATATAGCGCAGCGCATCGCCCGAAACGCCCGGCGTGTAGATGTCTTCTCCGATCTTCCAGGTGTTGGAGCTTTGCCCGCGGACGTAGGCCTCGGTCGAGGCGCCGAAGATGTCCGACATCGATTCGTTCAATGCGCCGGACTCGCCGGAGTATGTGAGGTTGGCGGTGGCCTGCGTCACACCGTGGGTCATCTCGTGCGCGACGACGTCGAGAGCACGCGCGAACCCGGTGAACGTCGAGCCGTCCCCGTCGCCGAACACGAGCTGACTGCCGCTCCAGTACGCGTTGTTGTAGCCATAGTCATAATGAACGGTGGAGGTTAGGGTACCGCCAGCGCCGTCCCAAGAGTCGCGGCCGTGGGTCTGCGCGTAATAGTCGTACGCGTTGCCCGTGTAGTCATAGGCATCCTGCGCGTCGGTGTCCGTCGACGATCCGCCTTCCTGGAATAGGAACGTCCCGGGAAGCGACGTCGTGTGCTGGGCGTCGTAGATCTGACGGAACTTCGCGCGCCAGATCAGGCCGTGTTTGGCCACCAGCTCGCCGCTCCGCGCATCGCTGAAGATGCGGTCTTTCTCGAATCCTTGTTCATCTCGATAGGCAATGGTGGTAGCCCACGCCAAACGCGGCACCAGGGCTTGATCGAGAACGTATGTCAGATACGGCTTCTCGAGTACAGCGGGCGATGCGATGGCCGTCTCGCGCAAGGCATTGCCGATCGCCGTGCCGGAATCGATGGTTGGAGTCACGGCGAGCCCGACTGCGGGTACGAATCGGCCGTTGACGCCTGTCACTTCTCCCGTATTTTCATTCACATGAATTATGAGCTCGGCGCCCACAATGGGGAGACCCCGATACTGTTCTTCGAGGCGGACGTGGGCAGCGCCCGCTTTGTCGCGTTCGGTGCGAAGCGGCCGGAACCGCTCCTCGCCTGCGCCGTGAAACAGCGGCAGCAGCTTCGACAGAAAACCCGGCGCATTCCGCTCAACAGGACCAAAGCCAATGAAGCCGAGCCGGCCACCGATGAACGTTGGAATTCCGGCAGAGTTGGCCTCGAATTGGTGGACCGCAGGAAAACCTCGTAATTGCGCGATTTGGTCAGATGTAAGTCCGTGCGGATCATCAGCCAGAACAGAACCCGCGCTGAGCAAGACGAATGCGAGCGCGACAAGAGGTACGAACGAAATACGGCGTAAATGGGGTATTGAGATCATGGAGTTTACCTTTCAAGTATCCGTTACAGGGATTTAGTAACAACGGCAGCCGATAAGACTGGATATCCATACAGCAGCGTCAACGCGATCGCCGGACATACATGATTTGAGCCACATGAAGTTCTTATTGCCGTGCCTGCAGCAATTCGCGCCAAGTATTCACTGGTCGAGACCGCCGAAAGTTGTATCGCCAATCTCAAGGACGAGGATTGACATCGACTCGGACAGCGGCAGGCCGCGCGAACTCGACGGTGTCATCCACGATGCCCGGAATCTGTTGCCAGGCGCTACCGGCGGGCGATGCTACTGGGACGACGCCTGGCCACTCAGTCTCGATCGCCGTTTGCACGCCAGGGTCGGAACCGAACCATCTTGTCGCGACCGGCACCGGGGCCGGAAACTCGAAGCGGTCAGTTGACACGGCCGCGAATTGTGCAGTAGCGTATTCCAAAATGTAAACGGTTACATCAATGGCCGCTCAAACTACGAGTTCGCGCCCTCGGCGGCCTCGTCGCCGCCCTTCGGCGGTGACGATCCACGATGTCGCTGCCCGCGCCGGCGTCTCGGTGGCCACTGTTTCCCGCGTCCTTAATCGCAACGCACCGGTCCGGCAGGAGACGCTCGAACACGTTGAGGACATCGCCAGGAAACTGCGCTATGTCCCCAACACCGCGGCGCGCGCGCTCAGCATCCGCCGCAGCAACACGATCGGCGTCGTCCTTCCCGACGTGCACGGCGAGTTTTTCTCCGAGGTCATCCGCGGCATCGACGTCGCGGCGCGCAAGTCCGGATTCCATATCCTCGTCTCCGGCTCGCACAGCGACGCGAACGAGATGCTCGCCGTGCTGGAGACGATGCGCGGCCGCGTCGACGGCCTGCTGGTCATGGCACCGGACGTCGCCATCGGCACGATCGGCGAACAGATTCCGCCCGAGCTGCCGCTGGTGCTGCTCAACGCGGCGTCCGACGATCATCACGCCATCACCGTCGACAACTACGGCGGCGCGTTCGCTATGACCCGCCATCTGGCTTCGCTCGGCCACACGCGGATCGCGTTCATCAAGGGTCCCGCGCACAACGCCGACGCGCGCGAGCGCCTGCGCGGATTTCGCCAGGCCATGCGCCAGATCGGTGTGCGCGACCGCCAGCTCGAATGCCGCGGCGACTTCACTGAGGAATCGGGATGCGACGCGGGCAAGACTTTGATTGAGCTCCATCCGCGCCCGACGGCCATCTTCGCAGCGAACGACGCGATGGCCATCGGCGCGCTCTCCGCGCTCAGCGACGCCGGCCTCGAAGTGCCGAACGACGTCGCCGTGGCCGGCTTCGACGACATTCGCGTCGGCCGCTACGTCACGCCGTCGCTGACCACGGTGCACGTCGACATCGACGAGCTGGGGCGCCGCGCGTTCGAGCTGGTCTTCGACGCCATCGAACAGCCGTCCGGCCGCGAGCGCCGGCAGGAATCCATCACCACCTCGCTGGTGGTCCGCAATTCGACGAAGATCCGGCCGCGAGGCCGCAAAGGAGGAACTTCATCATGATGAGAAAAGCAATCTTCGCGTGGTTGCTCATTTCGCTGATCGCGATCGGCGCATTCGCGCAATCGTCGACGACCGCGACCGTCCGCGGGAAGGTCACCAAGGAGGACGGCAGCGGCATCGGCAATGCCGAGATCAGCGCCGTCAACGTGGCGACCGGTTTCGTGCAGTCGACCCGAGCCGGCTCCGACGGCGGATACGTCCTGGCCGGCATCACGCCCGGCGACTATGTTCTCACCGTCGCCGCGCCCGGCTTCGAGCCGAGGACGGAAAACGTGACGGTGCGCATCGGACAGGTGCTCGACATGAACCTCAAGATGAGCGCGGGCGGCGTAGTCAGTGAGTCGATCACGGTCATCGGCAATCAGTTGATCGAGACGAGAACCTCCGAGGCGGCGACCAACGTGACGCCGCAGCAGATCGAAGCGCTGCCGCAGAACGACCGCAACTTCCTCAACTTCGCGGCTATGGCGCCCGGCATCCGCGTCTCGACCGATCCGCAGCGCAAGACGTTCAAAGGCGACGCGCAGGACGCCGAGCGGACGAACGTTTTCATCGACGGTGTCAGCTTCAAGAACGACGTGCTGCAGGGCGGGGTGGTCGGTCAGGATGCCAGCGGTGGTAATCCGTTCCCGCAGAACGCCGTACAGGAGTTCCGCGTCATCACGCAGAACTACAGCGCGCAATATGACAAGGCGTCGAGCGCAATCATCACTGCGATCACGAAGTCCGGCGGCAATGACCTGAAGGGCGATGCGTTCACCTTCTATCAGCCGAAGGGATGGGTGGCGCCGCTGGCGAAGAACTTCCAGTTCGGCAGCACGACGCAGAATCCGTCGTATCACCGCTTCCAGAACGGGATCAGCATCGGCGGGCCGGTCATCAAGGACAAGCTCCATTTCTTCGTCTCGTACGAAGGTGACCAGGAGCACGGCACGCGAACCGTTCCGCTGATCCCGACTCCGGCCAGTTACCGCGCGCTGCCCGGCTTTCAGCCGTCGTTTGCCAGCTACGCCGGAGTCTTTCCGAGCCCCTTCCGGTCGAATCTCCTTTTCGGCAAAGCGAGTCTGCAGCCGGCGTCGAGCCAGCTTCTCGATTGGAGCGTCAACTATCGCAAGGAATACGACATCCGTGACTTCGGCGCGAATCCGAACGTGGCAGCCGAGGGAGCGACGAAGCAGAACAACTGGGTGTATGGCTCGACGCTGCGGCATCAGTGGACCGGCAACAACACGCTCAACCAGGCGACGCTGTCGCTGCAGAAATTCGCGTGGAATCCAACGCCGGTGCATCCGGAGCTGATCGGCCTCGATTACGACGGTCGCCTACGCCTCGGCGGCAAGGACACGCTGCAGAAGTTCGAGCAGCGCCGCATCGAGTTGCGTGACGACTACAACCTCGCGACTTTCCGGATGCACGGCGACCACAACTTCCAGGTCGGCGGCAACACCGACTTCATGCACTACCACATCAACAAGAGCCTGAACGGGAATCCGGTCTTCCACTTCGCGATCGACCCGGCGAACGGCTACGACTTCAGTTCGCCGGACCGCGTGTCGTATGGCTTCGGAAATCCGATCCTCAATGCGAGCAACCGCGAGTACGGGATCTACGGGCAGGACAACTGGAACGTCACGCCGAAACTCACGCTCAACCTCGGCCTGCGGTGGGACTACGAGTCGAACATGATCGACACCGACTACGTCACGCCCGCGGCGTTCGTGAAAGGACTGACGGGGATCGTGAGCTCCGACTACTTCTCGACCGGCCACGAGCGCGAGCAGTTTAAGGGTGCGTGGCAGCCACGGCTCGGCTTCTCATACGACCTCCGCGGCGACAGCCGCTCGGTCATCTATGGCGGCGCCGGCCGCTACTATGACCGCATCTTCGCCAATTCCACGCTCGACGAGCGTTTCCGCCAGCAATTCCCCGTCTACACGATCAGCTTCTGCCCGGCCACGCAGCCGAACTGCAGCACAACGAAGGTCAACTGGAGTGACACCTACTTGAGCAAGGAAGGACTCAACGCGCTCATTGCGAAGGGGAATGTCCATCCCGAGATCTACCTGCTCAACAATAATCTCAAACCGCCCTACTCGAATCAGTACAACATCGGCTACCGGCAGGCGTTCGGCACGCTCGTTGCCTCGGTGAGCTACAACGTCGTGCGCGGCTACCGCGGCCTGACGTTCGTTTCGGCCAGCGGCACCTGCTGCTCATCGCCCGTGCCAGGCTTCGGCGCGGTGATCCTCTCCGATCCGTTGGGAGGGAAGCGCTTCTGGTACGACGGCCTGCACTTCTCGCTCGATCGCCCGTACACGTCGCAGGGCCGCATTCCGTGGGGCGCTCATGTGGCGTGGACGCACGCGACGTCCGAGCAGACCGGCAACGACCTGTTCAGCCTGGATCTCCCCACCGCTGCGGCGTACGGCCGTCACGCGGTGCCGGGGTCAGAGAAAGACCGCATCGTTGCCACCGGCATCTTCGGACTGCCGTTCGACGTCCGCTTCAGCACCATCGTGACCCTCGGCTCCGGCGGCGCGTTCAACGTGCTCGATTTCTCGCAGGGCTTCAGCCTCGCCGATCGTCTCAAGACGCATCCGTTCAAGCGCTCGATCTATCCGGAGAAGACGTGGGGCTTCGCCGATCGCAGCCTCGACTTCCGCTTCGAGAAAGAGTTCCCGGCCTGGCGCTCGACGTCGGTCGGCGTGATCGCCGAGATGTTCAACGCCGGCAACTGGGCGAACTACGGCTGCCTGGAGAATTTCCTCCCGCCGGAAGGAAACCCACGGTTGGGGCAGTCCAACTGCGTGATCAACCTCGGGCGCCGCGAGCAGCTCGGTCTGCGCGTCAAGTTCTAAATCTTCGTTCGGGGCGGGCACGCGCCCGCCCCGATTTTTCATGCGAAAAACTACGGCGCTCCTTTGTCTGCTGCTCGCCGCCTGCGCGAACGCACCGGCCCCCCGGCAGCGCGCCGTCGTTCCAACCTCGGACGCCACACTCCTCGACGACGTCGAGCGCCGCAGCTTTCATTTTTTCTGGGACCTTGCCGATCCGAACACGCAGCTCGTTCCCGACCGCTGGCCGACGCCGTCGTTCTCCAGCATCGCCGCGGTGGGATTCGGACTGACGGCGTACGGCGTCGGCGCGGAGCGCGGCTACGTCACGCGCGAGGCGGCCGCGGAACGCACGCGCTCGACGCTGCAATCGCTGCTGGCGATGAAGCAGGGTCCCGAGGCCCGCGGCGTTTCAGGACATCACGGTTTCTACTACCACTTCCTCGACATGAAGACGGGCGAGCGCTTCGAGACCGTCGAGTTGTCGACGATCGATACCGCGCTGCTCGTCGCCGGCGCGCTCTTCGCGCAGTCGTACTTCGATCGCGAGACGCCCGTAGAAACGCAGATCCGGCGCGATGCGGAAACGTTGTACGAGCGCGTCGAGTGGACGTGGGAGGAAGTCCGGCCGCACGCGGTGAGCATGGGGTGGACGCCGGAGAATGGCTTTCACACGTACGACTGGCGCGGCTACAACGAGGCCATGATCCTGGTCGTCCTCGCCCTCGGGTCGCCGACTCATCCGGCCGAGCCGGAGGCGTGGCAGACGTATCACTCGACGGACAAATGGGGCACGGTTTACGGCCAGCAGTTCGTGCAGTTCGCGCCGCTGTTCGGGCATCAGTACTCCGAGGTCTGGATCGACTTTCGAGGGATCAGGGATCCGGTCATTGCGACATACGGAATTGACTGGTTCGAGAATTCGCGGCGCGCAGTGCTCGCGCAGCACGCGTACGCTGTCGCGAATCCGGGCGGATGGCGCGATTACGGCGACCGCATCTGGGGTCTCTCCGCGTGCGACGGTCCGATGGATGCGGCCGTGACGATCGATGGACGCCGCCGCGAGTTCCATTCGTACACCGCGCGCGGCGTGGCCGAAAACGACATCCGCGACGACGGCACGATCGCCACGACGGCGGCGGCATCGTCGATCGCGTTCGCACCGGAGCTTGCCATTCCGGCGATGCGCGAGATGTCGACGCGCTACGGCACGAATCTCTATTCGAAGTATGGCTTCCTCGACGCGTTCAATCCAACGCTGCGCACGACCGAGAAGCTCAAACACGGCCGCGTCGATCCCGCCCAGGGCTGGTTCGACATCGACTACCTCGGCATCGACGAAGGTCCGATCGTCGCGATGATCGAGAACTATCGCAGCGAGTTGGTGTGGAAGACGATGCGGCGTAATCCTCACGTCATTCGTGGGCTCAAACGTGCTGGTTTCAACGGCGGATGGCTGGCCGGCAAGTAAAGCAAATGTTGAATGTTGAATGTTCAATGTTGAATGTTGAATGCAGGCCAAAAGCCGAGGCTGAGTGCCGCCACATTCAACACTCAACATTCAACATTCAACATTCAACATTTGCTTTTCTTCTACTCCTCCTACTGCTGCGATGTTCATCCCACAGCAGCGATCACAGAGAACTCCTCGAATTCTGGGCTCTCGGTTCCGAGGGCGAGTTCGTGGCGAAGCTGATGCCGGAGTTCGAGCGGCGCAATCCGAACATTCACGTCATTGTCCAGCAGATTCCGTGGAACGCGGCGCACGAGAAACTGCTGACCGCGTATGTGGGGGAGTCGACGCCCGACGTTTCGCTGATGGGCAACACGTGGATGCCGGAGTTCGTGGCCATCCGCGCGCTCGATGACCTCGGATCGTTGCCTGCGACGTCGTCCGTGATCAAGCAAAGCGATTACTTCCCCGGCATCTGGGCCACGAACGTCGTCGGCGGGACGCTGTACGGAATCCCGTGGTACGTCGACACGCGCCTGCTGTTTTATCGCAGCGACATCCTGGCCGCGGTCGGATTTCCGCACGGGCCGCGCACGTGGGCGGAGTGGCGCGAGGCGATGACGCGCATTCGCGATCAGAAAAAAAGCCGGTGGGGGATTCTGATCCCGACCAACGAATACGAGCCGATGACGGTGCTGGCGTTTTCCGCGCATTCGCCGCTGCTGAATGCGGACGGCACGCGCGGCGCGTTTTCGCAGCCGCAGTTTGCCGACGCCTTCAATTTCTACGTCAGCCTGTTCAACGACGGTTTCGCTCCTCGGGTGAGCAACGCCCAGATCGCGAACCTCTATCAGCAGTTCGCGCAGGGCGACTTTACGATGTACATCAGCGGTCCCTGGATCGTCGGCGAGTTTCGCCGCCGTCTTCCGCCGGAGATGCAGGACAAGTGGGCCACCGCGCCGCTGCCGGCGCACGACGCCGGCGAGCCGACCGGGATTTCGATGGCGGGCGGAGGAAGCCTGGTGGTTTTCCGCGCGTCAAAACATAAAGCAGCGGCCCGGAAGCTGATCGAGTTTCTGTCCGAGCCGCAGCAACAGGTGCGCTTCTACGAATTGACCGGCGATCTCCCCGCGCGCCGCAGCGCGTGGCAGTCGCCGGTGCTGGCGAACGACGCGGCATTCGCAGCCTTCCGCATCCAGTTCGAGCGCGTCGCGCCGCTCCCGAAAGTACCGGAATGGGAGCAGATCGCCACCGCGATCTACGACCGCGGCGAAGCCGCCGCCCGCGGCACGATCGCGCCGAAAGCGGCGCTCGCGCAGCTCGATCGGCGCGCGGATGAATTGCTGGAGAAGCGGCGCTGGATGCTGGAAAACTTGAACCACAGAGGCACAGAGATCACAGAGAAAGGCGGACCTCTGTGTCCTCTGTGCCTCTGTGGTTCAAACCTTTCGAAACTCCCATGAAAAACCGCGAATCCCGGGTCGCCCTGCTTTTCCTGTCACCGGCCATCGTGATTCTGACGGTCTTTTTCTTCGCGCCGGTGATCGCCGGATTTGCGCTCAGCGTCACCGACTTTGATCTCTACACGCTCGGCGACGTCCACAACCTTCGCTTCGTCGCGCTGCGCAATTACCGCGAGCTGCTCGCCAATCCGGTGTTCTGGACCGCGTTCGTCAACACGCTCTACTTCGCGCTGGTCGGCGGACCGCTGACGGTCGCTGTTTCACTCGTCGCCGCACTGCTGGTCAACTCGAAAGTGACGCGATGGAAGGCCGCCTTCCGGACCATCTATTTCGCGCCAGTCGTCACCACGCTCGTGGCGGTGTCGCTCGTGTTCAAGTACCTCTATCACCCGCGCTTCGGCATCATCAACATCACCCTGGGGGCACTGCATCTTCCGCAGCCGGACTGGCTCGGCGATCCGCATTACGCGATGCCGGCCATCATCCTGCTCGCGGTCTGGAAAGGCTTCGGCTACACGATGATCATCTTCATCGCCGGTCTTCAAAATGTGCCCGAGGAGTTGTACGAGGCGGCGAGGCTGGATGGGGCGGGGCATTGGGGACAGTTCCGGCACGTCACGCTGCCGATGCTCGGGCCGACCTTCCTTTTCGTCGGCGTCGTCGTGGCCATCGGACAATTGCAGATCTTCGCCGAGCCGTACGTCATGACGCAGGGCGGGCCGCTGAACAAGACGATGACGATCGTCATGATGATGTACCAGCAGGGCTTCAAATTCTGGCGGATGGGTTACGCCGCGTCGGTGGCCTTCATCCTCTTCCTCGTGATCGGTGCGGCCACGCTGCTGCAGATGCGGATGGGGGAGAAGCGATGACGCGCCGCGCCAACTCGGCAGTCGTGCATACGCTCCTCGTTGCGGGCGGATTGCTGACGCTCTTTCCGCTACTGTGGATGCTCTCCGCGTCGTTCATGTCCAGCGGCGAAGCGACTACGTTCCCGCCGCATCTGATTCCGCATGCGCCGACGTTCGCGCAATACCGCGCGCTGTTTCTGCGGCTGAACATCGTCCGCGCGTTTCTGAGCAGCAGCATCGTGGCCATCCTGGTCACCGGTTTCTCCGTCCTCTTCGGATCGATGGCCGGCTACGCCTTCGCCAAATTGCGTTTCGGTGGACGGGAGCGGATGTTCGGCTTCCTCCTCACCGCCATCATCGTTCCGCCACAGGTAGGGATGCTGCCGCTTTTCCTGCTGATGAAGAAGCTGCACCTCGTCAATACGTACTGGGGCGTGATCATCCCGTCGATGGTCACCGTGTTCGGCATCTTCCTCATCCGGCAATTCATGCTTTCCGTACCGCAGGAGTTGCTCGAAGCGGCGCGCATCGATGGCGCGGGGGAGTTCCGCATCTACTGGTCGGTGGTTATGCCGCTGGCGCGGCCGATTCTGGCCACGCTGGCCACGTTCATGTTCATGTCCACCTGGAACGACTTCATGTGGCCGCTGATCATCCTCTCGAATCAGTCGCACCACACGCTGCCGGTCGCACTGGCCAACCTCCTCGGCGAACACGCGCTGGACGTCGAGCTGATGATGGCCGGCGCGGTGATCACCGTCCTGCCGGTCCTGATCGTCTTTCTGGTCCTGCAGCGCTACTACATCGCCGGGCTGATGGTCGGCAGCGTAAAGGGCTGATCACTCGGCGTCATATGTCGATCGTTCGCATGACCACGCCGACCTGGTCGGTGAGCTCGTCGCGCACGGCAACAACAATCCGATAGCTGCCTTTCTTGATCGCCAGCGGCGGGATGGTCAAGGTCATCGGGCCGGTCGGCTGCTCATGCACGCCGACGCCGACGTTCGCGAACGACTTGGCGACGGTGATGTTGCGTCCAGCGTGATCGAAGACGGAGACGTACACGTGCAGCCGCGTTCGCGAGCCGGTGGCGTCGGTCACGTACTGCAGCGACTCCATCCGAAGCGCCGCGGAGAGCGGTACGACCGCGACCGCGCCGTCATAGCGGGGACGATCCACCGTCAGCGAGATCGCCAGCGTCGACGGCTGCATCGACGCGCCGAGCATCGTCTTCAGCGTGCGCCGGAGCTGATCATCGATCGGCTGGCCGGAGTAGCCGTCGCGGTATTGCAGCCGATACTCGGGATGGTTCTTCACGCGGACGCGGATGCGCCGGTAACGGCCATCGTCCGGATGGCGCGCCACGAAGCCGAGCGCGTAATAGTTCGCCGAGCGGCGATCGAACTCCTCGAACGCCGCGTCCAGGCGGTTGCCAGGCATGTATGCGCCGCCGGTTTCTGCAGCCAGCCAGAACATCGCTGAGGTTTCGACCGCGTTCGACTGCAGCGTCACCGACGAAAACGTGTTGAGCGTTACCGGACTCTGCTCCGGCACCTCGTCGCCTTCCGCCGAGATGATGTAGAAGCTCGTATTGGAACCGTTGGCCACGCGTACCAACTGCTCGCGCATCATGCTCAGAGAGTTGTTCTTATGAACGATTTCTTCGACATGGTTGGCGCCGATATTACTGTCACGGGCGAGCGGTGACACCGCGCCGAGGGGTAGATAGCCGGTGACGAGGAGAATGATTTTGCGCCCCTCGATCGTCGAGAAAGCGCGCGCGGCGTCCGCGAGCGCGGACGTCGACTGTTGGGCGAACATCGTCTGTTCGGACAACTTCGCCTCCTCCTCGAAGTTTTTCACTTGCGCCACCATCATCGGGTTTTTGCGGTGGATGTTCACTCCCTCCGGATCGTTGCCGTTCGTGGCGTTCTCCGCCACCTCGTTTGGCCTGCCGGACTCGCTTCGCGCGATCGGAGCGCGGATCTCCGACTGCGTCGGCATCCGGCGGATCTGCGCGATCGCGGCGTGCAGCATCGACTTGTCGGAGGTCATCGGCAGAAGAAGGTGGACGCCGCTGTCGGCCGTGGCCAGCGACCAGTCGTAGCGGCCGTCTTCAAAGTGGTCGCTGACGAACTTCTCCAGCCGCTCGAGAGCAACGAGCCGGCCGTGCATGCTGAGATTGGTGTTGTCCACCAGCACGAGTACTTTCTTCCGCGTGCGTTCCTGACGCGGAGGTTCCGGCGCTCCGACGGTCCTGGCCACGGGTGCCGAGTCCTCGACGCGATCGAAGTTCGAAACCGGCTGGAGCACACCGTCCTCGAAGATCTCGAAATCGTCGCGGGTGAGATTGCGGATGGGATTGCCGTTTCGGTCCATCACCGTGACGTCGACATTCACGACGGTCACGTCCATCTTTTCCGTCAAGGCCGGCGGCGCCGGCAATTGAGCACACAGAAGGCACCACGCCGCGGCCAGCACGATGAAGTGAATGCGCATCTCGTCCTCCGGTCGATTCTTATGACTGCCAATACGAGCGAATGTTCGAATGCTTAAGTATGGCCAAGGGTAGCGGCTGCTGCCGCTCTGTCAACGTCTCAACCATCGCGTTTCGCGAACGTTTGCACGTTCTGTGATGGCGTGCGCGTAATTGTCCGGGACGCCGCTCGACGTCGAGCTGATGATGGCCGGCGTGGGGAAGCGGATCGCGTCGGATTTGTGAGCGCGCCTTGGCGCGCGAGAGAAAGCTTTCTTTCGCCCGTTAAAACGGGCTCACGAGTTTGCCGCGGATCGGAAACCCCCATCTGAAGATGCTACGGTTCTCAGGGCGGCTACGCCGCCGGGCAGCAGGCAAAAGCCTGTCGTCGCCGGGCCTCGGCCTGTCGCGGTCGGGGTCTGGCCTGTCGCTGTCACGCGTTCGCCTATCATCGCTCACCCGCCGCCTGTCGTTGTCAGGCCTCGGTCTGTGGTCTGTCAGGCGCGGGCCTGTCGTTGTCACGCCTCGTCCTGTCGTTGCTCAGGCCCCGGGCTGTCGGCAATCAGTGCCGGTCCTGTGCATTCGGGCCTCCGCGTGTCGTTGATCAGGCCGGGCCTCGTCAGCGACAGGATCGAGGATCGATTACAAATTTTTTTTGGCGGACGGTGAACATCTGGCGGGCTGAAGCGTCTAATCGAATTCATGGTCACGCACGCGAACAGCCGCACCGCCTCCGGAAGGAACGCGAAAACGTCGCGCCGGGGCAGGGTGTGTTCCCATGGCGCGGGACGGAATCAGCGGGAGCGGTGGATTCGTCCGTTCCGGCGCACGAATCGCGCGATCGATTCCACCCGGCGGCTGATCGCTCTCTCGCGCTTTCTGCTCAACGAATGCGAAGCCTTCGCCGGCGTACGTCCGCGCTGGGCGACGCGCCAGCTTCAGCGCGTGTCGAGCCGGCTCGTCGAGGCGTCGGCACGGTTGCGGCGCGGCACCAGCTGCATGTATGCGACGCACGAATGCGTCGCCTATGCTCCGGAAGGCGAGGGCAACTCGTTCAGACGGCTGACCAGGGCGCTGGACGATTGGATCGGCGCCGCGATGGAGATTTCCCTGCTCTGCAACAGGCTGGACGACACGTCCGCCAGACTGGCCGCTTACGTCAAGTCCGGGATGGCGCCGCCGCTCGATCTCTTCGAGCTTCTCAAGAAGGAAGGACCCGCTCCGAAGCGGATCGTCTTCCGGCTCCCGTCGCCGAGGGTTTTATCGATCGAGAGCCACCGCGTTTTCTGCATTCATGTCCGGCGTCAACGGTCGGCTCGCCTGACACTCGCCGAGGCTCCAAGACGGATTTTCCGGGGCCGTGCTCCTCCGCTCGTCTCAATCTGCTCGCTCTGATCACTGCAGTTGAGATTGAGAAAGGAAAGGAGACATAACCATGTCCACAATCAATGAAGTACCGGTTACCAATACATCCCACGCCGATACCGCGCAGGAGCGCGTCGCAGAAGTTCGGGCTATCAGGGAGAAGATCCCGAACCTCTTGATACCGGATTCCCCCGGAGCCAATCGGAGGCTGATCAGCGCCGCTACGGTTTCGCCGGAGTTCATCGAGCTGTCGGCGGTGGCGGTGAAGAATAGCGAGTCACTCGTCCGGAAAGGGGGCGCCGATCCGGAGCAAACCCGCGACCTGATGAGCTACGCCGAGGCGTATTCACCGCTCGCGGATGAGCTGGAGGCGCTCGCTCAATTCATCCGTCACAGCGTGATTGCGGCGAGGCACAAGGCGGGGAGTAACGCTTTGACCACGTACGCGATGGCGCAGGTTCTGGCGGCACGTCCCGAAACCGCCGATCTCGCTCCGCATGTCGCCGACATGCGCCGCGCCCTCGGCAAACGCGCGCTCGGACGCGTAGCCAAGCCGAAGCCGGTCCCGACGCCGCAGACGTAGTGCGGAGCCGGTTCGCGTAGGAAACCCGCGCGGGCGCGTCCGAAGGCGCGCCCGCGCATTTGCCTGTTGTCAATGGTCCCGAGCCTCGCCAGCACAGACAAGAGTGTCTGTGCCACACCGGCTCTGCCGGTAATGGATTCACTCGAATACGGCAGGATCAATGTGGCACAGACACTCTTGTCTGTGCTTTGGCAAGATGCAGCGCCTGGTATTGCTAACCCGGGCGATGGCCTTCAGCGCAAACTCTTCTCGGTCGCCGCGTCGAAGAGATGCATCGCGTCAATGTCGACGCTCATCGAGATCGTCTCGCCGGCTCGTGGTGTCAGCGTCGGTTCGAAGATCGCCACCAGCTTCGATTCGCCACTGCTGGCGTAGACGATCGTTTCGTGTCCGATTGGTTCGACGACGTCGATGGTTGCGGTGATTGGGCCGTTCGTCGCGTGGTGGAGGTGTTCGGGGCGGATGCCGAGGAGGACGGGTTGGCCTTCGGAGACTTGAAACTTTGGCGGGAGCGGTAGGGAGAAGGATGACGTTCGCAACGTTGCGCCGGAGACTGTCGCCGGAATCAGATTCATCGGCGGTGTTCCGATGAACTGCGCGACGAACGCGTTTGCGGGCGACTCGTAGACTTCGCGCGGGGTGCCGACCTGTTGGATTTTTCCTTCGCGCATGACGGTGATGCGGTGGCCCATCGTCATCGCTTCGACCTGGTCGTGCGTCACGTAGACCGAGGTTGTGCCGAGGGTGGCCTGGAGTTTCGTGATTTCGGCGCGGGTCTGGACGCGGAGTTTCGCGTCGAGATTGGAGAGCGGCTCGTCGAAGAGGAAGACGGCGGGCTGGCGGACGATGGCGCGGCCGACGGCGACGCGTTGGCGCTGTCCGCCGGAGAGATCCTTCGGTTTGCGATCGAGCAGGTGGGACATGCCGAGGATTTCGGCGGCCGAGGCCACGCGCTTCGCGCGCTCGGGCGCGGGCACCTTGCGCATGCGCAGGCCGAACTCGAGATTTTCGCGCACGCTCATGTGCGGATAGAGCGCATAGCTCTGGAAGACCATGGCGATGTCGCGGTCCTTCGGCGCGAGGTCGTTGACCACGCGGCCGCCGATGGAGATCGTCCCGGCGCTGACGTCTTCGAGACCGGCGATCATGCGCAACGCGGTCGACTTGCCGCATCCCGAGGGACCGACGAGGACCATCAACTCGTGGTCTTTCACGTCGAGGTTGAGGTGCTCGATGACGGAGACCTCGCCGTAACGCTTGGCCACTTCGCTGAAGGTCACGCCGGACATGGCGTTAGGGTAGCGGAAATTGGCTGTCGGCTGTCGGCTGTCGGGAACAGCCGAGCCCGACACCCGACACCCGGACACCCGACACCCGGACACCCGACACCCGACAGCCGACAGCCGACAGCCGACAGCCGACCAACATGGCAGGCCGCTCGCAGTAAACAGGCTCATGCTGTCCCGTCCGCGCAAGCCGTTGCTCATCGTCCCGATCCGCGACCGGCGTCAACGCCGCCGCATCCTCACGATCCGGAACTGCGCGATCTCGATGCTGTCGGTGGCCGTGATCTTCGCGGCGGTCTCGATTTACAACGAGGCCCGCCACGCGCCGGCGGGGGAGTACGGCCGCCTGTTCGGCAGTCAGGTGCCGGCGACGAATACCGCCATCTCGCGCAAGGTGGACGTCGTCACGGAAGGTCCCGTCGATGATCAGCGCGCCGCCGATCCAATGCTGATCGCGCCGGCCGCGCGCGAGCAACTGCTGCTCGCGAATTCAAATGTCCCTGCGGCCACGCCTGCGCCGCAGACGGTGACTGTTCCGGTTGCCGCGCCCGTTCCGGCGCCGTCCGCAATCGGGAACGTCAGCGGTCACGGAACGACGATCGTCGGCGACGGCAACGGAGTGTCGATCGTCCACGCGTCGGCGACGTCGACCACATCGACCCCCGCGCGCCCGGTGCTTTCGGGCGGGATTTTCAAGCAGCAGTAGCGCGTCAATCCTTCCCTTCCGCGTCCTCGCGCGGATTCCATTTGCCGTCGCGGCGGCCGGGGCTTGCGGGCGGCGGTTGGTCCGCGCCGAGTTTGTCGGAGCGGATGTCGGCTTTGACGAAATTCTCGGGCGGAACGGGTGAGCCGGAGAGGCGGCGCAGCATGGCCAGTTGTCCGGCATGCGTCATCGCGTCGGAGAACGGGCCCTGGAGGATCGATTCCGGCGTTGTGCCGGCGAAGGTCTCGCCGGCCGCGAGCCGCGTGCCGAGGTCTTCGAGCATGGCGTGGAAGCGGGCGATCTCGCTTTGCATGTCGGGCAGCGGGTCGGCCTTGTATGTGCCGCCGATGAGGAACGTGCGGGCGTAGCCGAGGACGCTGGTCATGTGGCGCAGCAAATCCTTTGGCGTGCGCACGCCTTCGCCGGCGTAGAAATCGGCGAACGACTCGGGCGCATCGCGAAGCGCTTTCTGCGTGCGATAGGCGAGTGCGGCCAGGAAATGGCGAAGCAGATCGCGCGTCTTCGAATCCATCGAGAGATCGTACGACATGGCAGAATGCGCGCGCATGTCTCAGGCGATCACCTTTGGAACCGACGGCTGGCGCGCCGTCATCGCGGATGGATTCACATTCGACAACGTGCGCCGCGTCAGCGACGCCATCGCCGTCGCGGCGCGGACGCTGCAGCCGCCGGACGGCATCGACCGTAATGCGCTCGTGGTCGGATTCGACCGGCGATTTCTCTCGCGCGAATTCGCGTCGCTCGTCGCGGAGACATTGAGAGCCGCGGGCTTCCGCGTCGTCCTTTCGAACGCGCCGACGCCGTCGCAGACGATCTCCTTCACCACATGGCGCCGCAAGCTCCTCGGCGGCGTTGTCGTCACCGCCAGCCACAATCCCGCCAAGTACAACGGACTCAAATTCAAAGCGTGGTACGGCGGATCGGGTCTGCCGGAGATGTACGCGTCGATCGCGGGCGCGCTCGGACAGTCGACGCCGCGCGATGGCGGTGCAATTGAAGAAGAAAATCTGCTCGACGACTACGTGGCCGCGTTGCGCGCGCAGGTGGCCGTGGCGAAAAGGGTTCGCATCCTCCACGATCCCATCTACGGCGTTTCCTCAGGTCTCCCGTCGCGCATCCTCGGCATCGACGTGGCCACGATCCGCGGCGAGATCAATCCTTCCTTCGGCGGCGTGAATCCTGAACCGATTGCCGAAAACCTCGGCGCGTCGATGGCGGCGATGAACGGCGACTACGACCTCGCCATCTGCAACGACGGCGACGCCGACCGCCTCGGCATCCTCGACGAAAAGGGCGCGTTTGTTTCGCCGCAGAAAATCATCGCCCTGCTCGCGCTCTACCTCGTGCGCGAGAAAAAATTGAGCGGCGAGATCGTGAAGACATTCTCGACATCGCGCCTCGTGGAGAAGGTCGCGCGCGCGCTCGGAACTGATTTCACTGAAACCGCCATCGGCTTCAAGTACGTGGCCGACCTGATGCTCGCGCGCAACATCCTCATCGGCGGCGAGGAAAGCGGCGGCATCGGCTTCGGTCACTTTCTCCCCGAGCGCGATGGCATCCTCTCCGGCCTGCTGGTCGCGGAGTGCGTCGGCTATTACGGCAAGGCGCTGTCGGCGGTCGTGGACGCGATGGATTCCGAATTTGGCGCGCTGCACTACGACCGTCGCGATCTGAATCGTCCGATGGATGTCTGCGCGCGGCTGATCGACCGCGTGAAAGCCGGCGATCTCGATGCGGCATTCGGTCCCGGTTTCGCGAATCGCGAAGAAAAAGACGGCGTGAAGATGAACTTCGGCGATGAGTCGTGGATCCTCTTCCGCAAGTCGGGGACGGAGCCGATCATTCGGATCTACTGCGAGAGTCCGTCGGCGGCGAGAGTGGATTCCATGCTCGATACTGCGGTTCGCGAGTTGGACAGGCGTTGAACCACAGAGGCACAGAGGACACAGAGAAAGGCGTTTGGCGCGGCGCGACGTACGCGATCGTGATCGTCTGGATCGCGGCGATGGCGCGCCTGTTCATCGCCGACGTCTGGGACGAGACGAGCGCGCTGGTCGTCTTCGGCGATGCGCATCAGAGCGCGATGCAGATCGTGGCGATGATTCTCAAAACGCCGCTGCCGTTCTGGCGTCCGGTTCCGACGATCTTCGCTGCGTTGACCATTCATGCGCTGCCGCCGAACGTGGCCTGGCCATTCCTGAGGATCGTCAACATGTTGACGATTCTCGGAGCGGTTGCGTTACTGATTCGCGCGGTAACGAATTGGGCCGGACGCGATGACTGTCGCGATTTTTTCTTCGTCCTCGCTACGCTCTTCTCCGCCGGCGCGATCATCGTGGCCGGCTGGTTCGCGAACATCTTCGACGCCTCGGTGCTCCTCCTCGCGGCGTGGGGACTGCTCCTCGTCACGCGCCGCTGGTTCCTCGAGGCCGGCTTCGTTTTCGGCGTCGCGTTTTTCTTCAAGGAAACCGCGGCCATGGTGTTGCCGCTGCTCCTGATTCTCGTGGCCATCGATCGCATCAAACTTCGCGACGCCATCAGGATCGCCATTCCAACGATCGGCATCGGCATCCTCTACTTCGGCTTGCGCAGCCTCGTCGTGCCGTTCGGGTCGGCCGCCGACACACATCAATTTCAGATGTCGATGATTCTCCCGACCGCAAGGGGACTCATCGAAAGCTACTGGCGCGAAACGCTGTGGGGTTCGCCGGGCATCCTCGGCTACGTCGTCTTCGCGTTTTCGCTCGCCGCCATGCGCACGTGGCGCGCGCGCGCCGCGTTCGTTGCGTATGCCGGCGCGGCGGTCGTCCTGTATCTATCGATGTTCGCCTCGTATCAGGGCCACGACCTCATTCACTATCTGATGTTCGTTCCGCGGCTCTACTTCATCCCGGTCACGCTCACGCTCTTCGTGTTTGCCGTCGATCGTCGCTGGTGGGCTATCGCGATCCTCGCCATCCCGCTGGCCTGTGGCGCGATCGGTAACTACACGCGCTACGAGCGCTTCCAGCGCAGCTACCGCAATCTCTATCGTTACGCCGCGACCGCGGCGAAGCCGGTGAGGATCGACTACGCCATGAAGCCGTTGCACGATCCGCGGCGCGGCATCGAAATCGGCGATTTCCCCGATGCGCCGATGAAGCTCGATCCGGTGAACGGACTGCTGGTTAAAAAGTAGCAGTCCTGAACCGCTCCCGAATTGTCGCCTTCGGCGGCGGCGCGGGCCACACCTTCAGCACGCGCAGCATCCAGTGGTCGGTCACCTTGCTGCGGAAAAAGAACTCGTGCTCCCACTCCACCTCGGCCATCGTCAGGATGCAATCGACCATCTCTTCGTGTCCGCAGTCGCGCGCGAAGATCGCCGCGTCTTCGTACTCGACGATGTTGCCGCGCTCGAGCCGCCCGGCGCCGTACATCGGCGCGAACCAGCCACCGACGAGACAGAACGCGCCGATCGCACGGCCGATGCACCAGAAGATCACTTCGCGGATGCGGTTTGGTTTCCCGCCGAGTTGTTGCAGCAGTCCGCCGACCAGCTCGCGGTGATGCCATTCCTCCGCTTCGATCTGCTTGATCCGTTCGCGATCGGGACCCGGCCGGACGCTGTGCCAATGACCTCGGTACGCGTAGCCGGCCGCCAGTTCCCCCGAGTACGCGCCCTGCAGTTGGCGGAGGAGTTTCGCGCGCGCGTCGGACGTCATTCGCGCGGATTGTAGCCGTGTATGATTCCGCGCCGATGGAGCACGAGACCGCGTTCGTTTTTCCGGGGCAGGGGAGTCAGTACTCGGGCATGGGCAAGGACGTCGCCGACGCTTTTCCCGCCGCGCGCCGCGTTTTCGACGACATCGACGCCGCGCTCGGATTCCCGATCTCGCAACTCTGCTTCGAAGGTCCCGACGAGCAACTCAAGCTCACCGAGAACACGCAGCCGGCGATTCTCGCCGTCTCGTCTGCGATTCACGCCGTGCTCGAAGAACGCGGCGCCACTCGCCGCGACGTCGTGGCCGGCCACTCCCTCGGCGAATACAGCGCGATCGTCAGCGTCGGCGGATTGACGCCCGCCGAGGCCGCGCAGATCGTGCGGATGCGCGGGCGGCTCATGCAGGACGCCGTACCCGCCGGCACGGGCGGCATGGCCGCGCTGATCGGCCCCTCGGCCGACGAAGCGCGCGCGATCTGCGAAGAAGCAGCCGAAGGCGACGTGCTGTCGGTCGCGAACATCAATGCGCCGGGGCAGATCGTCATCGCCGGCACGAAAGCAGCCATCGATCGCGCCATCGTCGTCGCCAAAGCGCACGGTGTTCGCCGCGCGCTGCCGTTGCCGGTTTCCGCACCGTTCCATTGCGAACTGATGAAACCGGCCGAAGAGCGGCTGCGGCCACTGCTCGAAGAAGCGAACTTCAAAGATCTCTGGATGTCACTCGTCTCGAACGTCGACGCGTCGCCGATCGGAACCGCCACCGCAGTCCGCAACGCGCTCGTGCGCCAGGTCGCGTCGCCGGTGCGCTGGGTCGAGTCGGTGCAGAAGATGATCGCGATGGGCGTGAAACGCTTCGTCGAAGTCGGACCAGGCAACGTACTGACGGGTTTGATCAAGCGCATCGACTCCTCGGTCGAGTTGATCAATGTCTCCGACGTCCCGTCGATCGAAAAATTCTTGGGGTGATTTGCGCGTGCTGCCACGATCGACATTCGCGCGAAGTCGAAAGCACAGACAAGAGTGTCTGTGCCACACCAGCCGCGTCTTCTCCCAACAGAACTGCTTCTTGTTACAGGCGCAGCCTGTGTGGCACAGACACTCCTGTCTGTGCTTGAGACATACCGCAGAAGGGAAACTATGAAGATCGATCTCACCGGCCGTACTGCACTCGTCACCGGCGCCTCGCGCGGCATCGGCGAAGCGATCGCGATGCGGCTTGCCGAAACCGGCGCGCTGGTTCTTTGCGCGGCCCGCAACCTCGAGCAGGTCGAGCGTGTCGCCGCATCGATCACCGGCGCCGGCGGCAACGCCCGCGCGGTGCAGCTCGACATCACCAGCGGCGACGTCCGCGAGCGCATCAAGTCGCTCATCGAAGAGCAACCGATCGACATCCTCGTCAACAACGCCGGCATCACCGACGACGATCTCTTCATCCGCATGAAGCCCGAGGCGTGGACGAGCGTGCTGCGGACGAACCTCGATTCCGCGTTTCACATCACGCAGGAAGTGGTGAAGAAGATGATCCGCGCGCGATGGGGCCGCGTGATCAACATCTCCTCGATCGTCGGACTCTCCGGCAATCCCGGCCAGGTGAATTACGCGGCGTCGAAAGCAGCGCTGATCGGCTTCACGAAATCGCTCGCGCTCGAAATCGGATCACGCAGCGTGACCGTTAACGCCATCGCGCCCGGATTCATCCAGACCGCGATGACCGACGCCATGACCGACGACGCCCGCAAATCGCTCGAGGGCCGCATCGCCCTCCACCGCCTCGGCACCCCCGACGACATCGCCTACGCGGTCGCCTTCCTCGCCTCCGAACAAGCCGGCTACATCACCGGCACGGTGCTGAACGTGAGCGGCGGGTTGTACACGTAACCCAACCGGCAGCGAGACGCAGCCGGTCCAGCCGGCGGGGACGCCAGCGTTCCATCGCGTGCGCGTTCAGCGCGAAGCGCCGGAGCGCTGGCGTCTCGCCGGCTGGCCTGGCTGCGTCTCGCTGCCAGGCTTACGTGCATCCCCGGCGCGTCACCACGCGCGCGGCGTGCTTCATCGCGCAGCCCCAATCATGCAGGCGTGAATCGAGCCGCGCGATTTCGAATTCGGGGTGGAAGAACTCCTCGACCGGCCGCGCGTATGACAAAAATCGCGTGCGGCTCAACACCAGTTGCGATTGATGACACTCGATCGCTGCGCGTTTCTTCGCCGCTTCCTCGGCGTTCAGATCGAGGCGAAACGACAGCCGCTCGTGCGGCTGATGACCGTGGATGACATACGTGACGACGTCGTATCCCTTCGCAACATCGTGCGCGAACCAACCGATGGCGCGATGGTCGGGATGAAGGTCGAATGCCGAGGGGATCACGAGAAGCGACGGAGCAAAGGATTCGATCGAGGCCGCGATCGCATCGCGAACGCGAAGATCGCCGCGCCGCGCCATCGACGTCAGCAGGCGATCGGGATAGCCGAGAAAGATCGAATGACTCGCAGGCACGCCGAGCGTCGCCAGCGCGCGGCGCGATTCCTCGCGGCGCAACGCGCCCCATTCCGCGCGGTCGGCATTGCTCACGCGCACCTTCTTCTTCAGATAGCGCACCGGCCATGGATTGTTGTCGCCATCCGTGACGACGACGACGCACACCTCGCCGCCCGCAGCGAGGGCGCGCTGCAGCAAGCCGCCGGCAGCGATCGATTCATCATCCGGATGCGGCGCAATGACGAGCGTGCGGTTCAGGTCCATCAGAAGTCGAGATCGCGCAGGTGGAACGGCGAGAAGCCGCGCCACCACGCCGGAGCCCAGAGGCAGGCCAGCCGCTCATCGGGGCCGCCGATCGCAAACTTGAACGTGTGCTCACCCGCGGCCAGCTCGCGCGCTTCGCGGTACGGCGTGCCGTCGAGCAGCCCGCGCGGCGAGCCGTTCGCGCCGATGATGACGTACTTGCCGGGGATGGCGATGCGGAACGAACCGTCCGCCGCAATCCACTGTCCCGACGCGCGCAGGCGCCCGAGGTTGAGGAAGTTCGCGTCCATGAAGCCGCGGGCGCGGTCCGGCCACTGCGGTCCGTCGGCCTGCGCTACGTGACACCGCGCACGCACGAGATCATCGGGGATCGTGTCAGGGACGAGGCCAGCCACGATGGCGTTGCGGGTGATGAATTCGAGAATGAAGTAGTACGGCCTGCGGCGATAGATCGTCTCGCCCTTGTAATCCATCACAGGCTCGCCGGGCCGCGTGAGGTTCAGCACCTGCCGCTCCATGGTGATGAATTCGCGCGTGCGGTTCCTTAGCCATTCCGCGTAATAGCCGACGCCGATCAGGCAGACGAACATCAGCGCGGCCACGTTTCTCTCAAAGTGTTGATGCCGCGCGAACGCCGCCACCGCGAAGATCGATGCGAAGGGGAGGAACGGGAGAAAGTCGCGTGGCGAGATCAGGATCCAGAATCCACACAGCGTGCTGAAGAAGATGGCCGTGGCCATGGCGAAAAAGAAACGCGCATTCGTCGTCCCGTTCCGATGCCGCCAGGCAATCCGCAGCACGACAATCATCAGCGGCACGTAGAGCAGCCGCGGCGTCCAGACCATGAGCGGCGCTCGCGTGACGGTGACGAGCTCATTGAAGCGGAAGGCGCAGTCGATGAAGTTGCTCCACGCGCCGCGCGACACAAAGTACCAGGCGATGATCGACGGCACGATGACGATGCCCGCCGCGAAGGGGAGGATATGCACGCGCTCTTCCCGCCGTCGCATCACGTACGTCACGATCGCCGCACCGGCGAGCGTGATGAGCAGCAGCGTGGTCTTCAGCGAAACACTGAACGCACCGCCGAGGAGCAGACCGGCGAGGAAGAACGCGAACGCCGACCGGCGCGACAGCACGAGCACCGCCACCGCCAGCATCCAGAACGCGTTCCAGAGATTATCGGTGCGGAACTCGATCGACTTCAGAAAGAACGGCGGCAGGACGTTGAGCAGCAGAACGGACCACATCGCGATGCGGACGTCATACAACCGCCGCGCGATCGCGAACGTCGCGACGCTGACGATGACCCAGAGCACGAGCATCGGCGCGCGCATGTAGAAGAGGATGTCCGGCCGCTCGCCGAGCGCGCGCAGCAGCGGCGCCATGGCCATGTGAAAGAGCGGCGCGTGGTTGTCGAAAACGTCGCGATACTGCAGCAGCCCCGCCGTCCATCCCCACACCACATGCAGGTGCTGCGGCTCATCGGAGTCGAAGCGGTAGTGAAAAAAAGCGATCGCCCGCATCACCAGCGTCACCGCGGCGATGGCCATCGCGAGCAGCCGTTCCGAGCGCGAAATCGTCATCCTTGACCGGCCGCGGAGTCTATCCTCTCGACACCTGACGCCACCGTGAATAGAATCACCGCCCCCTGCGTTCTTCAGGGCCGCATCCCGATCGCCGTTGTAGCTCAGTTGGTAGAGCAGCTGATTCGTAATCAGCAGGTCAGCGGTTCAAATCCGCTCAACGGCTCCAGATGAAACCGAATCGAAGCCACTGGAAACAGTGGCTTTGTTCGTTTCCGGCTGCTCGTCACGAATCAATTTCTCTACATCTGTCGGAGTTTGGTGTCCGATGAAGAACATCCGTATCTACGCGCACGGTACCGGCTCTGGGAGTCCGGGATCGGGAGGGTATGCGGCCGTTCTGCTTCAGCCCGATGGCATCTTCGAGATCGCAGGACATGTCGAAGAAACAGACAGCAACCGGACCGAAGATCATTGCTGTGATAGAGGCTCTAAGAGCGGCGCCCGATGCCCGGCGAAGTCGCGCTCTACACAGACTCGAAATACATCGTCAACTCCGCCGGCTGGATCGAAAAGTGGGTGGCGCGGGGCTGGAAAAAGCGCGCTACCGCGAGCGTACCCTCACACCCACGTGTAGCGATCATCACAGCGCAGTCGCGGAGTTTGCCGTTACGTTCGTGCGCATGCAGACGACTGCGTTGATCGAAACACCTCTGAAAACGGTCGAGCGGCGCGAGCATCGTGCCGCCGGGGAGATGTTGTTCATGGAGGGGGAGTCGCCGGCGGGCGTGTATGTCCTTCATGAGGGCGACGTCGAGTTGGTATTTTCGCCGCACGAGGGGAAACCGAAGCCGCTGCGCGTCGTCAATCCGGGGCGGATTCTCGGGTTGAGCTCCGTGGTGATGCAGCATCCGCACGACTGTTCGGCGGTGGCGCGGACGGACTGCGAGGTCGGCTTCGTCGAGCGTGAGGCTTTTCTGCGGTCGCTCGAAAAGACACCGGCGATCTGGCTGAGCGTCCTGCGCATGCTCAGCAGCGACGTCAACGCCGTCTACGACGACATGCGCTCGCTGGCCATCGGGTGACGTTCGTCACCTCGGCGGATGACGTGCGTCATCGGTCGATGGTTGCCCGGCCGATATCGTCATTTTCATGACAATCCTTGCCGAGGCTCCCGCGTCGTCAATCGTCAAACCGAGGGTCGAGAATGCGTCGGAAGCGATGATCGACGGCAACGAAGCCGCCGCGCGCGTGGCGTATGCGCTCAACGAGGTGATCGCGATCTATCCGATCACGCCGGCATCGAACATGGGCGAGTGGGCGGACGACTGGGCTGCGCAGAAGCGCCCCAACCTCTGGGGCACGGTCCCCTCGGTGATCGAAATGGAGAGCGAGGCCGGCGCGGCCGGAGCGGTGCACGGCGCGCTGCAGACCGGATCGCTCGCCACGACCTTCACCGCGTCGCAGGGACTGCTGCTGATGATCCCGAACATGTACAAGATCGCCGGCGAATTGACGCCGGCGGTGTTTCACGTCGCGGCGCGGTCGCTGGCCACGCACGCGCTGTCGATCTTCGGCGACCACAGCGACGTCATGGCCGCGCGCGGGACCGGATGGGCGATGCTCTGCTCGTCGAGCGTGCAGGAGGCACACGACTTCGCGCTGATCGCGCAGGCGGCGGCGCTGGAGTCGCGGATTCCGTTCCTCCATTTCTTCGACGGCTTCCGCACATCGCACGAGATCGCGAAGGTCAGGCTGCTGACCGACGCCCAGATGCGCGCGATGATCGATCTGGAGTTGGTCTTCGATCACCGCTCGCGCGCGCTGACGCCCGACCATCCGGTGATGCGCGGGACGGCGCAGAATCCGGACGTCTTTTTCCAGTCGCGCGAGCGCGCAAATCCGTTCTACCGCGACTGCGCCGGCATCGTCGCTGAGACGATGGAGCGCTTCGGAAAACGCATCGGACGCAACTACGCGCCGTACGAGTATCGCGGCGCGCTGGATGCGGAGCGGGTAATCGTGGCCATGGGGTCGGCGTGCGAGACGATCGGCGAAACGGTCGAAGCGCTGTGCGCGCGCGGCGAGAAAGTCGGCGTGGTCAACGTACGGCTCTTCCGTCCGTTTGACGTCGAACGTTTCGCGAATGCGCTGCCGGCCAGCGTCCGCGCGATCGCGATACTCGACCGGTCGAAGGAATCGGGCAGCGCCGGCGAGCCGCTCTATCTCGACGTCGTTACCGCGTTGCACGAGGCCGATCGCAATGTGCCGATCGTGACCGGCGGACGTTTCGGACTGTCGTCGAAGGAGTTCACGCCCGCGATGGCGAAAGGCGTGTTCGATTCGCTCAAAGAGAGTAAGCCGCGGCGCCATTTCACCGTCGGCATCCGCGACGACGTGACCAATCTCAGCATCGATTTCGATCCGTCGTTCACCGTCGAGACCGACGACGTCGTCCGCGCGATGTTTTACGGCCTCGGCTCGGACGGAACCGTCGGCGCGAACAAGAACAGCTGCAAGATCATCGGCGACACCGGCCGTTACGCTCAGGGGTACTTCGTCTACGACTCAAAGAAGGCCGGCGCCGTCACTGTGTCGCACCTTCGCTTCGGGCCGGCGCCGATCCGCGCGCCGTACCTCATCGAACACGCCCAGTTCGTGGCCTGCCATCAGATGTCGCTGATGCAGCACAACGACGTGCTGAAGAACCTCACGTACGGCGGAACCTTCCTGCTCAATGCTCCGATCAATTCACTCGAGCAGCTGCCCGCGCACATTCGCGCGGGACTGGCGGCGAGGAACGCGAAACTCTTCGTCATCGACGCCACGCGCGTGGCGCGCGAATCGGGGATGGGAAACCGCATCAACACGATCATGCAGGTGGCCTTTTTCGCCTGCGCGAAAGTGATGCCGTTCGAGGAAGCGCTCGACGCGATCTGCTCCGCCGTGCGCAAGACCTACGCGCGCAAAGGGGAGGCGGTGGTGCAGAAGAATCTGCGCGCGATCGATGCGACGCTCGCGAATCTGCACGAGATCGCGGTTCCGAGCGAACCGGTGATCGCCGAAGCGCATGACAAACCGCAAGCGCCGCCGTTCGTGCGCGACGTTCTCTTCGAGATCATCGGCGGCCGCGGCGACGCGCTGCCGGTCAGCGCGATGCCGTGCGACGGCACCTTCCCCACCGCCACCGCGCAGTACGAGAAACGCAATCTGGCGCAGGAGATCCCTGCGTGGGAAACGGCGGCGTGCATCCAATGTGGCAAGTGCGCGATGGTCTGTCCGCATGCCGCGATTCGCATCAAAGCCTACGATCCGGCGCTGCTGGCCGACGCGCCGCCGACGTTCAAATCGCTCAAGCCGATGCACAAGGATTGGGCGGGGTTGGTCTACACGATCCAGGTCGCGCCGGAGGATTGCACCGGCTGCAAGATCTGCGTCGACGTCTGCCCGGCGCGCAGCAAGGTCAATCCCGAGAATCAGGCGCTGGAGATGGTGCCGCAGCAGCCGCTGCTCGAAGCGGAGCGCGCAAACTGGGACTTTTTCCTCAAGCTGCCGCAGCGCGACCGCCGCGAGATCAATTCAGGATTGATTCGCCATCAGCAGCTGCAGGAGCCGCTCTTCGAGTTCTCCGGCGCCTGTTCCGGATGCGGCGAGACGCCCTACCTGAAGTTGATGACCCAGCTCTTCGGCGACCGCGCCGTAGTCGCGAACGCGACCGGCTGTTCGTCGATCTTCGGCGGCAATCTGCCGACGACGCCGTGGTCGAAGAATGCGGAAGGGCGCGGTCCGGCCTGGGCGAACTCCCTCTTCGAGGACAACGCCGAATTCGGCCTCGGCTTCCGCCTTTCGCTCGACAAGCAACGGCAGTTCGCAATCGAGCTGCTCGAGCGTCTCTCCACCGCAATCGGCGAGAACCTCTGCCGCGCCATCATCGATTGTCCGCAGGTCACCGAGGCCGAGATTTTCGAGCAGCGGCAACGCGTGGAATTGCTCAAGGTTCGCCTGCGCCGCGTCGAGTTGTCGACGCGCATGCACAAGCTCGATCCGACCGACGAACAGCAGCTTCTGGCGATCGCTGACTCGCTGGTGAAGAAATCGGTCTGGATCGTCGGCGGCGACGGATGGGCGTACGACATCGGTTTCGGCGGTCTCGATCACGTCCTCGCCAGCGGCCGTAACGTGAACATCCTCGTGCTCGACACCGAGGTCTACTCGAATACCGGCGGGCAGATGTCGAAGGCGACGCCGCGCAGCGCCACGGCGCGTTTCGCGGCCGCCGGCAAGCCGTCCGCGAAGAAAGACCTTGGGCTGATGGCGATGACGTACGGCAATGCGTACGTCGCGAGCGTGGCCATGGGCGCGCGCGACGAGCACACGCTGCGGACGTTTATCGAGGCCGAGGCGTATGACGGGCCGTCGCTGATCATCGCGTACAGCCACTGCATCGCGCACGGCATCGACATGGGGACGGCGCTGCAGCATCAGAAGGCGATCGTCGACGCGGGGCAGTGGCTGCTGTATCGCTTCAATCCCGATCGCGCGAAGAACGGCGAGAACCCGCTGCAGCTCGATTCCCGAACGCTGAAACGCCCGGTGGGTGAGTTCCTGAAATCGGAGAACCGATTTCACGATCTGTCAGCCGAGGACATTGCCGTCGCGCAGCATGACGTCGATGCGCGCTGGAAGATGTATTCGTATCTGAGCTCGATGGCGAATGGTTAAGGGGACGAAGAGTCGCTACGTTATGAGAATCTCGATATTCGCCGGCGATCTTTGCGACGTACAAGCCGAGGCGCTTTGCACGTCGACGAATCCGCGGCTGTCGCTGGCGATGGGGACGGGCGCGTCGGTTCGCGGACGCGGCGGGTACGGGATTCTGCGTGAGTGCGAAGCGATCGTTGATGCATCCGGTACGCGCGGATTGGCGGCTGGGTCGGCGCATCAGACATCCGCGGGCGAGCTCGCTGCGAAGATGATCATCCACTGTGTCGGAAGCGATGCGGGACATCGGTCATCCGCGGTAATCATTCGCGATTGCGTCGTGAACGCGCTCGCGCTGGCGGACGCCGCGGGCTGCGAGAGCATCGCGCTGCCGGTGTTCGGGACGGGACACGCGCGGTTCAAGTTCGATGATGCGGTGCGCGTGATCGCGGAGGCGCTTCGCGATTCGACGACGGCGGTGCGGCGCGTGTTCATCGTCATCTACGACGAGGAGCGCGCGGACTCGGTGCTGCGCGTCCTGCAAACAGTGATCCCGGCTACCGAAATGGATGTGCAGCGCGGACCGGCGAGCGAAGAAACGGTCGGGATGTGGCGGGCAGAATGGTAGCCGGCGCGACAGCGATGCGACCTGCGTCACACGACTTCGTGACGCGCGTGCCTGTTGCCGTGAACGGCCGGCGCGTAGCCTGCGGCGTTATGAGTGCCGATATGGTCCAGGCCGTCAGCGAGGAGCTGCGGTGCGATCCGCGTATCGATGCGGAACGGATCATCGTCTCGGCCGACGACCAAACGATCACGCTGGCCGGCGTCGTGCGAAGCTACGCGGCAAAGTGCTACGCGGAAAAACTCGCGCGTGAAATCCGAGGCGTCGCGGGCGTGAAGAACGAGCTCGAAGTGCGGCTGACGATCGGGAACTATCGCACCGATGAAGGCCTCGAGCGGCTCACCTCAGAGATCCTGCAGAACCACACGTCGCTCGGCGATCCACTGCCGCGCATCGCTGTTCGTGATGGATGGCTGACGCTGGATGGAGTCGTCACGTCGAAAGTACAGAAGCGTTGCGCCGAGGAGGCGTTGCGCGATGTCGCGGGGATTCGCGGCATCACGAACGACATCGTGGTAACGCCGGCCGCGAACGGTGGCGGCGCCGCGGAAGCGTTCGAGGTCGCGGTACGGCGGCGCGCGGCCATCGCGGTGCGCGAGCTGAAGGTGGAAGTGTCGGACATGACCATGACCATCTACGGCGAAGTGGCGTCGTGCGCGGAGCACGATGCGCTCATCGAGCTGGCGTCACGGCGGCGCGGAATCGCTCGCGTGGAAGACCACGTCAAGGTGCAGCCGCAGCAGGTACGGAGCCTCCCATGAACAAAAACGTGCTGGCGATCGGAGTTGCCGTCGTCGGCGTTTCGGCGCTGCTGTTCGCCGGAGTCGCGGCGATGCGCGGCGGACGAACGACGCAACCTACCGTGTCGACGATGACGTCGCTGGAGTCCGTGCCGAGGATTTCGGTCGCCGTGCTGCGCGAAAAGATCGATCGCGGCGAAGTCGTCGTGATGGATGTGCGCGACATCGATTCCTACACGGCGTCGCACATCGCCGGCGCGATGCACATCCCGGTTTCGTATGTCGAAACGGAGTTGCCGTATCTGCCGCGCGGGAAACCCATCGTGGCCTATTGCACGTGACCCAACGAAGAATCGAGCGCCCGTGCGGCGCTCATCATGAACAACGGCGGCATCCCATCGTCGGCGCTCGCCGGCGGATTCGATGCATGGCTGGCAGCAGGTCTTCCAACCCGAAATGGCCGTGAACGTTGATCGAGGAAAAAGGATGATGATGACGAAAACACTTACGTTCTCCCTGTTGCTTGCAGTTGCTCTGCCGATGGCAGTGTTCGCCGACGGCGCGGCGACGTTCAAGACGAAATGCGCGCCGTGTCACGGCACCGACGGCAGCGGCCAGACGCCGGTCGGCAAGAACCTGAAGGTGCGCGATCTCCGTTCGGCCGAAGTGCAGAAGCTGAGCGACGCCGAGATGACGAAGGTGCTCGCGGACGGCAAGGGGAAGATGCCGGCGAGTAAGTTGGCGCCGGAGGACATCAAAGCCGTCATCGGTTTCATTCGCTCGCTGAAGTAATCCTTTTTCACCGCAGAGGCACAGAGAAAACCTCTGTGTCTCTGTGGTTTAAACGCCTACGCAGCGCTGCGGAGGCGCGCGATGGCCAGCATCGCGCTGCCGTAGATCGCAAGCGCGACGAACATCATCGCCGGCGCGCCACTGCGCAGCTCCTGCGCGATCACCTGCACGCCGGTCAACACGAGTGTGACGACGGCCAGTTGCCAAGCCTCGCCGATCTGCCACCTGCGTGCGACGAACGCCAGCGCGACGGCGGCCGCAGCGAGGATGATCGTTCGCACCACCGCGGCGGCGCCGCTGATGTACATCGCCACAGTCGCGGCGGCGCAAACAGGAATCGCCAGCAATGGCAGCCGCGCGATATCGAGACGCGCGAAGGCGATCAGGCAGAACGCGGCGGCGAGCATCGCGAAAATCGGAATCGTCGTTTTCTCGCCGAGGATCACAGCGGCGATGAAGGGGAAGAGGCCGCCGGCGATGGCCGCGCCGATTCCCCACAACGCGCTCTGCACGGCAAACGCGCGCCACGCCTTGCGCCGTGCGAGCTCCGCGGCGACGACGGCTGCAATTGCCCAGAGCATCGCCGTCATTGACGGCCGAACCACGAGCGCCGAGGCGGCGCCGATTCCGATCAGCGTCGCCACCGCCGTCTGCGGATTCGCGCGCAACGTCATCGACATCCACGCGACCGCGAAGACGAGCAGCGTGATGACGAGCGCGGAGCGGTTCTCTTTCGTTTCGTCGAGCAGCGCGGCGGCGACGAGGAAGAGGGCGAAGAGGTCGCTCTCGATTGCCAGCAGCCAGCCTACGTACGTCAGCGACAGCGCGAAGGCGGCGACGCCGACGAACGTCAGCTCGAGCGCGAACGGGATCAGCTCTTTGGTCGCGTACGCGAGGACGAGCGCGTCGATCGTCGCGCCGGCGACGGCGATCCATGCCGGAAGTTGCAGATCGTACAGACGCGCGACGATGAGCATCGCGAGGCTGAACGCGGCGAGCATGATCGCGGCGGCGATCGCGCCGAGGACATGGAAGCGCGTGACCGCCTCCGCGATGATCGGGTAGCCGATGGCCGCGGCCGCGGCGATGTGGAACGTAGCGGGCGTGCGCCTTCCCTTTCTTGCTGCGAATGCGGCGGCGGCGATCCAGGCGATGGCGTAGGCGAGGCCGAGAGCGATTCCGATTGGCGCGTTGAGGGCTGTTTCCGTTGCGGCTCGGAGTAGGAAGGCTCCGCCGAGGATCAGGACTGCGCGGCCGGTCAGTGAGAGGACGTTTTCACGCGGAGATGGGGAGAGGCGGAGGGATTCGGGCGTCGGCAGAGCCGGTGTGAGGTCGAGGCGTTTTTCGATGACGCGCAGGCGTTCGTCGATCGCGTCGAGGCGTTCCGCGACATCCATGCGACAGGCAAGCATCGGATGGAGTGCGGCGTCTGTGTCTTTCTGCACAGCCGACGGTGATGTGACGCACACATACTCCGCCGTGACGCGCGCTTTCATGCACCGTCCGCGTCACAGGAGCGATCGATGGATCCTTCGGCCCCTCTCCCCCGGCGGCGGTTTCTGAATTGGTTCCTCGGCACGTCATTTGGCGCTCTGGTCGCTGCGGTCATTTACCCGATTGCGCGCTTCGCTAGCCCGCCGCGAATCCCCGAGGCGACGACGAATTCGGTCGAAGCAGGCGATGTCTCGGATGAAGCGTTCTCCAAAAAAGGATTCAAGATCGTTCGCTTCGGCGCGGAACCGGTCATCCTTCTGAAAGCGGCCGAGGGGGAGTATCGGGCGTTTTCCGCAACGTGCACGCATCTCGACTGCATCGTCGGATATCAGAAAGACCGCAGCCGGATTTTCTGCAACTGCCACGGCGGCGCGTACGACCTGAACGGCCGCAATGTCTCCGGCCCGCCGCCGCGGCCACTCGTTCCGTACAAAGTGAACCTGGTTGCGAAAGGATCCGAGCCGGCGAAGATCGTCGTCTCGAAGGCGTAGCGCGATGTTCGCCCGCGCCCGCAGTTGGCTCGACGACCGCCTCGGCCTCTCCACGATCACCGAGTTCGCGTCGCACAAAACCGTCCCCGTCCATCGCTACAGCGTCTTCTACTACCTCGGCGGGATGACGCTGTTCTTCTTCCTCGTGCAGGTCTGCACCGGCGTTCTGCTGATGCTCTACTACCGGCCGTCGTCGAACGAAGCGTTCGAATCGGTCGAGTTCATCATGACCGTCGTTCCGTTCGGATGGCTGATCCGCTCGATCCATTCGTGGTCGGCGAATCTGATGGTCTTCTTCGCCGTCGCGCACATGGTCAGTGTCTTTTTCATGAAGGCGTACCGCGCGCCGCGCGAGCTGACGTGGGTGAGCGGCGCGCTGCTGCTGTTTCTAATCATGGGATTCGGATTCTCCGGCTACCTCCTGCCGTGGAATCAGCTGGCGTTCTTCGCCACGAAAGTCGGGACGGACATCGCCGGCGTGGTGCCGGTGGTCGGCGGATGGATGGTGCGCTTCCTCCGCGGCGGCGATCGCGTCTCCGGCGGAACGCTGTCGCGTTTCTACGGCTGGCACGTGGCGCTGTTGCCCGCGATCACGACGGTGATCCTGGTCGTTCACCTCGCGCTGGTGCAGGTGAAAGGGATGAGCGTTCCGGCCGCATGCGACGAGGAGTCGAAGCGCCGGCCGCCGATGAAGTTTTTTCCGCACTTCGCGCTGCGCGATCTCTCCGGCTGGATCTTCGCCCTCGGCGTGCTTGCGGCGCTGGCCGCGCTCTTCCCGTGGGAGCTCGGCGAGAAGGCGGACCTCTTCGCGCCGGCGTACGAAAACATCCGTCCGGAGTGGTACTTCGTCTTCATGTTCCAGACGCTGAAGCTCGTGCCGGGCGGCGAGATCGCCGGCATGGAGTACGAGGCGATTCCGATCGTGCTCTTCGGCGCAGCCGGCCTGCTACTGGTGCTGATCCCGTTCCTCGACCGCGGCGCGCAGCGCACCGGACGCAGCAAGGGATGGACGATCGGCGGCGTGGCTGCGCTCCTGTTCGCCCTCGGCATGACGTGCTGGGGCTATGCATCGCTCCTTCCTTTGTACGTCGTCCTGATCAGCGGCCTGCTGCTCTCACTCCTGGCCTTCATCACCCGCGGCAGCAAAAGTCCGGAGGGGCGATGAGAATCAAATTGGTTGCAGCCGCAATCGCGATGTTTGCGGTCAGCGCGATTGCCGCTCCGCCTCCTCCGAAAGCCGTTCGTGAAACGTCGTGCATCCACTGCCACGGCGGCGAACTGTTCGATGACGCCGGCAAAGCGAAGGTGCGGCACTTCGGCATCGACGTGCATGCGACCGTCGGACTCTCCTGCCACGACTGCCACGGCGGCAATCCCGATCCGAAACTTGGCGACGACGTCGGCGGCGCGATGGATCCAAAGTTCAAGCCGAATCCATACGTCGGCGCGCCGAAGCGTCAGGACATCCCCGAATTCTGCGGACGCTGTCATTCGTCCGCGGCGTACATGAATCGCTTCAATCCGGCCGCGCGCGTGGACATGGTCAGCGAGTACTGGACCAGCCATCACGGCCAGAAACTGCGCAGCGGAGTGACCGACGTCGCGACGTGCATCGACTGCCATTCGGTTCACGACATCCGCCGCAAAGGAAATCCCGATTCGCCGGTCTATCCGACGAACGTCGCCAAGACCTGCAGCAAGTGCCACTCCGATCCGAAGCGGATGCAGGCGAACGGACGCAATCTCCCCGTCGATCAGTACGCGCGCTGGAGCCAGAGCGTGCACGCGAAAGCGCTGCTCGAAAAGGGCGACCTGACCGCGCCGACCTGCAACGATTGCCACGGCAATCACGGCGCCGCGCCTCCTGGAATCGGCAGCATCCGCTTCGTCTGCGGAAGCTGTCATGCGCGCGAAGAGGATCTGTTCCGCGCCAGTCCGAAATCCGCCGGCCTCGAACAACACAATCAGTTCCTTGCCGCGGCGCCCGACGGCAAGTGCGGCACCTGTCACGACGACAAGCGCGCGGCGCTGCAATACACGCAGCTCAGTTCCTGCCTGGTCTGCCACGGCAATCACTCGGTGGTCCGTCCGACCGTAGCCATGCTCGGTGCGCTTCCCGATACGCCATGCGCGTTCTGCCACGAAGGCGTCGGACCGCTGGCCGGATTCGTCGCGGAGCCGAAGGCGAAGGCCGAACACTTCCAGCAGTTGCGCGCCACGCTGATCGCGGCCGCGGACAAGCTCCATCTCCAAGGTGACGAACGATTCGACTGGCTGGTCGATCAGGCCCTCAACCTTCCCACGCACCGCCTCCCATCCTCGGATGGAAAAGTCCAGCTCCGTCCCGAGTTCGCGCGCCTGTTCGAGAAGTTCCGCATCGGCAAGACGCACTACACCTATCGTGATCCCGCCACCGGCCGCGATGTGAAGGTTTCCGTGCGCCGCTGCACCGATTGCCATGTCGTCGCCGGCCAAGGTTTGTCGACGTCGCAGGGATTGCTGGCCGGCACGCGCGAAGTGACCAGCATGATCGCTCGCTCCGAGCGCATTCTCCTCGCCGCGCAACGCGGCGGCGTCGAAGTGCGCGCGGTCCGTCCGGAGCTGGACGCGGCCGTCGACAATCAGATCGAGCTCGAGGCACTGGTCCACACCTTCAACCCGGCCGGCGCATTCGCCGACAAGAAGAAGGAAGCGCTGCAACACGCCCACGCCGCACTCGAAGCCGGCCAGCATTCACTCGACGAACTCGCCTACCGGCGACGTGGATTGCTCATCGCGCTAGCGGTGATCGTGGCAGCACTTGTGGCGCTGGCGCTGAAGATCCGGCAGGGGTAGGTCTTCGACGGACGACGGCGTAGCCGGCGGGACGCCAGCGCTCCGACTGCAAACACGTCTTCGACCACGCATTACGCTTCGCGGGCTGCGACCGCAACGCACGCGAGCGCTTGCGCGAGGTCGGCGAGCAGGTCATCGAGGTCTTCGCAGCCGGCGGAGAGGCGGACCAGGCCGGCGGTGATGCCCTGTCGGCGCTGCTCCTCGACGGGCACGCCTTTGTGCGTCATCGAGGCGGGATGTTCGATGAGTGACTCGACGCCGCCGAGGGAGACGGCGAGCGTGATCATGCGAACGTTGTTCATCAGGATGCGGCCTGCCTCGGTGCCGCCGCGGAGCTCGAACGCGATCACCGATCCCGGGCCGGACATCTGCCGTTGCGCGAGCTCGAACTGCGGATGCGACGGCAGTCCGGGGAAGCGCACCCACGCAACTTCCTCGTGCTGTTCGAGCCAGCGGGCGATGGCGATGGCGTTCTGCTGCGCGCGTTCGATGCGCATGCCGAGGGTGCGGATGCCGCGCAGGACGAGCCACGATTGATGCGGATCGATGGTCAGGCCGAACGTGATTGCGGCATCGCGCAACACGCCCAGCATGATCGGGTCGCGTACGATCACGATTCCGGCGATGACGTCGCTGTGGCCGTTGAGCGATTTCGTCATCGAGTGCAGAACGACATCTGCGCCGAAGGCGATCGGGCGCTGCAGGTGCGGCCCGGCGAAGGTGTTGTCGACGACGAGCTGTATTCCGGCTGCGCGCGCGGCCGCGGATACTGCGGCGAGGTCGACGAGATCGAGCGTCGGATTGGCCGGCGTCTCGACGTAGATCAGGCGCGTCTCGGGGCGGATCGCGTCCGCGAGTGCCGCGTTATCGGTAGCTGGGACGAATGTCGCCGTCACGCCGAGGCGTGAAAAGTAGCGCGTCAACAACGTGCGCGTGGCGCCGTAGAGCGGATCGGTGCAGACGACGTGATCGCCGTTGCGGAGGAGCGCCAGAAAGACGGTGCTGATCGCTGCCATGCCGGTGGCGGTAGCGATGGCGCCGCATCCTTCTTCGAGATCGGCGACGCACGATTCGAGCGCCTGAATGGTCGGATTGCCCATCCGCGTGTAGATCGGACCGGGCGACGTTCCCGCGAAGCGCGCGGCGCCTTCTTCAGCGGACGGAAACGCAAACGTGGAGCTCTGGTAGATCGGCACCGAAACCGCGCCGCGATGCGCCGCCGGATCGAGACCACCGTGGATTGCTTTGGTGTGCAGATGGTTCGCGTCGTTCGCCATTGGGCGATTGTGAAATCAAACAAACGCGCGGTTGGATGTCGCGCGACACAGACGCGTGTGATGAATCGCACGCCCCGTTCTCCGCGTGAGATCGGGTTCACGCGGAGACGCGGAGGGCGCGGAGGAACGACGCCTTACTTCTTCGCCAGGCCGCGGATGTAAGCGACGAGCGAGGAGATGTCGGCGACGCTCAGTTTGTCCTTGTACGCGGGCATCTTGCCCTTGCCGTCGCTGATGACTTTCTGCAGGTCGGCGTCGGACTGCTTCTGCACTTCGGCGGAGCGTAGGTCGCGGATTTTCATCGCCTTGCCGACCGCGGTCGCGCCGGCGCCGTCGGGGCCGTGGCAGCTCGCGCACTTCGCTTTGAACGTCTCCGGCGCACCGGGCGCGGCGGCGAACGCAGCGGTCGAGGCGAGGATGAAGAGGGTGATCATCGATGCGATGGTGAGTTTCCGAATCATTTGAATCTCCTTCTGTTGCGACCACAGTACTGCAAGAACGGCGGCAACTCACGCTGCCGCCGCTCACCGGGAGGTGTGATGGTTGTTACTGCTTCGCCTGGATCGTGGTCGGGTCGTTGGTCTTCATGTCGATCATCGATGCCGAGGAGATGATGTTCGTCCCCTTCACCACGGTGACCGTGGCGAAGCCCCAATCGACGTCGGGCGCGTTCGCGCGGTTCTTGAACGGCTCGATGTCCTGGAGGCCCGAGCCGGCTTTGATCGTGAGGTTGTACGCGGTCAGCGACTTCCCGGACGAATCGAAGAGATTGACGGTGACCTGCGCATCGGTCGTGCCGCCGTTGGTGACGACGAGGTTCGACCTGAAGGCGTCAGTCTTCTGGCGGAGGCCGATCAGGCTGATGGTCTGGCCGGCGGAGTAGCCGAGGTCGGCCACGCGGCCGTCGTAGCTCTGGCCGTAGGTGCCGTTGTCGGCCTGGTTGAAAATGCGGGTGGCCACGAGCAGCGGACGATCGGAGCAGATCTCCAGCGCGCCGATGTTCGATGCGCTCATCGTGGCCGTAAGGTCCTCGAACGCCTTCTGCGAATTGCCGTCGATCGTGCCCGCGGCTTCGAGATCGCCGCTGGCCTGGTGCAGGACGAAGCGCAGCGAGGCGGTGGAAGATTCGAGATTGCGTGCGACGAGATCGGTGCGCCACTGGCTGCCGGCGCTGCCGGGCGTGTGGCCGACCATCTCGCTCCAGTAGACGTATTTCGTCTTGCAGGAAACGGCGCCGGCTCCGTTGCCGAGACCGCCGCCGATCGCGGCGGGATTCACGCCGTTGGCCGGCGTCGAAATCGCGGCCGCATTGATCGAGCTGATGGCGAAGAGCGAGACGTCGAGCGCGGAGTTGACGAAGGCCGGATTGTGCACGCCTTTGCTCTTGTCGCTCTCGACCATGAAGTAGTTCCAGCCCGCCTTGCCGAGGGCGGGATCGGCGACGGAGTAAAGCTCGACCGGCGTTCCGGCCGGACGGACCACCTTCACCGTGGCCAGCGAGAGATCGCTGACTTTCGTGCCGCCGGTGAGCGTCACGTTGACGCCCTGACGGCCATGGCTGGAGATGAACTCGACGCCGGCGATGTCGGAGGCGTTCTTGATCGTCTTCTGGCCATTGAGGTCGATAGCGTTGCCGGCGCGGATCTGCGCCTGCATCAGGTTCCTGATCGAGGTCTCCATCTGCGCCTTCAGTGAGGCCAGCTTGGCCTCGACCGGCGCCTGGACCGTTTCTTTGGTGATGTTGGTGTGGCACTTCGTGCAGATGGTGTTGCTGGCCGCGAACATGTGGTTGGTACCGACGAAGGAACCGTCGGCATTCTGGAGCGCGAGCGCGGCCGGCGGATCGGTCGATTCCATGTGGCAGGCAACGCACGAATCCTGAATCATCGAGTGCAGGCCGCGCGTGCCGACCTTCGTGAAGTAGAGGTTCTGGCCCATGAGGATGTCGGCCTGCGGACCTTCGTGGGGGGCGCGGGTGGCGTCGGCGACGGTGAAGTGCGCGTCATCGCGAAGATCGCGGCGGCCGTTGTGGCAGGTCATGCAGATGGCTCCGCTACCGACGTTGGTCGCGGTGAATCCGGCCATGAGCAGAGGTGTCTTGCCGCTGACGCGGACTTTGGAGTTGGTGGCCGGTCCGCCGGAGGTCGTGCCGACGTCGTGCGGATCGTGGCACGTCGCGCAGGTTTGCGGATGAACGTCCTCCGCGGTCCAGGTGACGTCGAGCGCCGCGGTGCTGAATCCTTTGTCCTTCCACTGGACGAATCCCTGCGCGCTATGGCATTTCGCGCACGTTGCATCCGTCCCCTCGGCGATCGCGACTTCGTAGTTCGCGTGCCCGGAGAGCTGCCACTGCTGGTAGCGCCCATGCCTCATCGGCTCCCCGTGACACGTTCCGCAAACCTCGGACGACAACGTTTTGCGCGAGCCGTCCTTCTTCATGTGCGCGGCGCTGTCCTGCGGACCATGGCAGTTCTCGCACTGGATGTTCGCCATGCGGGCGGTGGCCGGAAAGTTGGCCAGCGTCTTCGACCAGTTCTGCGGATCGCCGTGCGTGAGCAGATCGGTGGTCAGGTAGCTGGCAAAATCGGCGGCTTCGTCGATGCCGTTATTTTTTACGGCCTTGGCGTTGAAGCCGACGGTGTGGCAGGAGATGCACGCCGAGGTGTAGTGGCCGCCGGGCGTGTTGACGTTCTGCGTGAAGATCTCCGCGTGCCCCGACTGCGCCCACGGCGTGAAGAGATCGAAGTGCGGCGTGTTCTTGACGTGACACTGCGTGCATGCGGTGTCGACGACCGGACGGCCGGTGGCATCCTGGCCGGTGATGATGCCCTTCCAGGTGCCGGCGTGGATGGTCATCGTGACCGGCTTGTTCGCGGTGAGGTCGGGGACCGCGAGCTGGTAGGTGCCGGCGACGTCAGGCGTGAACTCGGGATTCTGCGTCGTCGGATCGAGAAGCGTGGCGGCCGAGCCGGGAGGCGCGGTCAGTGTCCAGTTGTACGTGGCCTGCTTCTTCGCGTGCAGCAGGACGGGCAACAGCATGGGAACGTTGCGCGTTCCGGTGGCCATCTCCCACGGGAGATTGCCGGCCAGCGTCACGGTTGAGTGATAGGTGCCGGAAGACGTCGTCACGGCGACGTCGAACTTGATCGCGGCGGCGTCGGCGAGCGCGTGCGGCGAAACGCCGGCGACGACGAAGCGATTCTGCAGACCGCCTTCGTACGCGAGGCTGGTGGGCATGTTGGCGGGCCGCTGCGCGTCGGTGATCGGCGCTTCTTCGAGCACCGTCATCAGCTCTTCGCGAAACAGCTTGCGGCTCGGCATGGCCACGGCGATGGTGTCGGACGTGTCGCCGCCGAGGATGGCCTTGACGCCGCCGGTCTGCGTCCACTTGATGCTCTGCAGCGTCGAGCCGTCATTGATGGCGACCTTCGCTTTCGCGGTGACCGTTGCGCCGGGTACCGGATCACCGGTGACGCTCAACGTGACGGTGACCGGCGTTGCGGCGAATGTGATGCCCGCGATTCCCGCGAGCAGAATTGCCGCGATGAGGGCGAGCGGAGGGTGATGGTGATGCCTTCTCTTCTCCATGACGCTTCTCCTTTGTGCTGGAGCTCACAGTGCGTTCGAAGAGGAAAGAAAGCAGTCGAACCGGTCACCCATCCCGGGTGCGAGAAGTCACTGGTCGGAGTGTGTGTTTGTCGTCACGCAAGAGGCGTTGAACCACAAAGACACAAAGGACACAAAGAGGTTTCCTTCGTGTTCTTTGTGCCTTTGTGGTGAAAAATCCTAAACACTGATAAGGCAGGACCGCTGTCGCGAGGAGACCCGTCACCGCGCGGACGCGCCTCGGTCACACCACGTGGTGTTTCAGCACGTCGTCCGGATTGCGGGAGAAGAAGACGGCCAGCACCGCCGCGGCCGGGATCAGCCACTGCCAGATGTGAATGTCGGGAAGATCCTGCGTCACATAAATCTGAACGCCGTAGATGACCGGCAGCACGGCGAGCACGATCCAACCTGACCAGAAAAGAGTTCTGCGCATGACGAACCTCCTGCGCGTCATCGTGGGTTCGCCCCGATCGCACGACGATGAGAACCGCCACCGAACACATTGACGCGCGTCACATGCCGGCGTGAAACCGGTCCCTCGTGAACATCGCCCTGTGCGGAATCGCACAAACACTCGTACCGCAGCGCACCTCGGCTGATTCGCGCCGCGCCTACATTCCTCTCGGTCCTCACAGATCTGCGTGACCGAAGGAGAGCGCATGAGCGTGCATCCCACCCTGCATCCGACAATTGATGAGCAGCTCCGGAGATCCGGCAGCAGCCGGCGTCACTTCATCACCCTTTGCGGAAAGCTGATGGTCGCGGCGCCGTTCGGTCTGGCCATCACCAACTTCATCAGTCCTGAAGCCGTTGCCGGCGTCGTCGGGAAAGCGCGGCGGCCCTCAGTGATCTGGCTGCACATGCAGGACTGCACCGGCTGTACGGAGACGCTGCTCCGCACCTCGGAGCCCGATCTGGCCGCACTGATTTTCGACGTCATCTCGCTCGATTACCACGAGACGGTCATGGCCGCCTCGGGGACTGATGCCGAGGCCGCGCTGAAGGATGCGATGACGGAGAACGATGGGAAGTACGTGCTCGTCGTCGAAGGATCGATTCCGACCAAAGACAACGGCGCGTACCTCAAGATCGCCGGCCGCAACGGCATCGACATGCTCAAGGATGTCGCGAACCACGCAGCAGCTGTCATCTCCATCGGCTCGTGCGCATCGTGGGGCGGCATTCCGTCGAGCAACGTCAATCCGACCGGCGCGACCGGAGTCGACTCCATCATCAAGAACAAGCCGGTCATCAATCTGCCGGGATGTCCACCCAATCCGTACGTCCTGCTGGCCACCGTCCTCGAATACGCCACCACCGGCAAGGTGCCGAAGCTCGATGCGCTCGGCCGTCCGAAGTTCGCGTACGACCGGCTGATTCACGATCACTGTCCGCGCCGCGCGCATTTCGACGCCGGACGTTTCGCCTCGCAGTTCGGCGACTCCGGACATCGCCAGGGATGGTGCCTCTACAAACTCGGCTGCAAGGGTCCGGTCACGCACGCGCCGTGTTCGACGCGCCACTTCAACGAAGTCGTCGACTGCTGGCCCATCGGCATCGGCGCCCCGTGCGTCGGCTGCACCGAGAAGGAGATCGCCTTCACGGTCCCGATCTTCAAGACCGCCGACGTCACGCATCCCGTGCCGCCCGATTTCTATCCGCCCATTTACGCCGAGCACAAAGGCATCAGCCCGACCGCAACCGGTGTGGCCGGCCTGGTCGGCGGCGCGCTCGTCGGCGCGGGAGTGATCGCCTCGCGAAAAATGAATGAAGGCAGCAGCGACACGCCGAAGGAGTAGGCGATGAACAGCGATCGTCGATCATTCTTCAAGAACATCGCCGCCGCCGCGGTCGTGACTGTCATCCCCACTACCGCCATCGCTCGCGCGAAAAAGACCGCGCCGGCCGATGCGGTCGGGCTGCTCTACGACGCGACTCTTTGCATCGGATGCAAAGCGTGCGTGGTGGCGTGCAAAGACGCCAACAACATGCCGCCCGACGTGGACGGCTACGGCCAGGGACTCTACGACGCGCCGAACTCGCTGAACCAGTACACGAAGAACGTCATCCAGCTCTACAAAGACGGCGACGAAACTTCTTACGCGAAAAAGCAGTGCATGCACTGCATCGATCCCGCGTGCGTCGGCGCCTGCATGCTCGGCGCGCTGAAGAAAGGGAAGTTCGGCGTCGTCTCGTACGACGTCAGCAAGTGCGTCGGCTGCCGCTACTGCGAAACGGTCTGTCCCTTCAACGTCCCGAAATTCGAGTGGGCGAAGAAGGCTCCAAAGATCGTCAAGTGCGAGCTGTGCAAAGACCGGCTGGCGGAAGGGAAAGAGCCGGCGTGCACGGAAGTGTGTCCGCGAGAGGCGGTCATCTTCGGACGCTACACCGACCTGCTCGATGAAGCGCATCGCCGGCTGAAAGCCACGCCGAACAAGTACATCCAGAAGGTCTACGGCGAGCACGAGCTCGGCGGCACGCAGGTGCTCTACCTCTCGCACGTCGACTTCGAAAAGATCGGCTTCCGCTTCCAACAATCCGAGTCGGTGCCCCACCTGCAGCAGAGCGTCACGCACGGCGTCTACAAAGGATTCGCCGGCCCGGTCGCACTCTACGCGCTCCTCGGCGCGGTCGTCTTCCGCAACCGCGGCAGGTCGGAGAAGGAGTCGTGATGCAAACGCACGCACACCCGCTCGGCGGTCCGCTCTTCACGCGCGCCTACCTCTTCCTCCTCGCGCTCGGCGCGATCGGAATCGCACTGACGATCTGGCGTTTCGCCGCCGGACTCGGCGCCGCGACGGGGCTCTCTGACGGCTATCCGCTCGGCATCTGGATCGCGCTCGACGTCGTCACCGGCACCGCGCTCGCCTGCGGCGGTTACGCCGTCGCCCTCGTCGTCTACATCTTCAACAAAGGCCACTACCACCCGCTGGTGCGGCCCGCAATTCTCACCTCCGCGCTCGGCTACACCATCGCCGGCACCTCGGTGGCCATCGATCTCGGCCGCCCGTGGAACATGTGGAAGATCCCGCTGTACTTCTGGAACTGGAACCTCAACTCCTCGCTCCTCGAGGTCGCGCTCTGCATCATGGCGTACGTCTTCGTCCTCTGGATCGAGCTGTCGCCGGCCTTCCTGGAGAAATGGAGCGTGGACGGTCCTCCGCGGCTGAAACGAATCTCGCAGCGCCTGCTGCCGATCCTCGATAAAGCGCTGATCTGGATCATCGCCCTCGGCATGCTTCTTCCGACGATGCATCAGTCGTCGCTCGGCTCGCTGATGATGCTGGCCGGACCGAAGCTCCATCCGCTCTGGCTCACCGGCTGGCTTCCGCTCTTCTTCCTCATCACCTGCCTGGCCATGGGCTACGCCCTCGTGGTCTTCGAGTCGGTCTTCTCGTCGATCGTCTTCGGGCGCAAACCGGAATTCGCGATGTTGCGCAACCTGCAGAAGATCGCGGCGTGGGGCGGATTGTTCTTCGTCCTCATCCGCATCGCCGATCTCGCCTTCAGCGGAAATCTTCACTACGCGGCCACGCTCGATCTCTACGGCACCATGTTCTGGATCGAGAACGTGCTCTGGCTGCTGCCGCTGGCGATGCTGGGCGGTCCGCGCGCCAACCTCGGAAATCTCTTCCGCGGTGCGATGGTGGTGGCGCTGGCCGGCGCGGTCTACCGCTTCGACACCTACCTCGTGGCCTTCAATCCGGGACCGGGCTGGCACTACTTCCCGTCCGTGCCGGAGATGTTCATCAGCTTCGGCCTCATCGCCATCGAGCTCGCGATCTACGTCGCGGTGGTGAAGCGCTTCCCGATTCTCGCTGCCGTCAAGGAGAAATCGTCATGACCAGAGTCACCGTCGACCCGATCACCCGCATCGAAGGGCACCTGCGCATCGACGTCGAGGTCGATCAGGGAAAGATCAACAAGGCCTGGGCCTCCTCGACCATGTTCCGCGGAATCGAGCGGATCCTGCTCGGACGCGATCCGCGCGAGGCGTGGCTCTTCACACAGCGCTTTTGCGGCGTCTGCACCACCGTTCACGCATTGGCCTCGGTGCGCGCCGTCGAAGACGCGCTGAATCTGCCGATCCCCATCAACGCGCAGTACATCCGCAACCTGATCCTGATCGCGCACGCGCTGCACGACCACATCGTCCACTTCTACCACCTCTCCGCGCTCGACTGGGTCGACGTCACGCAAGTGTTGAAGGCCGATCCCGCCAAAGCGTCGTCGATCGCCGAAAGCCTCTCCGACTGGCCGAACAACTCCACGAAAGAGATGGCCGCGGTGAAGATGAAGGTGAAAGGCCTCGTCGACAGCGGCCAACTCGGACCGTTCGCGCATGGCTATTGGGGACATCCAGCCATGAAGCTGCCGCCCGAGGTCAACCTCATCGCCGTAGCCCACTATCTGCAGGCACTCGAATACCAGCGCTACGCGAACCAGGTCGTCGGCATGCTCGGCGGCAAGACGCCGCACATCCAGAACGTCGCCGTCGGCGGCGTGCAGAACGCCATCAACATCGACAGCGTCGCGACGCTGAACGTCGACCGGCTGTATCAGATGAAATCGCTGCTCGATAAAGTCGTCTCGTTCGTGCAGAACGTCTATGTCCCCGACGTCTGCGCCGTGGCCGGCTTCTATCCCGACTGGTTCAGCTACGGATCGGGCGTCACGAACTACCTCTCCGTTCCCGATCTCCCGCTCGACGAAGCGAGCACGAAGTACGACCTTCCCGGCGGCTTCATCCCGAACGGCGATCTCTCGAAGTTTCACCCCATCACCGGCCAGAAAGATCCGTACTGGCGCAAGGCGGTCACCGAAGACAGTGAGCATGCCTGGTACAAGAGCGGCGGCCCGCTGCATCCGTGGAAAGGCGAGACCGATCCGGAATTCACCGACTGGAAGGAAGACGGCAAGTACTCCTGGGTGAAAGCGCCGCGCTTCGAAGGGCAGGCCGCGCAGGTCGGCCCGCTCGCGAACGTGCTGGCCGGTTACGCCTCGGGCAATCCGCTGATGGTGAAGTGGACCGACGCAGCGCTGTCGAAAATCTCCGCGATCGCGAAAGTGAAAGCGACGCCGGCGATGCTGCACTCAACGCTCGGCCGCCACGGCGCACGCGCCGTCCGCACCGCCGTGCTCTCCGAGCTCGCCGTCAAGCACTGGCAGCTCCTGACCGACAACATCGTCAAAGGCGACTCGGCAATCTTCAATCAGCCGGAGTTCCCGAAAGGGGAGATCGAAGGCGTCGGCTTCCACGAAGCGCCACGCGGCACGCTCTCGCACTGGGTGGTCATCGACAACGGCGCCATCAAGAACTACCAGGCCGTCGTCCCGACGACCTGGAACGCCAGCCCGCGCGACAGCAAGGGAACGTTCGGCCCCTACGAGGCCGCTCTCCTCGGCAACCCGATCGCCGACGCCGCGCACCCGCTCGAGGTCCTCCGCACCGTCCATTCGTTCGACCCCTGCATGGCCTGCGCAGTCCACACGTTCGACCCCCAAGGCAACAACGTGGCGAAAGTGAAAGTGCTGTGAAGATCGCCATCTACGGCATCGGCAACATTCTGATGGGCGACGACGGCATCGGCCCCGCCGTGATCAATTACCTCTCGTCGAGCGCCCTACTTTCCGATGACGTCACTCTCGAAGACCTCGGCACGCCCTCGCTCGATCTTCCCAATTACTTGGCGGGCTACGATCGCGTCATCTTCATCGACGCCGTCTCCGCCAACGCCCCGCCCGGCACGATCCGCCTCTACTCCCGCGAAGAGATCGTCGCCACTCCCCCCGGCATCCGCATCAGCCCCCACGAACCCACCATCAACGACGCTCTCATCGTCCTCGACTTCGCCGGTGGCGCCCCGAAGGAAGTCGTCGTGGTCGGCGTAGTCCCCCAAACCCTCGACGGCGGCATGACCCTGTCGCCCGCCGTCGCGGGCGCGGTCCCCCGCGCCGCGGAGGCGGTGATCCGGGAGGTGGGGAAGCGCTACGCGGCGTAGAGAAATCGCGATTCGGCGGTCGGTCTGACAAACTATTATCGTGACCTCGACGATTGACGTGCTTGAACGCCGTCTCGGCGCCGACTGGAGTGCACTTCGCGCTGCACGCGCAAGGACCGACACGATTCTCGGGCGGATTGAGACGGCGCTCGCGCGCCTTCACGACGAGAACTATTCGGTCATCGTGACCGGCTCGCTCGGCCGCGGTGAAGCGACGGAAGGAAGCGATGCCGACTGGCTGCTGCTTGTCGATGGTCTTTCCGATCCGGAGCACGCGATCCTCGCGCGCACCATCCGGTCACGCATCGTCGAAGTGGTTGGCAAGAACGTCGGCCGCACCGGCACATTCGGCGACATCGTAGCCAGCCATGAATTGGTTCACTACATCGCCGGGACGCGCGACTCGAACGAGAATCTGACACGTCGCATCCTCCTGCTTTCGGAATCGCGCGCCCTGACGAATCCGCTGCTACGCGAACGCGTCATTCGGAGTGTGCTGGCGCGCTACGTCATTCACGATCGTTCCGTTCAGAGCCGAAGCGGCCGCCGCCAAACTGTTCCACATTTTCTGCTGAACGACGTAGTCCGCTATTGGCGCACAATGGCTTCGGACTATGCGTCGAAGATGTGGGAGAGAGATCGGGAAGGTTGGGCGATCCGCAACATTAAATTGCGGTTCTCGCGCAAAGTGCTCTTTCTCTGGGGTCTGCTCGCGTGCTTTTCCGGCGACCTTTTCGCTCCGTCCAACCTCTACGATGTGGAGAGTGAGGACGAATACTTTTCGAGGCTGGCAGAGCTGATCCGGGTGCAGACCGACGTCTCGCCCCTGGAACTTCTTGCACGCGCCGTTCTGCAATCAGAAAATGATTCCGTGGCCGATGCGATCTTCTCTTCGTACGATCACTTCCTGAAGGTTCTCTCCGATCCTGACGCGAGAACGAAGCTTGAGGCCGTCCATTTCGAGGATGCGCTCGACGATTCGACGTACGCCGACTTACGCGATGCCAGTCATCAGTTCCGAGAAGGAGTGACACGCCTGTTTTTTGACACACACCCTAAACTGCCACAGTTGATCCGCGACTTCGGGGTGTTTTGATGAGACCAATCGGCTTTTCCACCGGCGCATTGGCGAAGGGTGACTTCGCGCGTGGACTCGATGCGCAGCGCAACGTGTCAGGCATTAATGCGCTTGAGCTTTCCGCGCTTCGTGATCACGAACTACCGACGCTGGTCGGCGCGATCGGTTCGCTGGATCTCGACGACTTCGAATACGTCTCCTTCCATGCGCCGAGCAGGCTCGCCGCCATGGATGAAGAAACGGCGTTCGATCTGCTTCTTCGCGTTCCTGACACGTGCCCGATCATCGTCCATCCTGAGTTGCTGCAGACACCGGCCCTTTGGCGTCGTATCGAGGAACGCCTCTGCATCGAGAACATGGATGCTCGGAAGACGACCGGCCGTACGGTTTCCGAGCTGCGAACGCTGTTCGATACGTTCCCCGAGGCAACGTTTTGTCTTGACCTGGGTCACGCGCGACAGATCGATCCGACGATGATATCGGCCATTCTGATGCTGCGCGAATTCGGTCATCGTCTTCGCCAACTGCACGTCAGTGACGTCGGACCTCGCGGCCAGCACCTGCCGCTCGGGGCGACGGCTCGCAATTCGTTCGCGCGCGTGGCGAGATTCGTTCCGGATGATTGCCCGATCATTATCGAATCGATCATCGCCATCGACGCGATCGAGCGAGAGTTGGACGCCGTGATCTCCGTTTTCGAAACGCCTGTGGCGCAAACGACCGCTTAGCATTTCCCCTCCAGTGACCTCCGTCACCCCCTCCTGTGTCCGCTGACATCTCCCCATGTTCCTTCGGCGCCTAAGTTAGGCGCACGGGAATCGGGACATGAATCTGGGTGGAATCCATATCGAGATCCGCGGGACGGTGCAGGGCGTTGGATACCGGCCGTGGGTGTATCAACTGGCGCGGCGCATGGACATTCGCGGGGCCGTTCGCAACGACTCGCGGGGTGTGTGCGTTGATGCCTTCGGCAGTTCCGACGCCCTGGAACGTTTCGTCACCGCATTGCGCAGCGACGCTCCTCCCGCCGCCCGCGTACGGTCCGTGACGTACCTGGCGATTCCGTTCGTCAGTCACTCCGCGTTCGCCATCGCCGGGACGATGGCGGGCGTGGAGCGTCATGTCTCGATTCCCGCTGATCTGGCCACCTGCGATGACTGCCTGCGCGAGATGCTCGATTCCGCTGACCGCCGTTATCGCTACCCCTTCATCAACTGCACGAATTGCGGACCGCGCTACTCGATCGTGTTCGACTCGCCGTACGACCGAGGAAACACGTCGATGGCGCCGTTCCGGATGTGTGGGGCGTGTCGCGACGAGTACGAGAATCCGGAAGACCGGCGGTTTCATGCGCAGCCGAATGCCTGTCCCGATTGCGGTCCGCGGCTGGCGGCGGTGGATAACCGACAGCGGCAGATCGTCACGCGCGATCCGATCCAGTTCGCTGCGCGCGCACTTCGCGCCGGCTTCACCGTCGCGCTCAAAGGAGTGGGCGGATTTCATCTCGCGTGCGATGCCACCAGCGGATCGGCCGTGCAGCGGTTACGCGATCGCAAGCGCCGCGAGCGCAAGCCGCTGGCCGTCATGGTGCGCGATCTCGCGCAGGCCGAGGAAATCGCGGAACTGAACGACGTCGAACGGGAGTCGTTGCTGTCGGTCGAACGGCCGATCGTGCTCGCGCGCAGCCGGATCGGATCGCCGCTCGCATCGCAGGTATCGGGCGCCGTCCCGCTGGCCGGCATCGTCCTGCCGTACACGCCGATGCACCACCTGCTTCTGCGGGATGCCGGCGTGCCGTTGGTGATGACGTCGGGGAACCTTTCCGACGAGCCGATGGTGACGACGAATGCCGATGCGATTGCCCAGCTTGGCCACGTCGCCGACGTCTTCCTCGTGCACAACCGCGACATCGTCACCCGCGTCGACGACTCCATCGTCCGCGTCATCGACGGCGCGCCCGCCGTCCTGCGTCGCGCGCGCGGATTCGTGCCGCGCGCCATCGAAACGTGGCGCGCGTTTTCGGAGCCGATTCTCGCGTGCGGCGCGCATCTCAAAAACACCTTCTGCATCGCCGCCGGAACCAGCGCGTTTCTCGGGCCGCACATCGGCGATCTCGAAAGCGTGGCCACGCTGCGCGCGTACGAGACAGCCATCGAACGGGTGAAATCGTTTGTCGGCGTGGCGCCAACGGTGCTCGCGCACGACCTTCATCCCGACTACTTCTCCACGCGCTACGCGCTGGCGCAGGAGGGCGTGCGCACGATCGGCGTGCAGCACCATCACGCGCACATCGCCAGCGCCATGGCCGAGCACGCGATCGACGGGCCGGTCGTCGGCGTCGCCTACGACGGCACCGGCTTCGGCACCGACGGCACCTCGTGGGGCGGCGAGATTCTGATCGCCGATTACGAGCACTTCGAGCGCTTCGCCACCTTCCGTCCCATCGCGCTCGCGGGAGGCGACCAGGCCATTCGCCAGCCGTGGCGCATCGCACTGGCATTGCTCGATGATGTGTTTGACGGCGCGCCGCCGCTGCACGCCATTCCGCTCTTCCGCGAATTTTCCGCGCCGGCGATCGAAGCCGTGCGCCGGATGATCGCGCGCCGGTTCAACACCACGCCTGCGCGCGGCGTCGGCCGCTATTTCGACGCGCTCGGAGCCATCGTCCTCGGCATGGCCGACGCTCGCTACGAAGGCGAAGTCGCCTTCCGATGGAACATGGTCGCCGACGACGCGGAGCGCGGCCGCTATCCGATCGTCATCCACGACGGAACGTCGCCGTGGGAAATCGATCCGCGCCCGATGGTGAAAGCGGCCGTCGACGATCTCCTGACCGGACGCTCCGCCGCCACAATCTCCGCGCGATTCCACAACACGCTCGCCGCCGCCACTGCCGAAGTTGCACGCGCCGCGATCATTAGCAAAGGCGACATGCCGGTCGTACTGAGCGGCGGCTGTTTTCAGAACGCGCGGCTGGCGGAGTCGGTCATCGATGCTGTTCGGCCGTCCGCGCGCGTGGTCATGAACCGCGACGTCCCTGCCGGCGACGGCGGCATCGCGTTGGGCCAGGCCTTCATTGCCGACGCGCGGCTTCGCGCTGGCGTCGCCGAGTCGATCGTGGAGCAGGAGGAGCTCGTATGTGCCTAGGCGTCCCGGGGCGTGTCATCGAAGTTCACGATTGCACCGCCACAGTCGACTTCTGGGGCGTGCGCAAGGAAGTGCGGCTGGACATCGTCGACGAGTCGGTCGCGGCGGGCGACTACATCCTCAACCACGTCGGCTTCGCCATCCGCCGCATTCCTGTGGAATCGGTAGCGGAGACGCTCGCGCTCTACGAAATGCTGCTGCGCGAAGGCGAAAACGCCGACGACCTCATGACCGCCGACGTGCGCGCCGAAATCGCGGGGACGGCGTGAGCAACGAACTCCAGTTCCGCGATCCCGTCCTCGCGCGCTCTCTTGCGGCGACGCTGGATCGGTTGATGCGCGAGATCGGACGCCCGGTCGCCGTGATGCACGTCTGCGGCAGCCACGAGCAGGCCATCGCCCGATTCGGATTGCGCTCGCTCTTCCCGAAATCGCTCGACGTCATCATGGGGCCCGGTTGTCCCGTCTGCGTCACCGACGTCCCCGAAGTCGACGAAGGGGTCGTGCTGGCGCGGCAGGGCGTGCGCCTGGCCACGTTCGGCGACATGCTCCGCGTGCCGGGAACCGTGCAGTCGCTCGCGGACGCACAGGCCAGCGGCGCGACGATCGACATCGTCTACAGCCCGCGGCAGGCCGCCGACATCGCCAGCGAAACGGACGAGGAAGTGGTCCTCTTCGCTTCCGGATTCGAGACCACCGCCGTCGCCACTGCCGCGGTCATCCTCAACGATCCGCCGCCGAATTTTTCCGTGCTCTCGGCGCACAAATACATCCCGCCGGTGATGGAGATCGTGGCCGAGATGCCCGGCTCGCGCGTGGAAGGATTCCTCGCTGCCGGCCATGCCGCGACGATCACCGGCTCCGCCGTCTTCGAGCCGTTCGTCGATCGGCACAAGGTTCCGGTGGTCGTGGCCGGCTTCGAGCCGATCGACATCCTGGCAGGCCTCGTCGAACTGCTCGACCTGATCCGCAACGGCACGCCGCGCGTGGTGAATATGTTTCCGCGCTGCGTGAGCGCGGAAGGCAATCTCGCCGCGCAGAAACAACTGTGGCGCGTGTTCGAGATGACCGGCGGCCGGTGGCGCGGCATCGCCCACGTGCCGAACGGCAACCTTCGTCTGCGCGACGAATTCGCACACGTCGACGCGCGCAAGCGCTTCACCATCGATCTGCCGTCGCTGTGGGATTACGCGCCGCCGGCGCTGGCAGGGCAATGCATCTGCGGCGAGATCATGTCCGGCATCCGCAATCCGCGCGACTGCCGGCTTTTCAATCGCGAATGCGTTCCCGAAAACCCCGTCGGCGCGTGCATGGTCTCGAACGAAGGGACCTGCAAGATCTGGCACCTGTACGGCGGCGTTCCCGATCTGGAGGCGACGGCATGACCGCGCTGATGCAATCGACCACCGGCCGCATCACGCTCAAGCAGGGCGGTGGTGGACGGGCCATGCGCGCGCTGATCGAGCGGCTGTTCGTGCGCGACTTCGCCACGCTTCCGTTCGACGGCGTCGGCATCGCCGCGATGGACGACGGCGCCGCCGTCCGCGTCGGCGACGACTGGCTGGTCATCACCACCGACTCGCACGTCATCCACCCGATCTTCTTTCCCGGCGGCGACATCGGCCGGCTCTCCATCTGCGGCACCGTGAACGACCTGGCCATGATGGGCGCGACGAACGTGCTTGCGCTGACCTGCAGCGTGATCCTCGAGGAAGGGTTCGCGCTCGAATCGCTCGAAGCGATTCAGCATTCGATGATCGCCGCGTGCCGCGAAGCGCGAGCGCCGGTCGTGACCGGCGACACGAAAGTCATGGGACGCCGCGAGCTCGACGGTGTGGTCATCAATACCTGCGGCATCGGTCTCACGCGCACGCTCGTCCGCGACAACGGCCTTTCCGCCGGCGACCGCATCATCGTCACCGGCAACCTCGCCGAGCACGGACTGGCGGTGATGGCGGCGAGGCATTCGATCGGGATCGAAGGCGATCTGGTCTCCGACGTTGCTCCGATGAACTCTCTCATCGCCTCGGTGCTCGACACACTGCCCGACGCCGTGACGGCGATGAAGGACCCGACGCGCGGCGGTGTTTCCAGCGCGCTGCACGAGATGGCTTCGAAGAGCGGCGCCGGTATCGTGCTCGACGAACGCGCCGTTCCGATCACGAACGCCGTCCGCGCCGTCGGCGAGCTTCTCGGCATCGATCCGCTGCATGTCGCGAACGAAGGAAAAGCGCTGATGGGCGTTCGCGCCGAGCGCGCGGATGACGTCCTGCAACTGCTCCACGCGCATCCGCTCGGCCGCAGCGCCGCGATCATCGGCACCTGCAACACCGAGCGAATCGGCTCAGTCATTCTCGACACCGGATTCGGAAAACGGCTGCTCGCCGAACCTGAAGGCGAGCCGCTGCCACGCATATGTTGAACGTCGCCGTCCTCTGCTCGAAACGCGCGCCCGGCCTTCCCGAGCTGCGCAAACTCGTGAACGTCGCCTGCGTCCTCGACCGCCAGCCGCCGCGCGGATGCGACCGCAGATCGTTCGACATCCAGACCGCGGTGATGCTCGCTCCCTACACCCTCGACGCGATCGTCCTCCTCGGATACATCTACATCCTCACCGAACCGCTGCTGGCCGCGTATCCAGACCGCATTCTCAACGTGCACGATTCCGATCTCACGTTGCGCAATGACGACGGCAGCCCGCGCTATCCGGGATTGCACGCCACGCGCGATGCCATCTACGGTGGCGAGCGCGAGACGCGCAGTTGCGTCCACATCGTCACGCCGGAGCTCGACGCCGGTCCAGTGCTCGCGCGCAGCAACGCCTTTCCGATCGCGCCATTCGTTCGCGTCGCGGCGACTCGCGGCGAGGACGACATCGTTCGCGCGTACGCGTACGCGCAACGCGAGTGGATGATGCGCAGCAGCTGGGGCGCGTTGGCGTTCGAAGGACTGCGCCGCATTCTCCCGGAGAGGGCGGCGGCATGACGCACATCCGCATCGACGTCGCCGGCGCGGTCGGGACGATCACCATCGATCGCCGCGAACGATTCAACTCGCTCGACGTCGAAACCGCGCGCGAGCTGCGCAAAGCAGGCCTGCAGATGGCGCGCGATTCTGCCATCCGCGCGGTCGTCCTTCGCGGCGAAGGCGGCGTCTTCTGCAGCGGCGCCGACCTCAAAGACATCCGCGCCGCCTCGCCGGCGTATGGACATGCCTTCAAAGAAATCCTCGAATACATCCACAGCACGATCTCCGAGGTTCGCCGCGCGCCGAAGCCATTCATCGCCGCGGTCGACGGGATCGCCGCCGCCGGCGGATTCGGCCTGGCCATGTCGTGCGACCTCGTCGTCGCCTCCGATCGCGCTTCCTTCGAGTGGGCCTACACGAAGACCGGCCTGACCGGCGCGGAGAGCTCTACGTTCATGCTGCCGCGCCTCGTCGGACTGCGTTGCGCGTTCGAGCTGCTCTTCCTCAATCCGCGCCTCACGCCGCAGCGCGCGCTGGAGATCGGATTGATCACCGCGATTTATCCGGCGCAGACGTTCGATGCCGATGTTGCCGCGCTCGCGGCGACGCTCGCGTCCGGGCCGACCGAAGCGATGGGCATCGCCAAAGAGTTGATCAACCAGGCCGCGGGGATGGACCGGCTCGACGTTCATCTCGACCGCGAGCTGCAGCACCTCGCGCGGATCGCCGGCGGCAGCGACTTCGCCGAAGGCATCGACGCCTTCTTCGGAAAACGGCAGCCGAACTTCGGAGCGTCATGATGCACGAGTACTCGATCGTGCAATCGCTCGTCGATTCGGTGGCCGCGGCCGTAGGTTCGCGCGAAGCATCCGTTCACGAAGTCCGTGTCGCCGTGCACGAAGTGCGTGTCTCTATTGGTGAGATGGCGGGAGTCGACTGCGGCCTGCTCACGACCGCGTACGAAGTCTTCCGCGCCGGCACGCTCTGCGAGCACGCCGCGCTGACCATCGACCGCATCCCGGCCAGATGGCATTGCCCGCGCTGCCACGTGGCGATCGCCAGCGGCGCCTTTCTTCGCTGCGCCGCGTGCAACGAGCCGGCGCAACTCGCCAGCGGCGACGAGATCGTCCTGCAACGAATCGAACTGGAGGTGGCGTGATGTGCACTGATTGTGGATGCGGCGACGTGAACCTGGTGCCGCTCGAGCTGCAGACGCGCATCCTGGCGCGCAACGACACCACCGCCCTGCACAACCGCGAGCACCTGCGCGAGCGCGGCATCTTCAGCGTGAACCTCATGGGTTCGCCCGGATCGGGCAAGACCGCGGTGCTCGAAGCGACGGCGCGCGCGTTCCACGACGGCTCCAAACTCGCCGCGATCGCCGGTGACCTGGCCACCGAGAACGACGCCATGCGCCTCGAGCGCGCCGGCATCCGCTCGCGCGCCATCAAGACCGGGCAGGCCTGCCATCTCGACGCTGAGATGGTGCATCACGAGCTGCATCACCTCGATCTCAACGGCGTCGAATACCTCTTCATCGAGAACGTCGGCAATCTCGTCTGCCCCGCCGTCTACGACCTCGGGCAGGACGTCAACGTCGTCGCGCTGGCAGTGACGGAAGGGGAGGACAAGCCGCTCAAGTACCCGACCATGTTCGCCAAAGCGGATCTCGTCCTGCTGACGAAAACCGATCTGCTGCCGCACCTCGACGTCAACGTTTCGGCCATCTACAACGCCCTCGCGCGCGTGATGCCCGATCCGGCGATCATTCCGCTGGCGTCGCGGCAACCCGGAGGCGTGGACGCATGGATCAGCTGGCTGGCGCGCCGCCGCGCGGCCGCGGCGACGGAGATGGCGGCGACATGACCGGATTCTCCTGGACGCTCGTCCTCGCCGCCGCGACGGTGGGCTCGCTGCACACGATGGCGCCCGATCACTGGATGCCGTTCGCCGCACTGGCGCGTGCGCGCAAATGGACGCCGCTGCGCACCTCGCGCACGACGATCCTCTGCGGCTTCGGCCACGTCACCGTCTCCGCGCTCATGGGCATCGTCGCGCTCTTCGCCGGCCTCGGCATGATCCACCTGATCGGCGGCCGGCTCGCATCCCTCGCCACATGGCTGCTCATCGCGTTCGGCACCGTCTACATGTGCTGGGGAATCGTGCGCAGCCTGCGCCGCGATCCGCTCGCGGTGATCCATGCGCACGATCACCATCACGCGCACGGCCACAACGATCACGATCACGGACTCACCGAGTGGTCGCTCTTTCTGCTCTTCTCCGCCGATCCGTGCTTGGCCGTGATTCCGATGATCATCGCCTCGGCCGGCGCCGGCTGGCACACCGTTGCCGCGGTGATCGTCTCGTACGAACTGGCCACGATCGCCACGATGGTCATTCTCGTCACCGTCGCCCACGCCGGCGCGCGCGCCATTCGCGCGCATTGGATCGACCGTTACGGTGATGCCGTCGCCGGCGCGCTGATCGTCAGCGTCGGCGCAGCGATGGCGGCCCTCGGGATCTAGCCCGCACACATGCCGGTGCGGCGAATCACATCGCAAAGGTGACTCGCCGCATCGTCCGATGAGCCGGCGGAAACCTATCGTGTGATCCGAGGTCTTCCGATGCGCAAACTGATCATCGCCGCCGCGTTCATGCTCGCCGCCATTTCCGCGCGCGCGCAGATGACGAATGCCGAGTGCCTGGCCTGTCACGAAACCGACATGCCGCAGCACGTCGACGCGAAGAAGCTGGCCGCATCGGTTCACGGTCCGCTCGATTGCACGAATTGCCACGCGGATGTCAAAGCGTACCCGCATGATCCCGCGCCGAAGGCCGTCGATTGCGCCTCCTGCCACGCCGACAGCGTTGCCGCGTGGGACAACAGCCTGCACGCGAAGGCGGTGAAATCGGGTGTGGCGCGCGGCGCAAAATGCGCGGACTGCCACGGACCGGCGCACGAGATCCTGCCGTCATCCGATCCGAAGTCGAAGACCGCGCACGCGAACATCCCCGCAACCTGCTCGACCTGTCACGGCCAGAAATTCGTGATGGCCAAGGCCGGACTGAGCAACCAGTCGGCCATCTCGTATCAGGTCAGCATCCACGGCCGCGCGGTCGCCAACGGCTCCGCGAAAGCGGCCGTCTGCACCGACTGCCACGACCATCACGCCGTCCGCCCGGCCAACGATCCGCTCTCCAAAATCTTCAAGTTCAACGTGGCCCGCACGTGCGGCGCCTGCCACGCCACCATCGCCGCGCATTACGCGGAAAGCGTTCACGGCAGGGCGCTGGCGCGCGGCAACTGGAACGCGCCGGTCTGCACCGACTGCCACGGCATCCACACGATTTCGCGCGCGGCCGACCAGGTGCGCGGGCCGGGTTCGAGCTGTGCGCGCTGCCACGACGGCGTGCGATTGACGCAGGAATTCGGCGTTGCCGGGACGCGCGTGGCCTCGTACGAATCGAGCTATCACGGTCTGGCCCGGAAACTCGGCTCCACGACCGCCGCCGACTGCGCCAGCTGCCACAGCGCTCACGATGTATTGCCGTCGTCCGATCCGCGCTCGGCCATCAATACGAGGAACCTGCAGAAGACGTGCGGAAAGTGTCATGACGGGGCGGCCATCAACTTCACGCGCGGCAAGATTCACCGCGCGTCGGGCGACGTCAGCGACACGCCGTCGCGCATCGTCACCTGGATCCGGCGCATCTACATCGTGCTGATCCTCGCCACGGTCGGATTCATGGTGCTTCACAACATCCTGATCTGGTGGAAGAAGGCCGTGGCGGCGCGGAAGGAGCGCAACGCCGGCCGCACCGTCGTGCGGATGAACCTCAACCAGCGCATCCAGCATGCGGTCATGGGCATCAGCTTCGTCGTGCTCGTGATCAGCGGCTTCGCGCTGGCCTGGCCGAGCTCGTGGTTCGGCTTGCTCTTCGGGCCGGGCGAGCAACTGCGGCGCATCGTCCATCGCATCGCCGCCGTGGTGATGATGGCCATCGGCCTCTATCACCTCGCCTACATGGTCTTCACTCGCGAAGGGCGCAAGGGTCTGCGCGACCTCTGGTTCCGCTTCTCCGACGCCGGCAATGCCGCCGGCACGGTCGGCTACTACCTCGGTATGAAGAAAACCAAGCCGCAGTTCGCGCGCTTCAGCTACGCCGAAAAGGTCGAGTACTGGGCGGGCATGTGGGGCACCGTGGTCATGGCCTTGACCGGATTGATGATCTGGTACTCTGTGACGGTTTCCACGTGGATTCCGCGCTGGTGGATCGATGTCGCGACAACGGTTCACTATTACGAAGCGATTCTCGCGACCCTCGCCATCCTGGTCTGGCACTTCTATCACGTGATTTTCGACCCCGACGTCTACCCAATGAACTGGGCGTGGTTCGACGGAAAAATGCCCGAAGAGCTGTACAAGGAAGAACACCCGCTTGCGGATGAGGAAGGGAACGAATAATGACCGATTCGGGGAAGCCGTTGCGGCTGTCGCGTAACCTGATCAGCGAGGCCGGCATCGGCATCGCCGTTGTGGCACTGGCAAATCTAGGCTTTCTCATTTATCTCGACGCCACGCGGGCGAATTCAAACCCTTACATGGGGATTCTGACGTGGATCATCGCGCCGGCCATCCTCATCGTCGGCATGCTGATCTTCTTCGCCGGCATGATTCTCGAGCGCCGTCGGAGACGTCATCTCGCACCCGGCGAAATCCCCGAATATCCGAGGATCGACCTCAATGAGCAGCGCACGCGCGTCATCCTCATTTCATCCGCCGTCGGCCTCATTATTTTCGTGACGATGTCGGTCATTGGTAGTTATCAGGCTTATCACTACACCGACTCCGACGCCTTCTGTGGCACGGCCTGCCATAAAGTCATGTATCCCGAATACACAGCATACCAGGCCTCGCCGCATGCGCATGTAGGCTGCGCGCAGTGTCATATCGGTCCCGGCGCGGGATGGTTTGTGCGCTCCAAACTGTCCGGTTCGTATCAGCTCTATTCCGTGGCATTTCACAAATACCCGCGACCGATTCCCAGTCCTGTACAGAATCTTCGCCCGGCACAGGAAACGTGCGAGCAGTGCCACTGGCCGGCGAAGTTCTTCGGCGCGCAATTGAAGGTCTTCAATCATTACGCGTACGACGAGACGAATACGCCGAAGGAAGTGCGGATGCTGATCAAAACCGGCGGCGGCAGCCCGCAGGGCGGTCAGACCAGCGGCATTCACTGGCACATGAATATCGCCAACGAAGTGACTTACATCGCCACCGACCGCCAACGCCAGGTCATCCCGTGGGTTCGCGTCAAAGACCGCAATGGTGTCGTGACGGAGTACAAATCGACCGAATCGAAACTCACGGACGCTCAGATCGCGACGGCCACGACGCGCCGCATGGATTGCATCGACTGCCATAATCGTCCGACGCACATTTACCGCTCGCCCGACCGCGCCGTCGACACCGCTCTGCTCAGCGGAAAAATCGATAAGACGCTTCCTTTTATCAAGCAGCAGGCCGTCGCCGTCCTCGCCGCCGATTATCCGACGACCGACGCGGGCGTCGCGGCGATTGCCAAGGTTCTCCCGGCCTATTATGAGAAAACCTATCCGGACGCATACAAGACCAAACGCGCCCAGATCGACGGCGCCGTGAAGTCGGTACAGGACGTTTTTCGCGCCATCCGTTTTCCGGAAATGCGCGTCGATTGGCGCACGCACCCCGACAACCTCGGGCATTTCGCGTCGATGGGCTGCTTCCGCTGCCACGACGACCAGCACGTCAGCAAGGACGGGAAAAAGATCAGCAAAGACTGCCAGATCTGCCACACGGTTCTGCCGGACAGCAATTCGACGAATGCCGCCTTTGAGCATCCCGTCGACATCGGCGACCTTCGTGGCGTCAATTGTGCCGAATGCCATACCGGCGGCGGCATGTAGTCAAAGGAGGCTACCAATGAACGGGAAACTGCTCGTCATTTTCACTCTTGCAATCCTGATCATTCTGCCGGCCACTCTCGCCGCGGCCGACGGAGCAGCACTCTACAAGGCGAAATGCGCAATGTGCCATGGCGCGGACGGCAGCGGCATGACGCCCATGGGCAAGTCAATGAAACTCCGCGACCTGCGCTCGCCGGAAGTTCAGAAGCAGACCGACGCAGAACTGACCAAGGTTACGGCCGACGGCAAAGGCAAAATGCCGGCCTACAAAGGCAAAATGACCGATGCCGAGATCAGCGCCGTCGTGGCGCACATGCGGTCACTGAAATAGGTTCTTCGTCTCTTGGGCGTGCGGCTCAGCCCTTCCAAGCCTCACCAGCACAGACAAGAGTGTCTGTGTCACACCAGCCGCGTTAGCGGCTTTCAAGAGGGTAGCGAGGGGTGCGAGCAGTTTCATCGCGAGCACCCCTCGAAACGAGAGTCGGAATTGAAGTGTGCCGCGCTAGCGGCACTTGATGGAGTGTCACATTTCTCCAGTGCCGCTGACGCGGCACGAATCGTAAGCGTACCCATTAACGAGGGGTGTTCGCTTCGCTCTCACCCCTCGCTATCCTCTGCCGCCGCTCCGCGGCAAGACCTGCAGCACGCTAATGATCACGAGCTCATGTGACACGTGATGCGGACCATTCGAGCATCACAATTCATTGTGAGCACGTGCAGCCCGACGTCGTTCTGATCCATCCTCCCAGCGTCTTCGATTTTCGTGAGCGGTCAATCGGTTATGGGCCGATCAGCGACGTCATCCCGTCGACGCCGGTGTTCGAGATGTATCCGGTCGGGTTTCTTACGCTCGCGGCCTACCTGCGTAGGAATGGATATCGCGTCCGCATTGTGAACCTGGCGCTGCGAATGATTTGCAGCCGGCGCTTCCGGCCGGAAGCATTTCTGCGCAAACTGAAGCCGAAGTTGTTCGGGATCGATCTGCATTGGCTTCCGCACGCACAGGGCGGACCTGCGGTGGCCGCGCTGCTCAAGAAAATTCATTCTGGCATACCAATTGTCTTCGGCGGAATCTCCGCGTCCTGTTTTCATCGCGAGTTGATCGACGACCCGTCTGTCGATTTCGTGCTGCGCGGCAGCGTCACGGAGCCGGCGCTTCTCGCCCTCGTCCGCGAGTTGGATGGCGAGCGGCGCTTCGAGAACGTTCCCGGCCTCACCTGGAAGCGTGACGCCGAGGTCGTGGTCAATCCCGATGCCGCCTTGCCGGCGAACCTGGACGACTTTGACTTCGACCTCGGCATGATGATTCGCGAGGTCGTCCGCCATCTCGATTTCTGGACCAGCGCGCCGTTTCAGGCGTGGTGGCGGCATCCCATCACCGCCGTCTTCACCGTACGCGGCTGCGCGCGGCGCTGCATCACCTGCGGCGCTTCGAATGCCGCCTTTCGCCGCTTCATGCCGGGCCATCATCCGTTGCTGCGCAGCGCGGAAGGGATTGCGAAGCAGGTCAGGAAGCTGGCGAAGATCACGCGCACGCCGATTTTTCTCGTCGGCGATCTCCGCGACGGTGGCAAGGCATACGCGAGCGCCGTCATCGACGCGCTCGCGCGCGCTCCTGTATCGAACCGCATCGTCTTCGAGTTTTTCGACCCGCCCGATCGCGATCTCGTGCAACGCATCGATACCGCGATCGGCAACTGGGGCGCCGAGCTCTCGCCCGAAAGCCACGACGACTCCGTCCGCGCACTCCTCGGCAAGGCGCGATTCACCAACGCGCAGATGGAGGATGGGATCGAGGCGATGCTGGCGTCGCGCTGCAGGCAGCTCGACCTCTTCTACATGATCGGTTTGCCGGGGCAGACCGCGGCGAACGTGATGGAGATGGTCGACGCCATCGAGCAGCTCTTCATCCGCTTCGACCGCCGCCTGTCCGCATTCATCACGCCGATGGCGCCGTTCCTCGATCCCGGCAGCGACGGATTTGCTGATGCCGAGGCGCACGGCTATCGCCTGCGGGCACGGACGCTGGCCGAACATCGCGCCCTTCTCGAAACGGATGATTGGGAATCGATGCTCAACTACGAAACCGACTGGATGACGCGCGCGGAAATCGTCGAGGCCACATACGCCGCCGCGGAACGCCTCAACGATCTCAAGCGCCGCTTCGGCCGCATCAGCGATCAGCGCGCCGCCGGCGTCGATGTACGGCGCCGCGCCGCGCAAGAGCAGCGCGGCGAACAGCGCGCGTCGACGGAAGGAACGCTGAACGACAAGGCCGAGCTCTTCGAGCCCACCACGTTTCTCCGAAACTTCCGCCTCGGCGGCATTCTGCGGATGCTGCTGACTGCGCGAGGTTGAACGGGAGATGGTTCACGCGGAGACGCGGAGATCGCGGAGCCACCGCCCCTCCGCATGAACCTTTCTTCTTTTCCAATCTCGCGCTACTTCAGCGTGAGCACCACGTCCGTCGTACCGAGCGTCACCGTGTCGAGCTTCACGGACGGCGCGCCGGGTTCCTTCGTCATCGCGTCGCGGTCGAGGTCGATGCGGGCCTCGAGGGAAACCGTGTTCGGAGGCGTGCCGCCCATCATCGAGTCGCCGGGGCCGAGGGCGAACTTCGCCGGGAAGGACGTCACGTCGAGTCGTTTCGCCAGGATGGGATGACCTTTGCCGGTCTTGTCGCGCGCGATCACGAAGAGTGTGACCGGTCCGGTGACCTTGTCCGCGACGGTCGGGTCGAGCGCGATCGTGCCGGAGAGCATCACGCTCTGCGGCGCTTTTGAAGACGGCGGCATCTGCAGTTGCATCGGCGCGGCGGCGGACGTTTCCGTCGTTCCGCTCATCGCCGCGACATGCTCGGCGACGGGGAACGTGTCGGTCACCGCGGCGGAGGAGGTTGCAACCGGTTCCGGTGTTGGCGGGACGGCTTTCGCGGTTCCGTCGTAACGCACGGCCGCAATCGCCAGCGCGCCGATGATGGCCGCGGTTCCGATGCCGAGGAGGAAACCGTTGCGGGCGGAGGTGCGGGATGGGTTCTGTTCGTTGCTCATTCTGAGATTCCTTTCGTACGGCGACGGAACTCGTTCACCGCGTAAATCGAATAGACCGTGAGAATCGCTGCGGAAACCAGGTAAGCGGCCAGCACAAAGTTCCAGCCGCCGTTCAAGATGCCGTTCATGCCATCACCTCCACCAGTGGCGGCGCGATTTCGTCGTCGAGCCGCAACGCCGCCGTACGCGTGCGCAGAACCATCAGCGCGATCACGAGCAGCAGCATCCCCGCGAAATTCGTCATCAGCGGGATGAGGAAATCGCGCGAGATCGTCGAGACGGTCGACTGCTGCTGGTGCAGCGAGTTCCACCACCTCACCGAGAAGTAGACGATCGGGACGTCGACGTACGCGATGATCGTGGCCACCGACGACCACATCGCGCGTTTGGCGGGATCGTCGATGAAGTGGCGCAGCGCCACAATGCCGGTGAACGCCATCAGCAGCACGGCGGTCGTCGTCAAGCGCGGATCCCAATCCCACCACACGCCCCAGGTCGGTTTCGCCCAGATCGCGCCCTGGATGCAGAGCATCAGACAGAAGAGGACGGAGAGGCCGAGGGCTGCTTCGAGGCGGTTGTCCCAGCTCCAGGTTGCGCGGATCAGGAACATCACCGCGGAGACGAACGCCCACGTCAGGATCAGCATTGCCGTCCAGGCCGTCGGGACGTGCACGTACATGATTCGCTGCACCTCGCCCATGTGCTCCTCGGCAGGGGCGACGCATAAACCCATGTAAGTGCCCAAAAGGAGACATATCAGGGCCAGAACAAAGCATAGGGTGATCAGCGATGTCGGCTTTCGCTTCATGGGTGCACACGATATGGGCCGAGCCCGGGCCCGCTCAGCGGCTGCGGTCACGAAACTCTGTGACCGCTGTCACACGACAGCGGTGGCCGCGCGCATGGCTCGGCGTCCCCCACGCACCTTAGCGTGTGCACGTGAAGAAACCAGACGAAGTGAATCAGGTATCGGAGGTCCGTATGAACACCCAGATGAGGCGCGCCGTATTCGCGATTTTCGTGATTGCGCTGCTCGCGTTCCCCATGCTTGCGACAGACGCGCGCAAGCGAGTTGCCGCGCCCGCGCCGCAATCGCGCTACGCGTCGACTCAGGTCGAGGCCTATCTCACCGCGCAGGACGTCGCTTTCGTCCGTCCCGGTCTGAAGATCAAGGTCAACTCGATCACGATCGGCAGCGACCGCAAGCCGGTGATCGACCTCAATCTCACCGATGACCTCGACCAGCCGCTCGACCGCCTCGGCAAGACCACGCCGGGCCCGATCTCGCTGAGCTTCGTCCTGGCCTGGTACGACCCGGCCACGCGCCAGTACACCTCGTACGGCACGCGGACGCAGACCTCGCCGGCCGACAGCCCGCATCCGGGTGTGACGGCCACGCAGGCCGGCACGATCGCGGGCACGTTCACCGACCTCGAGACCGGCCACGTCAAGTTCACGTCGACGACTGTGTTGCCGTCCGGATTCGACCAGACCAAGACGCACACCCTCGGCATCTACTCGGCGCGCAACATGACCGCCGTCCCGGGCATCGATCCGGCGCTGGCGAAGAACTACTTCGCGAACGTCGAATACGACTTCCGTCCCGACGGTGCCGCGATCACCGCAGGCAACACCTGGGACAAGATGCGCGACTCATCGACGTGTCTGAACTGCCACGACACGCAGTCGGCGCTGAACGCTCACGGCGGCTCGCGGCGCGACATCAAGCTCTGCGTGCTCTGCCATCAGCCGCAGACGACCGATCCCGACACCGGCAACACGGTGGACATGAAGGTCATGGCGCACAAGATCCACAACGGCGACAACCTGCCAAGCGTCAAAGCGGGCACGCCGTACGTGATCATCGGCAATGCGCAATCGGTCCACGATTTCTCCACCGTCGCCTTCCCGCAGGACATCCGCAACTGCGCGACGTGCCACGAAGGTTCGGTCGCTTCCAACAAGGGCGCGCAGTCGAACGTCTGGTACACGAATCCGAGCCGTGCCGCATGCGGCTCCTGCCACGACGACGTCGACTGGGTCACCGGCGCGAACCATCCCGCCGGACCGCAGGCCGACGACAAAGCCTGCGCCTCCTGCCACCAGCCGGAGAGCGGCGTCGAGTTCGACGCCTCGATCAAGGGCGCGCACACGGTGCCTTTCAAATCGAAACAGTTGAAGGGATTGAACGCCACCGTCGTCAGCGTCACGAACATGCTCCCAGGCAAGCAGCCCACCGCCGTCTTCAAGATCACGAACGGCGACGGCACGGCCGTCGACGGAACGAAGTTGGCCACCTTCTCGCCGATCCTGGCCGGACCGACGGCCAACTACGGCGCGAACTTCCGCGAGAACGCCATCACCAAAGGCGTCTTCAGCGCGGCCGCCGGAACGACCACCTACACGTTCACCGCCGCCCTTCCCGGAAACGCGTCCGGAACCTGGAGCATCAGCGCCGATCTTCGCCGCAACGTCTCGCTCAAGCGCGGCGACGGCAAGGCCGATATCGCCATCCAGGAGTCGACGCTCAACCCGATCAAGTACGTCGCCGTCACCGGAACCGTGACTCCGCGCCGGACTTCCGTGACGCTATCGCAGTGCAACCAATGCCACGACACGCTGCAGTTGCACGGCGGCCAGCGTCGGAACATCGAAGAGTGCGTGATGTGCCACAACCCCACGGGTGACGATCACGCCAACCGGCCCGCTGCCGAGGGAGTGCCCGAGTCGATCTCCTTCCAGCGCATGATCCACCGCATCCACACGGGCGAAAATCTCACCCAGGATTTCACGATCTTCGGATTCGGCGGCTCCCGGAACAACTTCAACGAAGTCCGCTTCCCCGGTGACACGCGCAACTGCGCGAAGTGCCACGCCAACACTGCCGCCTACACGCTGCCGCTGCAGCAGACCGACATCGCCTCGGTCACCACTCTCCGCGACTACTTCACGCCGCAGGGTCCGGCCACCGCGGCCTGCCTCGGCTGCCACGACAACAAGGATGCCGCCGCGCACGCGTTCCTGAACACCGCCACGTTCCCGGGATCGACGATTCCCGCCGAGGCATGCGCAACATGCCACGGCACCGGCAAAGACCACTCGGTCGAAAAGGCGCACGCGCGGTAGCACTGGATCCGAGGGAGATCGCATGGTCTCCCTCGGATTGCTGCGTACGAAGAGTTGGAGAATCACATGAAATCTCATATCGGAGGACTGCTTCTGCTGCTCGGTCTCGGTCTTCCGGCCGCAGCACAGACGCCGCCCGAAAAACCTCCCGAGATCCCCGCGACGCAAACCGCACCAGCCGCGCCGGCAACGCCTCCCGCCGAACCGGCGAAAGCGGAGGAGCCGGCCGCACTTCCCGCCTGCAGCGACTGTCACGCCGATCAGGCAAAGACATTCGCCGCAAACGCGCACTCACACGGCAAAGTGAAAAAGGGCGAGGTTCCGAACGCGCTCTGCGAAACCTGCCACGGCGATGGCAAAGCGCACATCGAAGGCGGCGGCGACAAAGAGAAGATCTACAAACCCGTCGGAGTCGCGGGCGCAAACAAGACCTGCCTGGCCTGCCACGACGTCAGCACCGACCGCATCTCGCGTCATGCCGGCATGCACGCCAACTCGGCGGCCGTCAACTGCCTGACCTGCCATTCGATCCACTCGTCGGAGCCGCACGCGCCGCATCTGCTGGCGAAGAAACAACTCGCACTCTGCGACAACTGCCACATGACGCAGGTCTCATCGTTCCGCAACAAGCCGTACGCACATCGCCTCGGACGCGGCGGGATGGAATGCTCTTCCTGCCACGAGCCGCACGGCCGTCCCGGCGTCGAGAGTCTCCGCACGACGTCCGCCGGCGAAGCGCCATGTCTGGCCTGCCACGCCGACAAACGCGGTCCGTTCGTCTTCCAGCACGGCGCCATCGCTGCCGGAAGCTGCACGACGTGTCATGAGCCGCACGGCTCCTCGAATCCGAAGCGCCTGAAACGAGCCACCGTCGCGCAACTCTGCATCGAATGTCACTCGCCGATTACCGGCACGACCCTCGGTTCGCAACCTCCGTCGTTCCACAACCTGAGCGATCCTCGCTATCAGAACTGCACCACCTGCCACGTTGCCATTCACGGGTCCAACCGCGATCCGCAACTGCTGAAGTAGGAAGGCGATGAACATGAAACGATTCGTCGCGAACTGCCTCTCTCTCCCGATCCTGGCGATCGCCTTTGCCGCGCACGCGCAAAGCGTTCCCTTCGATCTCGAGGCCGGCTATCGCTGGCTCGATCTCAAAGGCAGCAGCCAGATGTACCGCACGCAGATCAACGAGCGCGCCGGGCTGCTCATCCGCAACTTCACGCTGTCGACCTCGGACTTCGAAGGCCACACGTCGCTCGCCGACCGCTTCCGCGTCGACGTCAGCGACTTCGGCTCCGGACCTGCGCAGTCGTTCCGGCTCGAAGCATCGCGCGCCGGCGCGTACAAGCTGCGGTTCGGATATCGCTCGGCTGACGCGTTCAGCGCGCTGCCGGCGTTCGCCAATCCGCTGCTCGCGCAAGGCATCGTTCCCGGACAGCACACGTTCGATCGCACGCGCCGCATGTACGACTTCGATCTCGAGCTGCTGACGGACCGGCCGATCGTCCCGTTCATCGGCTACTCGTCGACCGAAAGCAGCGGGCCGGGATCGACGACGTATCACCTCGGCCAGGATGAGTTTCGTCTGTTGCAGGACCTGCACGAACGCGATCGCGAAATCCGCGCCGGCGCCAGCTTCCACTTCGCCTCGGTCTACGGTCAGCTCACCGAGGGGTGGCGCAACTTCCGCGGCAACGAGTCGCTGACGCTCGCACCCGGCTCCGGTTCCGGCAACAACCTCGGCACGGTCCTCGGCACGCCGGTGACGGCCGACTCGATTACGCGCAACGACAACACGCACGTCAAGACGCCGTTCACGAATTTCTACATCACCGGCGACGTCCTGAAACGCCTCCGCCTGATCGGCAACTACTCCCGCTTCTCCGCTGAATCGAACGGCTCCGAAAGCGAATCGGCCGCCGGCTCGTTCGCATCATTCGCCATCAGCCGCTTCTACACCGGCCTGTCGGAGTCGGCATCGTCCAACGCGAAGAACAGGACCTGGCGCGGCGGCGGACGAGCGGAAGTCACGCTCGCTCCGAACGTCGATTTCCTGGCCGGTTTCCAGAAAGAGCATCGCGAGCTCGACGGCGCAGGCCTCATCGATACGGTTTTCCTGCAGAGCATCACCTTCGCCGGATTCGATCGCCGCGACATCGAAGCGGTCCTGAACGCCACCAGCGCCGTCGACCGCGACGAAACCTACTGGAACGCCGGCATCTCTGCGCGGGCAGTAGGACCGTTCGCGCTGCGCGCCGAGTTCCGCCAGACGAAGCAGGACGTCACCGTGTCTCCCGACCTCTCCGAGATCGTCGTTCCCGGCAGCCAGGGCGGTGAATTCAATCGCGAGGTGCGCACGGTCGACGTGAGCGGCACCTACTCGTTCTCAGGTTTCCTGCTCGGCGCCGCGATCCGCCGCGATTCCGCCGATGCGCCGATCTTCCGCACCGATTTCCTCGACCGCAGCCGCCTTCGCTTTCGCGCCGGCTATACGACGCCGAAGAAACACGTCCGCGGCGGCGTCACTGCCGAGCGCACCACGCAATCGAACGACCAGACCGGCATCGGCTACGACGCCCGCCTTCGCAACTACAGCGGCGACGTCGAAGTCTCTCCGATCGACGCGCTCCATTTCCGCGCGTCGCTCTCGCAGTTCCGCGCCGACAGCAACATCAGCTTCCGTCTCCCGCAGAACTTCACCATCGGCGAATCGATCCAACCGGAAAACGGCAAAGCCCGCGAAGGCGGCGTGAGCTACCTGCGCGGCCCGTTCTCGATCGATGCGTCGATCTCCCGCTTCGAAAACACGGGCACGCTCCCGTTCACGATCAACCGCCACCGCGTCCGCACGACGTGGGATTTCAAAGGCCACACGGGCATCGCCGCCGAATGGGATCGCGACAAGTACACGGAGTCGCTGTCGTTCGCCGATTTCGACGCGAGCAGGTACGGCGTCTACCTCCGCTGGCGCCCGTAACCTTTGTAGCGACCGCCTCCGCGGCCGCCAATCTCCGCCGCGTCCGCGTTCCCCGGGCACGGCCTGGCGGCCGAGCCCGGGGCTAAAATTGGGCAGCGCGCCTTCGCGCGCTACCGGCTCCGGCACCTCAGTCACGTAAGCACGCAACGGACAATGTCGCTTGGTAGCGGTGGATCGACACACGAAATTGAGCGCGCGAAGGCGCGCTCCGCAATCTTAGCCCCGGGCTCGGCCGTCAGGCCGTGCCCGGGGAACGGGAAATGCGCGCGATTTTTTGCGGCCGCGGAGGCGGCCGTTACAAACCGATCGCCGACGTGAAGGGCTGCGGTGATCGACAGCCGCACGACATCGTGCGCGCGACGGCGCGGACGCGATTCCTGGCCCCGGGCTCGGCCCCCTTGAGCCGCGTCCGGGCTGAATGCGCGCGTGGTTTTTCGGCCCCTAAAAGCGAGCGGACGTCGCCTGGCCGCCGTGCCGACCACTGCACAACCTCCAGCGCGCGAAGGCGCGCTCTGCAATCTTAGCCCCGGGCTCGGCCGTCAGGCCGTGCCCGGGGAACGTGAATGCGCGCCGGATTTTTGCGGCCGCGGAGGCGGCCGCTACAAAGTCATCGCCGACCTAACCAAAGCCACGGGCGGGTGGCGCGGGCGGCTACAAAAGGTCAATGTCCGCGACCGTCGTACCCGTTTCGCGCAGCAGGAGCTCCAACTCGTCGGCGAATGTTCTCCGCTTGTGATGCTCCTCCTGTTTCGCGATGTAACGAATCACGGCGGGAACCCGACTGAGGCTGACGGAGAACGCTCCGAAGCCGCGCTGCCAGCGGAATTCGCGTTCGTGCGAGTCACAAATCCAGATCGAAGACGATTGCTTCAACCGGCCGACGATCGTTGAAATCGACTGCGTAGGATTGAAACGCGCGAGGAAGTGGAGATGGTCTTCGACCCCGCCGACGTGAACGTATTCAAGTCCCAGGTTCCGTGCGGTTCCCGCAAAGTACGCGTGGAGTGACGATCGAAAAGACGAATTCAAAAACGGACGGCGGTTCCACGTTGCGAAGACGACGTGAATGTAAATCGATGTATACGTACGCATGGCGTTTTGCGCCATGCGGAAGTCCCGTTTCGAATGATACCTCGGCGTTCCCCCGGGCCGCGCCCGGGGCTAAGTTTGCGCAGCGCGCCTTCGCGCGCATGGTGCGGCGGCATTCGAATCCGCGCTAGTCCCCTTCACGCCACCCGCGGCTGATACGAGCAGAGCGGATCGGACTCGAACACATCCCCCGTCATCGACCACGCTCTCGCCCTTGACCCGCCGCAGAGCTCGCGGAATTCGCAGCGGCCGCATTTCCCCTTCAGGCGCGAGCTGTCGCGGAGGGAGGTGAAGAGATCGCTGGAGCGGTAGATTTCGCCGAGGTTTTCGTGTTTCACGTTGCCGGCTTTGAGCGGGAGGAAGCCGCTGGGGTAGACGTCGCCGATGTGCGAGATGAAGACGAAGCCTTTGCCTTCGTTCACGCCGCGGGGAGCGCGTGAGACAGCGCCGCGCTGCGCCTGGACGCCGAGGGGCATCGAGCGGGGGCCGTGCTGGAGGAAGAGGGTGGAGGCGTCGATCAGGCCTGTGGTCTTGTCGCGGAGGTCGTGGAGATTCTGGCCGCTGTCGATCGCCATCCGCTGCAGCATGTAACGGCGATAGTGCATCGCTTCGGTGGTCCGGATCGCGAACGGTGCGCGCTTCGTCGTGTCGTAGAGGAATCCGAAGAGATGCTCGATCGCCTCCGGCGTGACCATGTCGCCACGTTTGCCGCGGCCGGTGGGAACGAGGAAGAAGACGCTCCACATCGCGATCTCGAGCTCGGTCAGCAGCTCCACCATGCGCGGGAGATCGTCGATCGTGCGGCGCGTGACCGTGGTGTTGATCTGCACCGGAATGCCTTCGCGCTTCGCGGCGCGAACGGCCTGCAGCGTGATGTAGAACGAGCCGGGGACGCGGCGAAAGGCATCGTGCAGTTCCGCGTTCGACGCGTCGAGACTGACGGCGAGCCGCGCCAGACCGTGCCGTTTCATGCGCGACACCGCGGCCTCGGTGAGCAGCGGCGTCGCGCTCGGCGTCAGCGCCGGCTCGAGGCCGCGTTCTTTTGCGTAGCGGATCATGTCGTACGTGTCGTCGCGTTTGAGCGGATCGCCGCCGGTGATGACAAAAATGTGCGGCCCGAGGTCCGCGATCTGATCGATGAGACGGAAACCTTCGTCTGTGGTCAGCTCGAACTGGCTGCGTCTCGGTTGCGCCGCCGCGCGGCAATGCACGCAGGCCAGATCGCATGCGCGCGTGTTTTCCCAGATCACCACAAACGGCCGTTCGTTGAAATCGATTGCCTGGTTCATAGCAGACCTCTCGTGCGCGCCCATTCGCGGTACGCCGCCGGCGAAATCTCCGATGGCTTGATCTCCGCGCGGCCGCCCCAGTAGACGTTGGTGTAGGTGAAGCCGATGCCGGTGTCGTTGAGGTGCGCGTCGATCGCGGCCTTGTGCGCCATCACGGCGTCCTTCGTTTCGCCGTGCGCCACGGCCATGATGTTGACGCCGTTCAGTTCCGGCCCGCCGTCGCGCCAGTAGCAGTGCGTGAGGATGGCGAAGCGGCCGATCTCGCGGCCGGCTTCGATCTCGCGGCCCGGCGGCACGGCCCAGTGAAAGAGTCCGTTGAAACTGGAGACGCGCTCGTTGCCCGCGACCGGCTTCGTGTGCTCGAGAAACGTCGAGAAACGCCCGATGACGCCGCGCCGGTCGAGATCCTCGGCGATTTGAAAGAAGACCGCCGGGAGGATGCCGGCGACGAGCGCGCGGTGCTCCCACATCGCGCCGCCGATCTCGTTCGGCGCGAAGTCGGCCTTGAGGACGGAGAGCACGTTCCACTCGCGTTCGGAGAGATCGACGACCGCCGGTTGCGTCGGCGTCGCGGGAGTGGGCGACATCTTCCCAACGCGCATTCCTTTGCGGCGCATGTGACCGACGCCGAGGACGAAGGCGCGCAGGACCGGCATGACGCGGTACTTCTCCGCGCCGATCTGCTGGCGGAGGGATTCGAGATGCGTGTCGACCGAAAAACCGGCCGGCACTTTCAGCGTCGTCCAGAGCCGCCACTCGCTGCGGCCGTTCTCGCCGTTGCGGATGACGACGTGGCCGGAGAAGGGATCGTGCGACGCGATGTAATCGAACGCGGCGTCGGTGCGCGACTCGTCGATCTTCCACGCGATCAGCGCGCCCTGCGCAAGGTTCGTCGCCAGGAGCGTCTGCCGCACGCGGCGAATCGTTCCCGCTTCGAGCATCGTACGGATGCGCTCGACAACGATCGGCATCGGCACGCCGCAGAGCTCCGCGATCGTCCGCATCGGATCGCGAACGAATCCGCGCACGCGATCCTCCGACACTTCGAGGATGCGCCGGTTGATCGGGTCGTGTGGCGATACCGGATTCGAATCGATCTCCAGCGCGCTCATTCCGGCGCTCCCGAAATGACTTCGGAGTCGAGGAGATAGCAGCCCGGATCCGATTGCCAGTAATCGCCCGTCGCCGCCTCGGCGCGCGCGCGGAAGTTTCCGTTGCACACCGGCAGCCACTGGCACGTGGCGCAGCGGCCTTTCAGCAGCGGCTTGCGGTCGCGCAGCCGCGCGAGCAGCTCGACGCGCGCATCGGTCCAGATCGCCGAGAACGGCCGCTCGCGGATCGAGCCGATCGAATGCGTCGACGTGAACTGGTCGGGATGCACGATCCCGAAACTGTCGACGCACGCGATGGCGATGCCGGAGCGGTTTCCGCCGTTGTTGCGCATCAGCGAGAGCGCTTCATCGGCGCGCTGCGGATCGCGGTCGAGCAACCAGTAATAGATGAAGGGCGCGTCGGCGTGATTGTCGACCGTCATCACTTCGATCTCGCGGCCGGCGGCATTCCACGCCTCGACCTGGTTGAGCAGCTTGTCCATCAGCACGCGTTTCTGCGGCGGCTCCAGATCGATGCCGGAGAGATACGAACCGCGGCCGGAGTAGACGAGGTGATAGAGGCAGAGGCGGCCGATGCCTTCGTCCTCGACGACGCGGAAGACGCTGTCGATCTCGTCGAGGTTGTCCTGCGTGACGGTGAAGCGGACGCCGACGCGGATGCCGGCATCGCGGCAGTTGCGGATGCCGCGGATGGCGTCGCGGAACGCTCCAACGCGTCCGCGCATGCGGTCGTGCCGTTTCTCGTCGCCGTCGACGCTGATGCCGACGTAGGTCACGCCGATGTCGGCGATGCGCCGGGCTTTCTTTTGATCAATCAACGTTCCGTTCGTGGAAAACGTCACGCGCACGCCGAGGGTCGTGGCGTAGGCGGCGAGGTCGAAAATGTCGGGACGGACGAGCGGCTCACCGCCGGAGATCAGCAGCGCCGGCACATTCATCAGCGCAAGGTCCTCGATCATCGCCCGCGCTTCGGCGGTGGTCAGCTCGTTCGGGAATCGCGCCGTTTCTGCATCGGCGTAGCAGTGCACGCACTCCAGGTTGCAGGTCTTGGTCGCGTTCCAGACCACCACCGGTCCGCTGTTCGGACGCGCGCCGGTCGTCTGCTGTGCGGACTGGCTGTGATAGCGCAGCCGGTCGCCGAAATAGGAAGAGCCGCCGAGAAGCTTCGTCACGCTGATCATAAGAATCTCCGTTCGCTGGAAGCATCATCGGACGGCGCCGAACAGCGCGACGTGACGCGATCTACGGGTCGTTGTGATGCGCGACACATGGAGGCGAACTACGACGGGTGACAGCGGTCATCGCGCGTTTCCCGGTCGCTGCATACGTTGTCGAGCGAAAGGAGCGAACCATGTTCGACCGCAAAAAGTCGTTCTCGAATTTCGCATGGGTCTTCGCCGTCGGAGCCGTCGCCGGCGCCGCCGCGGCGCTGCTTTATGCACCGATGACCGGCCGCAAGATGCAGAAGAAAGTTGTCGACCTTACGGAGAAGGTGATCGACAAAGTCGATGACTTTAAGAAGCGCGTCGCCACCGCGTAGCGGGTATCACGATCTGACGTGACAGCTGTCATGCGGGCGGCGGCGCCTCGCGTTCAACGCTGCCCGCATGAACAGCCTACTCATTCTCGCCGTCGGATTCGGCGCCGCATTCGGCACTACCGCTGCCTGGTTCCCGCAGGTCGGCCGCACCTGGAACACGCGCAGCGCTCGCGACTTCTCGTGGGGCTACCTCTTCCTCTTCATGATGGGCGTCTTCCTCTGGACGATGTACGGCGTCCTCCGCCATGACGTCGTCATCATCGTCGCGAACGGCGTGACGCTGCTGCTGGTGATGTCGGTCGGCTTCGTCAAAGCGCGAGAGAACAGCGAGTGATATCCGTCACCGCCACCGGTGATCTTGCACGCCGCGAGGGGAGACGAACGTCCCTATATTTCGTGACGAGGAGTCTCTATGCCGACGCCCTACAACCTCGACGTTCACAACGATTGCGCGCACTGCGACGTTCATGCGGAACGGACGTTCTGCAATATGGGTCCGGAGACGATGAAAGAGCTCGACTCGATCAAGTTCACCGGCATCTATCCGAAAGGTTCGCTGCTCTTCGTAGAAGGCGAACAGCCGCGCGGCGTTTTCATTCTCTGCAGCGGCCGCGCGAAACTGACGACGTCCTCGTCCGAAGGCAAAACGCTCATCGTCAAGATCGCCGAAGCCGGCGAAGTCCTCGGCGCATCCGCCACGATTCTCGGCAAGCCGTATGAGGTCTCCGCCGAGACGATCGAGCCGTCGCAGCTGAACTTCATCAAGCGCGAAGACTTCGTGCGCTTCCTCCAGTCGCACGTCGAAGTCTGCATGCACACCGCGCAGCAGCTAAGCGAGAAGTATCAATCGGCACAGCGCGAAATCCGCTCCCTCGGCCTATCGCAAACGACCTCGGAAAAACTGGCCCGACTGCTCCTCGACTGGTGCACGAAAGGCGGCGAGCAGACCCCGAAAGGAACCCGCCTGACCATCCTTCTCACGCACGAAGAAGTCGCGCAGATGATCGGAACGACCCGCGAAACAGTCACCCGCATCTTCAGCGACTTCAAGAAACGCCAGATCATCGAAGTCAAAGGCTCGAGCGTCTTCATCCTGGCGAAGGGAAAGCTCGAAGCGATGGTCGGCGGCGCATAACGGTTTTCTCCGCCTCTCCGCGTTTCTCCGCGTGAACCGTTCCCCGTAACCTATCGCGCCGGCGCGAACACCCGGAGAATCTCCTCGCGTTCCGGCGGCGGAGCCTGACCGATCGCCTTCTCCCGGATCTCCATCATTTCGTCGATCAGCGTCGGCCGTTGGACGTCGTACAGCACGCCCGTCGTCAGATGTTCGTTCTCACTCGTGAAACGCAGCGCCGCGGTGCGGTCGGTGACATCGTGACCGGCAGGAATCGCCGCCAGCTTCGCGCGGAGCTCCTTCGTCTGATGATCGCCGCGCCAGGTCACGCAGGGAGAAATGATGTTGAGAAATGCGAAACCGTGATGGGCGATGGCCAGCTTCATCAGATCGGTGGTTCCTTTCACGTCGCCGGAGAAGCCGCGGCCGACCCAGCTTGCGCCGAGGGAGATCGCCAGCGCGCAGGGATCGACCGAGACTTCCGGATTGCCGTAGACCGTTGACTTCGTCCGGTCGCCGGACGGCGTCGTCGGAGCGGCTTGGCCCTTCGTCAGACCGTAGATTTCGTTGTCCATCATGAAATAGGCGATGTCGACATTGCGCCGCGCGGCGTGCATGAAGTGATTGCCGCCGATGGCTAAGCCGTCACCGTCGCCGCCGACCGCGAGCACCGTCAGGTTCGGCGCGGCCAGCTTCATCCCGGTGGCCAGCGGCAGCGCGCGGCCGTGCAGCGAATTGAATCCGTACGTCTCCACGTAGCCGGGCAGGCGCGACGAACAGCCGATGCCGGAGACGATCGCGGTCTCATGCGGCTCGATATGCAGATCGGAGAGCGCGCGGTAGACGGAGTTGAGCACGGCGAAATCGCCGCAGCCCGGACACCACACCGGCTTCAGATCGGTCTTGTAATCGTTCGGCGAGTAGGGCGAACAGGTCATGCCAGCACCTCCTGAGGTACGTTCGTCAGCAGCGTTCGAAGTTCGGCTTCGACTTCCGAGGCGCTGAGGTTCTTGCCGCCGGAGCGGGAGTGGACGGTGGTTTTTGCGCGCGGCAGATCGACCTGCGTGCGAAGGTGTTGCGTGAACTGCGCGGCGTAGCTGACTTCGACGACCAGCAGCGAATCGCACGAGTCGATGAACGACTGCAGATCGCGTGTCGGCAGCGGCGAGATCATCGCCGGCGCGAAAACGCCGACGCGATCTTCGACGCCCATGTGCGCGATCGCTTCGCGCACGACGCCGATGGAGGAGCCCCAGCAGAGGATTCCCACCTCCGGCCGTTTCGCGCCGAAGCGGTCGAAGAGCCGGTAGCGATCGGCGATCGCTTCGAGCTTGCGGTACCGCTTCGCATTCATCGCCTCGTGCACGTTGAACGATGCGTTCGGGCGTCCCTGCTCGTCGTGCTCGAGGCCATTGGTCTGATACATCCCGCCGCACATGCCCGGCACGCTCATCGGCGAAACGCCGTCCGGCGTGTCGCGGTAGCGGCGATAGTCGTGCAGATCGTCCGGAGTGGCGATGCGCCGTTCGCGCACTTCATGTTCGAGAACGGAGGCGTTGATGGTCTCGCGCCGCTGGGCAATCGACTGATCCGAAAGCACGATCACCGGCACCTGGTACTCCTCGGCGATGTTGAACGCGTCGACGGTCGCATGGAACGAGCTCTCGACGTCCGAACAGGCGATGACGACGCGCGGCGCATCACCGTGGCTGGCGTAGACAGCGTGGAAGAGATCGGACTGCTCGCTCTTCGTCGGGATGCCGGTCGACGGTCCGCCGCGCTGCACGTTGACGATGACCGAGGGAACTTCCGCGATCGAGGAGAGTCCCATCAGCTCGGCCATCAGCGAAAGTCCGGGACCTGATGTTGCCGTCATCGATTTGACGCCGGCGAACGACGCGCCGATCACGGCTCCGATCGCCGACAACTCGTCTTCCGTCTGCAGCGACGAGCCGCCGATCTTCGGCAGCCATTCGCTGAGGAAGTGGAGGATTTCGGACGACGGCGTGATCGGATAGCCGGCGAAGAAGCGGCAGCCTGCGTGAATCGCGGCGAATGCCGAGGCTTCGTTGCCGGACATCAAAAGGCGAGGTTCGGAGGATGTGTATTCGAGTTGCTGCTTATCGCTCTCAGTAACCATCTCTTCCTGCATCACGCCGCGGTCGAAAGCGCGCAGATTGGCTTCGATCACCGCCGCTGCCTTCTTCGCGAAACGGCGCGAGATGGCGTGGCGGGTGCGTTGGAGAGGCAATCCGTAGCGCGCGGTGAGCAATCCGACCGCGATCACGTTCTTCGACGCCGGTGCTCCCGCTTCGCGCGCCAAAGCCGCGAACGGAACGGCATGGCAGGTGCGTGACGCCATCTCGTCCGGCGGCGCGTCGGCGGATTCGTGAAAGATCACCGCATCGGGCTCGAGCAGCACTTCGTTCTGAAAGCGCGCAAAGTCGGCCCAACTGAAGACGACCAGGACATCAACGGCATCGCCCTGCGCGTAAATCGGCTTGCTGCTGACGCGCACCGTCGCCGACGACTCTCCGCCGCGAATCTGCGGCCCATACGCCTCGGTCTTGATGACGTGCAGCCCTTCGCTGGCACAAACGCCGGCCATGATGTCGCCCGCGGTCACGGCTCCATCGCCGCCGGCGCCGACGAATGCAAAGGTCAAATCGTGCATGGGTTCCTCCTCGAATTGCGAGGCCAAGCATCGCCGGAGGGGTGCACGCTGACCGATGCCGATGATCACGAGGCCACGTGATTGCCATCACACGGCGGGTTGATCGCGCGCATCGCTATCGTCAACGGATTGGACGACGATGGCGTCGTGAGATGCCTGATCGGAGTGCTGGTGATTGCGGTATTCGCCGCAGCGATTCCCTTCGGCGCATGCTGCGTTTCGGTCGCGCCGTCGCACGCATGCTGCAAGACGGAGTGCATGCGCGCCACGCCCGCAGCAGTCGTCAAGCCGGCCGTCACGCTCGCCATTTCGATTGAGCCAATGACGATGCGCGTCGTCGCGGCGGTCACGCATCAGAGCTTCGCCCCGACTGCTTCGACGCGCTCGCTCGAATCGAACGCACCGCTCCCGCTTCGCATTTGATACCCGTTTCGCGCTCTCACTTTCAGCGAACCTAACGGGAGAAACTCATCATGCGAAACACACTGCGTATTGCCCTCATCACCGTGCTGCTCGCCGCCCCGATGGCGATTGCCGCGAAGTCGGACCATCACTGCACCGCAGCGAAGGACGCGACCTGCTGCACGAAGGTCGCCGATTGCTGCACCAACCACGAAGCCTGCTGCAAAGACGGCGCGGCCTGCTGCGCGAAGGAATGCAAGTCCGCCGACGGCACCGTCTGCGCGATGAACAAAGACGGCAAAGCCTGCAACCACGACACCGGCTGCACGAAGAGCTGCTGCAGCACCAAGACCGCGAAGTCGTAGTTTCCGAGCTGACGGTGCCGGCGGCCGTGCCGCCGGCACCTCGCCTTTCTCCCACCTCGCACGTGCGTCACATACGCGGGTGACGATCATCACGACCCCATGTCCGACCCGCGCGTACCTTCACTGAGACCATGTCTCAGCTTGCAATCAAAGAAGAATCCGACGACGACGCGCGGCCGCTTTTGCTGGTCGGCAATCCCAACGTCGGCAAGTCGCTCCTCTTCACCCGCCTGACCAATCGCTACGTGACCGTTTCCAACTATCCGGGGACCACCGTCGAGATGACGACGGCCACCGCGATGATCGGCGACGAGCGGCGATCGATCATCGACACGCCCGGCATCAACAGCCTGTTGCCGCAGTCGCAGGACGAGATCGTCGCGCGCGATCTGCTGCTCAGAGAACCCAACATCGACGTCATGCAGGTCGGCGACATAGCCAACCTCCGCCGCACGCTGCTCCTTACTCTGCAGCTCAGCGAATACGCCGTCCCGTTCGTCGTCGCGCTGAACATGGCCGACGAGCTGCGCTCCGTCGACGACGGCCCCGACGTCGCTGCGCTCTCGCGCGCGGTCGGCGTGCCGGTCGTTTCCGTCTCCGCGCTGCGCGGCTGGAACATCAGCAAACTGAAAAAGGACCTCGCGCGCGCCACGCCCGCAACAATGCGCGTGACCTATCCCGCCGCGATCGAAGCCGGCGTCACTGCGATTCAGGCATTGCTGAAGCCCGAGCTGGCGTGCCGAGGAATTGCGCTGGCGATTCTGGCTGGCGACGCAACGTTGAAACCGTTCCTGACGGAATCGTGTCCCGCCAACGTCCTCGAACGACTCGACGACATCCGCAACCTCGCGCAGCGCGGCCTCGCGCGCCCGATCAGCGTGCTCATTTCGCACTGCCGCGTGGCCTCGGTGGACGAGCTTCTGACGTCGCTCCGTCAGTCGTCCGCATTTCGCGAGGACGGATTCCGCGATCGCGTCGGACGAATCTGCATGCATCCGGTCTACGGCATCCCGATTCTGCTCGGCGTTCTCGGTCTGGCGTATTTGCTCGTCGGAAAAATCGGCGCGGGAACGCTCGTCGATCTCATGCAGCGGCAGGTCTTCGAGCGATTCATCAATCCGTGGACGATCCGCGGCATCGACTTCATCGCGCCCTTTCCGCACCATCACGTTGTCGCCGACGGCGTGATCACCTCGGCCTACTCCGGCCACGCCGTCGGCGGCGCAGGACGCTTCGCGCAAACCGCGCACGACCTTTTCGTCGGACCGTACGGCGTCGTGACGATGGCCATCACCTACGCCATCGCCATCGTCCTGCCGGTCGTGATCACGTTCTTCACGTTTTTCGGGCTGCTGGAAGACTCCGGTTATCTGCCGCGGCTGGCGGTCATCCTCAATCGCGGCTTCCGCAAGATCGGATTGAACGGAAAGGCGGTCCTGCCGATGGTACTCGGCCTCGGCTGCGACACGATGGCCACGCTCACCACGCGCATCCTCGACTCGAAAAAAGAAGCGGCCATCGTCACGCTCCTGCTCGCGCTCGGCGTGCCGTGTTCCGCGCAACTCGGTGTGATCCTGGCCATGCTCGCGCCGCTCGGCATGTGGGCGACGCTGATCTGGCTCGGCGTGACGCTCTTCACGATCGTGCTGGCAGGATGGGCGGCCTCGCGCGTGATGCCGGGCGAGCCGGGCGACTTCGTGCTCGAGATTCCGCCGATGCGCGTGCCGCGTTTGTCGAACATCGCCATCAAAGTGGCCGCGCGGACGGAGTGGTACCTGAAGGAAGCGGTGCCGCTCTTCATCGTCGGCACGCTGCTGCTGTACGTGCTCGACGCAACCGGCGCGCTGAAATTCGTGCAGCACGCGCTCGGGCCGATGATCATCGGCGGACTGGGGTTGCCCGCCGAGGCCACGAACGCGTTCGTGATCGGCTTCCTGCGGCGCGATTACGGCGCGGCCGGCCTCTACGCGATGCAGCGCGCCGGACACCTCAATCCGAATCAGGTCGTCATCGCACTGACCGTGATCACGCTCTTCATTCCATGCATCGCCAACCTGCTGGTGATGTTGAAAGAGCGCGGCGCGCGGATGGGGTGGGCGATCGCCGGTTTCATCATCGTCTACTCGTTCGGCATCGGTGCGCTGATGAACGCCACGTTCCGCTTTTTCGGAGTGTCGCTATGAAGGACGGCGAGTACCTCGAGTGCCCGATGTGCGGCACCGATTTCGCCGGCGCCGGATGCCATTCGTCGTGCCCGCTTTCGCGTGGATGCGAGATGACGCGCTGCCCGCGCTGCGGCTACGAATTCGTCGGCGGCGGACGGATCGCCGGATTGCTGACGAAACTGTTTCGAAGGGGGACACATGATTCACGCGGCAACGGATGAAGTGCTGGAACGCCTCTGGTACGCGGCCGAGGAAGCGCGGACGCCGGCGGCATTCGCCGATCTCCGGATGGATATCAGCGACGACGACCTGCGCGCGGCACTCGACACGCTGATCGCAAGCGGCTGCGTCGATCACGGCGAGGGCTACAGCCTCTCGGCATCGGGAGCGGCGCGCGCACGGGGCATCGTCCGCCGGCATCGTCTCGCCGAGGTTCTCTTCGTTCAGGCCCTCGGCACGAACCTGCATGACGCCGAGATCTCCGCGTGCGAGATGGAACACATGCTCTCCGAGCCGGTCGTCGACCGCGTCTGCGCGTTCCTCGGACATCCTCCAGCCTGCCCGCACGGCAAGCCGGTTCCGGCAGGGGATTGTTGCCGCGTCTATTCGACGCGCGTCGAACCTCTCATCCGACGCGTGACCGAGTTGCCGGTCGGAGCGACGGCATCGATCGCCTACATCGCGCCAAAAACACTCTCGCGCATCGATCGCCTGGCCGCCTTCGGAATCGTTCCCGGCAGCGAGATCCAACTGGTCGCGCGCAACCCAAGCTGCGTCGTCGCCTGCGGCGCAAGCTCGATCGCACTGGACGACGAGATCGGGCGCGAGATTTACGTGCGCACGGCGTAGTGGATTGGTTTTCTCCGCCTCTCGCGTGAACCGTTCTCTGGTTCATACGACCGAGTGACAAACATCACACCTCCGAATGACCTCAGTCATCGCGGGCGCAACCTCCCGAACCTATCGTCCATTCGGGAGGCACGCCATGACCGCGAAAATCGAACGCATTCTCGTTCCCACCGACTTCAGTGAAACGGCGGACCAGGCGATGCGGTATGCGAGTGGTCTCGCCCGCGCGCTGGGCGCCAGGCTCACCATCGTTTACGCGGATCCGTTCGTGCCGCCGATCGACTTCACGGCCACAGTCGGCGCCTGGGACGAGTTCTCGTTCGTCAGCCTGCAGGCGCGCGCGCAGGATCATCTGCGTAGCGATGCCGAGGCGAATGTCGATCCCGCCGTTCCGTACGACATCGCCATTCGCGTCGATCCGCCGCTCGACGGCATTCTGGCCGAGGCGCGGGCGTCGGAAGCGGATCTGATCGTCATGGGGACGCATGGCCGCACCGGATTCCGGCGGCTCATCATCGGGTCCGTCACCGAGGCCGTGATGCGTTACGCCAAGGTGCCGGTGATCGCCGTGCCGCCGCATGCCGCCACGTTCTCCTCGATGCGCACGATCGTTTGCCCAGTCATCGACGAGACCAGTCTCGATGCGCTGACCTTTACCGCCCAGATCGCGCCACCCGACGCGCGATTCATCATCGTCCGCGCCACTGTTGCGGACGACGTCGAGCAGGCTGCGGACGATCTCTTCGCGCTGCGCTCCGCAATTCCGGAGGCGTTGGCCTCGCGCTGCGAGCTGAAGCTCCTCGGCGACGAGCATGCCGGCAATCAGATCGAAGGGCTGGCGAAAACCGCGCACGCCGATCTCATCGTCGCTTTCGAGCCGGCCGGACGCGGAACTGCCGAGGTGTTTCGCGGCACGTTTGCCGCGCGGCTCGTGCAACACAGCGAGTGTCCGGTGCTGACGGTCAACGAGCTCGCCGCGAAAGCCGCGGCGCGTGCAGCCGAACAGGACGCGCGCGTCGTCGTCTGCGCGAGGTGATCATGACGGCCTTCGAAGCGCATCCGACGGTGATGTGGGAGCTGACGCGCGCGTGCGATCTGCACTGCACCAACTGCACGATCGGCGCGACCGGCGTTCGCGGCGCAAACGAGCTGTCGACGTACGAGGCGTACAAAACGATCGACCAGATCGCCGAGCTCGCACCTCGCGAATTCATCCTCACCGGCGGCGATCCGCTGGAGCGCGACGACGTCGGCCAGGTCGTCAATTACGCGCGCCGCCGCGGCCTCGATCCGGCGTTCGTGGCCAGCCCGACGTCGCAACTCACCGCCGTCGCCATCGAACGGCTGGTGCGCAACGGGCTGACGCGGATCATCTTCAGCATCGACGGTCCGACGCCCGAAGTGCATCAGTTGGTGCGCGGAGCGTTCGGGACGTTCGCGAAAACGCTGAGCGCGATCCGGATCGCCGAAACGGTCGGACTGAAGATCGAAATCAACACGCTCATCACGCGGCGCAACGTCGATGAACTGAACGCCATCGCGGACCTCATCCGCCCGATGCGCATCGCGCGCTGGAACCTCTACTTCTTCGTGCCGCTGCTCGCATCGTCGCGCGTGGAGAGCTTGAGCGCGGAACAGACGGAAGACGTCTTCGCCACGATCGACGCCATTTGGGGGCGGGAAACGTTCGCCGTGCGCGTCGTCGAAGCGCCGCACTACCGCCGCTTCCGCATGCAGCGCGATCTCGACGCGCGTCTCGAGAACGCGGGATCATGGGCCGGTTTCTCGGGATACGAAAAAAGCGACGGTGATCTGATGGCTTCCGCTGTCGACGGCGCGCGCGGCTTCGTCTTCATCTCGCATGCGGGCGACGTCCGCGCCAGCGAGTTTCTGCTGCTGAGCGCCGGCAACCTTCGCTACCGTCCGCTCGACGCGATCTACCGCGGCAGCGATCTGTTCGTCGCGCTGCGCGATCCCGACAATCTGCAGGGCAAATGCGGCCGCTGCGAGTTTCGCCACATCTGCGGCGGCTCGCGCGCCCGCGCCTGGACCGTCGACGGCAATGTATTCGCGGACGATCCGCTCTGCGCCTACGAACCGGGGTTGGCCATGCCGCTGCCGGCCGGACTCGGAACCGCCGAGGCATAGAAACGAGGAAACGATCATGACCACGAGCTTCGCAGTGCAGGAAAAACTGATGCCGGCCGCGCACACCACGACCATGCGCGCGGCCGTGTTTCACGGCGTCAATGACGTCCGCGTCGACGACGTTCCGCGTCCGCACGCCGGTCCGGGCGAAGCCGTCATCCGCGTCACGATGACCACCATTTGCGGCACCGACGTCCATATCCTGCGCGGTGAATATCCGGTCAAGCCGGGACTGATCATCGGCCACGAGCCGGTCGGCGTCATCGAGGAGCTCGGACTCGGCGTGACCGGCTACAACATCGGCGATCGCGTTCTCGTCGGCGCAATCACGCCGTGTGGCCAATGCAACGCCTGCCTCTCCGGCAAGCTCTCGCAGTGCGGCCACGGATCGGGCTACGAGGCGATCGGCGGCTGGCGCTTCGGCAACACCATCAACGGCGCGCAGGCCGAATACCTGCTCGTTCCGAATGCGCAGGCAAACCTCGCAAAGATCCCCGACAGCGTGCGCGACGAGGAAGTCGTCCTTCTCGCCGACATCGCCTCGACCGGGATCGGCGGCGCGGAATCCGCCGGCGTGAAAATCGGCGACACGGTCGCCGTCTTCGCGCAAGGTCCGATCGGCCTCTGCGCATCCCTCGGCGCGAAGCTGATGGGTGCATCGATGGTGATCGGCGTCGACGGCGACGACGACCGGATCGTGATGGCGCGCAGGATGGGCGTCGACGTCGTCCTCGATTACCGGAGCGTCGACGTCGTCGAAGAGATCAAGCGTCTCACCGGCGGCACCGGCGTCGACGTGGCCATCGAAGCCCTCGGCACGCAGCCGACATTCGAGACCGCGCTGCGCGTCCTCCGCCCCGGCGGCACGCTGTCGTCGCTCGGCGTCTACTCCGGCAAGCTGCAGGTTCCGTACGACGCGTTCGCCGCCGGCCTCGGCGATCACCGCATCGTTACGACACTCTGTCCCGGCGGTAAGGAACGGATGCGCCGCCTCATCGAGATGGTGCGCCGCGGCAAGCTCGATCTCCGCCCGCTCCTGACGCACCGTTTCACCCTGGCGAACATCAATGAGGCGTACACACTGTTCGCCGAGCGCCGCGACGGCGTGATGAAGGTTGTGATCACTCCCTGATGCAGAAGGGACGCAGAGCTCGCGAGATCTCCAAAGAAACGTGGATTGCGATCGCGTCGATCAGCGGAATCGCGGTCTACCTCATCGCCCGATTCGTCTTGCATGCGCGCTTCAGCGAATGGGCGCTCGTCGCGGTGCTCATCGCCGGCGTTCCGCTGCTGATCGACCTGCTGAAAAAACTGGCCGCGTTCGAAGTCGGCGCCGATGCGCTGGCGGGCCTCTCCATCATCACCGCCGCGATCCTCGGCGAATACCTTGCGGGCGCGATCATCGTGCTGATGCTGTCCGGCGGAACTGCGCTCGAGTTGTACGCGACGCGGCGCGCGTCGGCGGTGTTGTCAGCGCTGGCGAAACGGGTGCCGTCCAGCGCGCACCGGCTGAATGAATCGGGGATGACGGATGTCGACCTCGGCGCGGTTGCCATCGACGACAGGTTGGTCGTCCTGCCGCACGAGATCTGTCCCGTCGATGGCGCGGTCGTCTAGGGGCGCGGCGCGATGGATGAGTCGTACCTGACCGGCGAGCCGTTTCAGATTGCGAAAGCGCCGGGATCCGAAGTGCTGTCCGGCGCGGTCAACGGCGAATCAGCGATGACGATCGTCGTCAGGAAACTGCCGGTCGACTCGCGCTACGCGAAGATCGTGCAGGTCATGGAGCAGGCCGAGGCGCAGCGGCCGCGGTTGCGGAGAATCGCAGACCGGCTGGGAGGGTGGTACACGCTGCTCGCTCTGGTCGTGGCGGGCGCGGGATGGATCATCGGTGGCGAACCGCGGCGATTTCTGGCGGTGCTCGTCATCGCCACGCCGTGCCCGCTGCTGCTGGCGATTCCGGTGGCGATCATCGGCGCGGTGTCGCTCGCCGCGACACGCGGCATCATCATCAAAGATCCGGCCATGCTGGAGCGCATCGATCGTTGCCGCACGATCATCTTCGACAAGACCGGAACGTTGACCTATGGCAGGCCGTCGCTCACGGACGTCCTCTGCGTGCCGGGCGTGACGCGCGTAATGGCGATGCAGATGGCGATGAGCCTGGAGCAGTACTCCCGGCATCCGCTTGCGACCAGCATTCTCGACGCGGCGCGCGGCGAAGGCATCGTTGCCGCGGACGTCTCCGACATCAGCGAACGTCCCGGCGAAGGGCTGCGCGGCCACATCGACGGCGACGTCGTCGAGATTACCGGCCGCAAGAACGTCGCGCCGGAAATGGCGGCTCAACTTCCCGCAATCGCAGCCGGGATGGAGTGCATCATCCTGCGCAACGGCGAGTACGCGGCTACGCTGCGCTTTCAGGACGTCCCGCGTAGCGAGAGCCGTTCATTCGTCGGTCATCTTCTTCCGCACCATCACGTCGGCCGTGTGATGCTGCTGTCGGGGGATCGCGACGCCGAGGTGCAGCACCTCGCGTCATTGGTCGGGATCGAGAATGTGCGCGCCGGCGCGAGTCCCGAGGAGAAGCTTGCCATCGTTCGCGCCGAGGCCGCGAAAGGACCGACGCTCTTCCTTGGCGACGGCATCAACGACGCGCCGGCCATGGAGGCCGCAACGGTCGGCGTCGCCTTCGGCCACAACAGCGACATCACCGCGGAAGCAGCCGACGCCGTCATCCTCGATCCGTCGCTGGCCTCCGTCGACGAGTTGATTCACATCGGCCGTCGCATGCGCCGCATCGCTCTGCAAAGCGCCGTCGGAGGAATGACTCTGAGCGTGATCGGCATGCTCGCCGCCGCCGCCGGCTGCCTCGCCCCCGTTCCCGGCGCGATCGCACAGGAAGTCATCGACGTCCTCGCCGTCCTCAACGCCCTCCGCGTCGCCGCCGTGCAGCGAGAGTTGAACGATTTGAATGGGTGATTTCGCTACGCGCGCGCCTGCGCCACATGCCGCAGCGAGTCGTACGACGCGTTCACGCCCTGACTTAGCAGCCGGAGGACGCTGAACCAGATCGCCGGACTTTCATCCAGCACGCGAAGGAACGACTCGCGTTCGATGAAGCCGAGGTCGCAGGGTGTGATCGTGCGCGCGGTTGCGTCGTTCGGGCGGAGGGCGACGACGGATTCGATTCCGAGAATGTCGCCGGCCGAGGTTGTGCGCATGCGCTTCCAATCGCCGTTGCGGGCGCGCATCAGCAATTCGACGGTGCCGGAGTGGATGAGATAGATGCCGCGGGGAAGATCGCCTTCGTTGAAGAGAACCGTGCCTGCCGGCCGATGCTGCAGCGTCTCACGATCGGTAAGGCTAATCACAGGTCACCTCGGGCATGCACAGTAGTCGGTGCACCCGAAGTGACGCTGTGATGAACGCTACGCGAAACGGTGACTCAGATCGTGACCAGCGCTTCGAGCGCCGCAGTCTGCACGAACATGCTCGAGCCTTTGACTTCGATCATCTTGCGGCGCTTGAAATCGCTGAGCAGTCTCGTGATCGTTTCTCGCGTGGTGCCGATCATCTGCGCGATCTCTTCGTGCGTCAGCAGCACCTTCAGCCGCGTTCCCTTCGCAGTTTCGTCGCCATTGCGCGCGCACCAGTCGAGGAAGAGGCGCGCCAGTTTTTCAGTGGTGCTCTGGGAGAGTCCGAGGCTGCGAATCTCGCGCTGCGCGGAGTGATACTTCTCGCTCAGTTGCTGCGCCGTGTGCATGCACGCCTCGGGATGCGCGTTGAGGAATCCGACGAAATCCTCGCGGCGGATGAAGTTGATCTGCGACGGCTCCAGCGTCTCCGCCGAGACCTCGAATGCCGAGGCCAGGATCGTGCCGCTCAGTCCGAGCACTTCGCCCGCTTCCGCGATCTTGACGATGAGCGTCTTTCCCTCGGACGACGACGTGGTGAGCTTCACGCGCCCGCTGCAGACGATGAACACGCCGCGCGGCTGTTCCCCTTCGACGAAGAGCACGGACCCTTTCGGATAAACGGCCGTGAACTTGATCGTGTCGAGCGCCTTCACTGCCGGCGCGGCCATGTTGCAGAACTGGCGTTCCGCGCGGAACGTGCAGCTCGAGCAGTTGTTCTGAGTGTCGACGTTGTAAGGGGTTTTCATCGTTTCCTCCTGCGCCTGGATGATCACAGCCGCGTTGTGCGCACTATCACCTCGAACTGTGATGCGCGCCCCACCCCGCGGGGTGGGACGGCAAACATGGCGAGGTAGGCGCCTCCGGATAGCAGGGACAGTCACTGCACCTTGCCAAAGCACAGACAAGAGTGTCTGTGCCACATGCATCCTGCCGTAGTTATCCGACATTTGATTACCGGCAAAGCCGGTGTGGCACAGACACTCCTGTCTGTGCTGGTGATGCTCGCGAAGCCTGAGAACATCAACCAGGTGACGGTCATCACCACCCGTCGTGATCACGTGTACGGCCAGCCTCCAAACCGCGCTCCTACTCTGACCTCGAAAACATGAAACGAGGATCTCGATGATGAGCGCAAAATTCTTTCGTAGCACTCTCCTTCTGCTGCTTCTTCTCCTTCCACTGACTGCCGTCGCCGATGACACACCCGCGAAACCGGCGGATACGCCGAAAGTCGAGACGCCGATCCCGTCGTTTTTCGCGGAGACGACCGTCACCGCCACTGGCTCGAAGCGCGACGTCTTCGAAATCGCTACGCCGGTGACCGTCATCCGCGAGGAGACGATCGAACAGAAGTCGCCACAGAACGCGGCGGAGTTGCTGCGCGAACAGCCGGGCGTCGACATCAACGGCGTCGGCCCGAATCAGGGACGGCCGGTCATCCGCGGCCAGCGCGGCCTGCGCGTGCTGTTCCTCGAAAACGGCCTTCGCATGAACAACCCGCGACGCCAGACGGACTTTGGCGAAGTCACGGGCCTGGTCGATCTCAACAGCGTCGCCACCATCGAAGTCGTGCGCGGACCGGCCTCCGTTCTCTACGGCACGGACGCCATCGGCGGCGTGCTGAACCTGGTGAGCAAGGAGCCGTCGTTCCCGGCCAATACGAATTTCACCGGCTTCGTGGAAGGGCGCTACTCGAACACAGGCAGCCTCACCAGCGGCAGCGCCGGCTTCAACGGACGCATCGGCGCGCTGACGATGCAACTCGGCGGCACGAAACGGCAGGTGGATGATTACGACGCTCCGTCCGGCACTTTCGGCGCGATTCGCCTGCAGAACCGCGCCACCGTTCTCGATTCTGGCGTAAAGGACTCGACCGTATGGGGCAATCTGTCGTATGCCATATCCGGTCGCGACAAGATCGGATTTCGCTTCAATCGTTATCGCGCCGGTCAGGCCGGATTCGGCTATGTGCCGGCGAATCTGTACGGCGTCACCGAAGACGCCAAGATCCGCATCACGTATCCGAGCCAGGATTTCGACCGTTACATGCTGTCGTATTTCGGTTCGCCGTTGAACCGCGCCTGGGCCGATTCCGTCAATGTTCAGGCATATTACCAGCGCAATGCGCGCCAGCTCGCCAATGACATCGACATCGATATCGGTCCGGTCGGTCCGGGATTTCCGCATTCCACAGTGCACGCCGACACGCTCAATCACTCCGACGTCCGCACGATCGGTTTCCGCTCGGATGCTGTGAAGATTTTCGGCAGCGGCCGCCACATAGTCACATACGGCATGGAAGGAACGCGCGATCACAGCGACAACACCGACGCTTCGATCACGACGACGACCATCCGCACGCCGCACGGAAACTTCGTCGACGTTTCCCCCGATACGCTGGCCAATGCGCCAAACGCCACAAATCTGAGCTATGGAGTCTTCGCACAGGACGAATTCTCCCTGACGACGAAGCTGCGCATGACCGCCGGTCTGCGCTACCACAATGTAAAAACGGACGCCATCGCCACTCCGGGATGGAATGTCTCCGGACTCGGATTTTCCGACCGCAATGTAGTCGGCGCGCTGCAGACGACCTACCAGATCACCGACTACATGAATCTGCTCGCGTCGTACGGCCGCGGATTCCGCGCGCCGAATATCATCGAACGCCTCTTCAATGGACCGACGCCGGAAGGCAGCGGCTATCAGTTGTTGAATCCCGCTCTGAAATCGGAGACGAGCAACAATTTCGACCTCGGCGTGAAGTACCGCCGCTGGGACGCGTTCATGGAAGCGGTCGCATTCCGCAATGACATCAGTGGCGGCATCATTCAAGCCTATCTGTCGCCGAGTGAAATCGCGCAACTCGATCCCGCGACGCAGGCGGCGATCAAAGCGAGCGGCGCGCAATTCACAGTGCAGGACCGCAATACGGAGCGCCTCCGCTACCAGGGCGTCGAGCTCGCCCTCGGCTGGCATTCGCATCGCGGCATTACAGTCGGCGGCAATTACACCTGGATCGACGGCAACCGCATCGATTCAATCAATCCGCCGACCGGCGACAGCTATTCGAACAAGGTTTACGCATACGCCCGTTATGAGCCGCAGACGGCGCGCTATTGGGCCGAATATCACGTCCGCCACAATGGCGCGACCGACGCGAATATCGATCCGAACTCACCGGTGCCGCCGGTAGGGAAGACGCTGCCGTCGTTCACCGTACACGGCGCCGGCGCAGGAGTGCGGCTCTTCGAAACGGCGGGGTTCTCCAATGAAGTGACGCTGTGGGTGGAGAACCTGACGAACCAGCTCTACGCCGAATTCTCCAACGCCACGTTCTTCCGCCCCGAGCCGGGACGGACGATGAAGGTGAGCTACCGCGTGAAGTTCTAGAAGTTCCGCCTCCGCGTTCTCCGCGGCTTCGCGTGACAAGCTTTTTCACGCGGAGACGCGGAGACGCAGAGACGCGGAGGGGTTTACGCCATCGCCGCCGCGCGCGAGCCGTGCGGGCGGCGTTTCCACGCGATGTACGGGCGGGCCAGCTGACGCAGCACGCTGTTTTTGAGCGCGTACAGGTCGCTGGAGATGTTTTTCGAGATCAGGTCCGCTGTCTCCTCCGGCTGTACGACGAGCGAGACCTCGATCGGCAGGATTCCGACCGGCAGCCCGGCGCGGCGGCAGGTCTGGTGGAGATGCGCGAAGACCTCTTTCATCGCATCGGGATCGGGCGGCGGAACGTTTTCCATCTCGCTGCCCAACGTCGGCCGGAAGATGCAGACCGTCGGAAACGCGCCGGCGTTCACGATACGTTCGATGCCGCGCTTGGTCGCCTCGATCGGCTCGACGCCGGCGATGATCTCGCCCGATACGCGTCCGCGTCCCAGTTTGCGCGACGTGTACTCCATCGCCTCGAAGAACGCATGCTGCCCCACCGTCTTGGCCTTGCCGGGACAGAGTTGTGCGAACACTTCCGGATCCTCGAACTCGTAGCAGAACGAAAAGTGATCCGTGCCCGCTTCGATGAGATCGTCGTATTCGTAGAAGCTGTCGCGAGGAACGGGAACGGCCTGCACGCCGATGAAACCGCCGACGTGCGTGCGCACGGCGCGCACGAACGGCTGCGCCTGACGCAGGCCGTGAATGACTTCGCGATCGGCGCGGTCTTCGTAGTGGTAGCCGGTATTGAAGTGCGTGAAGATGCAGTTCGATTCGTCGCGCGCCGCCAGCGCCACTTCCACCACATCGGTGACCCGCTTCCGCGACTCCTCGGCGGCCCCCACATTCTTTCCGGTCGTGCAGAACTTGCACGCGACAGACGGCGACCAGCTCCAATAGAGACAGCGGTTCGAAATGTAGATGCCGAGGTAGTTGCCCTGGAGGACGCCGACGCGGCTCATCGGAACGTCGGCGCTCGTGTTGCGCGAATACCACGCCGGCTCGCGCGGAATGGTCACGTCGTAATCCGCGCCATCGCGAATGTCGTTGACGAAGTAATGCCCGCCGGAGCGCTCGAGCACGAAAGGCGAGCGGAGAGCAAACGGCTCGACGACAGGGACGTTCACCCAGATCGCTTTCGGCGACGCCGGAATGACGATCTCCAGTCCGGACCCAAGTCCCGCGCGCGTGCGGCTGATGCGGCGGCCATCTTCCTCGGTATGGCACGTCGTGCCGATGCGCATCCCGCGGCAGAAAAGTTCGATCTCCAGCTCGACAGATTTCAGCATTCACCGATTAGAGGCGGGCGCGAAGACGCAACCCATGATTCGCGTCACAGGGGCGTGTGATGAACGCAGGATGCGCGACCCCATGTGATGTCCGACACACCTTCCTGTGCGCACCCCCACCGCTCCCATTCCGCCGCGAGACGATCCTGTCGCTGGAGGTTGCCGATGTCCCGCATATTGCCGAAACAGGAAGCCATTCCGCGGACCGAAATGATCGCGCTTCTTCGCGCCGAGCTGGTCAAGCTCACCGACGAGGACAACTCCATCTGCAAGGTCGCGTCCGAGCGCGGCATCTTCTGCAAGGGATTCCATCGCAACAGCGACGGCGGTCTGCGCCGCTGCTACTCCTGGCTCGACAAGGGCCGCCCCGGCATGTCGCGCGAAGAGCTCGAAGACCTCGCTAACCGCTGGCAGCTTGCGCGGCAGATCGTCGATGAACTTCCGCTCGCGTGCGACGTGCAGCAGAAAGAGCACGACTCCTGCCGCGGCTGGGACGACTTCTCCAACGAAGAGCTCTCGGGCTTTTTCACCGAACTCACCGGACGGTCCCTCATCGTCGCGTGACCAACATCATGACCATCGCCGAACACGAAGTCGCGTATCCCGTCCACCTCGAAGCCGACGTCGTCCTCCGCACCGGCCGCACGCTGCGCATCCGCCCGGTGCGTGCCGCCGACCGCGAGTACTTGCGCGGATTCTTCATGACGCTTTCGCCCGAAACGCTGCACGCGCGCTTCTTCGCCATGTGCACGCCCGATCAGGCGCTGATCTACGCGCCGGCGGCGGTCGACTACGTCCACGAATTCGGCGTAGTCGGTGAAGTCGGCGATCGCATCGTCGCCGTCGCGCACTACTTCGCCGCGCCGCGCCATCCCAGTGTCGCCGAGGTCGCGTTTGCGATTGCGGATGACCAGCAGGGATGCGGGATCGGAACGCTGCTCCTCGAAAAGCTCGCCGCGGCCGCGCGCATGAATCACATCGAGCGCTTCGAAGCCGAGGTGTTGTCGGAAAACGCGCGGATGCTCGACGTCTTTCTCTCGTCCGGATTCGACGTTCTCCGCCGCACCGACGAAGGGACCATTCACGTCTCCTTCGCCATCGGAGCGACGCCGTCGTCGCGGTCGCACACCGCGAGCCGCGCGCAACACGCCGCGTACGAATCGATGAAGCCGATCTTCGCGCCGCACTCCATCGCCGTGATCGGTGCGGGACGCCGTCCGGGACAGCTCGGCCACGAAATCGTTTCGAATCTCCGCAACTCCGGATTCACCGGCGAGCTGTTCGTCGTCAATCCGAACGCGGCGGAGATCGAAGGCGTGATCGCGTATCCGTCGCTGAACGCAATTCTGTCCGCGATCGATCTCGCCATCGTCGTGGTTCCGGCGGCCGAGGTCGAACGCGTCATCGACGACTGCGTCGCGAAAGGGGTGCGCGGTGTCGTCGTCATCACCGCGGGCTTCGGTGAAACCGGCCAGGCCGGACGCGACGCCGAACGCCGCCTCCTCGACAAAGTCCGTGCCGCCGGCATGCGTATGGTCGGCCCGAACTGCATGGGCGTCATCAATACTGATCCCGCCGTGCGCCTGCACGGAACCTTTGCCGCGACCTATCCGCCGGCCGGCAACGTGGCCATGTCCAGCCAGAGCGGCGCCCTCGGCGTGGCCATTCTCGATTACGCGCGCTCGCTCAACATCGGCTTCTCCACCTTCCTCTCCGTCGGCAACAAGGCCGACGTTTCCGGCAACGACCTCATTCAATACTGGGCCGAGGACAAGCGTACCGACGTCATCCTGCTGTATCTGGAGAGCTTCGGAAATCCGCGCAAGTTCGCGGAGATCGCGCGGCGCGTCGGCAAGTCGAAGCCGATCGTCCTTGTGAAAGCCGGCCGCTCCGCCTCGGGTGCGCGCGCGGCCGCGTCGCACACCGGCGCGCTGGCGTCGAGCGACGTCATCGTCGCCGATCTTCTCCGCCAGGCCGGCGTGATCCGCACCGACACGCTCGAAGAGCTGTTCGATGTCGCGTCGCTGCTCGCCAATCAGCCGCTGCCGCGCGGACGCCGCGTGGCGATTCTCACCAACGCCGGCGGCCCCGGAATCCTCGCCGCTGACGCCTGCGAAGCGCACGGCCTGACGCTCGCGCCGCTCGGCGACGCGACGGTCGAGCGCCTTCGCTCCTTCCTCCCGGCCGCCGCCAGCGTCGGCAATCCGGTCGACATGATCGCCTCGGCATCGCCCGAGCACTACCGCCGCTCGCTCGAAGCGCTCATCGACGACGACTCGATCGACGACGTCCTCGTTATCTACATTCCCGTCCAGCCGACCGATGCCCCCGAGGTTGCCGCGGCGATCCGCGACATTGCCACGCGTGCCGCCGGCAAGACCATCCTGGCAACGTTCATGAGCGCGCACGGCGTACCAGAGTCGCTCGCGCCGGTGCCGTCGTTCGCCTTCCCCGAGCGCGCCGTCGGCGCGTTGGCGCGCGCCGCGAATTACGCCGAGTGGCGCCGCCGTCCCGAAAAGGAAAGCGCGCCGCTGAACGTCGATGAGAGTGCGCTGCGCAATGTCGTCGAGAACGCACTCGAACGCAGCGGCGGCTGGCTCGATCCCGCCGAAGTCGATCGCCTCCTTCGCGCGGCCGGAATCAACACCGCGGGCGGCGAAATCGTCATCAACGCCGAGGAAGCATTCGAAGCTGCGATGCGCATCAGCCAGCCGGTCGCGCTGAAAGCGATCGGCCCGACCCTGCTGCACAAAACCGACCGCGGCGGCGTCCGACTCAACCTCCAAACCGAATGCGACGCCCGCGACGCCTTCCTCGAAATGAAATCGCGCCTCGGCGATGACATGACCGACGCCTACATCCAGCCGATGATCCCCGGCGGCGTAGAAGTGATGCTCGGCGCCACCGACGACCCGACCTTTGGCCACGTCCTCGCCTTCGGTGCCGGCGGCACGCTCGTCGAGCTCCTCGCCGACGTCGCCTTCCGCATCCACCCCCTCACCGAAACCGACGTCGACGACATCATTCAACAGACCCGCGTCGCCAAACTCCTGACCGGCCTCCGCGGCGCCGCCCCCAGCGACGTCACCGCCCTCCGCGAAACGATCCTTCGCCTCTCGACGTTGATCACCATCTGCCCCGAAATCCGCGACCTCGACATCAACCCGCTGAAAGTTCTCACGGACGGCGCCATCGCCCTCGACGCGCGGATTCGGGTGGAGCGAATCATCCACACGCAGCCTTCGCGGCGGATTGCGTACTGATCAGGTGAGTATTTCGGTACTCGTGTCCCTCTCAAAGGAGAATCGTGAGTGATGAAGGCGTAGCACCGACGCAAACCCTATCGATCTTTCTCGTCAAGCAAGGTGCGAAGCTTGAGGACGTCATCGAGACTACACACTCGCCGAAGAAGATTCCGCTTCGCATCGGCGCAGTTGATAGCGCGTTGTTCACCGAGAAAACAGACCCCCACCCGCCTTCGTGGGTCTCCTTTTTCGGTGACCTTGTCGAAGATCCAAGTCGCATAGCGCGATGGAGTTCGGAGGAATCCAGTTCCCGAATCTTCTTCGAAATCGGATAGCTCATGAGCGCGAGCGTCAGAGACATGCGACAAGGTCGGGACCGCTGAAGACGCCCACGAGGCTTTCCGTTGTAAAGCACGGCACCCGCTCATGTGTCGCGCAGGGTCTACCGCCAGGCGTCGGCGTCCGTGATCTTCTTGCGCAGTGCGTAGCCGACGACCTCCGCCCGGTTATGCAGTCGCAACTTGTCGAGGATGTTCCGGACGTGGAACTTGACGGTGTTCTCGGTGACGTCGAGGCGTTTGGCCAGCTTGCGGTTGGACGTTACGCCTTCGACCATGAGCTGGAGGACTTCCAGCTCGCGCGCGGTGAGGGAGTCGGGCTCGGTCTCCGAGGTCTTCGGCTCGGCGTGTGGTTTGGCGAATTCCTGCAGAAGCTTGCGCGCGAGCACGGGAGTCAGCGCGGGCTCGCCGGCGGCGGCACGGTCGAGGAGGGCGAAGAAATCGCCCGCTTCGAGGTTCTTGAGCAGGTAGCCCTGCGCGCCGGCTTTGATCGCCTCGAAGAGCGTCTCGTCCTGATCGGATGCGGTCAGGATGACCACCTTCACCTCGGGCATCTCCGACGCGATCAGCCGCGTGGCGGAGACGCCGTCGAGCTCCGGCATGGAGACGTCCATGAGCACGAACTCGGGACGGAGCCTGTGCGCCAGCTCGACCGCCTCACGGCCGTTGTGTGCTTCCCCAACGACCTCATGCCCCTGCGCCTGCAGCAGGCTGCGAAGGCCGTCGCGGAAGAGCGGGTGATCGTCGGCGATCAGGATGCGCATCGGATGAAGTGTAACGTTGTCAGCTTCCGGACAGCGGGATGTCAACGGTCACGGACGTGCCGCCGCCCGGAGTGCTTTCGATCGCGAATGCTGCACCGATCGACTCGGCCCGTTCGCGCATCGTTGCCAGGCCGAAGCGCGGAAAGACGCCGCGGCTGAGCGTCCCCTGCGCGAATCCGATGCCGTTGTCCGCGATCGCCAGCCGCAGCTTTCGGTCATGTCTGCGCATATCGACCGCGGCTGACGTCGCCCGCGAATGTTTGCGGACGTTCGTCAGCGATTCCTGAATGATGCGGATGAGTTGCAATTCGTTACCCGGCGGAAGCGTGACATCGGGATCGCAAGTGAGCTGCGTAGCGATCCCAGTCTGTTCCTGCCAACGATCGACGTACTCCTGCAGCACTTCCTGGAACGAACGCGCCGGTCCGGGCAGCGTTCGCAGATCGACGATCGACTCGCGCACGTCGCTATACGCCTCGCGTGCGGCCTCGGCCAATTGACGCAACTGCTCCAGCCCTTCGTCGGTTTTGCCGCGACGCATGTATTCGGTAGCCGCCTGAACTTTCGTATTTACGTAGCCGAGGATCTGGGCGATGCCATCGTGCATTTCGTGGGCGATGCGCAGGCGTTCCTGCGCGACAGCCAGATCGGCAACCTGGCGATGCAGATGGGCGTTGTCGATGGCGATGGCGGCCTGCACAGCGAAACGCTCCAGCGTCTCCTCATCGTCACGCGTGAACTCGCCGCCGTGCAGCTTTTCGCTGAGGTAGAGATTGCCGACGAATGGTCCCTTGCACGTTACCGGCACGGCCAGAAGCGAGTGCATGACCGGATGGTTGGGCGGGAATCCATGCGAGCGCGGATCGGCGCCGATATCGGGCAGCCGCAGGCGCTCGCCTTCGCGGATCACGACGCCGAGAAGGCCGTGGCCGACGGGTGGAGAACCGATTTTCGCGCGCTGCTCAGCGGTAACTCCGGACGTGAGAAACGTCTGGATCGAGCCGTCGTCGTTGACGACCGACAGCGCGCCATACCGCGCTCCGACCAGCGTCCGCGCCCGCTCTACGACCTTGTTCAAAACGGCATCGAGTGACAGTTCCGCGGTGACGTCGAGGCCAGCTCCATGAAGCGCGAGCAGCTCCGCATTCTGATGCCGTTGCCGTTTGCTGGCGTGGCTGATCGCTCGGACCATGACGAAGCCGAAGGCGATGAAGCTGACGGCCACGAGGCCGTCGAGAATCAGCCGCGTACGAAACGAAGTCTCGCCGATCGTCAGCGTCCGCAAAATCTCGAGGGTGAGGACAATCACCACGGGCGTGATGATGGTCAGCAGACGCAGGCGGCGCAGTGTCATTGATGAGGAGAGAGGGTAAGTCGGAACGCGTCCGCCGTCGAGCGAGTTGCGGTGTTGGTCGCTAGAGCCTCGCGCCTATTCGTGGTCGAACGCTACCGCAAGATGTGACCGCGCGCATCCATATCAGCAGCGGGCTATTTCCGAATGTTGCGTCGCATCTGATCGACGGAACTGAAGCCTGCCAGTTATGCGGCCTCTTTTCCGAACGCCCCATCTCCAAAGCCGCTACGCGGGCCCGCGCGCAACCGCTGAAGAAGAGCCAATCCGCTCAACGGCTCCAGGGTTTCCAGTGACGCGCGTGCGCTCCCCGCGAATCAGCCACCGCAGTGTCCGGAAGGCCGTTAACTGATATCATCTCCCGCATTCCATCCAAATTCGGGACCTGATCGATGTCATCGGCGACTATCTTTATCTCCTATCGTCACGGGGAGCCGTCTACCCGCATCGCCGACGCCCTCTACACTGCGCTGTCGGCAGTCTCCGACGGTATGGGCTTCGAGCTGGTGATGGACAAAAGCGCCATCGCGCCGGCAGACCTGTTCGATCGAAAGATCCTCGACGGCCTCAATCGCACCACCCACTTCCTGGCGTTGCTCGACAATGAGTATTGGGCGTCCGATTACTGCCGCAAAGAGCTGGCGCATGCAGTGAACCGGTTCGAGAACGGCGAAGACGTGCTGCTGCTGTTCGTGATGGCCGGTGCGATCAAACCTCAATTCATGACCTTCGACAGGGACCGTGCGTCGGGGCGCATCAGTTCCGATCCTCTGATCAAACGCATTGGCGACCTGCAGTTTCTCGGTCCTTTCAGTAAGACACGCCGCCTGGAGCGATTGAAGTATGAAGAGCCGTCCGCTCTCGACGACCAGATCAGCGGTTTGATCGATCAGCTGGAGCGCGTTCTGCCCGCGCCTCCCAACCGCTGAGCCGGGGTGATTTCATGGCAAAGGCCAAGGAACAGGGGATTATTCACGACCCGAGACTGATCTACATCTCCTGGGTGCAGGAAGATGACGTCAACTACACCAAATGGGTGGATCAGTTCTATGAAAAGGTCAAAGTTGAGACCTTTGGCGTTTCGCGAATGAAAGCGTGGCGCACGGGAGAGGCTCTGCCCTCTTCGTTCCGGAGCGTCGACGAATTCCTTCAGGATGTTACGGACATGGTGGCCGTGCTCACGACCAACTACGCCAGCGCAAATCAGGTAGAGAACAGCCCGAACGGAGAACCGGAGCTCGCAAAGTTCATCACGCTGAGGTTGAAGGACAAAGCGGACAGCGGCAGCAAGCGAGCCTGGATCACGCCATTGCAACTGCTCCGATATCGACACGTCCGTGTCGCGGGCATCGCCCTTTCGGAAGATCGCTACTGGCTCATCCGCCTCAAAACAGAAGGGCAGAAGTTCCCGTGGCCACCGGATCCAACCTACGACGATGAGATCTACAAGGCTGTCGGAGCCATTCTTGGCGACATGGATGACTGAGAGGAGACAGACCGTATGGCATCTTCGACCCGAGACTTTCACTTCGTCGGCGAAGGCGACACGGCGCAACTCGAAGCGTTGAAGCAACTCATCCAGCCGTGGGGCGGCGAGATCGGCCCCTGGAAACGGCGGCGCGGCGAGCCGGGCATCCCCGACGACGACAAAAAACCGCCCGAGCACCCGGCCAACTACGCGGCCTCGCGCCCTCTGGCCGACGCCGTCAATACCTCCATTGCCCTCGGAAAGCCGCTGCTCGTCACAGGGAACCCGGGCACCGGTAAGAGTCAACTGGCCGAGCGGATCGCCTGGGAACTGAACCTTGGTCCCGTCCTGCGTTTCGAAGCGCAATCGCTGAGCGAGGCGAACGATCTTTTCTACCGCTTCGATCTGGTTGGTTATCTGTCCGCGGTGGAGTTATTCAAGGCTGCGCAGCACTCCGGACAGCCCGGCATTTCGCCCACGCCCGACCTCTTTCTCAAGCTGGGACCGCTCGGAGAAGCGATCGTGCGTTCCGATCCGCGAACGCACAGCCAGATCTTTGACGCCGTCTTCAGTCCCGGAGAAAATTCTGCCAGCGCGACGCCGCGGCCGAGCGTCGTGCTCATCGACGAGATCGACAAAGCGAGCCGTGATTTTCCCAACGATCTCCTCAACGGCATCGAGCGGCGGGAGTTCGCCATCCGGGAACTGAGAATCGAGTCGGTATCGGCGAACCCCGACTACCCGCCCATCGTCATCATCAGCAGCAATTCCGAGCGCGACCTGCCGGCGCCATTCCTTCGCCGCTGCACCTTTTTTCATATTGCCGACCCCACGAAAGAGATGCTCGAGGCGATTCTCATTCGCAAGTTCTTCCCGCGCGACGACGACGGCGCCGCCGGCGCCCGGCGCACGCAGCTTCCGAACTTCTATCGCCAACTCCTCGATCAATTCGGGTTGTACCGCGAACAGCAGAAGGGCACGCTTCAGTACTCGCCGGGAACCTCGGAACTCATCGACTGGACGCAGGCATTGATCCTCCGCGACGCGCCCAAAGACAGCGAGCTCACGGCTCAATTGGACAAGGTAAAGATGGCCGCCTCGACGGTTGCCAAACACCGTGATGACCTTGCTGCGCTCAGCACTTTCCTCGATGGTCTCAAGCCAAGCACGACCCAGACGACATGAGGATCAACAGTCCGGCCGCCGAACCCGCAGGTCATCGCGGCATTGGCCTGCTGATCGAGGCCCTCGGAAAGGAACGGTTCGAGGTAGGGACATCCGAGGCCATCGACGCTGCGCAGCTACTGGTCATTCTGTCGCAGAGGGAAACGGAGCCGATGGAGCCGGCGCATCTGTGCGCTCGGATTCGACCCATTTTTTGTAAATCGCCGGAGCAGCAGGAAAAGTTCGACAAGATCTTTCTCGACTGGTACCGGCCGGCGATTCCTGACATCCCGCTGCCTCCAGTCAAACTCGCTGAAGATGATAAGGGCCGCACGACGCGAAAACTGCAGCACGTTTCGGTCGTGCTTGTGACGCTGCTGGGCGTGACTCTGGCCGTATCAACTCTGATCTGGCGCGAGCGTTCCAAGCCGAATCCACCACCGACGAAACCGCCTGCGGTCACTTCTACCGCGAGTCCGGCGACGTCTACGAGTGCCACGTTTGCGCCGGAGAAGGCCGCCGCGTCCGAAAGCCTTCCTGCATACGGCTACTTCCCGGCGCTTCGCTATAACGTCGAGCTTCGTCCCGGTTGGGCGTGGCTGCTGGTTTCGTTACCGCTCGCGGCCCTCATGGGATTCAGTGTGCCTGCGCTGATCATCGCCAGGACGCGCGCGCAGAGACGCGGCGACCCGATGTATCTCGACCGTGGCCCGCTGGAGGAGGACGCCCGCCGGATCGTCCCGCCGCTTCGCCCCGACATCACCGACCGCATGGCCCGGCATCTGCGCGTCCATCCGGATGACGATGCCCGGCCGACCCGCCGGCCACTGCTCGATCTGCGGGGCACGATTGAAGATACGCTCCGCAATCGAGGCATTCCGACGCCGCGCTACCGCCGTACGCAGGCTCACCCGAGCTATCTGCTGCTGGTCGATGTCGCCAACCAAAAGGATCCGCGCGGGCGAATGTTCTATCAATGGGCCGAGCGTCTCCAGCGCGAACGGCTGGACGTCGAGATTGCAATGGTACGGCTCAACAAAGAACAGCAACCGCAGTTCGCGCACCCCGTTCGTGGAGATGTGCCGGCGGACGATCGTGCCTGGTCGCCGTTGGCCCGGCTACCAAGACCTCCTTTCGGTCAGCGGCTGCTGTTGATCTCGACCGGAGAACCGCTCGTCGAAGCCGATGGCACATGGCGCTCCGCTGCCGTTGCGGCGCGGCTGCACCGCTGGCCCGAGCGCGCGGTCTTCACGCCCATCGAGCCGCGCGATTGGGGCGCGCGCGAAGATTCGATCGAACGCAGCGAGCACACCGCCGACGCCGGTTTCATCGTGTTGCCCCTAGATGAGAACGCGCTCAGCGCATGGACCGATCTGTTGAACACCGGCCATCTGAGCAGCATCGTGCTCTCCGAGCCACAACGCTATCCGGCGCTGCTCCGCCGCGGCAGGGGAGGCGATTTCGTCATCGCCGACGTTGCGCCAGACAGCGCCCGCGTCGAGAAGCTGGTCAGCCAGTTGCGCATCTATCTCGGCGAGGAAGGCTTCACCTGGCTGGCGGCGCTGGCCATCCCGCCGCTCGTTCGATGGGAGCTTACCTTGCTCCTCGGCCGCGACCTTCTCTCGGTCTTCGCCGACCACCGCAAGGACGTCGACGCTCTCCTCGCCCGCAACTATCAACGCATGGCCCGCTTGCCGTGGCTGCGGCTGGAATCGATGCCCGACTGGCTGCGGCTCCGGCTCATTGCCGAGTTGCCGCAGTCGCTCCAGGCGACTGTGCGCAAGGTGGTCGACAATCTCCTGGGCGGTCTGAGCCCATCGCCGGGCATCAACGGCATCGCCCTCGACTTCGAGCGCCCGCCGGCGAAGGGGGTGCCATCAACCGGCTCTCAGTCAAACGACTCCGATCCTCTCTACCTCGGCTACATGAGCGGATTGACGCCGCAGCAGTTGGCGATTCGCGCTCCGGCGGAATGGGGAAAATGGCTGGGAGGAGTTCATCTGCCGCGAGAACGCGGCCTCCGGGGCTGGTTCGCGCGCTCCTCCGACCAAACGCGCGCCTGGTGGGCGCGGCGAATGTTCCTCGGCGGGTTGCCATCAAAGGGCCTTCGGCCCCAGTCCTTTGTCTGGGCGCTGATGCTGCTGCTCCTGGCCGCGGGTGCTCTGACACTCGTAGTTCTCACGCCGACGGAGAGATGGTTGGATCCGGTTTCGGACCGGCTGTTCGACGAGCAAACGCATTCGGTGGCGTTCGAACATGCCGGCGAGGTGACGTCCGCGGCGTTCAGCCCCGACGGAAAATGGGTCGTCACCGCGAGCGACGACGGCACCGCGCGGGTGTGGGACGCGAAGAGCGGCGCTCCGGTCAGTCGTCCGCTGCGGCATGCCGGTCCCATTCACCACGTGGAATTCAGTCCGAACGGCACGAGCGTGGTGACGGCGAGCGATGACGGCAGCGCGCGCATTTGGGATGCGCGCAGCGGAGCCCCGGTAACCGCGCCGCTGCGCCACGAAGGGCCAGTCCGCCACGCCGCATTCAGCGCCGACAGCCGCCGCGTCGTCACCGCCAGCGATGACAAGACAGCCCGAGTTTGGGATGCACAGAGGGGCTCTCCTCTAAGTCAACCGTTGCGGCGTTCTGAGGCCGTCGACTATGCGGAATTCAGTCCGGATGGCACTGACATAATCGCGGTGAGCGGGGATGCGGTGAGTGTATGGGATGCGCGGCGGGGTTTTGTAAAAGCTTCGCTATCTATAACGTTAATCAGTCACCCAGCATATAGCCGGGACGGGCGGATGGTGGCGCTGAAACTGGACAAGGTGTTTTTCGACGGGTTGGACGCTCGTCCTGACGAAACACTGCCAGACGAAGCAAGCAAGTCCAACTCAGGTCAGTTCAGCCCGGACGGTCTGCGGTTCATGACTGTGAGTTCGGACAACACAGTCGGGGTATGGAACATCAAGAGTCGCAAGCTGGTCGCTGGCCCGATGCGTCACGCAGGCCTGATCACTGACGCTGAGTTCAGCCGGGATGGCCGCATGATTGTAACCGCCAGCCGCGACAAGACGGTGCGCGTCTGGGATGCGCAGAACGGTCAACCGATCGGCAACCCATTGCGCTATGAGGGTGCGGTTACGTTCGCTAAGTTCAGTCCCGACGGACTTCGAATCATTACGGCAGGAGGCGACAAGACAGCGCGGATGTGGGAAACCGAGGGCAGCCATCCCATCGGTGCGCCGATGCGCCACAAAAAATTACTGATGAATGCCGCGTTTAGTCCCGACGGTCGTCGCGTCGTCACGGGAAGTTGGGATAACACGGCGCGAGTATGGGACGCCAAAACCGGCGAACCAATTACGCCTCCGTTGAAGCATGCGGGGAAAGTATGGTGGGCTGCGTTCAGCCCAGATGGCCGCCGCGTGGTGACGGCGAGCGAGGACCATACCGCTCGAATTTGGGACTCCGAGAGGGGCCAACCTAATACAGCTCCGCTGCGGCACGACGGGATTGTCTTCTACGCGACGTTCAGCCCCGACGGCAGCCGCGTCCTGACTGCAAGCGAAGACAACACCGCCAGAATCTGGGACACGCGGAGCGGTCTGCCACTCGGACCGCCCCTACGGCATCAGCATAACGTCTGGCACGCGCTTTTTTCCTCCGACGGCAAGCGTGTGGTGACTGCGAGCGACGACAGCACGGCTCGGATTTGGGATGCTCGGAACGGGAAACCTGTTGGTCGTCCACTCATACATAAAGAGCAGGTTTTTCATGCTGCGTTCAGTCCTGACTCTCATCGGGTGGTTACAGCAAGTGGCGACAGCACGGCTCGGATTTGGAGCGCAGACAGCGGCTCGCCATTGGTTCCTCCGCTGCGCCATAATGGCAAAGTCTATTACGCCACATTCAGCCCCGACAGCCGATGGTTGGTGACTGCGAGCGAGGACAAGACTTCCCAGGTTTGGAGCGCCGCGACGGGCCTGCGGCGCGGCGCGCCTCTGCGTCACGAGGATAAGGTCGGATTTGCGTCGTTCAGCCCCGACGGTCGGTTGGTAATCACTGCGAGCGACGACGCAACCGCCCGGATCTGGAACGCTGAAACGGGAGAATTGCTCGGAGCGCCGTTGCCCCACGCGGACCAAGTCAATCGGGCCAGCTTTAGTCCGGACGGTCGACGGGCGGTCACAGGATCCGGTCGTGACTTACCCGATGACGATCTTTTCCCCACCGCATTCAAGGAGCACGACCACGGTGCGGACGTTCACGGTGCTCCTGCGAACAGCGCGCAGGTCTGGCGCACCTACCCGCTATTCACTCCGCCATCCTCACAAGCCGCCACAGTGCGCAGTCGTGCTGAGGTTGTACTTGCCAGCATTACAGCAGAGAAAATGAAATTCAGTCTCGCGGCAGCGGGTGTTCCACTCGCTATCGGCGTGATCGCCGCATGGCGCCGGCGGCGCCAATTACAACTGGCGGTAATGCGCGCACAGCAGGAGGTCGTGTGACCGCCAGCGCTTCCAGTACGCCGCTTCCGATCCAGCGCGCCGCCCGCGCGGAGCGGACGCGCGCCCCGTACGCGTTGCGCCTCCTGGCCATTCAGGCTGCGTTCGGCGCAGGCGTGATGGTCGAGGTATTGGAGGGACGGTGGACGGATGGCCCATGGCTTAGAGTCGGTCTTCTTTCAATCGGCCTGCTGCTGCTCATTCCGCCAGTTCTTGGAGGATTACTCGAGGCGATGCCTTGGGTATCGGTGCCCTTGGTGGTCCTGGTACTGGTCGCGAAGCGCGCTATGGGCGATCCGGGCGGCGCGTTGGTCTTTCTTCTTCCGTGGGGTGTCGCCGCAGCGTGCGCGCTGCTTCTCACCGTTCTCGAGGAAAAGTGCGGTCTGCGGCGGGCAGCGTGGCTCGCCGCTTGTCGTGATGGATTGTGGCGCCTTGCAGCGCTACTCGCCGTCGCAATCAGTTCATTGGCTATTGCGAATCGGGTCGAGCGCGGAGTCTTCGAATGGACGTTCCGCAGACCGCTCGAGGGAGTCGCATTGTCCGCCGGCATCCTGGCAGGAACACTGTCCTTTGCGGCTCTGGTCTGGGCCGCCTGGCATTTGCCCCGTTTGGTCGCGGAGCGGCAATGCACCGGCTCGATCCTCCCCGACGCAGGAAGCGATACGCTCTGGTTTGGCTTGGTGCTCTGCGCGGGCGGAGTCGCACTGGACCTTCGCGGCATCACGCGGTTAGGAACGTTCAGCGACGCCCTCGGCGCCAATTGCTGGCTCGCACTCGCCGCTACCGCTGCTTTTGCTTTCGTGCGTCTTCGACTCCGGCCGGTCTTTCGCGCGGATGTCTATAACCCGCTGTGGGTCGTGTATCTCGGCAGCAACGATTCGAGCGCAAAGGCCCGGCGTCATGCGGCTCTTCTCGCCGCCTTATGGCGCGAGGGTCCGGTCACAGTCGTATCGGAGCCGAACGTTGCACTGAAGTCGGGAGGCGCACACCTGCGATTGGCCCGCATGCGAGGCAGACTCGATGCGCTGTTCCCGCAACGGCTGATCCACCTGGCAGACTGGCTCGAGACGTTGCCGCCGCCTGACCGCTGGCAGGCGGTCCCCATCCGCGAGTTGTACGCCCGTCCGTCGCTCTGGCCCGAGCTCCTCGGGGCGCGTCTCGAAACGAACGCGCGAATCGTTGTCATCGACGACTCTCTTCCGGACGACGCCGTCGTCGACCGTTTGCGCGTCGTCCTGCCTGTTGGACGTACCGAGGTCCACCTGCCAAAAGCGGTCGAGACCGATCGGCTGCGCGCTCGTTGGTCGAATATCGCGGTGTTTCCCTTTGACGGCCCTACATCGGTGAAGAATTGGATCGGCCTTGGCGGCCCGCAGGCAGAGGCTGGTGCCGGTCAGCGCTATCTGATGATTGACTACTCGAATCACTCGGATGAACTGTTTGCCATGCGCCTGCAGACCTCTCTTGACGGGGCGCGCGACACTCGAAACAAGGTCCTGCACGCACAGGCGGTCCTCCGCACGCCGGACGCCGACGCTGTTGCTACGATCCGGGCGTTCAGAAACCACGAACGACAATCCGGGTGGGCTGTTCCCGTCTTCTTCGCCTTTGCAATGCTTAGTCCGACGCGGGGCGTTTCTTTGCTGGCTCGCGCTCTCTCCCGGTTGCTTCTTGCGTTCCCATCGCGGCGGGGCGAAGAGTACGATTTGCTTCTGCTGGAACCGCGAACAACCCAGGTCAAAGCGCGTGAGCAACTCGCTGCGGCGACACGCGAAACGGATCTCAGGCTTCTCAATCGCCTGATCGGCATCCTTCCCGAAGGCGGTGGTGAAGACCCGGAACCTACGCTCGATCCCGGAAGCTACACCGGAACGATCCGCATCCCATCGGCGGATCTGGAACAACAAGTGGCAACTGTTGCGCGAAGAATCCTGATGCTCGATCTCGATGACGTAAGACTGCCCGCTATCGGGACATCCTCACGGACCGTCACGAGGCGCCGGCCGCGAGTGTGCTTCTCTTACGTGGAAACCTACCGCGAGCTTGCGCTCTCCCTCGCGCGAAAGCTGGAACCAATCTGCGACGTGGAGGATTTAGAGGTCAATCTGATGATAGGACGCCCGCTGAGGGAAGAGATCAAACGGTTGATCGATCGGTCCGACGCGGTCGTGGCGATCGTCGGACCGGACACCCCTCACGGCGAATGGGCCAGATTCGCACTCGAATGGGCGCAGCAATCACGCAAACCGATACTGCCTGTCTTTGTCGCGCCGTTCCCCGATCTGCCTGAGTTGTCGAAGCTCGTGGCTGCGAATCGAACGCCCGAGGGGGCGAACATGTACCTCGCCGACTATGCCGAACTGCCGGGATGGCTCGACCGGGTGCTCACCCTGACCACTGCGAACATTGCGCAGGAATTGGGATTGAATGTAGCGGCTCCAATCGCGTCAGGCGCGTCAACATTCGATGTAGGCGAACGGACTAATCTCCCGCCCCCAGGAAGCGACCAGCCGCCGGGCTTCGATCCCAATCAGCCGAAGGGAAGAATCCGGCTATGAAGAAGAGAGGATTTCCTGACGTATGAGGAAGTACTGATCGCTCTCCGGTTGGTGTGCAACTCCGGATAGTCGATCCACACAGCTTGCTGTAGCGACGCGTTACCATCCACGCGTGCGCCGAGCCGCGATTCTCATCATCCTACTCGTCTGGCTCGCTTGCGCACGGCGGGAGTCCCATCCCCCCATCATCGTGATCTCGATCGATACCTTGCGCGCGGACCATGTGTCGCCTCGGACAACGCCGCGCATCGAGGCGCTGGGGCAAGACGGCGTCGTTTTCAACAACGCCTGGTCGCATTCGCCTTTGACTTTGCCGTCGCATCTGTCGGTGTTTACGGGCTTGCTGCCGCCGGAGCATGGGGTGAGGGATAACGCGGGGTATCGGTTCGAGGCGGGGGCGCATCCGACGTTGGCGGGGGTGCTGCGGGCGAATGGGTATTGGACCGGGGCGGCGGTGTCGGCGTATGTGTTGCGCGGGGCCACGGGGGCTTCGGCGGGGTTCGACGAGTATGACGATGCGATCGGCATCGTTGATGGGGCGCCGGTTGGAGCATTGCAGCGGGCGGGGGAGGTCACGGAGGGGATTGCGGAGAGGTGGATTGCGGGGCAGGGGGAGAAGCCGTTCTTCTTTTTTCTGCATCTGTATGAGCCGCATACGCCGTACACGCCGACATACGAGGCCGATGTCGCGCATGCGGATCGGATCGTTGGGAAGTTTCTCGACTTTCTGCGGACGCGCGGTTTGTACGATCGGGCGGTGATCGTGCTGCTGTCGGATCATGGCGAGGGGCTCATGGATCACGGCGAGCAGGAGCACGGCGTCTTGCTGTATCGCGAGTCGCTGCAGGTGCCGTTGATCGTGAAGCCGGCGGGGACGCGGGAGCATCGTGTTGTCGATGCGCCGGTCGGGTTGATCGATGTCATGCCGACGATTCTTGAACTCGCCGGCTGTCCGGCGCCGCGTACCCGAGGGCGGTCGTTGATGAGTGCGAGTGCGGGGGTGCCGATTTACTCCGAGTCGCTGTACGCGCGCATTCATCTGGGGTGCGGCGAGTTGCGGTCGATCGTCGACGGCGATCGGCATGTCATCGACGGTGCGCATTCCGAGGTTTACGACCTGAAGAACGATCCGCACGAGAAGACGAACGTCATCGACCGCGAGCGGCGCGCGTATGCGAATGCGCGGACTGCGATCGCGAAGGTTGGTGGCGCGTTCGTGACTCCGGACGCGATCGATCCCGAGGAGGCCAAGAAGCTGGCGGCGCTGGGGTATGTGAGCGGGGGGAGCGACAGCGGCGACTCGTCGCGCGATCCGCGTGAGTGCCTGGGCGATCTGGCGCGGTTGAAGGACGTGGCGAGGCTGAGTGGACCGGAAGCGATCGCACGGCTTGAGTCGATGCTGGCGGCGAATCCGCGGTGGAGCGACATTCGCGATCAACTCGGCGCCGCGTACGACGAAGCCGGCGATCATCTGCGCGCGGCGCGGCTGTACGAAGATGGGATTCGCGCCACGCCGCGGCTGGCGGGAGCGTTCGCGCTGTCGGCCGCGTCGTCGCTTTTCGATGCGCATCGGCTCGACGATGCCGCCGCGCATGCGCATGCGGCCGAATCCACCGAAGCCGCCGGCGCGCATCTCCTCCTCGGCGAGATCGCGCTGGCGCGCAACGACGTCGCCACCGCGGCGCGCGAGCAGGGCATCGCCGCGTCGTTTCGGAGCAGCCGAGGACATGCGATGTTTCTGGCGGCGCGGATTGCGGCGGCGCAGCACGACTTCGCGCGGGCGCTCGATTTGTTAAGAGTGACCGACCAGACGTGCCGCGAGTCGGGCGAATCGTTGCCGCGCGGATTTCACTACGCGGCCGGCGACGCGCTTGCGCACATCGGACGCACTGCCGAAGCCGAGCGCGAATTCGAGTCGGAGATCGTCGCCGATCCGCACGACGTCCAGCCGTACGCGGATCTCGCGCTGCTGCAGATCATGCGTCGCGATCGTACTGCCGCGCTGCGGACGATCGACCGAATGGCGGCTGCGAATCCGAGCCGTGACACTTACCTCTTTGCCGCCGACAGTCTCGAACGATGGGGCGAGCATCAGGCTGCGGCGCAGTGGCGGGCGAAGGCTCGCTGAACGGGGTCCGCGGCTGAGCACAAGGGTCGCGAATTGATCCGGCAAAAGTAACATTACGGATCATAAACGTACCCATCGAGATGCATGATCTCGAATAAGTCGTTTGTTTTCAATGATGAGACAAATGGCTTAGCCGTTGCTCTTGCCCTGCCCACTCGTACAACCCCGTAAACGATTTGCAACGAAACGGAAAAGGGAAAAGACTGCATGAAGAAACTGCTTACGGCCACGCTCCTCTTGACGGCGACTCTGGCGTTCGCCAAAACCCCCACGGAAACCAAGATCAAGATTCACGACCAGGATGGGAACGGCAGACCGACGTTCGTCACCGGCGACATGGGCAAACTCGGCCCGGGCTCCGCTGACAAGGCTTCCAAAGACTTCCTCAAATCGCAGAAGGATCTGCTCGACCTCGCCGGCACGGAAGACTTCGACCTGCGCAGCGCCGAGAAAGACTCTCTCGGCCAGACGCACGTGAAGTTCCAGGAGACGATGAAAGGGCTGCCGGTCTTCGGCGCCGAATACATCGTTCACTCGGACGCCAACGGCAACGTGATCGGCATGAACGGTCACCTGGCGAAAGATGACGCGAAGCTTCCGCGCAATCCGAGCGTCGACGCGGTCTCCGCCACGTCGCGCGCGGCGGCGCAGGCCGGCATCGCCAACTTCCAGGCCCTCGGCGCAGCGTCGCTGACCTACGTCGTCAATGAGAAGGGCAACGCTTTCCTGGCCTGGATGACGCGCGTCGAATACGCCAACGCGCAGGGTCCGCAGGTCGACAAACTCTTCGCCGATGCCACCACGGGCGATCTCGTGTTGACGGCGCCTGAGTACAAGTACGCGAAGAGCCGCCAGACCTACACCGCCAACAACGGCACCACGCTCCCCGGCACGCTGCGCATCAGCGAGGGCGGCGCGCTCACCGGCGACACGGCGATCGACTCGGCCCACAACTACGCGGGCAGCGTCTACGACTACTACAAGAACGTGCACGCTCGCGACTCGTACGACAACGCCGGCGCGACGATCAAGTCGTCGGCGCACTACTCGACCAGCTACAACAACGCGTTCTGGAACGGCACGCAGATGGTCTACGGCGACGGCGACGGCTCACAGTTCATCGCCCTCTCCCGCGCCCTCGACGTCGACGCGCACGAGCTGACGCACGCCGTCACCGAGCGCACCGCGAACCTGACCTATTCGAACGAGTCGGGCGCGCTCAACGAAGCGACCTCGGACATCCTCGGCAACTCCTGCGAGGCCTACACGCTGAACGGCGGCACGCCGAACGCGAACACCTGGAAAGTCGGCGAAGACATCTACACGCCGGGCACCGCGGGCGACGCGCTTCGCTACATGAACAATCCGACCGCCGACGGCTACTCGAAGGATTACTACCCGGAGCGCATCACCGGCACCGCCGACAACGGCGGCGTTCACGGCAACTCCGGCATCGCCAACCTGACCTACTACCTCATGGTCATGGGCGGTACGCATCCGCGCGGCAAGACGGCCGTCAACGTGACGCCGCTGAGCACGACGTCGTCGACGTCGCTCAACATGGCGCAGAAGATCTGGTATCGCGCGCTGACGGTCTACTTCACGTCGTCGACGAATTTCCAGGGCGCGCGCGTGGCGACGGTGCAGGCAGCCACGGACCTCTACGGCGCCGCGGCAGCAGCTACGGTTACCTCCGCGTGGGACTGCGTCGCAGTTCCGGGCGGCGGCGGTGGTGGCGGCGGTGGCGTGACCACGCTGACCAACGGCGTGACCGTAACCGGGCTCTCCGGCGCGACCGGCAGCTTCACGAATTACAAGATCACGGTTCCGACCGGCCAGACCCAGCTCAAGATCACGATGTCGGGCGGCACGGGCGACGCCGACCTCTACGTCAAGCGCGGCGCGCAGCCGACGCTGACCGTCTATGACTACCGCCCGTATCTCACCGGCAACAACGAGACGGTCACCGTGACCAACCCGGTTGCTGGCGACTGGTACATCAGCCTCAATGGTTACGCGGCGTACTCAGGCGTGTCGCTGAATGCGACGTATTCGGGATCGACGGGAACGCAGTGCACGACGTACAGCGGATCGCTGAGCGGCACCGGCGCGTCGCAGATTCAGCCGAACGGCACCTGGTATCAGACGACCGTTTCCGGTACGCACACCGGAAAACTGGTCGGACCTGCCAGCGGCGCCGACTTCGATCTTTATCTGCAGCAGTGGAACGGCAGCGCGTGGGTCAACGTGGCCTCGGGCACCAGCTCGACGGCGACTGAAAACGTCACGTACAGCGGCGTCGCCAACTATTATCAATGGAAGGTTCTGTCCTATAGCGGCAGCGGCAGCTACACGCTCTGCATCTCGCATCCGTAATCGAGAGTCAGTAACCAACCGGCCCGCCGTGCGATCATGCGCGGCGGGCCTTTTTCTTATGAAACGATTTCTGTTCGTCCTGCTGACTGCCGTTCCGGCACTGGCTGCGGATCAGGCATCCGACGTCGTGAAGTACCGCCAGTCGGCGATGAAGGCGATGGGCGCGCACATGACGGCGATGTCGCTGGTGGTGAAGAAGCAGATCAGCGATCGATCGCAGCTCGCCGCGCACGCCGCCGCGCTGCGCGACCTCAGCGGCGGCCTGCCGAAGTTTTTTCCGCGCGGAACGGGCAACGATAAGACGAAGACGGCCGCGAAGAACGAAGTCTGGCAGCGCTTTTCTGAGTTCGAAGCGGGCTTCGTCAAACTGCAGCGCGAGAGCAATTCGTTGGCCGAGGCCGCAAGACGCGGCGATGCGAAAGCATTCGACGCGCAGTTCGAGACCGTGGCCAACGCGTGCGCGGCATGCCATCGGACGTTTCGCGTCAAAGATAGCGATTGATGTGGCACAGAGTTCCGGCCATTTCCAAGACGATTCAGACTTCACGGAGGATCGGTGTGGCACAGACACTCTTGTCTGTGCTTTCGAAGGGTTCTGCGGCTGAGCCATGAGAAGCGGATCTCTTTTCTCAGCCCTCCCGAGCCTCACCAGCACAGACAAGAGTGTCTGTGCCACACTGGCTGTCCTTCTGTTTTTCATCCTGGGTTGCCATCACGAAACGCCGCGTGCGGCGGCGAAGAAGGCCCCCGAATCGTTTGAATCGCTGCCTTCGCGCGATGCGTATGCCGGCTCCGCGTCGTGCAAGGAGTGCCACGAGAAAAATTACGAACGGTGGTCGCATGACTGGCACGCCCGCGCGCTGGCGCCGGCCGAGGCAAAGAACGTGGCCGGTGATTTCGGCGGACGGCATTTCCGCGGCGAATCGAGCGAGGCGTGGATGTCGCGCAACGGCAACGCCTTCGTCATGCGTACGCGCAATCGCGAAGGTCAACCAGCGGACTATCGCGTGTCGTGGGTCATCGGCGGCAAGCGGATGCAGGACGACATCACGGTCATGCCCGACGGGCGCTGGCAGGTGCTGCCGGTCTACTTTCACGTCACCGGCGGCGGCGCGTGGGTCGATTACAACGAGGCCAAACAGGGACACGTCACGCCCGATCATCCGTTCTTCTGGACCAACTTCCGGCGAACGGCGAACAAGGAGTGCCTCGAGTGTCACGCCACCGGTATCGACGTTCGCTACGACCGCGCGGCGCACACGTGGTCGACGGAGCTGACCGACCCCGGCGTAGCCTGCGAGGCTTGTCATGGACCGGGCGCGCGTCACGCCGAGACGAAGGACAAGCGCGACATCGTCCGCGCCGATCACATCGACAAAGAGCTGGCTCTCTCGATCTGCGCGCGCTGCCACGGTCCGCACGATCCGCTCTTTCCGCTGCTCGATGCTAAAGATCAGTTTCGCGTCGGCGAGCGATATGACGATCGCTATCAGGCTTTGGTCATCACCGACGGTACCGAGCGTTCGGGCGAGTACTTCGCCGACGGACGTCCGAGCAGTTCGACGTTCGAAACGCAGGCGCTGCTGCAGTCGCGCTGCTATCGAATCGGCGGCGCGACCTGCCTGACCTGTCACACCGCGCCGCACGCGGAAGAGCATGGCGACACGGAGCTGAAGCCGGGCGCGCGCGATGCCTCCTGCCGCAATTGCCACGCTGCGATTTCCGCACAAGGTACGGCGCACACGCATCACAAGAATGCGACCTGTTTCGATTGCCACATGCCGAAAGTTCTGACCGGCGTTCTCGACAAATTCGCCGATCACTCCATCGACGTTCCGAACATCCGCAACACGATCGCGCACGGCGTTCCGAATGCCTGCGGCGTCTGTCATCGCGACCGATCGGCCGGCGCGCTGGCGACGTCGCTCGACGCGTGGTGGCCCGACGCTCACGCGCGCAACGAGCGGCGCAACCGTCTCGCCGACGCCATCGACGAAAAGAGCGCGGTCGCAAGTCTGCCCGCACTCTCTGCCGTCGTCCGCGATTCCGCGGAAGCGCCGACGCTGCGCGGTGCGGCCGCGGTGATCCTCGCGCAGCGATTTCCCGCCGCGGCCGCGGATGTCATCGCGCCGCTGCTCCACGATCCGAGCGAGGTCGCCCGCGCCCGTTTCATCGAAGCCCTCGGCTACGCGAATGCGCGCCCGTCCGCGGATGCCGTGGCGTCACTGGCCGGCGATGCATCGATTCGCGTCCGCCAGAATGCCGCGCTGGTCCTGGCATCGTTCGATGATCCGCGCGCGCCTGCCGCCTTGGCGAAACTGACCGGCGATCCCGCCACGGCGCATCTCGTCCGCCCGCACATCCTGCGCGGCATCGGCGCCGCGAATCGCGGCGACTTCGACGCCGCCATTCGCGAGCTCGAATTCGCGCTCAACGATGCGCCGTATGCCACTGACGCGCTCGTTCTCCTCGCCGACATCTACGCCCGCCGCGGCGATCTCCCGCACGCGAAGTCGCTGCTCGAGGAAGCGCTCCGCTTCGATCCCAGCCATCGCGGCGCGAAAGCGCGTCTCGAAGCGATGTCAGCAAGTCGCTAAAACGCGCTGCCTGATCTGCCAGAGAAGCTGAAAGAGGGGAGCGACGTCCTTTGGCGCATCCTCGCCGAACCAAATCGCCGTACGATCGCCGACGGTCATCGTGTAGCGGATTTGATCGGGATGTCCGTGCCCGCCCTCGGTCGAATCGCGGATCGGCATCAGCTTTTGCAGCCCGGCGCGCTCGGAATCCGTCAGCGCACCGGTGCACGACTTCTGATGCAGCGTCGCCGACACCTGGCCGTTGTCGATGATGATGCCGCCCACGCCGCGCCCGGTGATTCCACCGTCGCTGGCCACAGAGATGCGCGGGAGCTCGCTCGCGGAAGATGTCATCGGAACATCAGTGTGACACGCGGCGACGAGCAAGGCCATGACGAAGAGCGGAACGCGCATGCCGCCCTTCTTGCAGTTTCGATGCGCAACCGTCGTTCCTGACCTCGGCGACGATTCGAGCACTTCGAGAATTTATTATGAGCTGTCACTCGTTTCCGCCCGCCGGAGAAGAGGTCCGAAATGTCCGTACAAGCAGAACCTGATGACGTCTCCCTCGAACGGCGCCGCGCGTATCGCGCGCTCGTGGTTGAGGATGACCACGGCATCGTCAATCTCGTGCGCCACGTGCTGCAGCGCGAGGGATTCATGGTCGAGTGCGTGGGAACCGGCGGTGCGGCGATCGAACTGATGAAGACGATCGCTTACGACCTGCTCATCATCGATCTGATCCTTCCGGTCGTCAGCGGCGAAGAAGTGATGGCCTACATCGAAGAGACGCAGCCGCGGACGCTGCGCCGCGTCATCGTCATGACGGCGTCGCCGCGCAAGCTCAGTTGCGAGTTTCTCGAACGGATCTGCAAGGTTCTGTCGAAGCCGTTCAACATCGACGAGCTCGTGCTGATGGCGCGCGAATGCGTCGAAGGCGAACCGTGCGGAGCGTGACGCACTAAAATCGCGGCGTGAAGGAAGGGCAAGGGAGCCGGACCGCCGATCGCGTCGCGGAGCGGCGGGCGGCGCATCAGGTGCGCGACCGGCCGCTGGTGCTCGACGATCCGATCGCGTTGCGCGTCATCCGTCCCGAGGTCGCGCACGAATTGCGGACCAATCCGCCGGCGCGCGAGGCCACGAAACTCGGGCCGTATCTTCGCGCCTTCTTCGTCATGCGCAGCCGGTTCGCCGAGGATGCGCTGGCGGCCGCGGTCGCGGACGGCGTCCGGCAGTACGTCGTCCTCGGCGCGGGATTCGACACTTTCGCCTATCGCAATCCTTTTCCCGAGCTGCGCGTCTTCGAGGTCGATCATCCGGCGACACAGGCCGTCAAGCGGCAGCGCCTCGCGCACAGCGGAATCGAGATTCCCTCTTCGCTCACGTTCGTGCCGATCGATTTCACGACGACGAAGCTCGATGACGCGTTGCGCGGCGCCGGCTTCGATGAAACGCAGCCCGCGTTCTTCTCGTGGCTCGGAGTCGTGCCATATCTCGAACGGCCGGCCATCGATGCGACGTTCCGCTTCATCGCATCGCTGCCGAAAAAAACGGCGCTCGTGTTCGACTACGCGGTCCCGCCGGAGTCGCTGAGCTGGACGTCGCGGCTGATCGTCAACGAGATGGCCAAACGCGTTGCGGCACTTGGCGAGCCGTGGAAGACGTATTTCGATCCCGCCGCACTGCTCGCGGATCTCCGCCGCGCCGGATTCTCCTCGGCCGAGGATTTCGGCGCCGAGGCACTCAATCGACGTTATTTCGCCGGCCGTACGGACAAGCTGAAGCTCGGCGGCGCGGGCCACATGGCCATGGCCAGGGTCTGACGCGCGTCAGGCGCAGGCCGGCTTGTCGACGGTCTCGTGGATCGGAACTGTCAGCTCGCGCAGCGATCGCGCGGAACGGCGCTCGAACGCGGCCTGGATCTCGGCCACGATCGAAAGCGCGATCTCTTCCGGAGTCTCGCCGCCGAGGTCGAGACCGATCGGACTGTGCAGCCGGGCTTCGCGCGACGCGCCGACCTCGGCGAGCAACTCATCGCCTCGCGATTTCGGACCGAGCAGGCCGATGTACTGGATCTGCGATGCGAGGAGTTGGCGCAGGATGTCGGCGTCGCGCGAGAAGTTGTGCGTCATGACCACCGCTGCGTCGAAGTGGCGCGCATCGAACACGGCGCGCGGTTTGATCACCTCGACACGCCATCCGACCGCTCGCGCGAACTGAGCTACCGGTGCGGCATCCGTGCTGCCGAAGATGGCGACCGCGCGCGGCGGACGAACGATCTCGATCATCGTCTCGCCGTTAGGAAGAATCGTTGTCCACTCCGCCGGTTCCGCTCCATTCCACTGAAAGTCCGTCACCAGCGGCGGAAGATGCGTCGCATCGAACGGCTCGATGAGCAGATCGAGGACGCCGCGGCATCCGAGCCCGAGACCGAAGATCACATCATCGCCGCGGGTGGAGTCGTAGGTGACGAGCCGTGGATTCATATCCGCCAGCCACATGGCCACGCGCTCGGCGATGTCGCGCTCGAGACAGCCGCCGCTGATCGCGCCCGCCAGCGTTCCATCCTCGCCGATGACCGCCCGCGCCCCGGCACGGCGATACGTCGATCCCTGCGTGCGCACGACGGTGACCAGCACACCGCGATTGCCGGCGGCGATCACCGAGCGGCACGCAGCGATAACTCTGTCGATCTCGTGCATGGTTGAGGAGTGGAGAGAGCTCTGCTACTTCCGAACCACCGTCCGCGGGTCGTTCCGATCCTCCCGCCAGGCCGGATGGTTCACGTGAAACACGTGGTCTCCGTTGAACGAGACCACGGCAGCGTCGAAGGTGATGGTTCCGATCTTCTTCCAGTTGGTGATGTCGCGGCGTTCCTTGAAGGCAGTGCCGTGTGTGGTGCCGGTGTCGGAGGTCTCGATATCGAAGACGAGCTTGCGTTTCGGCGCGGGGTCGCCGGGGTCATAGATGTGGGCCATGATCTCGTCGCGGAAGTCGAGGTTATCGCCAGGGATGACCGGCTGTCCCGCGGCAACGGTGAGCTGCATGAACTCGGGTGCGCGCGTCGGCTCGGCAGGCGGTTTCCCGAGCTCGGCGATCTGGTAGACCTGCCGGATGGTCGGCTTTTTCTCGGCCTTTGTGAACACAATCCCGGACAGCATAAGAATGGGCATGCCGCTGCCGCGGCGACTGACGGTGGTATTCGGCGCGTTGCGCAGCTTAGCGTCATTAATGTTCGCGGTGAGCTCGCCGCCGATGTCTTCCTGGCTCATGAAGCACGCGGTCGGCAGCGGCTCAGGATGATTCGGATCGGTGGTGGGGTAGATGCGGCCGATCATCGAAAGCGACCGTATGTTGCCGCGGCGCGTTTCGGTGCAGCACGTGGAGTAGCGGGCGATGATCAGACCGCGGCTCCCTTTGTGGAAGTAGCCGCTATAGGGCGTGTCTTCGGTGATCTCCCATCGACCGGTCATGATGATGGAGTTGGTGTGGAGCAGGCGCTGGTAACCTTTCCCGTCCGGCCCCCAGCGAAGATCGGAATCGGAGGCAAGCACGCGTCTGGCTGCCGCGAGGAACTGCCACGTCCCGCCGCCGGGCAGCATGCCTTTGATCAGCGGCATAAACGTGACCGGGAAGCGCTCGAGCGGCGCGTTCCCTTTCGCTCCCCATACTTTTTGATACGGGTTGGCGAAGACGGCGTCGCGTACGACCCTGAAGCGCGAGCCGGCCACTCGGGGCCTATCGCCGTCGGTGAATCCTTGCATTCCCTCTCCGGTCCCGCGTTTGTATCCGGAGTCGGCCGCGCCCTGTATCGGGCGAGGCGTATGAGTGGAGCAAGCGAGCATCAGGGCGACGACGCCGACTCTGGCATAACGGATGATCCCCATGCGCATGATCCTAATGATTCCGTTCATGAAGCCTCATTCTCGGAGAACCGCGATGGACGGCGATGATTTTCGATCTTGTGCATGAGAAAACAGGCGCCAATCGTTTCACGATCAGCGCCCCAGCTGGCTTAGGTCAAACGGAGAACGATCTTCTCGTCTTTCGATCCTTCTTGCTTCGCTGTCGCAAATGGGATGGCGCGGATGCGGGGTCCGCCCGCGGCGAAGATTGCATTGGCGATGGCCGGAGCCACGGCGGGAGTCGGTGGCTCGCCCACACCGGTCGGCGGGACGTTGCCGTCATATTCCTTCACCACTTCCGGCGGAGGTTCCTGGATGAATGCGTGAATCTTCGGCGTCTGGTGAATGCGCAGGATTGGGTAATCGTCGAAATTGTTCTGCACAACAGCGCCATTTTGCACAGTGATCTGGCCGAGGAGGGCGTAGCTCAGGCCGTAGACGATGCCGCCTTCCATCTGCGCCATGACGCGGTCGCGATTGACCGCGAGGCCGCAATCGATTACGCCGAAGATGTCGTTGATCGTGACCTCATTCTTGTCATTGAGCGAAACGTCGGCCACGATGCCCACATAGCTCAGAAAGCTGCGATGGACGGCGATGCCCAGGCCGCGGCCCTTCATGTTCTTGTACTGCTTGACCTTTTCGTCCCAGCCCGAGACCTTCGCCACCGCTTCGGCTACTCCGCGCAGCCGTCGCGTGTCAGGTGGGAAGCCGGGGACGATTTGGGCCATTTTTGTACCCTCGGCTGGCACTTCGATCATTTTCAGCGGAAGCTCGTTGTTGCGATACTCCTTAACTTCCTCGTCTGACAGCGGGAGAACGCGGCCATTCCCGATCAACTCGAGCAGATAGTCCTTGGAATCGCGGCCGGCGGAGTGAGCCATCTCATCGGCGAACGAGCAGATACCGAAGGCGTGATAGATGTTGGCCACCGAGCGCATCCACCCGACACGGATGTGGTTTCTGGCCTCGCAGTTCTCGATGCGAATGTTCGGGATGTCGAACGGCATATCCTCGAGACCCTGCGCGCGCTCGATCCCTGAGCCGTATGGGTATACACCTCCATCCGCGAGCGAAGCGCGCACGAGTGCGCCCCCCGCGAGCTCGGCGGCGCTCAAGTCGGGCGTATCCGAATTCGGGAAGAGCGTGGCGAAGAATGAAGTGAAGGCGCTGCGCTGACGGAGTGCGGTCGGCCGCCCGTCGGCGCCGAGAGCCGCCCGCAAGTGCTGGCTGCTGGCCGCGTTGTAGTAACTGAATTTGACATCATCCTCGCGCGTCCATTGCACGCGGATTGGCACGCCGGGCATCTGCTTGGCGAGCATGGCCGCCTCGGCGATGTAGTCAGGCTTCGACTTGCGCCCGAAACCTCCGCCCACCATCGTCATGTGAACCGTGGCGGCTTGCCGCGCCTTTTCGACATTTTCTTCGCCATTCGGCAGGGAGGGAGGATTTCCCAGCGCGACCTGACCGGCAATCTGTTGCGCGTAGTCGGGACTCTGCGTCGCGGCCCAGACTTCCATCCGGCCGTTCTTGAAGAGCGCGGTGGCTACTGGAGGCTCCATCGGGGTCTGAGCGAGATGCGGAACGTAATATGTGGCTTCCACAGGCGTGCCCGCGCCTAAGGCGGCGTCGTCGGCGGTACCCTTGTTGCGTACACTCTTTCCTGGGTTTGCCGTCGCCCTTTCGAGTTCCTTGCGAAACTCAGTCGAGTCGTAGCTGTCGTGGGGACTTTTGCTCCATTTGATCGTCTTCCTCAGAGCCCTCCGGCCCTGAAGTGCTGCCCACGTATTCGTGGCCACGACGGCGACACCCGCATGCGGCATGAAATCCCGGCCCACGCCGCCGCCCCGAACTCCCGGCGGGAACATCGGCAAGACTGCGTGTACGCCCTGCACGGCAAGCGCCGGATTAGGGTCGTAGGTGAGCAGCGCTCCATTGGCAACCGGGCAACGCTCGATCATGGCCGTGAGCATGCCGGGAACATCGACGTCGGCGCCGTAGACGGTCTTTCCCTTCACCATGTCGGCCGCGTCGACGAACGGCATCTTTTCTTTGGCTTTTTCGCCGATATAACGGAAATCCCCAGGCTGCTTGAGCACCGCGACGAGCTCCAGGTACGTCGGCGGTTTCTCTTTCTTGGCGCCCGCCAGCAGCCAGCGGTAATCGATGGAACGGCCGCTTGGGCCGTATACCCGATGTTTCTCCGCGCGACACTCCGATTCCTTGACGCCCCATTTCTTCGCCGCCACGCGAAGCATCGTAAGCCGGAGGCCGGCGCCGTAGAGCCGCATCACCTGGTAGAACGCGGTCATGCTCCGCGAGCTGTCGGTGAACTGCGATCCTTCGGGCACGATGGTGTATTGCGGCTTGTCGGGGCCAGGGAACTCCTTGGTGTTGTAGGGATACGGGAGTTTGTAGTCCGCTGCGACCTTGTAGGGGAACGTGACCGCATATTTGACAGCGTCGGCGTCGGCCTGTTTCAGCGTCACCCGCTTCCAGTCGGCTTCCATCTCGTCGGCCAGTACCGCCGCGAGGCTGGAGCGGATGCCCTGCCCCATCTCGGACCGGAAGGTGATGATGACCACGTCGCCGTTCAATTTGAGGGCCACGACCGGGATGCCCTCTACCGGGAAGCCGTTGATCAGATTGTGAATGAGTCCCTGGGCCTGCAGCGTCGGCGCGAGATAGGAGCCGAACACCAGCGCGCCGCTGCCGACGCCGGCTGCCTTCAGGAAAGACCTGCGCGAGACATCGTATTTCTTGCTCATGTCGGATCCCCCGCCGCTTTGTGGATCGCCTGACGGATTCGCGGATAGGTGCCACAACGGCAGATGTTGCCGCGCATGGCCGCGTCGATCTGCTCGTCATTGGGATGCGGATTCGCTTTGAGGAGCGCCGCCGCGGTCATGATCTGGCCGGGCTGGCAGAAGCCGCATTGCGGAACGCCCAGCTCGACCCACGCCTTCTGGCACGGGTGCAGTTCGCCGCCGTCGTACGAGAGCCCCTCGATCGTGGTTATCTTCGAGAGTGCCGCCACGCCGACGTCGACGGAGCAGGAGCGCGCCGCGATGCCGTCGAGATGAACGGTGCAGGCGCCGCATTGCGAGACGCCGCATCCGAGCTTGGTGCCCTTGAGTCCCAGGATGTCGCGCAGGGCCCAAAGCAGAGGCATGTTGCCATCGATGTCGACCGCGTACCCCTTGCCGTTGACGTTGAGCTGAAACACAGACATCGGAAACCTCCTCAGAATTTGAGACGGAGCTCTGCTCGTATGCCGTAAATGTCTTTCTGTCCCTGCAGGAACCCCTTCATGGCGTCGAAGCGGATGATCAGGTCGGGGCTGATCGGCTGCTGATAGCGGACGCCGATTCCGTACTGATCGCCCGCCGTGTTTCCGCTCATGCGCTGGACGGCCGACGCTTCGATCACGATCTGATGAGCGAGATCGAACAGGTACTCGAGCCCCAAGGCGCCGCCGTAGGATTTGTGCGCCTTGGCATCGAGCGTCGGATAGGCCGTCATGCCGTCGGACTCGAACGTGATGCCGGTGTTGCGCAGCACGCCGCCGGCGTCGGCATTGCGAGCAAGCGACTGCGGCGAATTGAAGCCGGCAAAGAGATTGAGGTAGGGGACGAAGTTCGACTGATTGGCCTGGGCCAGCTTCAGATACTTCGGGGTGAGCGAGCTCTCGAACAGGAACAGCGCGCCGTCGGCCGTTTTTGCTTTGCCGGGATCGCCCTTCTGGCCGAAGTTGCCGATCACACGGACGCTGTTGGCCACCCGGCCCCAGTACCGTCTGCTGAACGCGGCGGTCACGTTGTGATAGCTCAGGTTGTCGTCGTCGGCTTTGACGTAGCCGTAGCCATACTCGATGTATCCCTTTTTCGCGTCGGCGAATCCGGCGATTCCGAAAACGCCGTTCTTCGACGAGTTGGGCGCGGCATCGGTGGTCAACTGCGCCCAGCCGGCGAAGAAGGTGAGGTCGGTGTTGCTGACGTCGAGCGACGGGATGTTCTTGGCCGTGAAACTGAAGGCCGCGCCGTCGAAGTTGTCCTCGATCCAGACGCCGTTCTGCGTAACGAACGGCATCCTCCCGAAGGCGATCGGCAGATCGAATCTGGCGGCATGGCCTTGCAAGCCGCCGGCAATCTGTCCGAGGTCGCCCTCGAAGAAGAGATTGTCGAGGTCGAAGTCGAATTTGTGGGTGAACTTGTCTTTGACCGCGCCGCTGATGTCGTATCGCGTGAACTGACCGCCTTTATCGAGCGGGCGCGTGAACGCGTGGATGCGCTCCGTAGCGGTGAGCGCGAGGTCCATGTCGAGGTTGAGGCGCGCGGCGATGGTCGACTGCTTCTTGCCGCCGGTGCCGGTGTCGTAGGAATCGGCGGCGATGCGAAGATCGCCGCCGGTGATGAATCCGGATTGCACCGGATCCTTCGGGCCGAAGAGCCATGTGGGGCGCGGCGTGAACGCGCCGCGGTCGTACATGCGAATGCCCCACTGGACCGCCGGAACGCCCGTCGGATTCGGGTTCAGGTGCTTGGTGCCGTAGACGTCGAGCTGGGCCTGCGGGTCGTACGGCTCCGGGTAGACGGGGTCGGGAACGAACGACCCCTCCGCCGGCGGACCGGACAACAGCTTCGCCTCACTCGACATGTCGTGTTTCTGCGGATCCGGAGTCTCCTGCGCGAACGCGCCCGGTGCGGCTGCGGCCAGCAGAAGCAGTCCGGCGAGGAAAGAGTTTGCGGTGGACGATTTTCGGTTCATGTTCACCCTCTCCTCAATGCATCTCGAATTCAACGGCGTATTGATGCGTGTCGGTGACCCACTCGTTCTCGGTGCGCTTCATGTCCGTCGTGGCGAAGACGAAATCCATGAAGTACATCGGCTCCGTCCGGCCGCGAATGCGCGCCGCGAGGCGGTACTTCCCGGGCTTGGTCAGCTTCGACGCCGGAACCTTGTAGTGCGCGGTGCGGGTGGCCAGCGGCGGGATGCTGTGTTTCTCCATGCGCACGTTGGGCGGATGGTTGTTGACCGAGGACGGCGTACCGCCAGGGCGGATGAACGGGAGCTGGTCCGTATCGAGTTGGATCGGCAGATACATCTCCCGATCGGTCCCCTTCACGTTCGTCGTGATGAACTTCGCCCCCATGCTGAAGAGCTGGGCGTCGAAGGGGAGTGGCTGGCCCTTGAACGGCTCAACATTGGAGATCTTGCGCTCGCGGACGTCGCGCGATTGCAGGTCGGCGAAATCGCCGTAGCTATCGACATACCCCGACTCCCAGACCCTCTTGCCGTCGGGATCAATGAGGGCCACGTTGAGCCACAACTCCGGCTGCGCTCCGAGAGAACCGGAGGGGAGGTTGTGACCTTTATTGAGATTGGTCAGCTTGTAATCGAATGAGAAGTCCTGGCCGGTCTTGAGCGGGCTTCTGAAATACGGGCCGTCGAGCTTCGAGCCCAGTTCGAGCAGCTCGATGCGCATCTTCTTGCGATCCTCCCACCGGGCCAGATTGGTGGTGACGACGCCCCACGCTTCCTTCCGGTCGGCGGCGTTCTGCCACTCGGGGGGGAACTTGACCGAGGCGGGCACGTTCGCCTCGAACTCGTCGCTGCCCCACTTTGCGCGGTAGTCGAACGTCAGCCACTGCTGCGGCGTGAAGCGGGACGGGACCGCAGGAATCGGGAACAGGCCCGGATGGATGATCGGGTAGCCGGGGCCGACGAAGGTGTGATCGGAGAGCGGCCGGTCATCGTTGACCGTTCCGCCGTTGGGAAGAAGAGCGGCCGGTCCGCGAGTCAGTGCGACCTTCTGTCCCGGAACAGGGCTCATGTGGCAGTCCTGGCAGGTCGTCCCTTCCTTGAATGCCGGGGACGCGCGATACTCCTCCCACACCGTCTCCAGCTTGATGCCCGCGTGGACCTGAACCTGGTGGCAGGTGACGCAGAGTTCCGACTGCTGGATCGTGGTGGACTGAATGGCCTGCTGGTGGATGCGGACGTAGCCGGGGCGGTCAGGCTGGTCGGAGCTCACCAGAATCTTATAGAGCTGTGCATTGCTGATGGCTTTGAGGACGCCGGTCGTGTCGAAGGGGCCGAACACCGGCTCGGAGATGTCGCCCGGCGTGATCCTGCGCGCGCCGTTGCTCTTGCTGTATGCCTCGCCGACGCGGTGGCAGGTGACGCAGGTGATGCCTTCCTGGGCGGAGCCGGCGCGGTCCCACCAGGCGATGGCGCGGCTCTCCCCGAGGGCCGTGCCGACCGTGGCGTGGCAGCGGACGCAGAAGGAGTTGATCGTGCCGCGTGCGAGGTCGTTGATCCTCTGTTCGAACTTGTTGAACATCGGAGAGACGGCGGCGTAGGCGTGCGACGAGAGGCTCCACTCGGCGAACTGCTTCGGGTGGCACTGGCCGCAGGTCCGGGCGGACGGATAGCGGTTCTCGGCAAACTCTGCCCGCGCATGCGGATCGCTGAGAGGTGGCAGCTTCGGAATCTCCTGAGCCATCACCGGCGCGACCATCGCTACCAGGAGAACGACGCATACGAGTCCGGCTTTACGCATAAAGGCTACCCCTCCTCTGCGGCCAGTGTTGAATCAGATCTCGCGACTCTTCGGGAGAGCCGTCTTGCCAATTCGACTTAAAGATTGTCAGTGATTGAGTCATGAATTCTATCATGATCCAAAGAGTCTTTGTCGATGCTCGGTAGTGAAGATGAAATGGGTTTCGTTACAGGAGAGCCGTTTGAGAACGATTTCCCTACCCTCTTTTTTTGCCTGCCGCCTGGTCAGGGCGACTTTTTTCCGGCAAATAACTAATGGAAAATTAGAAGGGTAGGGAAAAGGCCTTCCGGCGGCTCTCCTTAAGTAACCAGCATCCCAATCATTGCGTTGTTCGATCACCGACCAGTGCCGGTTGGAGCGCAGAAACGTTCTCGGCTCCAGCGTCACTACCAGCTAGGAGGCATCGTCCATGCGAAAGCTCTTCGTCACGGTTCTCATCCTGATCCTTGTCATCATCGGAGGTCTTGTCGGCTGCACCCTCGTGAAGAACAAGCTTGACGCGGGGCATGTGCAGGACGAGGCCATGCTCGCCGGCAGAGACGCCGCCAGTCTGGCCGGCGCCGATGAGGACTACTACGCCGACATGGACTACGGTCTGACGAAGAATCCCGAGGGGATACGCGCGTCGCTCGATCCGTACCTCCCCGGCATCTCGGCCGCCGAGGCCGTGAAGCGGGTGGCGATCGGCCGGAACAACTGGGTGGTCTGGACGGCCGGCAACGACCGCATCTGGGACGTCCTCTCCGTCAGCAGCCTCGGGAACCTCGATCTGCTGAAGACGATCTCAAGCCATCCGTCGCTGAAAAACAAACGCAGCAATCGCTGGAGCTACCTCGGCCTCGTGAACGAGCCGTGCTTCCGCCAGGCCACCGGCCCGCGTGCGGACCGCTTCGGACTCTGGCTCGACGAGCGCGTCGACGGAGCGGGCTGCGGTCCCGATCCATTCGAGAACGAAACGAAGTATCCCGGCGTCAAGATCGGCGCTCGCGGCAAGAACATCCCGGCCGGCTCGTACTACGGCTACGCCACCGGCGTGGTCGGCCTGCGCCTCTTCCCGAATCCGAACTTCGACGAGGCGGCGCAGAAGAGATGGGATCCGGTGCGCTACTACACCGATCCGTCCTATTACAACGATGCGAAGCTCGTGAAGCCGTTCCGCGTCGGCATGTCGTGCGGCTTCTGCCACGTCGGCCCGAATCCGTCCAATCCTCCTGCCGATCCGGAGAACCCGAAGTGGGAGAACCTGAACAGCAATCCCGGCGCGCAGTACTTCTGGATCGAGCGCATCTTCATGTTCGACCAGGATCAGGGCAGCTATATCTGGCAGCTCTTCCACACGTCGCGTCCCGGCGCGCTCGATACGTCGCTGGTCTCGTCCGACGAGATCAACAATCCCCGCACCATGAACGCGATCTACAACCTCGGCGCCCGCCTCGAGATCGGACGCAAGTGGGGCGCGGAGCAACTGGCCGGCGGCAGCGCGGACAACCACCAGTTCAATGACTACGTCCCGGCCGGTACTCCGCTGACGAAGGTTTACGATCCCGCCACGAAGGTGGCCTACACCACGCACGTGCTCAAGGACGGCGCGGATTCCGTCGGCGCGCTCGGCGCTCTCAATCGCGTCTACCTCAACATCGGCCTTTTCAGTGAAGAGTGGCTGCTGCACTTCATCCCGATGGTCGGCGGGCCGGACGTCAGCCCGATCAAGATCGCCGATTGCGAGAAGAACTCGTCGTACTGGCGGGCCAACGTCGCGCAGACGCCGAACACCGCGCTCTTCTTCCTCGCCACCGCCAAGCCCGACTATCTGAAAGTCGCGCCGGGCGGATCGCGCTACATGGAGGAGGATCTCGTACCGCGCGGGAAGGAAGTGTTCGGCGAGCGCTGCGCGCGCTGCCACTCCAGCAAGCTGCCGGAGAAAGTCTTCAACACGTACTTCAAGCCGGGCTGCATCGGTCCGGACTACCTGAAGTGCTGGAACGATTACTGGGCGTACACGAAGACGCCGGAATTCAAGGCGGAGATGAAGCAGATCGTCATGGCGCCCGACTTCCTGGACAACAACTATCTGTCCAACGAGGTCCGCGTTCCGGTGACGCTGATGGAGACGAACGCCTGCAGCCCGCTGGCCACGAACGCCCTCCGCGACAACATCTGGGACAACTTCTCTTCCGAGTCGTACAAGAACCTGCCGTCGGTAGGCAAAGTGATGATTCACCATCCGTACACCGGTGAACCATCGTGGTACGAGATGCCGGGCGGCGGACGCGGATTCACGCGTCCGGCTTCGCTGATCAGCCTCTGGTCGACCGCGCCGTATCTGCAGAACAACAGCGTCGGCCACTTCGAATACAGCGGCTCCGTTTCGGACCGCATGGCCGCATTCGACGACGGCATCACGCAGATGCTCTGGCCGGAAAAGCGCAAAGGAAACGGCACGTTCGCCACGCAGTCCGGGAAATCTCTGCCGGGATGGATCGACAAGACCACGCAGCGCAGCTCGATCAAGATCGCGCGCGGCTATGTTCCGCTGCTTCTGAAACCGCTGGCCGGCCCGAACGGCATTGAGATCGGCCCGATTCCAGAGGGAACGCCGGTCAATCTCCTCGCGAACATCGATCTCGCGCAAAAAGGCGACGTCGTCAAACTGCTGCTGAGCATCAAACACAAACTGGACGCGTTGCCGCCCGGCGCGAGCGACGACGAGGCACGCAAGGTGTTCGCGCCGCTGCTTCCGCAACTCCTCGGCGTCTCGAAGTGCGCCGACTTCGTGGTCAACAAAGGCCACTACTTCGGAACCGACTATCTGCCGGCGAGTGAAGGGGAGCCGGGACTTTCGGACGCGGATAAGAAAGCTTTGATCGCATTCCTCAAGACGTTCTGAGGATCACGTCATCGACACATCCGGCGAAGCGTATGACTACATCGTCGTCGGCTTCGGAGCCGGCGGCGGACCCCTGGCGGCGAATCTCGCCGTCAGGGGTTTCCGCATCTGAATATGGACATCAGCGAGACCAGCCCGTACGAATACATCGTCGTCGGATCGGGAGCGGGCGGCGGCACGGTCGCCGCGAGGCTCGCCGAATGGGGACATCGCGTGCTGCTGCTCGAAGCGGGCGGCGATCCCCGCCTGCTGGAAGGCGGAGACGCCATTCAACCCGATGCGAAGCGCACCCGCGATGACTATGACGTCCCGCTGTTTCACGCCATCGCTTCGGAAAACGATGCGATGAAGTGGGACTTTTTCGTCAAGCATTACAAAGACCAGGCGCTGGCAAAACTCGACGACAAGTATTACGAGACCTACAACGGCAAGAAGGTCGACGGCGTCCTCTATCCGCGCGCCGGAACGCTCGGCGGCTGCACGGCTCACAACGCGCAGATCACCGTCTATCCGCACAATAAGGATTGGGAGTACATCCAGGATCTGATGAAGGATCCTTCCTGGGCTCCGAAGAAAATGCGCAAGTATTTTCAGCGCATGGAGAATTGCCATCATCGGCCGTTCTGGCGCTGGGTCTACAACCTGACGCGCATCAATCCGACACGTCATGGATTCGGCGGCTGGCTCCATACACAGGTGGCCATTCCCAAGGCGGCCATCAACGACAAGAAGATCAAATGGTTCTTCATCGAGACCGTCGCTGCCTTGCTCACGGATGGCGAGCCCGGCTTGCTGCAGAGAATTCGTTGGCTCATTGTCGGAAAGGGCGATCCGAACGATTGGCGCCTCGTCGGCGGCAATTCAACCGGCCTGCGTTTTCCGCCGCTCGCGACCAACAGTCACGTAAGAAATGGCTCCCGCGAGCGCGTTCTCGACGTGGCGAAAAAATATCCAGGCAAGTTGACCATCGAGCTCGACGCGCTGGCGACGCGCATCATCCTCGACGAGAACAACCGAGCAGTCGGCGTCGAATACCTCAAAGGCGGTAGCCTCTATCGCGCCTCGGCGAAACCGAATCCAAACCCGGGCGAAAAACGGCAAGTTCGCTGCACGCGCGAGGTCATTCTGGCCGGCGGCGCGTACAACACGCCACAGTTGCTCATGCTCTCCGGCATCGGTCCAGCCGCGCACTTGAAAGAAAAGGGTATTGAGGTTCGCGTCGATCTGCAGGGCGTCGGTTCCAATCTTCAGGACCGCTACGAGGTCGGCGTCGTCAACCGCATGAAAAAAGAGTGGGGAGTGCTCAAGAACGCGAAGTTTTCTCCCGGCGATCCCCCATACGAGGAGTGGAGAACGAAACGGGACGGTGTCTATACGACAAACGGCGCCGTAGCGGCGATCGTCAGGAAATCGGCGGAGTCGCGCCCTCTTCCCGATCTCTTCGTCGTCGCGTTTCTCGGGCTTTTCCGCGGCTATTTCCCGGGATATTCGAAACTCTTTGCCGATAATAAGAATTATCTGACGTGGGTCGTACTCAAGGCCCACACGCACAATTGCGCCGGCACCGTTCGCCTTCGTTCCGCCGACCCACTCGATACTCCCGAAATCGACTTCTGCTATTTCACGGAAGGGAACGATGCCTCGGGCGAAGATCTGCAATCGGTGATCGACGGAATCCGCTTCGCGAGAACCCTGACCGAGCTGCTACGCGCCGAGGGAGTGATCGAGAAGGAAGAACTGCCGGGCGAGGAGAGGGTCAGCGATCAGGAGCTCGGCGATTTCGTCAAAGACAACGCCTGGGGTCACCACGCCTCCTGCACATGTCCGATCGGCGAGCGCGAAAAGGGCGGCGTCGTGAATTCGAACTTCGAGGTCTACGGAACGAAGGGCTTGCGCATCGTCGACGCGTCCGTCTTCCCCAAAATCCCCGGCTTCTTTATCGTCACCTCGGTCTACATGATCGGCGAGAAGGCCGCGGACGTGATTCACGCCGCGGCCAAGTAGTCAGCGGCAGGGAGTGATATCCAGCGCCGGCTTGGCCTCGCCGGGACCAGGCATCGAGTTGTTGATGAAGCCGATCAGGAACAGGACGAAGTTCGGATTGTAAATGTCATTGTGGCCGCTGATCAGATTTCCCGGCGCGCTGGCCACGATGAACGGCGCATGGCGATCGAGGCTCGGCGACAGCGGTTTGAGAGTGACGTCGTAATTCTTAAGCACGTGCACGCTGCCCGCTCCCTGCGCCAATGCGGTCGGCGTGTCCGTCTTGCCGGCGTTCGACACCGTTGAAGGAGCGGAAAGAACGGGATACGAACAGCCGCAGGTGTCGCGGGCCAGACCGGCGTCGATTTCATGCTGGAGATCACAGTCCGCGATCTGCTTTGGATCTGTGAGCTTTGCCGGCTCGACCGGCTTTTCCTGCGGTCCGTCATAGACGAGTTGATGTGTCGTGTACGGCGCGTAATGCCCGAGGCCTGTGACCTGCGCGGCGGCGGTGCTCCATGCCCACGGATGCCACAAGATCCATAAGAGACGGCCGGCGGGGAAGGCCTTGCCCACCGCGTCGTCGGCGGTCGAGGCAACGGTAAGAAGAATGGGACGCTGTTCCGGCGAGTAATTGCCCGCGGATTCCAGATCCTTGGCAAAGTCGCGATAGCGCCACGCCTCGAATGCGGGATTGACCAGGATGACCAGATCGCCGATTCCTTCGCGGACAGGCTTCGGTCCACCGTTGCACGACGGATAGCCGACGCCGTGTTTCGTTTGATATTCGGAAACCTCCAAAGCCTCTACTGCCGAATAAACCAGCGCCCCGCCGAAGCTGTGTCCGACAGTTACAGCGTTTACAAAGCGCTGTCCGCCGGTGGCCGTGCGCACTTCACGGTCGAGCTCCTTTTGCGTCGCGCCGATCTGAAGAAGCAGATCGCGTCCACCGAGCGAACCGACGTGCTGCGCCGCCGCCTTCCGGTTGTAGAACGAAAGCGCGGTGTACTTATGCAACGAGTCGCCGCGCCAGCCGACGTAGATGCCGAATACCGGTCCTTTATTGGCGCGGTCGTCTTTGCGCTCGACCAGTCCCTGCATCACGCGGCGATAGCAGGAGAGGTTTTCGTCGCAGACCTTCGCCTTGTGATGCCAGCCGTGAACGAAGGTCACAAGAACGGCTCCCGGGCTGGACGCCGAAACCGCATCGCCGCCTCGGGCCACCCGTTTGAGCTCGCGAAAGACTTCGTCGCGCTGGCCGACGTCTTTGATGTGGCCGTCGTCGCTCAGCTCGATGATTCCGATGGTGAAAATCTCGCCATTGGAAGCGCGGAACTTTTCGATCGAACGTCCTCGAAAAAGCTTCTCCGAGCATTCCTTGCCGCCCTGGCCGTTGTCGACCGGGTTTCGATGTTCCAGGTCGGCAACGGCGATCGGCGGGATCGGCGCGGCGGTCTTTCGATACTGTTCGTGCGACGCACAACCGGCCACTGCCAGCCACAGCACCAGAACTCCAGGAATCCGCCGCGTTCTCATTGGAATCTCCCGTTATCTCTTCATTTTCATCATTAGAACGTCTTCAGCAATTCGATCAGAGCCAGTTTGTCCGGCATCGGCAGTTTCGTTCCGAACTCGTGGCCCTTGTCTTCCACGAAGTCGGGGCATTTGTTCACCGCCAGGAACTTCGGCACGACCTGCTGCTTCATGAGGTCCGTGGCCTGCTGCTCGTTGAGGTGCTGTGTTTTGATCTTGTATAGCGCGTCGATCAGGCTGTTGAAGAGGTCGAGCCGTTTGAGCGCGAGATCGACGCCGGCATCGAGGTTCACGTTCGAGATCAGATTGATCGGCGTTCCGGCCGGGATCGGTCCGATGCGCAGGTTCTGATTGGCGTCGATCAGATCGGGATGCAGCTTCTCGATCAGCTTGCGCAGCTCGTCGGGGAGATAGACCAGCGGGATGTTGATGTAACTGGTCTTCGTCGTGCGCCAGATGATGTGCTCGCGCGGCTTGATCATCAGCATCCGCTCGATGCCGTCCTGGAACGCGCGCAGGCGGCCGGCTACCGAGGGATCGCCGAAATCGTTGCCGACCGTGTTGTTGTGCAGATACGGAGCGCTCGACCAGAGGCTGATCAGCGACGGCGGACGATAGTAGCCGGGACCGTTGCCGGGGATGTCGATCGTTAGCGGCTTGCTGGCATCGAACGGATTCTCGACCTGGAACGCCGCCACCTTCGGCAGAGTCTTGTAAGTCTGCGACGAGAAGTTGTCCCAGATGTGGCCGGCCATGGCGTTCGTGGCCGCGGCGCGCGTGGCGTTCGTCCCGATGTCGGTGACCGGCTTGCGGCGCTCGTCCGCCAGGAAGTTCTGCGAGAAGAAATTTGGATCGCTCTGCACCTGCTGGCGGAACCAGTCGGTGCCGGCCGGCGACTTCGGATCGACGTTCTCCGGCGGCTGCTTGCTCGAGTGGCAGCGCGCGCAGTTTTCGGCGAAGACGATCTTGCCGCGATTGAGCTGCTCCGGCGGCGTCTTCTTCAGTATGTCCGCGCCGCCCGGCGCGTCCTTGAGCAGCAGCGGCTGCGCCACTTTGATCAGGTACTTCGCCAGCGCCGGCGAGCGCTCTTCGCTCCAGTTCCACGCCGCCGAATTGTTCTGCAGCGTGGCCACTTCCACCGGCGTCTGCGACGCAAACGGATTCTTCGAATCGAATCCGAAGCCGCCGACCAGCGGGCGGAAATGCTTGCTCCACTCCGGCCACGCCTCACCGATGTTGAGGTAGACGCGGCTGAGCGCGCCCTCGAGTCCGACCGAGTCGTCGCCCTGCTTGAGGATGCGCGGAATCACCAGCGTCCCTTTGTCGATGCCGTCCTTCACGTTGCGCAGATTGAGAGCGCCGCCGCTGAGGTAATCGACCATCGGATCGTATTGCGCCGGCGCCTCGCCGACCGCTTTGGCCGCGCGCTTCACGCGCTCGCCGAGGGAGTAGACGGCGTTCATCGTGCCGGGATTGTTCAGGTTGTCGCTGGAGATGAACGACGTATCCAGACTGCCCTGCGGATTCGAATGGATCAACTGCCAGACGAAGCTGTCTTCCTGATCCTTGCCCGTCTTCGGATCCTTCGGAACGAACATCGCCCACACCTTCAGGTACTGGGCACCGACGTAATCGTTCAGGTTCTCCCACTTCGGATTTTCGGGATCGGCGGGCGGGCGGACCGGGTCGGGCCCGACGTGGCAGAACGAGCAGGCCATGCCCACCACGTACGGCCGGACGAGCTTCTGATTGTTGAAGTAATCAGGATTCTCGTAGTAATCGTGATTGATGCCGTCGGCGGCGATGTGCTTCTTCCACTCCGCCTGCGCGGCCGGATCGTTCTTGAAGTTCGGGTTATCGGAGATGCGCAGTCCGACCACGCCCGACGAACGGCCATAGGTGGCGTAGTCGATCTTCGTATCGATCTGGCCGTCCGGATCGCCCGGCTTCGGCTCGTCGATGAAGAGACCGTACTGATCCGGCTTCGTGGCCGACTGGAATCCCGGCTGATTGATGATGCCGATGTCGCGGAAGCGGTGCGCGCGTCCGCGCGAGTCCATCGTTTTGAGCAGGTCGGCCGTCCCGAATCCGTGCTGCGCGAGGTAGTCCCACATCAGCCCGGTGTCGCCGACCCACAGATTCCAGACCACGCGCCCTTTGATGTCGTCGGCGTCGAGGTTGAGGTTCGGGCCGTCCATGCCGGGGAAGACATCCACTTTCGTCTCCACCCACGTTGTATCGGTCTTGTACGTCTTCTCGCCGGACGTTGTCGGCTGGGCCGGCTGCTCTTTCGTACACGCGAGAACTACGGCAAACAACACGGCCAGGACGAGGCTGACGAGGAATCCGACTCCTGCTTTGCGCATGGGCTCGCTCCTTCTCAATCGCTGTTTTCGGGGAAAGACGGACTTTACTGTAGGAGTGACCGCAACGCCAAGTTTCCCTACCCCCATACATCCAGTTCAAACCAATCGAGGCACGATTTCTGCTCTCAATAACTTCGGGAGAACACGATCATGCACAAATACAAAACCCTTGCGGCAGCAACGTTTGCGCTGCTCCTGATGGCCGCTTGCGGCACCTCCGGGAACAGCATCGGCGACATCTTCGGCGGCGGGAATCCGAACAACGGCTCGTCCGGCTCGTACCAGATCCGCGGCACGGTCGACTCGGTCGACGCGCGCGGCCAGTCGATCTATCTGACCAATGTGACCGGCTACAACACCAACCTCAACACCGGCCGCGACAACTCGGTCCGCGTCTATTACGACAACCGCACGACCATCAACTATCAGGGCCGGACCTACCGTCCCGATCAACTCGAACGCGGCGATGAGGTCACCGTCAACGTCGATCAGTCGGGCAATCAGCTGATCGCGCAGTCGATGGACGTCACCTACAACACGCGCGGCGGCATGGCCTCGGGGTCGAGCTATCCGTCGTCGTCCTATCCATCCTCAACGCAGTACTCGACGATCCGCGGCACGATCCGCAACGTCGACACCGTCAACCACACGATCGAGCTGGAAAACACGAACTGGGTCTCCGGCTTCCGCACCAACAACACCAGCAACCGTTTCGTCGTCCGCTACGATCAAAACGCCAGCGTCGACTACAACGGCCAGATGTATCCGCTGACCAACCTCGAGCGCGGCGACGTCGTCGACGTCCAACTCCAGGACTTCGGCAACTCCGACTACGTAGCGCAGCGCCTCGTGCTCGTCCGCAACGTACGGTAATTCTTCGGAGCCGCGGAGGTCTTACTCCGCGGCTCTCCAGTTGCTACGCTGCACCCGCGAATTGCATACACTTCCTCCCATGCTCGCGGAGCTCCTCCTGAAATGGCCGCTGATCCGGCAGTTGAAATCCGGAAGCGACGGCACTGGCGTCGAGGCGATGTCGGACGCCACGCACGCGCTGCGGCCGAAGACCGAGGGCGCGAATGTGGCGCGATCCATCTGTCCGTACTGCGGCGTTGGATGTGGTCAACTTGTTTACCATCGCGACGGCAAGGTGGTCGGGATCGAGGGCGATCCGGAGTCGCCGATCTCGCGGGGGCATCTCTGTCCGAAAGGGTCCGCGTCGTATCAGCTTGTGACGCATGACGGGCGCGCCACGAAAGTGAAGTACCGCGCGCCGAAGTCGACGTCGTGGACGGAGCTGCCGCTCGACGAAGCCATGCGCATGGTGGCCGATCGCGTCTGGGCCACGCGTTCGCGCACCTTCGAAGACCGCTTCATGCACACCACGGGCATGGCCCACCTCGGCGGGGCCACGCTCGACAACGAAGAGAACTACCTCATCAAGAAACTTTTCACAGGAGGTCTGGGCATGGTTTGCGTCAGCAACCAGGCCCGGATATGACACAGCTCCACCGTCCCCGGTCTGGGGACGTCATTCGGACGCGGCGGCGCGACGACTGCGCAGCAGGATCTCGCCAACGCCGACGCCATCCTGATCATGGGTTCGTCGATGGCGGAGAACCATCCGGTCGGATTCCAGTGGGTGATCGAGGCGCGCGAAAAGAACGGCGCGAAAATCATCCATGTCGATCCGCGCTTCAACCGCACCTCGGCTATGTCCGATTACTGGCTCCCTTTGCGCGCCGGAAGCGACATCGTCTTTCTCGGCGCGCTGATCAACTACACGATTAGTAACGATCGTTACTTTCGCGATTACGTCGTCCCGTACACAAATGCCGCCACGATTTTGCGCGAGGATTTCAAGGACACCGAGGACCTCGGCGGGTTGTTCAGCGGCTGGGATGCGGAGAAGAAACAGTACGACGCCGAAACGTGGCTCTACGAAGGCGCCGAGCCGAGCAAGAAGCCCGGGATGGATGCGAAGCGGGGAGGGCACGGCAAGGATCGCGGCGGCGAAGCGCAGGAGCTGCACGAACCGCATCGCGACGAAACGCTGCAGCATCCGCGCTGTGTCTTTCAGGTGCTGAAGCGCCACTTCGCGCGCTACACACCGGAGATGGTCGAGCAATCGTGCGGCATTCCGAAGGAGCGCTTCCTCGAAGTCGCCGACATTTTCACGAGCGCCTCGGGACGCGAGAAGACCGGCGCGATTTGTTACGCGGTCGGTTGGACGCAGCACTCGTCGGGTGTGCAGATCATCCGAGCCGCGGCGATTCTGCAACTGCTCCTCGGCAACATCGGACGTCCCGGCGGCGGCATCATGGCCTTGCGCGGGCACGCGTCGATCCAGGGATCGACCGACATTCCTACGCTGTACGACATCCTGCCCGGCTACCTGCCGATGCCGGCGCACGATCCCGAGGGCAATGGGTCGCTGAAGGAGTGGATCGAGACGCACAAGTCGCCGAAGGGGTGGTGGTTCAACATCGACAAGTACATCGTCTCGCTGCTGAAGACGTACTACGGCGACGCGGCGACGAAAGCGAACGAATTCGGATTTTCGTGGCTGCCGCGATTGACCGGCGATCACTCCCATTTCGGCTACTGGCTGGATATGGCCGACGGCAAACTGGAAGGGCTGTTCGTGATGGGACAGAACCCCGCAGTCGGCGCGCCGAACGCGCGGCTGGAGCGGAAGGCGCTGTCGAAATTGAAATGGCTCGTCGTGCGCGATCTCGTCGAGATTGAGACCGCGTCGTTCTGGCTCGATTCGCCGGAGATCGCGAGCGGCGAGTTGCGTACCGAGGAGATCGAGACGGAGGTGTTTCTTTTTCCGGCCGCGTCGCATGTCGAGAAGGCGGGGACGTTCACGAACACGCAGCGGCTGCTGCAATGGCGGGAGCAGGCCATCGAACCTCCCGGCGACGCGCGCAGCGAGCTGCACTTCATCTACCACCTCGGGCGATTGCTGAAAGAGAAGGCGACCGATGCGCCGCGCGATGCCGGACTGCGCGCGCTGACCTGGGACTATCCGGTTCATGGAGAGATCGCCGAGCCGGATCCGGAGTCCGTGCTGCGCGAGATTCATGGGTGGCGAGAAGAACCCGTCTGTCATTCCGAGCCCGCCGGCGCCCCGGAGGGGCAAAGGACGGCGAGGAATCCCCAGCCGATAGCCTCGAATCAAACGGACGCGGTTGCAGCCGGGGATTCCTCGCCGCGCTCCACCCCTCCGGGGTTTCGCCGGCTCGGAATGACAGAGCGGTCGCCCATCAAACATTTCGGCGAATTGAAAAACGACGGCACGACTTCCTGCGGCTGCTGGATCTACTCCGGCGTCTTCGACGGCGAGAACAAAGCGAACGGCCGCAACGCCAACGGAAAATACGGTCACGGCTGGGGCTACGCGTGGCCGATGGATCGCCGCATTCTCTACAACCGCGCCTCGGCCGCGCCGGACGGAACGCCGTGGAGCGAGCGTAAGAAACTGGTGTGGTGGGACGAATCAAGGGGTGACTGGACCGGCGACGACGTCGCCGACTTTACGAAAAAGAAGCGGCCTGACGCGAAGGGCGATCCCGACAAAGGCGGCGACGAAGCGCTGCCCGGCGACGCGCCGTTCATCATGCATCCCGATGGCGTCGGCTGGCTTTACGTTCCCTCGGGATTGAAAGACGGACCGCTGCCCGCGCACTACGAGCCGCTCGAGTCGAACCTCGCCAACGATGTCTATCCCGATCAGCTCACGAATCCCGCCGCCGATCGAAAAGAGCGTCCCGACAACGCCTACGCAACGTCGCCCGACGCGCGCTTCCCGTACATCCTCACCACGTACCGGCTGACCGAGCATCACACGGCCGGCGGAATGTCGCGCACGCTCGCCCACCTGGCCGAACTGCAGCCGGAGCTCTTCGCCGAGATTTCGCCGGAGCTTGCGTCCGAGGTTGGCGTCGTCAATGGAGACTGCATCGTCGTCTCGACGGCGCGCGGCGAGATCGAAGCGCGCGCGCTCGTGACCGGACGCATGCCGTCGCTCGACGTGCAAGGCCGCCGCGTGCATCAGGTCGGACTTCCGTATCACTGGGGCGGACGCGGCCTCGTCACCGGCGACGTCGTCAACGACCTCGTAGCGATTTCGGAGGAGCCGAACGTGCGCATCATGGAATCGAAGGCGCTGACGTGCAGCGTCCGCAAGAGCGCGCCGGCCGCTTTCGGTTTTTGAGGGATGACAAATCGCCCTTCTCGGTAATATGCTGTAACAGCATGAAAAACCGAGATGGGGTTCTGGTCGTCCTCTTTCTCCTCCTCATCAGCCTTCCTTCCGCGCTTTCAGCAGGGGAGATCTACCAGTTCGCGCAGGAGCTTGCCGGCGATGTCGCGCCGCCGTACCGGTTGCGAACGTCCGTCGCCTCCAACGGCCGCGGCTATGTCGTCGCGTGGGAAGCGACGGGGGACGTGAGTAGCGACGCCAGGAGCATCTACATCCGCGTGCTCGGACCCGATGGGATTCCTTTGCGCCCTTCGCCGACGTTTCTCGGATCGGGCCGTGAGCCGCGCGTGGTCTGGAACGGACATGAGTACCTCGCCGCGTGGGGGATTTCGTCGGGTCTGAGGGGGCCGCTTAGCTCGCCAACCGTCGTCGGCGTGCGGGTGCGTGAGGACGGATCGCTGATCGACACGAGCCCGGTCACCGTCGTCTCCGAGTCGAACCCCTTCTCGACGCACACGACCCTCGACTGGACCGGTAGCAAGTACCTCGTTACATGGAGTCGAGGGATTGCCCTGGTCGATGCGGACCTCCAGCACTTTGAGATCGTCGGGTCGGCTGGCGGTACGCCCACCTACGCCGCGAGTCTCGGCGGTTCCTTCGTCGTCCTCTCGTCCGTTTACGAGTCGACAAGCTTCTCGCTTTACGTCATGCCTTTTTCTTCAACCGGACAACTGGGAACGGTGTCGACGCTGAAGGCCAGCCGAGGAAACATCGTTCCCTTTGATGACGGCTATGCGCTGATCTGGGATGACGAGACGAACCTTCATTACGGTCAGCTCAGCGCAGCGGGTGAAATGCTTTCGACGCAGATTGTCGGGCCGGGAAGTCTTGGTTTCCCGAGGTTGGCGACGAGAGATCGGCGGCTGGTGGCGTCGTGGGAAGCGTTTCTCGACGACACGCACACCCGCATCTGCTCGGCGAGGTTCGAAACGATCTTCCAACCCGTTTGCTCCGCGGTCTCGGCGAATCTCCAACATGACCCGTCCATCGGCACCGCGTCGGCATCGATCCTCGTGGCGTGGAGCGATCGCAGGAGCTCGGGCTCACGCGATGCGATTCGTGTTCTCCGGACGCCCGTCTCCGAGGCGCCGCACGTTGAGGCCGGCCTCGGGCGGAGCATTTCGGATCCGTCATCGACGCCGGCGGTGGAACGGCTCAGCGACGGTTCGCTGGCCGTTGCGTGGAATGAGTACAACCAGAAGACGAAGCACACAGAAATCCACCTCGGCGGCAGGACGAAGTTCGGGGGAAATGTGGCTGACCGTGCGTTGTTCGCGAACGACCTCGATCAGACGTTGCCCGCGATCGCCGCCGGCGCCGGCCGGACGATGGCGCTGTGGGAGGAAGGTCCGGCCGGGTCGACGAACATTCGCATGACGATCATCAATGATGCGACGAAAGCCGTCATCGCCACGTTGCCGCTGGCCGACGGAAGCGCGCCGGCCGTTGCGTTCGACGGAAAGGAATGGCTGGCTGTGTGGCAGTCGCCGCTCCGCGTCATTCGCTTCGCGCTCATCAACAGCGACGGAAGCGTCATCGCCTCGGGTGCGATGCCGGCGGAGACGATCAACTCATCCATCCAGACGGCGCCGGCCGTGGTCTGGAACGGAAAGGGTTTCTTCGTGACGTGGCGTGAAACGGTCGCGCCGGGCGCGGGAGTCGTTGCCGGCGAACGCATCGAACTTTCTACCGTCAACACGGCCGGTTTCGCATCGCCATCGAGAACGCTCGACCGCGCCGATGCCGGCATGGCTGCGCCGTCCCTCGCCGCCAACGGCAGCCGTCTGCTCGTATCGTGGGGGACGCCGTCGGGAACGCTCCGTCAGATGCTGTTCGACGACGCGGGAAAACCGCTGAGCGCATTCATCGACTTCGCGTTGCCGTCCGCGGTGTCGTCCACGCGGACACACGCGATGCCGAACGGATACACGATATTCGCCGCATTGGCCGGGAGCCGCATCGCCTTCACTTCCGCCGACGGCCGCGCGCTCGAAACATTCGATGTCCCGGACGAGACCGCGGGTGGCGATTTCGTCGTCGATCCTAATGGGCGTTTCGAGATGATCTACACCCGTCTCAACGGCTCGTTTATCTCCACTGTCGCGCAGACCGTGGGAGTGCCGCTCGGACCACGCAAACGCGCCATGAGGTAGACGGCGCCGCGCCGTTTGCCGTATTCGAGGTATGTCCCTGCCCCGGTTGCTCCTGGTCGCTTCGCTCTTTTTCGCGGTTGCCGTTCACGCTTCCGAAGTTGCGCTTAGTGAGCCGCGCTTCGTTCCGGCAAAGGGTGCGCAAGGGCGGTTGATCAACAGCATCGCCTCGGGCGGAGGAAGCGATCTGGTGGAGTGGACTGACGAGATTGCGGTTTTTTATCCGGCGCTGTCGAGCGTTTATGTGCGGACGTACGACGCCGGCGGCGCACCGCTGCAACCGGCGCAAATCGCGATCGGCGGCGGCTACGGCGCGCTCGCGGTGTGGAACGGCAGCGATTACTTTGTCGCGTATGGCCGCTACTTTTCGCGCTTCGGCACGATCCTGCCGTCGCCGGACGTGGAGGCGGTGCGTGTGACCCGCGAAGGCCACGTCATCGAAGGTTCGCGGATCGCGCTCATCGCAACGCGCGCGACCGGCGGGAGCATCAGCGCGCTGGCGTGGGATGGGACGCATTACCTGGCCAGCGTCACCGCCGACCTCGATCAGAAATTGCTTCTGCTCGACCGCGAGGGACACGTCGTCCGGTCGCAGGATGGCCGGGCGCTGTCGATCGCGGCGCTGCCCGGCGGCGGCTTCGCCATGCTTCGCGTCACGGCTGGACAACTCGAGCTGGTGCGCGTTACGCGTGACGGCGAGAATGGGACGCCAACGACGCTCGGCCCGGCCGGTCCCGCGGGGCGAGGGGAGGCGAAGATCGAAGTGCATGGGGATCGAATCGCGGTCGTGGGGCACATCGCGAACGGCGTCGTTGCCGAGGAGCTCGACGGCGATGCGCGTGTGCTCGTTTCCGTTGCGCTGCCGGACGACGCCACGATTCGTTCCGTCGTCTGGCGCGATTCGAGTTGGGTCGCCGCGTACGACGTGACCTCCTCCGGATGCGCCGTTCGTTTCGGATCGGGAGTGGCCTCATCGACGACCTGCAGTGCCACCGCGCGCCAGCCGTTCGTCGGGATCGATCGCGCAGCCTGGATCGAGAACAGCGTCGATGTTCACACCAGCCGCGATCTCTCGCTCGCCGGCGGCGAGATCGCATCGACATCAGCGACGACGCAATCCGATGCCGCTGCCGTGGCGACGTCCACCGGCTCGCTCGTGGCGTGGTTCGAGGCGGGCGCGATGCATGTCGGCGGTCTAACGCGCGACGGCGCTCGCCGCGCGGACTACGTCATCGATGCGGCGGCGGAACCGCATCATCCGATGCTGGCCACAGCAGGCGCGCAGACGCTTCTCGTCTACGTCGATGGCGACGCACTCGGCGGCGGCACCATCCGCGCGCTGCGGCTCGACGCGGATGGACGTCCGCTAGGCGCCGCGTTCACGCTTGGCCATGGAATGCTGCCCGCGGTCGCCAGCGATGGTCAGGAGTGGCTGGTGGTCTGGCAGTCGGCCGAATTTCGCGAGAACGTACGGCCGCAAGTGCTGGCCGCGCGCGTCACCGCGAATGGCGACGCGACGGCCGAGGTGCCGGTGTTTGCGAACGGCGCATCGCAATATCACCCATCGGTGGCGTGGAGCGGCGCCGGCTACGCGGTGGCATGGGTGGAGGCGGAAGGCTCGCCGTCCGGCACGCACTCGCGAATGATGACGCAGCTCGTCGACCGCAACGGCATGCGCATCGCCAACGGGCTGACGCTTGCGGATGAAGTCACCGGTGTCAATTTCAACGCGGCGTTCGTCGCCTGCGGCCCGGCTTCCTGCCTCGCGGTCTGGACTTCGTCCTCGACCTTATCCGGAATGTTCGGCGCCGTGCTCGCGACCGACGGCACGCGGCGTTCGGAGAATCGCCTGCTGACGAACGTCGCGCCGTCGACGATCGTCATCGCGCCGAAGGCCGATGGCACATTCCGCGTCGTGTACGACAACCGTTACCTCCTGCTCGACGCCGCAGGTGCGCCACTCGCGGACGCAACGTGGCTCTCCACATTCGCCTACGCCGCCGGCATCGCCGACGGCCGCATCGTCTACACGAGAGTCACCGCCCCCGAGGAACTCCTGGGCAGCGCCGTGCGGCTGTTTGCGCGCGAGGAACCGGCGCTGCCGCGAATGCGCGCGCTGCGATAAGCTGACGCGCATGGCCGTTACGGGCTTCCTGACCGATTCCACGCTTTGCATCGGATGCAAAGCGTGCGAGGTGGCCTGCAAGGAGTGGAACGACGTCCCTGACGACGGCTTCGTCTGGAGCGGACTCTCCTACGACAACACGCTCGCCCTCGGGCACTCGACCTATCGCCACGTCAAGTTTGTCGAGCGCGAGCCGCGGGCGGGCTGCGGCGGAAACGCGAATCAGCAGGTGACGTGGGAGTTTTCGTCCGACGTCTGCCGGCATTGCGGAAATGCAGGATGCCTGGAAGCGTGTCCGACCGGATCGATCGTGCGGACGGAGTTCGGCGGCGTCTTTGTGCAGCCGGACGTCTGCAACGGATGCGGATACTGCGTCGTCTCCTGTCCCTTCGGCGTGATCGACCGGCGTCCGGATGACGGCCGTGCGTTCAAGTGCACGTTCTGCTACGACCGTCAGAAAGCGGGAGCGGAGCCGGCGTGCGCGAAAGCATGTCCTACCGGATCGATCCTTTTCGGACCGCTCGACGATCTCGAACGCGCCGCCGATCGCCGCATCGCGCAGTTGCACGCGAACGGTATGGACGACGCGTCGATCTGGAATCCAAAGGAGACGAGCGTCGGCGGCACGCACGCGTTCTTCATCGTCCGAGGAGATGCGAGGCAGTACAACCTGCCGGCGAATCCGCAGGTGCCAACGGTACTGTTGAAGCAATCGTGGAGCGCGGCCGCGGTTGCCGCCGGCGCGATCGCCGCCGCGTCGTTGCTTGCATTCGGTCTGGGCCGAGGTCGGCGATGAAAACGCCCGACCAATTTTCCGAAAGGCGATTGGAGCAACTCCGCGAACAGGCCGCGCTTGGCCGCGTCGACGCCAAGGGCGTCCGCCCTCCCGGTTCGCCGATGCCGGAAACTGCCGGCTACTACGGACTGCCGATCGTCAAGCCGCCGGTGTGGACGTGGGAAGTGCCGCTCTACTTTTTCGCGGGCGGCGCGGCGGGCGCATCCAGCGTCATCGCCATCGCCGCGCAACTCACCGGCGCGCCCGATTCGCTCGTCCGCGATGCGCGCTGGATCGCCGCGATCGGCGCCGCCGCATCCGGACCGCTGCTCATCCTCGACCTCGGCCGGCCGGATCGCTTCCTCAACATGCTCCGTGTCTTCAAGCCGCAGTCGGCGATGTCGGTCGGCGCGTGGACGCTGACCATCTTCGGCACCGCCAGCAGCGGCGCCGTGATCGCGGAGATGCTCGGCTTGAAGCGCATCAGCGATGCCTCCGCATTCGTCGCCGCGCTTTCCGGATTGGTGATGGCCACCTACACCGGAGTCCTCCTCGGCGCGACGGCGATTCCGGTCTGGGCCGCGCACGCGAAGACGTTGCCGATTCACTTCGGAGCGTCAGGACTCGCGTCGGCCACTGCGCTGCTCACGCTGCGCGGACACGACGACCAGGCGCTCAACATCCTCGCCCTCACGGCGGCCGCATTCGAAATGTACACAGGCATCGAGATCGAATCCGATCGCACCGTCGACTCCGAGCCGCTGCGCCGCGGCGTCACCGGCATCACCACGCGCATTGGCGGATTTTTCTCCGGGCCGCTCCCGCTTGCGCTCCGACTACTCGGCATCCGCTCGAAACGCGCCCGCCGCGCGGCCGCCGCATCCGCCCTCCTCGGATCGCTGATCACGCGCGTGGCCTGGGTCGAAGCGGGCAAAGCGAGCGCGGCCGATCCGCGGCCATTGTTGCGTCCGCCGCAAACAAAATTTTAGGAACTTTTTCGCTCCCTTCCGTCTATAATCCGGGCTTCACCCCAACAGAGAGTCCCCGAGGAGGGCCTATGTCTTCGCTACCGTTCGAAGTGCACGAAGTGCTGGAGCAGGAGTACGTCTCGATGTACGGCGACCTCGATGTGCCGCCGCCGAAGTACGGGCCGGACGACATCATCGATGAAGCGTGGGCGAACGCCATTTGTGCCGCGTGCGGTGTCGACTGCAGCGCCGGGACCGTGGCGACGTTGAACGCGCTGGTCGCGTCGCGCGATCTGAGCCAGCTTCGCGTTTCGCCCGCCATCACCGACAGCGGACGCGATCTCATCGATCATTACGACGAATACACCGAGGGCGTCACCGACGCGCGGCGCTGCGAGATCAATCGCGCTGTCATCGACGACGCCTTCCACGGCGCGGTCAAGCTCTATCGCGACATCCGCCTCTCCGCGCTCTACACAAAGCTGCACGCTCGCAACGATGACGAAGCCCGCACGGCGCTCTGCATCAGCGGCGGCGGCATTCGCACCGCCACCTTCGCCCTCGGCATCATCCAGGGGCTGGCCGGCGCGCGCATCCTCGACAAGTTCCACTACCTTTCCACCGTCTCCGGCGGCGGCTACATCGGAAGCTGGCTGTCGTCGTGGTCGCGCCGCCATCCGGGCGGCATCGCCGGCGTGCAAAGCGATCTCGTTCGCGCCGATACGGCGGTCGAAGGAACGCAGCCCGAAACGCCGAAGAGCGAGCGGCCGGTCAAGAAGGTCGATCCCGAGCCGCGGCCGCTGCGGCACCTGCGCGCGTACAGCAACTACATGAGTCCCAAGCTCGGTTTTCTGTCGGCCGACACGTGGACGATGGCTTCGATGTATGTCCGCAACCTCCTTCTGAATCTTCTCGTGCTGATTCCGATCCTGGCGGCGATCCTGGCCATCCCGCGCCTCTTCGCCATGCTGCTGCGGCACGACACGCAGTTCCCGCAGCACACGCTTTTGGTCGTCACCGCTGCCGCGCTGGCGGTCGGCTTCGGTTACCTCGGCGTGACGCGTCCGACCGTTCATGGACGGAAGGCAAGTGGCAAAAGCCTCCGCGGAACGGGAGGGTTTTTCGCCTTGTGCGCGATTCCATTGACGGTCGCGTCGACGGCGTTGAGTTTGTATTGGGCGAAGATCGCCGAGCTCCCGTTCAAGGACGTTGTGGCGCGCGACTGGATCTTCTACACGATCGCGGCGGCGGCGATGACCGTGCTGCCGGCGGCCATCTACTACTACCGCTTCTACGTCAATTCGTCCGCCGCCGAACGCCGCGAGCCGCTGGAGCGCCAGCACGGCATGGCCAAGAAACTCGGCACCGAGCTCGTGGCTACGCTCACTGGGCTGGCCAGCGTCGGCGTCCTCTTCTACCTCGTCGCGAACAAAGTCTTCGATCATCCCGTGCGTGAAGTGCCTGACCTCAGCGGCATCGCGCCGTTCCTGCGCGGGCTCTTCGACTCCACGCCGGTCTCCGAGCTGTACGTCTGCTTCGCCGTTCCGATCGGCCTGCTGATCTTCTTCGTGCAGAACGCCGCGTTCGTCGGCATCTCCAGCAAAGTCAACGAAGACTACGACCGCGAGTGGTGGGGACGCGGCGGGGCGCTGCTCCTGATGTCTGCGGTCATCCTCGCGCTCGGATGTTTCGTGGCTGTCTTCGGACCGGTCCTGCTCTATCGCGCGCCGGTCATCGTCGGTTCCATCGGCGGCGTGTCCGGACTTCTGGCCGGCCTGCTCGGATTCAGCGCCAAGACTCCGGCCGGCGACAAAAAGAAGGACGAGAAAGAGTCGAAGAGCAGCGCCGCGAGCGGAATGGTTCTCTCGCTGGCCGTGCCGCTCTTCGTGCTCGCCCTGCTGGCCGGCATCTCCCTCGGGACGACTGTGCTGATCCAGCTTCTCCGCGGCCAGAAAGTCTCCGTGGCCACGAAATGGGTCGAGCAGTTCCAGTCCAACGCCACGCTCACGCAAACCTCACAAACTCCGGCCGCGAAATTCGAAACAAAGTACGAGACGGAGAAGGTGCCGTTCCTCTCGCTGGCCACCGTCAATGGCGTCAACCATCTGAAGACCGTTCACGCCACCGACCGTTGGGACCTCCTCGGGATACTGGCCGTGGCGCTGGCCGCGGCGGGACTCTCGACGCTCGTCGGCGTGAACCGGTTCTCGATGCAGGCGTTGTATCGCAACCGCCTGATCCGCGCCTACCTCGGCGCATCGCGATACAGCCGCGACGCCGACGAGTTCACCGGATTCGATCCGCACGACAACCTGCAGATGTACGAGCTCCAGCCCGATCTGCTCTGGCCGACGAGCTTCATCGACTTCCCGGCCTTCGTCGATCAACTCACGAAGAACTTCACCACCGCCGGTTCCGTCGAGCAGATCATCTGGAACTGCCTCGACAACAAGACGCGCGGCTGGCTCGAAGACAAACGCGAAGTCAACGACGCGCTGAAGAACGCGATGATGCAGAACCTCAACAACATCCTGATGCGCGAGGACCTCGGCGGCGGAGTGCAGGGCGAGCCATCCGCGCCGCGCCTGCGCCGCAACCGAGCCACGCTGCAGAAGACGTTTGGCGCCTGCCTTCGCGAGCGGCAGCACGCGCCGCTGCACGTCATCAACACGGCTCTCAATCTCACCTCCGGCGAAAAACTGGCCTGGCAGCAGCGCAAGGCGGAGTCGTTCACCGTATCGCCGCTGCACTCGGGGAGTTTCTACGTCGGCTACCGCGACTCGAAGGAGTACGGCGGCAAGGACGGCATCTCCATCGGTACCGCCGTGGCCATCTCCGGCGCCGCGGCCAGCCCGAATCAGGGCTACCACTCATCGCCGGCCATGGCCTTCATCCTCACCATTCTCAACGTCCGCCTCGGCTCGTGGCTCGGCAATCCCGGACTGGCCGGCCGCAACACCTACGACAACGCCCATCCGCGCACGAACCTCGAGCCGCTGGCGTGGGAACTGACGGGCACGACCAACGATCAGTGCCCGCTCGTCTATCTCTCCGACGGCGGCCACTTCGAAAACCTCGGCATCTACGAGATGGTCCTGCGCCGCTGCCGCTTCATCGTCGTCAGCGACGGCGGCTGCGATCCGAAGTGCTCGTTCGAAGACCTCGGCAACGCCATCCGCAAGATCCGCACGGACCTCGGCGTCCCGATCGACATCGAATACGACGACATGCATCCGCGCAGCAGCGACTCCACGCTCCGCAAGGGCCGCTACGTCACCACCGCGCGCATCCGCTACAGCGCCATCGACGACACGGACAAAGACGGCTGGCTCGTCTACATCAAACCGGGCCTGTACGAAGGCGACTACTTCCCGAAGGACGTGTACAACTACGCGACGGAATCGCTCGACTTCCCGCACGAGTCGACGGCCGACCAGTTCTTCAGCGAGTCGCAGTTTGAGAGCTACCGCGCCCTCGGCCGCCACGCTTTCAACGAAATCTGCGGCAATTACAAGAAGGGAGCGGACACGTACGCGGCGACGTATCCAACGGTCGCGGCCTTCAAAGAAGCAGTCATGAAGAATGCGTCGAAGCTGCCACCGGAGAATCTGATCGCGGATCGCATCACTGATCTGACCACGGCCATGATCCGTCTCGGACCGCCACCAACGCCGCCTGCTTCTTCTGTTTCCGCGTAACGATCACCGCCAGCCGGCCCGGTAGCGATCCGGGCCGGCTGGTACCATTCGCCGCGATGAAACTCATCGCCTCCCTTCTATTGACCACGCTTTTCGCCGCCGGCCCGAGGCCGAAACTCCAGACGCCGATCGAGACGACCGCGCGTACGTTCCTGACGAACTTCGCCGCCGGCCGCTTCGACGACGCCACGCGCGACTTCAACGACGACCTGCGTCCCGTCGTCACCAAGGCCGTGCTGGCCGATATGAAAAAGCAGTTCGATCAGCAGGCCGGAACCTTCCAGTCCGTGACCGAGGTGAAGCAACGGATGCAGCAAGGATATCGGGCGGTTGAATTGATCGCGCGCTTTTCGAAGTCGCCGGTCTCGGTGGTTGTGCTCTTCGATCCGTTGGACCGCATCGGCGCCATCAACGCCAGTCCGCTCGGACCGCCGCCCGTCGATCCGGCGCTCGAATCGGCCGCGCGCGCGATGCTCGCGAACTTCGTCGCCGCGCGTTACGACGAAGTCGGCAAAGCATTCGACGAAACCATGCGCAAGCAACTTCCGCCTCCGGCGCTGGCCAACCTCGCCGCCAATGTCGCGGAAACGTTCGGCGACTACCGGTCGGTAACGTCGATCAAACAGAGCGCCAATCCGCCATACCGCGTAATCGAGATGACGCTCGCCTACACGAAACAACCCGTCTCGTTCCGCGTCGCCTTCGATCTAAAAGACCGCATCTCCTCGCTCCAGATCGCGCCAACGCACGTACAGCCGTAATCTGCGTTACCTCTGCGTCATCTGCGGATAGATGTTTTGCGTGCCGCGCGGACGTCGAAGATCGCGCCGCCGATCGTGCGGCCCCAGAGCGCGCGCGTGCCGGCAAAGTAATAGAAGGCGATGATGACCAGGAAGCCGGCCAGCGACGCGATCGAGATCGCGCTCATTGACGCCGGCAGAAGGGGAGAGAGCGCCAGCGCCAGCGCGGCGAAGAGCGATACGTCGATCAGGAGCGCCGCAAATCGGCGGAAGATCGAGACACGTGCGGATGGGGGTGTGGCGGAATCAACATCGAACATCGCCGGCTGCAGCTCGACTTCATCGAATCGCATCACACCCTCCCGACACGTCCTAACCGCGCAATGGCAGATATTTTACGTAAATCTTGTACAGCAAGTCTTTCGGCTGCCCCGAATAGCGTTCGGCCAGCGTGCGGCTGCGCTTCGCCAGCTCGTCATTCGGATCGCTTTTCAGCACTTCGTCGAACTCGCGCATGGCATCGGGCATCCGCTCTTCCTGCAGTGCGGTCGCACCCAAATCGAAGTGCGCGGCGATGAGCATGCGGCGGATGGATTGATTCTGCGGATCAGCGGCCAGCAGCGGATCGAGATTCGTCACCGCATCCTGATAGCGGCGCTCCTTGAACAACGCCTTGGCCACTTCCAGTTTCGATACCTGCTGCGAAGCCGTCGTATAGATCGCGGCCAGATCGGGCGGCAACGGTTTGATGCGTGCCGCAGTTTCCAGCGACGTCTTAGCCGTCTCGTAATCGTGCGCGTCGAACGCGGTCCTGCCGGCGGCGATGCTCTCTTCGTACACGATCGACGCGGGACGGCCGTTGATCATCTGCGCCGCCTGCGCCTTCTTGTGCTGCAGGTCGGCAATCATCTCCAGCGCGCGGTCGTGCTGCGGATCGGACGGCTTGATGTCCCCCAGGATTGCGATGGCCTGATCGTAGCGCTGGCGTTTGGCGAGCGAATTGGCCTGCACGAAAATCGCCTGCGTGGCCGCAGGATCGTAGGGCGGCTTGGCCATGTACTTCGACCAGACGAACCAGCCGGCCGCGGCGACGATCACCACCAGCACGATGGTCATGAGAATGCCGGTGACCGCGCTGCGCTTTTTTGCGGCGGGGGCGGCAGCCGTCGTCTTGGCCGCTTTCTTCGCGGGGATCGCGACCGGCGGTGGCGCATCGGGCGGTTTCAGCGAATCGTAGGAGCCACTGAGCATCGCCTCGTCGTCGAAGATGTCCCCGCGCATCGGAGCCGGAGTCTCGGTGCGGGCTGACGGAGCGGAGAACGGCGTTTCGAACGGCGCCGGAGCAGCGGACTTGATCCGCTCGATGAACTCGTGCGCCGTCAGATTGCCCGGATCGAGCAGCAGCGCCTCATCGAACTTATCGCGCGCCGTGTTGTGATCGCCCGAATTGAAGGCCTTCTCGCCCGCGGCCACCAGCGCCTCGACCTTCGCCTCGCTCTCGCGACGTTTCGCTTTCGCGTTTTCGATGCGCGTCGACGCCTCGTCGTTCGTGACGTCGATCAGAAAAATGCGCGACCAGAGATCGATGGCCTGCTGGTAATTGCCGGCGCTCGCGGCGCGGTCGCCGTCCGCAAGGTACTGCTCGATCTTGCGCTGATCGTCACCGCCGGTCTGCGGCGCCGCCGGCGCGAAATCGAAACTTCCCGCAGACGGCGCCGACGGTGCGTCGAACGAAAAGCCGCCAAACGCGGGAGCCGGTGCGGATGCGGGAGCCGGAGCATCGAACGAAAACGCGCCGAACGCCGGCTCGTCCGCCGGTTTCTCCTCTTCGAACGTGAAACCGAAATCGGTGGCCTGCGCGGTGCCGCGGCCGGGAGCAGGCGAGGCGGGCGGCGGAGCTTCGACCACGAACGACGGGCTCGGGCCGGACGTGAACGATGGCGCGGGCTGCGGCGCCGCGAGCGACTCCGACACGCGGCTGATTCCGGGATGGTCGCTGTCGAGCGCGCGCGCCTTCTCCAACTCCGCGCGCGCCGAGGTTACGTTGCCCTGGCCGGCGAACGTCTCGGCCTTGCGGATGAACTGCTCCACGAACGGCGCCGCTTCGATCTTCTCGCGCGCCGTATCGTTGATCGCGCGCGCTTCCTCGTGCGTGAAATCGTCGCGCAGCACTTCCGCGGTCAGATCGTTCGCGCGCTGAAAATCGCGCGCCGCCATCGCCGCGCGCGCTTCGCGCAACGGATCGTCCGCGCGCGGCATCAGCGAATCGACGTCCACCGGCGAATTCGGATTGCGCGTTTTCTCCAGCAGCTTCTTGGCCGGATCGAACATCGGATCCATCCGCAGGATCAGCGTGCACCCTTCCACCACTTCCGCCGCGCGTCCCTGTTTGTACAGCTCCAGCGCCTGCTGGAACGTCGAGAGCACGCGCTCCTTCACTGCCGAGGAAAGCGATGCATTGCCGGGGTACGTTGCCATCCGTCGTAAGTGCTCCGCGCGAAAAGTGCGGCGATTATACTGTCACCCCCCAAAGGGGAAGGAGCATGCATGCGCATCATCAACTCTGATCAGGCGCCGAAAGCGATCGGCCCGTACTCGCAGGCCATTCGCGCCGGCGACGTCATCTACACCTCGGGACAGATCGCCCTCGATCCCGCCACCGGCGCGCTCGTCGAAGGCGATTTCGCCGCGCAGGCGAACCGCGTCTTCGAGAACCTGAAAGCCGTGCTCGCCGCCGGCGGCGCGACCTTCGCCAACGTCGCCAAAGCGACGGTCTACCTGACCGACCTCGCCAACTTCGCCACGCTAAACGAGATCTACGCCTCGTACTTCGGCGACACGAAACCGGCAAGAACGACCGTCGGCGTCGCGCAGTTGCCGAAGGGCGGATTGGTCGAGATCGATTTGGTCGCGATCGTGTGAGAAGCGTTGAACCACAGAGGCACAGAGGTACTTCTGTGACCTCTGTGCCTCTGTGGTGAAAGCCTTTGAATTAAAATACTTACACTTCCGCCCAAATTGTTATTACAATGGCACCTCGGTTGCAAATCCGCAGCTCAACCATGTCCCCGATCCGGAAGCTTTCCACCACCGTCGCAGTCCTCGCTCTCGCTGCCGCGCCGCTCTTCGGCGCCGCGCGGCTGACGTACTTCAACAACGGCACGCTGATCCCGGTGGCGTGGCCTGACGGCTCCTTCCCGATCCGCTACTCCATCGACCGCCGCGTGGCCGACATGGTTCCGCAGGCCTCGGCCATCCTCGACCGGGCAGGGAAGGATTGGGCGGCGATCCCCGACACGAGCATCAGCTTCCAATCCCTCGGCGTCGTCGACGGCGCCTCGGCCGGCAAAGACGGACGCAACACCATCTCCATTTCCGACGATCTCTTCGCCGGCCAGAAATTCATCGCCCTCACCACCAACTGGTACGACGACAACGGCCGCATCATCGAAGCCGACATGCAGATCGATCCGACCGCGGTCTCCGGCGGATACAACATGCAGCAGCTCGTCGATCACGAGATGGGTCACGTCCTCGGGCTCGACCACTCCGCGGTGCTGTCGTCGGTCATGTATCCCTACATCGGAACGAGCAGCGGCGTCACACTCGACAGCGATGACCGCGTTGCCATCGGCGCCGCCTACGCGAAGAACAAACCGGCCGCGGGCGCGACGCTCGAAGGACGCGTCTATGGCGACGACGGCGGCATCTTCGCCGCGCAGGTCGTGGCCGTGAACGACAAAGGCGAGCCGGTGTCGACGGCGCTCTCCGACAAGAACGGCAATTTCTCGATGCAGGGCGTTCCGAGCGGCACGTATCGCATTTATGCCGAGCCTCTCGACGGTCCCTTCAACGTGCAGAACCTCTCCGGTTTCTGGCAGTCGGCGAAAGTCACGTCCTTCCCGACGCAGTACGCCGACGGCGGTCCGCTGCGTGTCGAGAACGGACGCATCTACGGCAATCTCAACGTCAACGGATCGGGATCGGTGCGCCTGAATCCGAAATGGATCGGCGCCTGGGCTGCCGGCACCGACAACGTTTCGCTCCAGGCCATGCCCACCATGCTGCACGCCGGCACGACCGTCACGCTCGGCGTCGGCGGCGACGGCTTCACCAGCGGTATGACCACCTTCGAGGTTCCCAATTCCGGCTTCCATAGCACGTCCGACTTCAAGTGGTCGGGCAATTACGTCAGCGCCACGTTCACCGTCGACGCGTCGACGCCGGCGGGATCGGTCGTGGTGATGGTAAAGAGCGGCAACGAATCTGCTGCGCTCACCGGCGCGCTGCGCATCGAACCGTCCACGCGCAGCCGAGGAGTGCGAAAGCTCTGACGTATAATCTCCGTTCAACCCAACCAACGGAGGATTCCCAATGAAGCTTCGCAATCTCGTTTTGTTCGCGATCGTCTGTGCGCTCGCGCTTCCCGTCATGGCCAAAGATCCCATCGCCAAAGCGGGCAAGTGGGAGAGCACGATCACGATGGAAATGCCGAACATGCCGATGAAGATGCCGCCGCACACGATGACGGTGTGCGTCACGAAGGAGCAGGCCGAAAACGCCGAAAACCTGATCCCGAAAACCGGCGACAAGCGAGGCGGCTGCACGTACACCGACGTCAAAGTCGAGGGCAGCACCGTCTCGTGGAAGATGACGTGCGAGAAGTCAGGCATGACCGGCTCCGGCAGCACGACCTACCACGGCGACACGTACGAAGGCTCGATGCAGATGAAGATGCACGACCAGGACATGTCGGCCAAGATGACCGGCAAATACCTCGGCGCCTGCGACGGCACCGAAGTGAACAGCAAGTAAGTTTTCAATCCGATCGAATCAATCGAAAGGCGGCTCGTCGAGCCGCCTTTTTCGTAAGTTCAAAGCTGCGCGAGCACCAGCACAGACAAGAGTGTCTGTGCCACACTGCTCCTGCCGTTATCGCTGAATGCTGGTACTGGCGAAAGCCAGTGTGGCTCAGACACTCTTGTCTGTGCTTTGGCAACCGCGCAACTTGCGATTGAATCCCTGAATCTACGTTTCCGCTGTACTGATCCACTTCTCAACAACCGGCGGCGAATACTCCGCCAGACGCTGCAGCAGCGACGCCGGGTCGACGTCGACCATTGCCATCGATCGATGTTGCGCGCGAATGAATCCCACATCGACGCTGCGGTCGAGTGATGAAAGCAGCGGCGCGTAGAAGCCGGCAACATCGAGAAACCCGAGCGGCTTGCGATGGATGCCGAGTTGCGCCCACGTCCACACTTCGAAAATCTCTTCGAGCGTGCCGAGTCCACCGGGCAGGGCGACGAACGCATCGGACAGCGACGCCATCATCGCCTTCCGTTCGTGCATCGTCTCGACGACGTGCAATTCCGTGAGATTGCGATGCCCGACTTCGCGGTCCCACAACATCCGCGGAATCACGCCGATCGCTTTCCCGCCGCCGGCCAGCACCGAATCGGCCACGACTCCCATCAGCCGACATGGCCGCCGCCGTAGACCAGCGTGATGTCTGCCTTCGCCAGCAGCGCGCCGAAATCGCGCGCGGCATTCGCGTAAATCGGATCGCTTCCCGAGTTCGAGCCGCAGAAAACGCAGAGGCTTCGGATCACAGCGCGCGGAATCCTGTCTCGCCGTCCGGCAGCGGCTCGCGATTGCGGTCGAGCCGCGTCACGATCCACTGTTCGCCGCGCCGCTCGATCTCCGTCACGATCGACGCCCACATCCTGTCGATCGGATTCTCGCTCCACCGAAACCGCATTCCCGACTTCGGCGCGAGACCGCCTTCGCGGAGATGCGCCTCCGCCATCTCGATCAATTCATTCGGTCCGACGTGGTCGCAAGGCATGGGATTAGTTTAGCGTTCATCTGCGTCCTGTCTGCGCCATCTGCGGATCAGGAATTCATTCTCCGTTAACACGTTACAGCCCAAACATGCCGCAGTTTCGATACGACATCCGCAACGTTGCCATCATCGCCCACGTCGACCACGGGAAAACCACGCTCGTCGACGCGCTTCTCCGTCAGGCCGGCGCCGTGCGCGCCAACCAGCAGATGGACGAGCGCGTCATGGACTCGAACGACCTCGAGAAAGAGCGCGGGATCACCATCCTGGCCAAGAACACCTCCATTCGCTATCTCGTCGACGAGCCTGACGCGCTCGGTCATCTCGTGCATCACGAGGCCACGCACACCGCGTCCGGCCACGATCTGCCCGCCGCGTTCATTCATCCGAGCGAAGTGAAGATCAACATCGTCGACACACCCGGCCACGCCGATTTCGGCGGGGAAGTGGAGCGCGTCCTGTCGATGGTCGACGGCGTCATCCTCCTCGTCGACGCCGCCGAGGGTCCGATGCCGCAGACGCGCTTCGTGATGCGCAAGGCGCTCGGTCTCGGGCTGCTGCCGATTGTCGTCATCAACAAGATCGATCGCCAGGATGCGCGTCCGGTCGAAGTCGTCAACGAAGTCTTCGACCTCATGATCGAGCTCGGCGCCTCGGACGAGCAGCTCGATTTCCCGATCCTTTACGCGATCGGCCGTCAGGGCATCGTGCGCGCGAATCTCGAAGATACGGGCGAAGATTGCCGCCCGCTGTTCGACGCGATCCTGAAGCGCATTCCGCCGCCGCCCGGCTACGCCGATGCGCCGCTGCAGCTCCTCGTCTCCGCGATCGATTACAACGACTACGTCGGCCGCCTCGGCATCGGGCGCATTCAGCGCGGCAAGCTGCGGCAGTCGGAAGACGTGGTGCTCATCCTCCGCGACGGCACGCACAAGAAGGGGCGCATCACCAAGCTGACGGTCTTCGAGGGATTGAAGCGCGAAGAGGTCGAGGAAGCGTCGGCAGGGGAGATCGTGGCCGTGGCCGGCTTCGCCGACGTCGAAATCGGCGAGACCTTCGCCTCGGCAGCGAATCCCGAGGCGCTCGAGCCGATCGCGATCGACGAGCCGACCGTGTCGATGTTCTGGCTGGTCAACGACTCACCATTCGCCGGCACCGAGGGGAAGTACGTCACCTCGCGCAACATCAAGGAGCGGTTGGATCGCGAGCTGCGCAAAGACGTCGCGCTGCGCGTGAAAGAGACTGATCTGCCCGACCGCTTCGAAGTCAGCGGCCGCGGCGAGTTGCACCTCTCGATCCTCGCGGAGAACATGCGCCGCGAAGGTTACGAGTTCGCGTTATCGCGTCCGACGGTCATCCTCAAAGAAGTCGACGGCCGCAAGTCCGAGCCGTACGAAGCGCTCGTGGTCGACATCGACGAAGCCCACGTCGGCGCGGTCATGGAGAAACTGCAAACGCGCCGCGGCGAGATGACCGACATGGTCAACCCCGGCTCCGGCCGCGTGCGCATCGAGTTCAAGATCCCGACCCGCGGACTGTTCGGAATCCGCACCGAGTTCCTGACGGAGACGCGCGGCACGGGACTGCTGTACCACACGTTCCTCGAGTACGGCCCGTACCGCGGCGAGATCGCCGGCCGCAACCGCGGCGCGCTGATCTCGAAAGAGGCCGGCGACACGACCGCCTATGCGATCGAGCCGCTGCAGGAACGTACGGTCCTCTTCATCTCGCCCGCCATGAAGGTTTACGGCGGCCAGATCGTCGGCGAAAACTCCCGCGACGCCGACATGGTCGTCCAGGTCTGCCGCAAAAAGCACCTCACCAACATGCGCGCCTCCGGCTCCGACATGGCCGTCCAGCTGACGCCCCCGAAGATCATGACCCTCGAACAATGTCTCGAATGGATCGAAGACGACGAGCTGGTCGAAGTGACCCCGCAGTCGATCCGCATCCGCAAGCGGATCCTCGATCACTCGATGCGAGTCGTCGCGCAGAAAAAGATCGCGGCCGGCAGCTCGTAGTCGGAAGATCTAGGTTGCCGATGTGCATCTAGATATTGCCGCATATTTCCTCCATCATTCCAAGAGCTGCTCCCGCACGGTGCGACTCGACGCCAATTTGCGCCAAGCGAAAGAATATATTTGCGCGGTAGAAACGTGAGATCAAGTCGACCGCTTGCATGACATGATCTGGCACGCAAACGACGCCGGCCCGATGGACGCATTCGCGGTAAAAATCATCGTAGACGCGCCAAAAAATATCTGCTTCCGCGGTATGGCCTATCAATCGCAGGTCAGTATCAAGAAATAGCGCATCCATTCTGCGAGTGTTAATCCGCCACTCCTGCAGCGGTGCGGAGTCCAGAACGAAGACTGTCTCTTCAGCCTGAGCGAAGACTACGTTCTGCGATTTTAGATCACCATGGCCGACGATCGGCTCATTCATAGTGATCTGGAACTTAGAAATAGATTGCTCGTTCTTGACTATGTAGCGATCGACAGCTTCATAGAGCCGCATCAGTGGCTTGGTCTTCAAGTCTCTCGCGTTCAACTCCTTCACCAGAATGCCCTTTTCCTGGCGCAACACCCTACGAAGAAATCCGGACAATCCGTCAGCGCCGAGATTTGCTACCGAACAGACGCTGTCGTCGAAATGGAAGTCCGCGATAAGTCGTGCAAGCTGCACGACCGAGGTGTCGGAAAGAATCTCGTTGCGCTCAAGCCGACGTTCGAGAAAATCTGACGGATTGAGATACTTCATGCGTGAGCGCCAGCTCTTGCCGGCCATCCGGCACCTCGACAAGCTCAAGTGCCGGAGAGAGCCCCGGTGACAACCTCTGCAAACACTGTAGTTCCCGCTCTAGAATGGACCTTCGAACCCGAGGATCGGTAAACTCGATAAGTTCCCAAAGATGCTCTCGGCCATACACCTTCGCTATGCGATCCTCTCTCAAGCGATAGAACGTTGCCTGAAACGAGCGTGCTCCGTCGACGCCTTCTGAAACAGTCGGAACGTCTTTCGAGGTCTCAGCTTTGACAGATCTCGGTCTAAGCAAATCATCGCCCCATGGGACTTCGTCTCGCGCCTCGGAATTTTCGCCGCGCCGTTAAATAGATAGAAAGGTCTTAATCTACGAAATCTGCAGATGGACGCGGTGACGGCTCGCGTTTAATCCGCTCTCTTGCGAGGCACCGCTTTCTTCTCACCATTCTGTCGCGCGCGCTCTTCACTGATCCGGTCTGCGAGAAACACTTTCAGTAAGGATTGATACGGAACGTCTCGCTGATTGGCGAGCAGCTTGAGTTCCGCGATCATCGATTCAGGCAAGCGAAGAGAGATCGTTCTGAGCGTCGGCCGAAAATTCGGCAACATGATCCGCTGCGCCTTCGACCAGTCGATGTACTCCGTCGAATCCGCCTTGGCCCAGAACTCGCGTTCCGCGTCTTCATCCTTGAACGTTGGTATCTTCTTTCGAGGTTTCATACGATCTCCGCTCTCGTGCATTCATGTCGCGAGCTGTTATGGGCCGCACCAGATTGCCGCGCACCGTAAACGCAACGAACAACCACCGCCCACGGTTCGTCTGACCGAGAGCGAAGTACCTAGCCTCACTCCTGGAATGCGCCGTGTCGGTCCCGAACGCGATTGGCTGGTTGAGAAAGATCTCTTCGATCTCCCAATCCGTGACCCGATGCTTCGTCCAGTTCTTTCCGATGTTTCCATCGTCCCAGTCGCAACCTTCCCACGAGGAAGGGTCGAGGTTGGCCACGGGCTAATGTATATCGCGCCGGTATACAGTAGTCAAGTGGTTTCTGCGGTCTCCATCACCACCCCAAGAGGCCATCGATTTGCGTCCGCGCTCGATCGAGGTCGAAGTCGGCGCTGGCGCGCTGGCGCGCTCGTTCGCTCAGTGATTGGCGGAGAGAGGCGTCGAACCTGAGACGGCGAATCGCATCCGCCAAGGCGTTCGGTTCGTTGCGGTCGATCACGAGGCCGCACTCGTGGTGCCGGCAGTACCACGCGAGGAATGAGTCCGCCGGCGCGTGCACGAGGATGGGGCGGTTGGCGGCGAGGTATTCGCCCATCTTTCCCGGGGCCGCGGTGCGAACGATGTTGGGATGTTCGGAATCGAGCGCCAGAGGGAGAAAGAGAATGTCTGCGTTCGATTGGATGGTGGGCATTTCAGTCAACGGACGCTGTCCGTGAAAAACGACTGGGCCTTTGATTCCGTTCTTCTCCAGCACTGCAGGATCGGCGACGGAGTAGAGATGAAGCTTCGCGGGGAAATCGAGCGTTTCGATGGCGCCGAGGAGATTGCGGAAGGCGGAGAAGTGGAGAGCGCCGACGTCGCCGGTGTAGACGATCCGGCATTCAGTCGTCGGTGAGGCTTCGGGCTGATTTTCGTAGAGCGACAGGTCGATCGGGTTGTGAATGAGAACCGGCTCGATTCCGAACTGGCGTCGCACGTCATCGGCGAGAAACTCGTTGGGCACGATCACACCCGCCGCTCCTTTCATCATCGCCGGTTCGAGGTGGCGCAGGATCGTGGTGCCCATCCCGAAGTTCACCATGTGCGAAAACTGATCGAGCAGGTACGCGAAGAAAGGGATGCGGACGATGCGGCTGGCGAGATACGCGGCCGCGAAGTCGGCGATCTCGTCGCCGCCCGTGCAGGCCACCACCGCGCCGCAGCGCTCGCGGCGCAGGATGCGCGCAATGAGAAAGACCCGTTGGACGTCGAGCAGATGATTGAGGTGGATGCGCACCGCTTTCATCCCGAAGCGATATCCGCGCGTCAGCCGGAAGCTTTGGAGGTGGTAGTAGCGGCCGGGAAGGCGTTCCGACCATTCATCGTGCGGCGTGTTCACGTAGTCGCGGCCCGACAGCAGGCAGTACGTTTCCGGATCGCGGCCGCGCAACAGGCGGTGAAGGATCGCCGCATGCGCCGTGTGCGACGGCGGAAGAATGTTGGAGACCCATGCGACTTTCAATCGCCGCGATTATCACATCCACGATCGCGATGACGGGCAACGTTCGTGCAGCGACATCGCTGGAGGTAATCGTATGAAGATGAGTCCTGTGGTCCACTTTGAAATGCCGGCTGAAGATCGCGAGCGGATGGCCAAGTTTTATACCGACGTCTTCGGCTGGCAGACGCACATGCTCGGGCCGGAAATGGGCGACTACGTGACCGTGGCCACGACGGAGTCGGGTGACGACGGTCCGAAGAAGCCGGGAGCCATCAACGGCGGTTTCTATCCGAAAAAACCTGACTGGCCGGCGCAGTATCCATCGGTAGTGATCTCGGTCGACGATATCGACGAGTCGATGAAGTCAGTGGCGAAGGCGGGCGGCAAAGTGCTGGGCGAGCCGATGGACATCCCCGGCGTCGGCCGCTACGTCTCGTTCTTCGATACGGAAGGCAATCGCGTCAGTATGTTGAAGGCGTTGCCGCGCATGGATACGCGTCCCAAATCGGAGTAGGGCGTCACGGCTTGGTGGCCTCTTGAACCTTCGGATTCAGGCAGACGACGGGCGTTTCGGAATCGAGAGTATTCAGGTGCGCGAGCAGACGGTGGCGAACCTCGTCCGGCGTCCCCGAGGAATCGAGCGAGAGGAGCTCGCAGGCGCGGCGGAGCTGTTCCTCGCTCGTGGCCGAGCTCTCCGCAAACCGCAACGCCTCGGAAAGAAAGGGCATGCGGAAGAGCATAATCGCAAACCGCCGTGGTGAACGACGCTGCCCGCATCTTTGCCGCGAACGATCGGATGAACCAGCTTCTGATCGAACATCTCGATCCGGCTGCATGGACAGCCAAGCCTGCGGGAAAGGTGCGCACGATCGCGGCGATCTTTACGCATATGCACAACGTCCGCGCGAAGTGGGTCCGGCTGTCCGCGCCGCACCTGAAGGTTCCGCGGCTGCTCAATCGCGCGCGCTGCACGCCGGATGAGGCCCGCGAGGCATTGTCCGAAAGCGCCGCAGGCTGCGCGGAGATGCTCGCGGACGCGGCCGAGGGCCGCATCGAGACCTTTCGCCGGGATGGATGGGCGCCGCCCTGGCCGGCCGGGTTGGCAATGCTGTCCTACATGCTTACTCACGAGGCTCACCATCGTGGACAGGTCTGCATGCTCGCTCACCAGCTCGGATATCCGTTGCCGAAGCACGTCACGAGCGCGATGTGGAGTTGGGAGACGCTGTTGAAAAGCCCATCCGCAGATTACGCAAAGGTTCGCAGGTAGAACCCGCGACAGGGCGGCATCGGCGGACGGGTTCTCTCCCTTGGCCGATACCCCACGGCTTTCTGCGAACGGCCGAATGGGTTGATTGGAAAGGCAAGGAGTTTCTTCGTCAACACTTCAGCATTTGCCGACTACACTTCGGCACTTTGGATCAACGCGTTAGCGTTTCGACGTAGAGAACTTCTTGTGCTCTATCACGCTAAAGCGTTAAAAAAAAACGCTTCAGCGTTGACGATGATCTGACGACCAGATCTTGAGTAAGGCTTTTGTGTTTTTACAAAACGTTTTGAAGTTTTTTAAAAACGCCAAAGCGCTTCTCATCTAGGCTGAGATCTTCGTTATTAGCGCTGACGTGTGATTTATACGCGCTGAAGTGAATATGAGGAGGTTATCGGCATGGGATGGGTAGCACAAACCTTTGGTTCGACGCTGCGGCGGATACGGACGCAGCGCGGCATTACCCATCGCGAGCTCGGCGCCTTCACCCGTATCAGCCCTACCTTCATCGGCGAGATGGAGAGAGGATTGAAAGCGCCGAACCTCGAGGCCGTCGTTGCCATCGCCCGTGCTCTTCACGTTGGCGTCGATGAGATGGTGGCCGGATTTCCGACACGGCAAAGCATCCGGGAGCAGTTCCTCGGGAGCGAAACGCCGCGGGATGCCGGAGAAACGAAGGCCTGATGCGGCAGGGCCGCGGATAAAGCCCTCAGCCGCAGGAACAGACGGCTTTGTGAAATGCAGGCGACGACAGCGCGCGCATGGCGGCGCGGTCGAGCGCGTGATTCAGCGTCTCCTGATAGTTTTCGATGCTGCCGGCGTAGCCGTAGTTTTCGGATGATCCTTCCACGTGGTCGCTCCAGCAGGCCGATCCGCCACCCGAGGGGAGCAGTTCCAGCGCCAGGGCGATGCGGCCGTCGTATCCGGAGCGATGCAGCACATTTTCGTTGGTCGTGATCATCTCGATGCGGATGCGCAGCACCGACCCCTTCGTCCCGACCGGTGCGCCGGCTTTCTGCAGCGTGTTTTCGAAACCTTCTTTCGCCCATGCAGCAACATCGGTCGATGCGGTGACCGGCGCAACCGCGCCCGGCTTGTCCTGGACGAAGCGTTTACCGATCGCTTTGTCGTCGCGCGCATCTTCGACGTCAACGCGCGAGATGGCGGCACACGCGGGAAGCGAAGGAACTTCCGCCGGGCTGGCCATCATCTTGTACTTCAACGGGATGCTGAGCGGCGCGACGGATGACGGCGTTCTGCACGCGGCGGCGAGCAGCAAAGCGACGACGATGACGGCGTTTTTCATTGTTCCTCCATGACCGGGCGACCGGGCGGTGCATGGTACTTGGGAAAGAGTGCAGATTTCGGGAAGGCCTGACGAAATCGCAAAAGCCTGACGGAATGAATCGATACCGCAAAACGGCCTCAGGTATTGGGGCTGATGCGAGACGTCGGCGCTCCGTCGCGGATACGCCATGGTGTTCTTGCGCTGTTCGCAAAGTACCTTGACGGAACTGAGGCAGAATGGGATCCGGATATCACCAATGCCATTCGATCCATTGACGTGGGGTATCGGCTTCGCGGCGGGTAAGGCTGCCACGAAGTTTTTAGACAAACTTGTCGGACTCGCATCAAAGGATGACCTCACGCGCGAGTTGGAGCAGTCGTTCGAAACGTGGGCGCGGAAGCTGCCGGAGTCAGCGTCAGTCGAACCGCAGGCGCTGGCAACGGTGCTCTTCGCCGAATGCCAGACAGAGCCAGGGCCTGCGGGCATTGCGCTTGGAACAAAGCTGAAGGAGCACGAGCTGCCATCCGAGGAGACATGGCTGGCAGCTTTGACTGAACGATGGCTGGAAGTCGCGTCGCGAGGCGGCGAGCTGCAGGAGTTTTTTCTGCTTGCGCCTCCCGAGGCGAGCGATCATCTAAAGAAGCTAGCCTCCGCGATCAATCGCGTCTGCTGCAGTGATCCGAGACTCTTTCAAAACGCCGTCGTGGACTCGCTTCAGGAGCTCACCAAGCGCATCGGAAGCATCACGACGCTTCTTGAGCGGCAAACGCCGTCTATCGAGGAAATCGAGGAACGCATGGTCAACTTCTCGCGCGTTCTCCTCCGGTATCCGACGACGCTCAGCGACCGCGGCGAGCAGATTCCTCGACCCGAGTTCGATGCGGTGATCAATCGGATTTGCGACTCGAAATGGTCGTCGACGGTCGTGATTGGTGAGCGTGGAAGCGGCAAGTCGGCTCTGCTGGCGAAGCTGGCCGAGAGCGTGCGAAATCGTGGTTGGACGCTACTGGCGATCAAGGCGGATCTGCTTCAATCATCGGCGCGCCAGGTGCTTGAGCAGGTTGCCGGAGGCGTATCCATTGAGAACGCCATTCTGGCAATCGCACGCATGAAGAAGATCGTGATCATCATCGATCAGGTCGATGCCATCGCCGAGCTTCTCGATCGCACCACGGACCGCTTGAACGTGGTCCTCAATCTTGTCTATCAGATTGCACAGTTCAACAACGTCCACGTCGTACTGTCATCGCGCGAGTTCGAATATAGAACCGACGCGCGGCTGACCTCTCTCGATTTCGAAGAGGTCCGGTTGGAGTTGCCTCCATGGTCCGAAATCGCGCCGCTGCTCTCGTCGCGCGGTCACGACCCGAACTCGATGTCCGATGTGCTTCGAGGACTGCTCCGCAATCCGTGGACGCTGAAGATCTTCATCAGCATCGCCAGGCACGGTGAGCATTTTTCATCTCTCAGCGCGCTGCTCGATCGCGTCTGGGTATCGGAAGTGGCGGTTGGACTACATGGCCGAGAGAAGGTAACGCTCCTCAATTCGATCGTTAAGTGGATGATTGAGAACGAAGACTTCGTGGTTCCGGCGACGATCGCCGATACTGAACCGGCGGCGCTCTCGGATCTGCTCTCCTCCGCGATTTTGGTCCGCGACGGGGGAACGTTGACGTTCCGGCATCAGACGTTCTTCGAGTTTACGACGGCAAGGCGCTTCGGCAGCGGGAATGCCGACTTTCTGCAGCACGTGCTGGAACGACAGGACGGCCTCTTCGTTCGACCGACAATCGTCACGACGCTTGTGTTGCTGCGCGACACAGCGCCGCGGGAGTATGCGCGTATCGCCTCGGCTCTTTTGGCCAACCCAGGTATCCGGCTGCACGTGAAGATCCTCGTAGTGGACTTCATCGCCAGCCAGCGCGCGCCTCTGGAAAGTGAACAAGAGCTACTTCCTCCTTGTTTCGGGGACGAGCGTTTCGGCCGCAGGATTCTTGATGTAATGGACCCACGGGGCTGGCATCTTTCCTTACTGGAGTGCGAGTATTTCCGGAATTGGCTGCGCGATCCCGGCCGTGCGGTGCGATGCCTGCCTCTACTCACAAGATGGACCTCCGACGCTGCGCTTCGTCGCGACGTTCTTCAGCTGATTGCCGACGAGTGGATCCAGAACCGTGAGTTCGATCCGCTGCTCGACCAATTGCTGCGAGCGGCCGGTTCCCCCGACTCCGCCGCGGCTGAGATGATGGATCTGCTGCTCTTGCGCAGTGGTCTGCATGGAGCACTCGACGGCCTGGAGGATGACCGGCGCGTGGCAAAAGCGGTTGCATACGACCTCGAAGCGCGTCTAGCCGAGTTCGAGGATGAGACCGCAGTTACTCCGAGCGCTGCGCGAGAGTCGCTGGCCATGTTCCTTCGTGATTACCCGGTAGTGATCAACTCGTCCTCGGAGTTGCAACCCGATGAATATCTCGCGATCGTCTGGCCTCTCATCCGTCGCTTTCTCGCAGCGATCGGGAACGAGCCTTGCGAACCGCAGTTGATCATTCGCCGCAATAAGACGACGCCGCAGAGCAGAATGGGCTGGACCATGCCTGTTTCGTACATGATCGGAAATCCGGGTTGGACAGTGTCACCGACCCTGTGGTCGAGCCGCCTTTTGGACTCCGTTGCAAACGCCATCAGACGTCTTGCCGAACGCTCTCCCGAAGACTTCCTCGAGTTTCTACAGCGAGAAGGTGAATCGGAAGTCGAAGCCGTCCATCTGCTCATGGATGGCGCGCTTCGACGGATGGCATTCGGTGAGCCGCGGCGCATTCTTCATTACATCATCGCCGATACGTGGAGACTACGAATACATGTTCCGAACGGCAGATTCTCGATCGCAGAGGTTCTTATGGGTCGGCTTGATGATAATGAACGTGCGAACCTTGAAGCGACAATCGCCGCGCTCGACCCTCCACTGGATTACGACGTGAAACGGACCAATATCGTCGAGCCACCACCACCGATTGCGCTTTATCTTCCGAAGGGATCGATGACAGAGTTTTCTGTGGTGATGCCCAAGATGACGAGGGCCGAGAAAAGAAAAGAGAAGAAAAAGAGGAAGGCGAGGGTTAAAGAGGAACGTCTCCAGTTGCGGAACGCGCCGAAGCCGCAGTCACTGACTAATGATGCACGGACGGTTCAAGTCAATGAGCTGGTGGCGAAGACCCTGACGCTCCTCGATTTGCAGAAAGCGCAGCGGTCGCCGCAGTCGCTCGCCTCACTGACTGATGATGCTCTGTTGCTTCAAATCAACGAGGAGATCGCCAATCGTGCGCAGGCCGCGGCCACGGGCGAGGTAGTAAAGCCCATGGTCGAAGATATCGGCGACAAACTCGGCAAGGAACTCTTCCGCGACCCGGACCGGATTCTGCGGCTGCTGCAAAAAATGTCGGAACGACACGAGAGTGTCGTTAACGCGCTGATCATGTGCCTGCCGCGAACGCTCCCGGTAGATGACCTCCTCGATACAATCGTCAGTCTCGACCGACGCGGCTTCAAGAGCTTCCGAGGCGCGGCGGCGTGGCAGTTGTGCCGACGGCGCGATCGGGATCTGCGGATCCCGGACGCCATGGCCTACATGCTGTTGCGATGGATGGAGGAAACACCTCTCGAATTGGCAAACGCAGAAAATGACGACGCTTCGGCTCCTAAATCAGCCGCGCCGAATCAAGTCCGGACCGCGCCATTTGAGCCACTGGTTGGCGGACAACACTTTCTTGGCAACTTCCAACCGCGTACTAGCATCTTCGCCGCGTTATCTGAGGCGTTACTGCGGCGGCGCGTTCCGTTGGTGACGACGTGGCGCGACGCCGTGACTCGCGAGCTCCGCCGCGAGTCCAATCCTGAGTTCTGGCAGTATGTTCTGCATCACCTCGCCGAGGTTTATCGACGCGATTCGCTCACTGGCGACGAACTACTCGTCGCGGTCTTAGACCATCACCCGGATCTTCTTGAGCTCCCGATAACCATATGGCATTTGGGGAGATTCTTTGCTCACATCGATCGTCATCTTGCGCGGAACCTCATTGCACGGTTGCGCGGGCTCGATGCATCACCTGCGAAGCAGGGTGCTTTCGAACTGCTTCTTTTGAGAAATGACCTCGATGAATCCGATTTCCGCGACGTACGGAAGGCTTCAGAGTCGGGCGATCTTCCGACGCTGGCGGGCATTGGATACGGTGCCGTCTACGCCTGGCCCACCCCGCCGCGGCGTGCGATCGCAGTCGAGCTCCTCACGCGAGTGGCGTCCACCGGCGATCAGGTCTTCGACGACGTTCTGCAGAGATTTCTCGATGATCGACAGCGGGACCGCACCATCGGCAAGGATACGCAGGAAGTACTGGAAGCGATCGTGGCTCGCGCAGCATTGACGCGCGATACGACCGCTGCGCTTCTCGATCTGCTGCAGGTGCACACCGTCGAGAGTCCCGATCTCGTGCACCGCCTCACGCTGGCGCTCATCGGTCGTATCGGCACCGATTTCGACGATGCGTCGAGGCCGTTCTTCGTTTATGCCAGCGCGATTACCGCGATCGCCATTACGCTACATCGGCAGCCGGCGTTCCGTGCGCCCGGCCTGGTGCTGTTCGAGCGGCTGCTCGAATGCGATGCGCATGAAGCGCATGCCGCAATCGAGATGCTCGACCGGCGGCCGGGGGTCCGTCACACCTCGGTTAATTGGCGTCGTTTGGTGCGGCCCGAACGGCATGCTGCGCGTGCAGCTCAGCTTAGTGCCGATGCCTAAGCACAGATCGCCGTATTGGAGAAACCATCCACACATGACAGATTTGCGCAGACAGACCGGGGTCCATCGCTTCCATCAGCGTCATCTGCGGATTGACAGCCCCGATCCGCCACCCGCGCGGACCGATTCGCCACAACACCCTGGCCGTTCAACGAGTTGTCTCGTATGCAGTCGGCATGAAGACGATCGTGTTCGCCCTCCTTCTCGCCTCGTCCGCGGCCGCGCAGATGTTTCGCGGCGACGCGGCTCATACCGCGGTTTATCCGCTCGATTCGCCGGCGCATGAGGGGCGAAACCTGGTCGGGTTGCAGTGGAGATTTTCGACCGAGGGGGAGGCGATCTCGTCGCCGGTGGTGGTGGGGGATCGCGTGTACGCGGGAAGCGGCGATGGGCATCTGTACGCGCTCGACAGGCTGACCGGCGATCGGATCTGGACGTTCGATGCGCACAGCGCGATTCACTCGTCGCCGGCGGTTGAGAACGGACTCGTATTCTTCGCCACGCGCGACGGAGCACTCTTGGCCGTCGATGCCGCGAGCGGGAAACAGCGTTGGCGCGTGGCCACGGGTCCGGACAAGCCGCTGCCGTGGGGACATGAGACGGGCGACTACTACATCGCATCGCCGGTGCTTGCGGGGAACGGCGTCGTCATCTTCGGCGCCGGAGACGGCAGCGTCCGCGCTCTCGAGGGAAAAACGGGGAAGGCGATCTGGCGCGCTGATACCGGCGAGCGAATCCGTTCGACGCCGGCGGTTTCGGATGGGATGGTCTTCGTCGGCACGGCGAAGGGGCGGATTCACGCGCTCGCGCTCAAAGACGGCGCGGTGCGGTGGACGTTCGATACCGAGGGGACGAAGCTCGACTCGGCGAAATTCGGGTTTGACCGAAGAAGCATTCAGGCGTCGCCGGCGGTCGCGAATGGCGTCGTCTATTTCGGAGCGCGCGACGGATGGGTTTACGCGGTCGGCGCGAGCGACGGGAAAGAGCGCTGGCGGTACGACCACCACATCTCCTGGATCATCACCTCGCCGGCCGTGGCGGACGGTGTGGTTTACGACGCCAGCTCCGACGGCGCGTTCGTGCAGGCGCTGAACGCGGCGGACGGAACGGAGCGCTGGCGGACGAAAACTGGAGCGCCGCTGTGGTCGTCGCCGGCGATCTGCGGCGGCGTGCTCTACATCGGCGATCACAACGGATTTCTGCGCGCGCTCGATCGGACGACGGGGCAGGAGTTGTGGTTCTTCCGCAGCGCGGGCGACATTCTCAGCTCGCCGGTCGTCTCCGGAAATCTGCTGTTCTTCGCGTCGAGCGACGGAAGCATCTACGCGCTTCACGTCGGACTCGATCCCGTTCGGCGCGGCTACTTTCCGAGCGAGGGAGAAGAGCAGCTCGTCGACAAGATGTTGACCAATCGCAAGTACGAAAAGCTCGATGCCGCCGGCGTGGCGGCGTTCCTTCGCGAGCGGGCGGCGGATCGCGCGGCGAGCGTGATCGTTTTTAACAGCGATCCGCCGGCGGAGATCATCGCGTTGTTGCGGCCGTACCTCGACGCCGGTGGCAAAGTGGTCTGGACCGGCATTCCTCCGGCGCTCTGGCCTCCCGATCCGAAGAGCGGCAAACGGACGGGACTCGATCAGCTCGACTACGGCGCGCCGGCGCGGATGTTCGGCGTCGATCATTCGCGGGCGCTCTTCGACAAACGCGGCGTGCGCGCGACGGCGATCGGTCAGCGATGGGGATTGACCGGTTACTGGCGCGGCGCGTGGGGCGTGGCGCCGTCGGCGGTCACCGAGGTTCTTGGTCTCGATGAATGGGGCTTGGCTACAGCGTGGGTGAAGAACTACGGCGGTCCTCCCGGCACGGGACTGGTCCGCGTTCCGGGCGACGATCCTGTCAAGCTCTACTTCGCAGCGGAGTATCGGCCGGCGGAAAAGTAGCCGCCTACGGGAACATCGACAGCGCCGCGCGGCGTGAACGCGATCCGCGCACGGCCGTGCCGTTCATGAGAATGACTTCGAAATCGCCGTGCGTCAGCGGGCGGATCTCCCGCACCGCGGAGCGGCGGACGATCGCGGATCGATGTACGCGCAGAAATCCCGCTCCATCGATCTCCTTCTCGATCGCGCCGATCTTTTCGCGCGCCGTGTAGCTGCGCGAGGCCGTGTGTACGAGCACGTAGTTGTCTTCGGCCTGAATCCACTGGATCTCGTCCAGCGGAACGACGACGACGCGCGCCCGGTCGCGGATGGTGATCGAAGCCGGACGAGCCGGTGCCTCGCGCGGCGGAGCGATGCGATGACCGATGGCAACGATCGCCGCATACGCCAGCATTGCCGGCACCGAGTAGAAGGCCAGACCCACCGCGAGGTTCCGCGCAAACGGCAGCAGACCGCGCGTCAGCAGAGGGAGCCGGATGACGATGTTCGACACGACGACGAACACGGCGCCGAACATCGCATGGATGGCGATATTGGCGCGCGAGCTCACCGGCCAGCGCTCCGCCGATCGGAAGATCCACGGCGTGGCCAGCGCCCACAGCGGAATGATGGCCAGATCGGTCAGCGACTCGGTGACGAAGCGATCCATCCTGCCGATGGCGATCAACCGCACCGCCACCAGTCCCGCCGCCGCGACGGCGATCGCAGTCCAGGCCATCGCGATCAGAAGCGGACGAGGAAGGTGCGCAATCGCGGGAGCGAACGTCCGCATGTGGAAATGATAGACGGGTAAACTCCGGCGGTGATCGAGCAACTGGCCTTACCCGTCAGCGATGACGACGTCCGCGATCTCGCTCTCCTTCTCCTCGACGCCACCGCCGCCGGCGCCTCGGTCGGCTTTCTCGATTCGACGACGCTGGACGAGGCGAAGGAGTGGTGGCGGCAGAACATCCGGGAACGCACGATTCTCCTCGTGACGCGCGATGGCGAGGGAATTACGGGAACGGTCCAACTCCGCCCCGCGCCGATGCCGAACCAGCCACATCGCGCCGACGTCGCCAAACTTCTCGTCCATCGCCGCGCACGGCGGCAAGGACTCGGCGCGCTGCTCATGCACGAGATCGAACGCCGCGCCCGATCCGCCGGCTTCACGCTCCTGACGCTCGACACGAAGCGCGGCGATGCCGCGGAGACGCTCTATCGCCGCGCCGGCTGGACCGAGGTGGGAGTCATTCCGGGATACGCGATGAATCCCGATGGCTCGATGTGCGACACGGTCGTCTTTTACAAGAATCTCTAGCGGCGCCGCGTCGATTCGCGGTGGTCCGGTTCTGACCCTCCCGATTTCACGCCATCCGCCGATAAATATTACATTTTTGGTAGTGTGGATTCCTTTCCGTCCCTCCTCTCCTTATTAACGCAACAGTCCAAATGCGGTAGGGGGATGACTCCGGCGTCTCCTCGGCTCCTCTGGCAGCAACAAGGCGACGGCCGCGTCGGCCTTCGCTCGTCCTCGGTTCGCACAAACCATTTTGAGGAGATGCCATGACCCGACGAGTAGTCTCATTAGCGCTCTTTCTTTCACTGCTGTTCGTGCTGCAGGCCTTCGCGCAGGTGGATCCGGGGGTACGCGGCGGAGGGGCGGCGGCCGGCGGTCCGCTGTCTTCCGTCGCCGCGAACAACCCGGTAACGATTCTCAACTTCTTCAACGACGCCAAGGCCCGTTTTCAGGAAATCGATTCCGTCTCCGGCTCGCTGGCCGGCGAAAACGGATTCGGACTGGGGCCGCGTTTCAATTCCAGAAGCTGCGCCGCTTGTCACGCGCAGCCGGCGGTGGGCGGCACCGCGCCGGCGGTGAATCCGCAGGTGGCCGATGCCACGGCGCATGGCGCCACGAACACGATCCCGTCGTTCATCACCAGCAGCGGTCCGGTGCGGGAGGCGCGCTTCCCGTTTTTCTTCACCAACAATTTTCCTGACACGAACCGGCCGAATGGCGGCGTGGAAGATCTCTACACGATCGTCGGCCGCGTCGACGCTCCGGCATCGTGCAACCTCAACGTGATCACCCAGCCTTCCTTCCAGCTCGCGCAGAATACGGGCAACATCATCTTCCGCATCCCGACACCGACGTTCGGCAGCGGCCTGATGGAGAACATCGACGACGCGACGCTGCTCACGAATTTCACCAACCAGCAGAACAACAACGTCGGCGTTGGCGGCACGTTCAATCACAACGGCAACGACGGCACCATCAGCCGTTTCGGCTGGAAGGCGCAGAACAAGTCGCTCGAGATCTTCGCGGGCGAGGCTTACAACGTGGAGCAGGGCGTTTCCAACGAACTGTTCACGCAGGAGCGGCCGCTGCCCGGCGAGGACATGACCACCGGCCTGGCGTCTGCCTGCCGCGTCAACCCCACGCCCGAGGATCACACCAACTTCAATACGACCTCGATCGGGACGTTGAGCGACACCGTGCAGTTTGCGTTGTTCATGCGTTTCCTCGCTCCGCCCACGCCGTCGACGACGGTACCGGGCGGCGCGACCTCGATCGCGAACGGACGCAGTCTGTTCATCTCCATCGGCTGCGCGGTCTGCCACACGGCATCGCTCACCACCAGCGCCTCGGCGTTTACGCCCAGCCTGGGCAATGCCACGGCGAATCTCTTCAGCGATATCGAGATTCATCACATGGGCAACGGGTTGAATGACAACGTATCGCAGGGCGGCGCCGGCGGCGATCAGTTCCGCACTGCCCCTCTCTGGGGCCTCGGCCAGCGCATCTTCTTCATGCACGACGGCCGGACCAAGGACCTGCTCCAGGCAATCGAAGAGCACGACAGCTCCGGGTCGGAAGCGATCACGGTGGAAAGCAACTTCGACTTCCTGAGCACATCGCAGAAGCAGGACGTCGTCAATTTCCTCCGAAGTCTCTGACGCAGTCTCCGAACGCGGGCCGCTGACGAAACGTCGTCAGCGGCCCGATTTTGAAAGGAGAAACGATGCTTCGCCGTACGACCCAGACACTTCTCTTTCTCTGCATCCTGCCGATCGCGCACGCGCAGGACATCGTCACGTCGGCTGAGCCGCTTCGCAAACTGCCGACGGACGTCATCCTCATCAAAGGCGCGGTTCCGAGCGCCAGCGACAGCTCGACTCCGCTGCCCGAGGGCGGCTCTGTGCGGAAGGACGTCTACAGCAACGACTACTTCGGCTTTTCGTATGCGCTGCCAACGGGTTGGTACGAGAAGTACAAAGGTCCGCCGCCCTCGGACAGCGGAGCGTACTTGCTGACGTTGCTCCGGCCTGGTCCCGCTTACAAAGGTGCCAGCCGGGCAACGTTGCTGATCACGGCCCAGGACATGTTTTTCAGTTCGCTCCCGGTCAGCACTGCGAAGGAATCCATCGAGTTTACGAAGAAGACGTTGCAGGCGGACTACCAGGTGGAGCGCGCGCCGTCGCAGGTGACCATCGCGAATCATCCCTTCACGCGCTTCGATTACACGTCGCCGGTGGCTGGTCTGCACTGGTATGTGCTCGCGACCGATGTGCGTTGCCACACGATCCGCTTCGTCTTCACCAGCCCGGATCCGGCGCTGCTCGATACCCTGATCAAGGATCTCGACGCGATGAAACTGGCCGAGGCCGATGCGCCGCTGTGCATCGCCGGCTACGCGGAAAAGGCGAACATCACGTACAAAGTCGATCCGATCCTGACGGAACAGAAGTTCAACGCCATCCCCGTGCGCATCATCATCGACAAGAGCGGCAAGGTCCGGCACGTCCACATGATCAGCGCCTTCCCGGCGCAGGCGAAAGCGATCACTGACGCCGTCATGACGTGGCGGTTCAAACCGTACCTTCGCGACGGACAGCCGGTCGAAGTGGAGACGGGAATCCTTTTCGGCGCGCAGCGCGCGAAACCTGTGATGAGAGCGGCAACAGACAACGCAAAGCAGTCCGGTGATTGAGGAGGACACATGTACTTCAACAGCAGAGGTGAAAAGGTTTCCCGTGCGCGGTGGAAGGAGATGTACCAGGCCTTTCAAAATCGCCAGGAGCTGATCAAAGCCGGTCTGACGAGCCGGCGCGACCTGCTCCGCATGGGACTTCTCGGCAGCGCGGGCATGCTCATCGCCAAGAGCGGCTTGAGCAGCTGGGGCAGCGGCGGATGTCAATACGGCAGCACCGGCTGTGGCAACTGCGCCAGTCCGCCTACGACGCCCTGGACCTTGCCGATGCCGATTCCGCCGGTGAAGCAGGCCATCCCGGTTTCGTCGCTGACCGGTCCCGCTCCATCGATCAATCCGAATACGGCGACCAATCCGGCCACCGGTCTCGCCTACGAAGGCCGCACGCGCGCGCATCAGGCTCCGGCCCTCGGCTTCCCCTTTCCGGCCGGCGTCGTCTATCAGGTGACGCAGCAACAGAGCCAGATCAACGTGTCGAATCAGCTTCCGTTGCAGAATCTCTGGACGTTCGACGGAGTGAGTCCGGGACCGACGTACGTGGCGCACTACGGCACGCCGGTGCTGGTGCGCAACATCAACAATCTGCCGGTGAGCAACGGCGGCTTCGGCCTCAACTCCGTGTCGACGCACCTGCACAACGGCCACACGCCGTCGGAGAGCGACGGATTTCCGTGCGACTTCTTCGCCGCCGGCCAGTACTACGATCAGTACTATCCAAATGCTCTGGCGGGATTCAATTCGACGCACATCGCCACGCACGGCGACATCAACGAATCTCTTAGCACGCTCTGGTATCACGACCATCGCGAGAACTTCACGTCGCAGAACGTCTACAAAGGGCTGCTCGGCTTCTACCTGCTGTTCAATCAGTTCGACACCGGCGATGAGACCACCGGCTTCCGGCTGCCGTCGTTTCCCAACTACGACATCCCGATGGCGTTTGCCGATCGCTGCTTCGATCCGCAGACGGGAATGATGGTCTTCGACACCTTCAACACGGACGGCATCCTCGGAGACAAGTTCCTCGTGAACGGCGTGATCCAGCCGGTGCTGCACGTCAGTCCGCGGCGCTACCGCCTTCGCTGGCTGAACACGGGCCCGTCGCGTTTCCTGCAGGTTTACCTGACCGATCTGACCAGTCCTTCGACGCCGCAGCCGTTCTACCAGATCTCGAATGATGGCAATCTACTGCCGCATCCTGTCCAGGTTCCTGCCGTGGCCCTCGGCGTGGCGGAGCGCGCGGACGTGATCATCGACTTCTCGCGCTACGCGGGCAAGACCCTCTACCTCGAAAACCGCCTCGATCAGCCGAACGGTCAGGGCGGTCCGACCGGCGGCGTCGTGGCCGGCGGGCAGGGCTTCCTGATGCTGAAGATCATCGTCGATGGTCCCGTCGTGGCGGACAACAGCGTCGACCCGGCCACGCTGCCGGCGTACTACGCGCTTCCCAGCGTCAGCGCCACGCCGCGACTCCAGCGCTCATTCAATTTCGATCAGACCCGCGACGGTCAGTGGACGATCAATGGGAAACTCTTCAACTGCGCCACCACGCGCTTCACGGTGCAGCAGAACAGCCTCGAGGAATGGGCCTTCGACGGCGGCTTCGGATGGTCGCATCCGATCCATGTCCATCTCGAGGAGTTCCAGATCACGCAGGGCGCTCCCGGCCTGTACGGCAGTTCGAGCGACGACTCCAGCAACTACAGCCGATGGGGAAGCCAGTACTGCTGGAGCGGATGCAGCGGATCGAGCACTGGCGTGAACCTGTCGCGCAAGGACGTGGTGCGGCTCATTCCGCGCGGCAACGTGAAGGTCAGAATGCGCTTCCGCGACTGGCTGGGCCGCTATCCGATGCATTGCCACAACGTCATCCACGAAGACCACGCCATGATGCTGCGTTTCGACGTCGCCACGTCAGGTGACACGAACACGCGGCCGTAAGGAGACGACATGCCCGAACCTCTACGACGCAATCTGTTCGCCAATCTCGGCCTTGTGCCGCGCACATTCGCCCCTCCCGACTCCGGCCGCGAGGTGATGCGCAAGCGCTATTTCCCCAACGTGCCTCTCGTGACGCACGAAGGAAAGCGGGTGCGGTTTTACGACGATCTTCTCAAGGACAGAATCGTCGTGCTGAACCTGATGTACGCCGACTGCACGACGCTCTGTCCGATGATCACCGCCAATCTCGTGAAAGCGCAGAAGATCCTCGCCAGCCGCGTCACGCAGGAGGTTTCCTTCGTCTCGCTGACGATCAAACCGCACGACGACACGCCCGAAAAACTGCGCGCCTACGCGGCCATGCATCACGCCACGAAGAACTGGCTGTTCGTGACCGGGCAGCCGGACAACCTCGAACTGCTGCGTCAGAAACTCGGCTACGCCGACGCCAATCCCGACAAAGACCGAAAGGACCGCGCCCTCCACTCGGGCATGGTCCGCTACGGCAATGAACCGCTTTCGCAATGGAGCTCGATCCAGGGCAGCGCCGATCCCGACTGGATCGCGGAGGAGATCACTTACGTAATGCCGGCGTCGGCGATCAAAAGGTCGTCGGCTCGCTGAGCACGTTGATGCCACACGATCGGTTTCCGACATCAGGTGCTGCATCTTGCCAAAGCACAGACAGGAGTGTCTGTGCCACACTGGCTTTCGCCAGTACCACCAACCCTCAAAACGGGAGGGTCAGTGTGGTTGACTACACCGGCTCTCCCAAAACCAGAGATCCGCGAAGGCGGCAGGGTCAATGTGGCACAGACACTCTTGTCTGTGCTGCTGATGCTCGGGACGCGTGTGAAATGGACCGCGCGACTACACCGCGTTGGTCGAGATGCTCGACGGTACGGCCTCGACGCGCTCTTTGTCCTGCGTCGTCGGGCGCGCCCGAAGGAACGCACCCAACGCGACGCCGAGGATGCCGGCGAGCATGACGGCGAAATGGGTCGGGCCGCTCTGCACGGAACGGATTCCGTAGATCGAGTGCAGTACAAGCTCAGACAGCGAGAAGGCGAGAAACCCGCCGAGGACGTAGGCGACGGTCGTCACGTTGAGGCGGCGAGCGAGAAAGATGCCGAGCACACCGGCCAGTACTTCGCCGGTCTGGCTGAGCGCCCATCCGCCAGCGACGCGCTCGCTGAATTTCACGATTACAAATGCCGTCAACCAGTAAACGGCGATGACGAAACCACCTTTGAGCACGGCGTTGGCGATCAAACGGCGTGAGCTCATGCAGCACCTCCTCGGACGACGTAAAAGAAGTCTTCGTTGAAGAAGAAGGTCTCCGGTTCCAACGAGCCGGCGTCCACGTGAATCGTGCCTTTCGGTGGGAACGCCTGATCGGTGAACCATACCGGAAATATCTCCACGCGGTTGCCGTTCACTGCGTGCTTGCGAATCAGCGCAAGGAGTGCGCGAACACTTTCCAGGTCCTCGGCGCGATTCGAGGAGTCCTCGAACATGCCCTGGTAGTAGTCAACCGGCTCGTCAGCGGACACCGAGGGAAAGCCACAACTGCAGCCGGTGTGAGCGCCGACGACGCGGATGTGCGGCAGCGAAAACGACGGCCGGATCATGGCGTCAATCGGCAGCATCCCGGCTCTTCGATCGAGAACGCCGGCGTGTCGGAAAGCGGCTCCTCTTGTTCCGTCGCGATGTAGAGCATCAAACACACGGAGAAAGGGTAGCCGATTCTCCTGCGATGCGAACGGCCGATGACGCCACAGGCGGCGAAAGAACGAGGTCATGCGATGAAGTGTCGCGCGGAAGTCGTCCCGCGCGACACTTGCGATTGGGTCGTTTCAGGGCCACTGCGTGTTGGAGCAGGCGAAGTCATTCATCTCGTTTCCAGGTACGACAAACGGAGGCAGAGTTCGCTCGGTGTGGCCAGCTCTTTGCCTGAAGACTAGACCATCGCCGCAATCGGAGACCTGATAGCCGCGCTGCTCCGCTGCCAGAGCTGCTGGCGGCCATTGGCAGACAGTATCACCGACCATCTGACAGTACTCCTTGTAATGATGAGGTGCATCCGGCGTAAGGATTCCTGTTTTGGCAAATGACATCGGAATGGTGGCGACGAAAAGCCTCGCTCCAGCCATAAGCGTGATGCTTTTGTTGCCGGAGCCACGGATTATCAGGTCCTGTTCTATTTGTAGCGTCAACTTAGTGTCGGTTCTGGAGGGAAGGCCGTCGGGCGATTCCTTGTGGGGAGAACAGACGCTCAGAGTTCCTTGTGTGATCGTAAATACTCCCGCATCGCCGGCGTAGTTACCGGATGCCGTATATTCTGGTTTCAGAGTATGGCCGAGATGACGAATAGGAAGAGCCTTCAGCGATTTCGTGTCGATATCAGGATTGGCCATGTCCGTGACGAACGTAATCTGTTCACCAGACAACTCGACGTAATACCAGTCGTTAGGGTTAAGCGGATCATTCGGGTTGAGCGGAATAGGAGTCCAACCTTTGACTGGAAAGAAGGGATCTAAATCCGCGTGATGAAAACACATAATTGTGCTGTGGTTTTCGATGATGGCCCCATGCGAATTTGTATGTTCGGCAGCCGCTTTTGTGGTTTGTGTGATCATCGTGTTTCGCGCTGTGGTAGGGGCCGAGCGTTGAAGGTGCGTATCTCCACTTACTCGCGGGGCGATGGCGACGACTATCGAATGACTGATGTTAGAGCTTGTGGCGCCCAACGCCATTCGCGCGGTAGCATTTCCGCCCGGCGTAAGCGTCATGAAGACGAATAGGCCGATAAATTGGATAAAGGTGTCCATAGTTTGCTCCTAGAGAACAAGTAATTCGACCGGCGCCCACGTGGCGGGGTACTGCAGCCGGGCATTGGGTGAATGGATCATTTCCAGTTGTGCCGTGCGCACGGCCCGCGCCGGCGACTCGCCCGCGCGTAAGAGCTCGTGAAACCGGAGAAAAATTGCGGCGGCCAGGTCGTCCTCGACTTCCCATAGCGTTCCGGCGACGCCTCTCGCTCCTGCCGTGAGAAAGGCGCGCGCCACGCTGGAAGGGCCGCCGACGTGGACAGAGTCGCCGCGTAGCGTCCCGCACGCAGCGAGAACGACCAGCGGATGATTTCGAAGAGACAGCCGCTCGATGGTGCTGGAGGAGAGGACGCCCTGATCGTTGCCGCTTTCGGCAAACAGCAGCGCTCCATAGGACGCTCCGGGAGCGCCTCGGCTGCTGTCCGCATGGCCGGAGTAGTGAATGAGTGCGCTTTGCGGCGCCAGCTCGATAAACCTGGCTGCGGTCGCCTCTGCGCCACTCAGGACCGTTGTGTCATAGCCGGCGGCGATGCGTTTCCCCTCGTCCAGGCTTGCAGGCAGGTGCGCGGAATTTGCCGTCGTCGGATCGGCGATCACGAGCGCCGGCCGTAGCGGGGCGCTGGTGTTTCTGGAAGATGTCACGCTGGTCGAAGGTGCGAGGCTGATTGTGAATCTCTGGACGAGATATTGATCCTTCGACTCGTCATACAACGCCGCAAACGGCAGCGCGTACAGAATGCGATCGGGAATGATCACGATCTCGTCGACAGCTTCCAGCCGCGACAGGATTGGCCTGACGAGCAGCTTGAAGAGGACGGCTGCGTCGGCGTTGACTTCACTGATGGATGCGCGGCTGCGCATATGCTCACCGAAGGCAGCAATTTGCTGTGTAATGCCGGCGCGTTCGGCCGGAACGCTTTCCACAGTGAGAAGACCGCGGACAATGCAGAAGATCTCGATCTTGTGCGGCAGAACGACGTACTCGACAAAGGCTGCCCGTGGCATTCCCGCCGAGGCGCGAATGGGCGGGCCGGAGCTGAGCGGCACGCTGTGAATGTCTCTGCTCCGGTCGGCGATCGAGAATGCCTCGGCCACTGCGCCACGCGACAGTTGCAGGTCAATGCTCTCTTCGATGATCTGAGTGGCAGTGTCGAGGAATCTCAGCCGGAGGTCATCGCCGGCGATCGTGTTCCGCTGCACATCGACTTCGTGGAGAGCCGCATCGTAGTCGGCCACAGCTGCGGCTGCGTCCCCGGACGCGCGAAGGGCACGGGCACGCTGCAGATATGCATTCGGAAGAAGGTCATCGTTATGCGACTTGCGAAAGAATGCGATCGCCCGGTCGAGCAGAAGGATCGCGTCGCGCGGTGCGGTCGTTTGGAGTCCGGCATGTGCCACATCGAGAGAGGCTTGAAGCGTCTCCCGAAGTCTGCGATCCGCGACACTGCCAGCGATCGCGCTTGCTCTGACGAGGTCTTCGGTTGCTTTGGTTGCATCGCCGGACCGCACAGCGAGGCGGGCCCGGTCGGTGAGAGCGGACGTCAATAGCGCGGGGTCATTGCGTATTTCGTCGATTGCCAGATCGATCATTGCCGTCGCGGCTTCGGTTCTTCCGAAGCTTTCGAGCGTTGCCGCAGACCCTCGAAGATTCGCGCAAAGCCGTTCGCGGTCCTGCTCGGAGAGGGCAGCGCAACTTCGGACGCGGCGAGCCCAGGCCGCGTCTCCCGCTCCGATCATGTCGTAGGCATGTGCCGCGACATAGTCGAGGTAAGCGGCATTCTTCGTTTCTCCGAGGGCCCGGAACGTTGCCGACCCGATATCGGCGGACTTCACGCTGATTCCCCACAAGCCGGAAGCATTCGCCGCCACGGCCTCGGAACCGAGAATCTGAGCGGACAGAGCGTGATTTCGCTGAGCGTCGATTGAGGATCGGACACGGTCGAGCGCCTGCTCCGAGTCCTCGCGTCGATTCTCATCGCCTGCTGCAATCGCCGCGAAGTAGCGCGCCATGTTCGCCATCGAGCTGTCGCCTCGGCGAAAGAGCTCGGCGGCGTTCACGAACATCGCTTCCGCTGCGCTCGCGTTGCGCTTGCTGTACGCGATCCTGGCGTCGCGATAGAGACGGTGCGCTTCGACGAGTGCAGCGCGCGCGGCGGTTTGGGATCGTTCGATGGCGGCAACCGCGTCGCCGAGGAGGTGCTCGCCGTTGAACGCGGCGAGTGCGTCGGCGATCGTGTGGACGCGGGAGAGAATCGCCGAGGCGCGGGCGTGGTCGCTGGCGGCTTCCGCGTCCGCCCATTCGGCGAGCATTGGGCCTTCGCCCCAGGTTCTCGCTTCCTGCGGGAAGGCACGGACGAGTTGGGCGGGCACGTCGCTGTACAGCATCTTCGGATCGAAGCGGCGTGTGGTCGCTTCCAGCGTGCGCAGATGCGCGCGCGCTTCGACGCTCCAGGCGCTGCCGGGATCGACAGCCAGGTACGCCTGCCATGCCTTGCGGGCCTGATCGCGGATGCCGAGGTGCTCGAGGATCAGCGCGCGGTTGAAGAGCGCTTCGGGTGATTTCGAGTCGAGGCGAAGAGCATGGTCGGCGTCGGCCAGCGCCAGCGGCAGTTGTGATGGGCGCTCGTCCTGCGTCGCCATGGCGTAACGGGCCGCGGCCAGATCGCTCCAGATGTGCGGATCGGTCGAGGTGTTCGCGGCCTGTTCCAGCGCAGCGATGCCGTCGGTGCGGCGATCGATAAGCAGGTAAGCGACTCCTGCGGCGTGCCGCGCTTCGGGCTGACGGTCGTTCGCCGTTTTCTCGAGCACGTCGCCGGCGGCGCCGCTCACTTTCAGATCCGCGGGGTCGGGAAGGGATGTTCCGCGCGAGGGGGCCTGCAACTGCGCCCATGGAAATCCCGAAAGCCGCGATTCGATGAAGCGATGGTGTGGTGCGGCTTCGATGAGCCGTGCCATGGCGGAGGAGGGGCGTGCCTCGTTCCAGCGCCGCAACGGAACGAGCACCGCCGCGGCCACGAGCACCGCGGCAGCGGCCAGCCACCACCTCGGCCGCGGGCGCGAAGGAATCGCGCGTGCATCTTCTTCGCGCTCGAACCGCGCCGTTTCCGTCACCACGGTCCGGCAGTCGCTGCAATCGCGCAGGTGGGCGGCCATTGTCGCAATCTCATCGGGCGCAAGCGTCCCTTCAATAAACGCTGCCATTGTCTGAGCCCCGGGATGGCGCGGCCCCACGTCGTTCATTTCGAGCCCTCCGAAGTTGCCTGCGCCATCTCATCGGCGCCATTGGACGGACGCAGTTTTTGTTTTCCGAGGTCGAATTGAAGAAGGACCTCGTCGCGGCCGATCAGGTCGAGGACGTCGCGCCAGGCGATGCCGGCGCGTTCCAGCTCCAGCCGGATGTCGCGCATCCGTTTCTCGATGCGGCGGTAGGTCAGTTTCTGGTCGAGGCCGAGCGCGCGCGCGATCTGCGGAACCGTCATTCCCCCTTCGAAGCGGAGCTGCAGGATCAGCCGCTCATCCTCGGGGAGCCTGGCGATGACTGCCGACATGATCGACGACACACGTTCCGACGCGCGGCGGCGATCGCCCGCGAATAGCGGTTCTTCCACTTCAGCAGGCTTCGTGACGGCGACTGACTCGGCCTTCTCCAGGCCGACGTCGCGATGACGCGGTGGACGTTCGGGAAGGCGTTCCGCGATCGTCTGCAGCGACTCGCGTGTGAGCCCCCCGTGTTTGGGCGAAAGGATCACCAGCGCTTCATCGATCGTCCGTCCGTCGCGAAGGAGAAGCTGTTCGAGCTCGATGGCCAGCGGTCCGATACGCTTTGCCTCTGCCGAGGGATGCCACTTGCCCCAGACGTGGATGCAGTAGTCGAGCGCCAGCCGCTGGATGACGATGTTGATATACGTGGAGAAGCTGCTGCGCGCCTCGTACGCGCGAACGATGGCGTAGTCGTTGTCGACCAGCTTCAGCTTGACGACCGCCGCGAATTCGTCTGCATCGTCAGGATCGAGACGGTATCGGCGCGCGGCGAAGCTCACCGCCCGCTCAATCAGGGCGAGATTGGACGTCAGCAACTCCAGGGCATCCGGGACCGCCACGCTCTTCTCTATCTAGGGAGTGTCGTTGGCGCCTCAAACCACACCCGGAATCAGAAAAGCGCGTCCGTCTACGGGGGCCAACTCGACGGATGGAGGTGCCGAACGACGGACAAACGGATGCTGAAGCAATCGATGCGACCCATGCAGTGAAACCAATGGCGCGGTTTCACTGCTCAATCAACCAGCGCCGCAATTGGAGACACACTCATGAAAAACTCTCTCATCACAAACGCATTGCTCGCCGTCTGCCTGGTGGCCGTCGCTGCCTCGGCGCAGGAAGTTCGTCCATCTACCGAACAGGTGACTTGTCCGTTCCCGGTCACCCTGCATCTCAGTGGAGGTCCCAGCGGCCCGGCTGCGCCGGTTCTGTCTCAGTTCCCGGCGCCCCTCCGTCCGTTGATTGGCGGCTCGGTGTGGAATCAGACCGCCGCCGACAAACAGTTCGGTCACACGTTCCGCTTCAATCCCATGACGAAAGAGTGCTGCATGTGGTCAAGCGGGTTGCTGACGCTGCACCTCAAGGCGCTCGTGGGCGGCCCGAGTAATTCGACCTCGGTGAACGATGGCGTCAACGTCTACGTCGGCGGCGTGCAGGTCGGAGCCAAGACGCCGTGGACGTCGACTGTAATTAGAGGCGCAACGACGACGATCACCTTTCCGCTTACTGCGAACAATCTCGCCAGCGGCTTCGTGAGCTTCTACGTCGAGGACGATACCGCGGTCGTTTCGGCGGAGCTCGACCTGAAAGGCTGCTGCATCAGGCGGCCGTAATCGCGGCGTCTTTCGCGGTACGAGGGCGAGGGGCGTATCCCTCGCCCATTTCTACTTCACTTTGTGCGCCGTCCGCGGATCGTTCCGATCGTCGCGCCAGGCGGGGTGATGGATGTGGAAGACGTGGTCGCCGTTGTAGGACGCCACCGCGGCGTTGAACGTCAGCGTCCCGATCGCGCGCCAGTTTTTGAACTCGCGGCGTTCCTTGAACGGGTTGCCCTTCGTCACTCCTTCATCGGTCGTCTCGATGCGGAAGGTGAGGGTGCGTTTCGGCTGCGGATCGCCGCGGTCGTAGATCTGGGCCATGATCTCGTCGCGAAAATCGAGCGCGTCGCCGGGGATCGTCGGCTGCTCGGGGACGATGGAGAATTGCAGGAACTCCGGCGAGCGCGTCGGCTGTCCGGCTGCCAGACCGAGTTCCGCGATCTGGTACACCTGCCGGATGGTCGGCTTCGTTTCGGCGCGATTGAACGCGGCGCCAGAGGCCAGCAATGTCGTGAAGCCGAGGCCGCGGTTGAAGACGGTCGTGTTCGGAGCGTTGCGGAGCACCGCCTCGTTGATCGTCTTGGTGTCTTCGCCGCCGATGTCCTGCTGTGTGATGAAACTGGCGGTCTGCAGCCGTTCGGCATGCTCCGGATCCATGGTCGGATAAACGCGCCCCACCATCGAGAGCGAGCGCATGTTGCCGCGTCGCGTTTCCGTGCAGCAGGTCGAGTAGCGCGCGATGACCAGGCCGCGGCTTCCTTTCGCGAAGTAGCCGCTGTATGGCGTGTCCGCGGTGATGTCCCAGACGCCGGTCAGACAGATGGCGTTGGTGTGGAGGAGCCGTTGATAGCCCTTGCCGTCGGCGCCCCATCGGAGATCGGCGTCCGAGGCCAGCGTTCTGCGTGCCGCGGCGAGGAGAGCCCACGGCTTGCTGAAACTGAGCAGTCCGCGCATGGCTCGTCCGAACGTGACCGGGAACCTTTCGAATGGCGGATTGCCCGGCGCGCCCCAGATCCGTTGATAGGGATTGGCGAAAATGGCATCGCGAACCTCGGCGAAGCGCGACCCCGTGTACTTCCGATCGTCATCGATCAGACCGACGTTTCCCAGCGCATCTGTGCTCATTGTGCTCGGCAGTATATCCTTGATTCCGTCATTTATTCCGTACGTGGCAGCGATTGTGCTGAGGCTGCTTGGTAGAAAGAGGGGTACTCATGAATAGTCTGATTTGGTTTCTGATCATCGGCGCGATCGCGGGCTGGCTTGCGGGTCTTGTGATGAAGGGCCGCGGATTCGGTCTGCTCGGCGACATCATCGTCGGCATCATCGGCGCGTTCCTCGGCGGATGGTTGTTCGGAAAACTGGGAGTCTCCTTCGGCGGCGGCTTGGCCGGCAGCCTGATCGTGGCCTTCCTCGGTGCTGTCGTGCTGCTGTTCCTTGTGCGGCTCATTAAACGGGCTTAGCGCGGCAGATCTGATAACCACAGAGGCACAGAGGACACCGAGAAGCTTCTCTATGTTCTCTGTGTCTCTGTGGTTCAAACGTTTCGGATGCATCCGCTTTCCGCGGACCAGCGTATCGTCTGATACATGACGACAATCGATACGCCTCCTCCTCCCGGCAGGAACGGACTTCCGCTTCTCGGCGAGACGCTGTCGTTCGCGAAGAATCCGTTTCGATTCATCGAGGAACGGCTTGCCACGCATGGCCGCATCTTCCGCTCGAACGTCCTCGGACGGAAAGCCGCAGTCGTGGCCGGCCCCGAGGCCGCGGGAGCGTTCATCGATCCGAACGTGATCGTGCGCGAGGGTGCGATGCCGCCGCACGTGCAGGAGCTGTTCGGCGGACGAAGTCTGCCGCTGCTCGACGGCGAGGTTCACAGCGCGCGCAAGAAGCTGGTCAACCAGGGCTTCAACCGCGCCGCGATGTCGGCGTATCTGCCGATCGTTCAACAGACGGTGGAGACCTATTTTCACAAGTGGGCAGCCGCCGGTGAAATCCGTTGGCTTGGTGAGTTGAAGAGTCTCGCCATCGAGATCATCTGCACGACGGTGATGGGGATGCCGCCGGGCAACGAGATGGACGCGCTGCGCAACGACTACGGCATCCTCACCGACGGCTTCGCGACGCTGCCGATCAACATCCCCGGCACGCGCTACCGTAAAGCGCTGCAGGCACGCGATCGCATCCTCGCCGTTCTTCGCCGTCTTGTCCGCGAGCGGCGCCAGACGCCGACGAACGACGGTCTCTCACGCATCCTCACGGCGGCGACGTCGTCGAACGCGACGCTCTCCGACGACGATGCCGCGCTCGAACTGCACCACATTGTCATCGCCGGCTACATCGTCTACGCGGAGCTAGGTTCGATCGTGCAGCAACTGACAGCGCATCCCGAGGTTCGCGCGAAGCTGGCGGCGGAGATCGCGTCGAAGGCGCCGTCCGGATCGCTTTCACTCGAAACGCTGATGACGATGCCGTACCTGCTGCAGGTAACGAACGAGGTCAAGCGGCTCTGTCCGATCGTGCCGGCGGTCTTCGGCAAAACGAAAGCGCCGCTGCAACTCGACGGCGTCTCCGTTCCGGTCGGCTGGATGGTGATGTGGGCGGTGACGCCGAGCCACGTCGCGCAGAGCGCGTACACGAATCCGACCGCATTCGATCCCGATCGTTTCTCGCCGGAGCGCGCGGAGGACAAACGGCACGAGCACGCCTTCGCGCCGCAAGGTGCGGGACCGGCAACAGGACATCGCTGCCCCGGACTCGATTTCGCGACCTACATCATGGAAGTCTTCGCGGTCGTGCTGCTGCGCGGCTACACGTGGGAACTCCCGCCGCAGAATTACGAAATCGATTTCAGCAAGACGCCGCCCGAGCCGAAGGACGCGTTGAGAGCGACCGTGCGCGCGATCTGAGAATTGAACCACAGAGGCACAGAGGACACAGAGAGAAAACCTCTGTGATCTCTGTGTCTCTGTGGTGAAAAAGCTTTTCCTGTAACCTGCGCCGCATGACCGTCCCCGTCCTCACCATTCCCGGCCTTTGGAACTCCGGGCCGGAGCATTGGCAGACGTATTGGGAGGCGCGGCATCCGTCGTTTCAACGTGTCATGCAGCGCGATTTCGATCGGCCCGATCGCTCGGAGTGGGTCGCCAATCTGGAGATGGCGGTCACCGATTGCGCAACGCCTCCCGTCCTCGCCGCGCACAGCCTCGGATGCTCGCTCGTGGGGCAATGGTCGGAGGATTGCGGCGGCCAGGGAGTACTCGGTGCGTTTCTCGTCGCGCCGAGCGACGTCGAGCATCCCGACTATCCGATCGAAGGACGCAGCTTCTCGTACATGCCGTTGTCGCGACTGCCGTTTCCGAGCATCGTTGTGGCCAGTACGAACGATCAATTCGTGAGCGTCGGGCGCGCGCGCCAGTTTGCGGATGCGTGGGGCAGCCGCCTTGTGTTCATCGGCGATGCTGGCCACATCAACGGCGCCTCGGGGCACGGTCCGTGGCCGGAAGGGGAGCGGATGCTGCTCGAATTCTGCGCGAGCCTGTCGTCGTGAACGAGAGCAACTGCTATCCTCGGCGGACATGAGCGACGGTGAGATCGCGATCAACGGCGCCACAGCCGCCGACCTGCCCATCATTCGGCAGCTCCTCATCGCGAACAATCTGCCCACCACGGGCATCGACGATCACTGGAAGACATTCATCGTCGCGAAAGACGGCGACACCATCGTCGGCTGCGGCGGTTCCGAGGCGTACAAATTCGCGGCGCTGATTCGATCGGTGGCTGTTGCCGATTCGCATCGTGGACGCGGCATCGGACGGCGCATCGTCCGGCAGCTCGTCGACCGGCTTGCGTCGCGCGGCATTCGTGAGTTCTACCTCCTCACGACGACCGCGCAAGCGTACTTCGCCAAACGCGGATTCAAGCCGATCGACCGCGACGAAATCCATCCGCAGCTTCTGGCATCGACGGAGTTGCAGGGCGCGTGTCCCGACACGGCGGTCTGCATGCGGCTGGTCATGCTCGTCTGACGGCTACGACTCCGGCACGATCTCGGTCGCGGCGACCACCGGTTTCGACAGCGAGGTCACGAACGTCACGCCGGCCACGCCGCCGACGCAGAGCGCGCTGCCGACTGCCGAGGCGAGGCTGAGGTGATCGCCGAGAATGAGGACGCCGAGCGTCATCGAGACCAGGACGGCCAGTTGCGAGATCACGCCGGCCGTCATCGCGTCGACCCAGCGGAGGCTGAACGTCATCAACAGTTGCGCGCCCATCGCCAGGATTGCGGTGGCGAGAATCCAGAGCCACTCGATGCGGTTCGGCGTCACCCACTGCGCGATGCCGAGCGGCATGCTGACGAACATGCCGAGGAGGCAGAAGCTGGCGTAGACGGACCAGGAGTTTTCGCTGCGGCGCGCGGCGCGGATGGCGGTGACGGCGACGCCCGATGCGACCGCGGACAACGCGCCGACGAGCTCCCATCGACCGAAGCCGAGGACGTCGCCGGGTGCGGCGTGCGCGTGGACGACGAGAAAGACGCCCGCCAGCGCGATCGGAAGGGGGATGAGCACGCGCGCGCTGAATTTTTCGCCGATGAAGAGCATGGAGAAGGTGCCGCTCCAGATCGGCGCGGTGTAGTTGAGCAGCGTGGCCACGCCGACGTTGATGTGCTGGATGGCGATGAAGTAGAACATCACCGCCAAGCCACCGAAGAAGCCGCGCAGGAGAATCAGTCCGAGGCGGTTGTACTGCAGCGCGGCGCGGCGATAGCGCGGCACGAGCAGGCATGGCAGCAACCCTGCCGCCATCCGCAACAACGCCACCTCGGGGCCGGCCAGTCGCGCGGTGGCGACCTTCGCGGCGAAGGCCATGCCGCCGAACATCGTGGCCGAGGCGATCATCAACAGCACCGCGCGATGCGTATCGTTTTTTGCTACTGTCACGCGGTTCGAAGAGTAGCAGGGTGATGATCAACTACCGCGAAGCAAGAGTGTCGGACGTGCCGGCGATCGTCGACTTTCAAATCGCCATGGCGCGCGAGACGGAGGAGCTGGATCTCGATCGCGAAGTCTGTACGCGCGGAGTGCAGGCGCTGTTCGAGGATGCATCCCGAGGACGTTATTTTCTGGCGGAGAGCGACGGCGTGGTCATCGCGTCGCTGATGATCACGTACGAGTGGAGCGACTGGCGCAACGGCAACGTGTGGTGGATCCAGAGCGTGTACGTCGTCCCGTCGTTTCGAGGCCAGCGGGTGTACGCGGGGTTGTACGAGCACGTTAAGACTCTCGTGAATGCCGACGACTCGCTGCGCGGCATCCGGCTGTACGTCGATCGCCGCAACGTTCGCGCGCAAGAGGTCTACACGCGGTTGGGGATGAACGGGGAGCATTACCAGGTGTTCGAGTGGATGAAGACTTTTTGAACCACAGAGACACAGAGGGTGCGTAGCGATAACTTCAGCGTTTCCAACGGAACGCCTTCAGTTCGACTCGGCCATCCAGCGAAAACTCCACCCCTTCTTCCTCCAGCAACATCCGCTGCAGTTCGTGTGAATCGCCTCCGCTGCGCGGCGAAATCTCACCCTTTGCATTGATCACGCGATGCCATGGAACGTCGCTGCGATCGGGGAGCGAATGCAGCGCGTAGCCGACCTGGCGCGCGTGTCCATCGAGCCCGGCCAGCGTGGCGATCTGGCCGTACGTGGCCACGCGTCCACGCGGAATGCGTTTCACCGTCTTGTAAATCCGCTGGTAACTATCGGCGTTGGAAAGCGGCACGGCATCAGTCTAAGGTCGTTCGCGGCTGTGGTCTGGTAACATGCACAGCTCTTTGGTCACTTAAAGGAGTCGCTATGCCTCGCCCATTTGCTTCTGGACAGATCGCGTTCGGCCTCGTCTCGATCCCGGTGAAACTCTTCTCGGCCACCGAGGCCAGCGAGAAGATCAGCTTCAACATGCTGCACAAGGATTGCGGCAACCGCATCCAGCAACAGCTCTTCTGCCCCAAAGATGAGCGCACCATCTCGCGCGATGAAGTCGTGAAGGGCTACGAGTTCGCGCGCGGCCAGTACGTCCTCTTCAACGAAGAAGAGTTGAAGATGATCGAGGAGAAGGCCACGCAGTCGATCGAGATCAGCGAGTTCCTGCCGAAGGAAGCGATCGATCCGATCTACTTCGCGAAGGCGAATTACATGGCGCCCGACAAAGGCGGCGAGCGGGCGTATTCGCTGTTGGCGAAGGCGCTGGAGGAGACCGGCCGCTGGGCGCTGGCCAAGTACGCGGCGCGCGGCAAGCAATACCTGGTCATCCTCCGCCCGCTCGGAAACGGGATCGTGATGCAGCAACTCTTCTACCCGAACGAGATCCGCTCCATGGATGAGCTTGACCTCGGCGAGGCCATCGTCAAAGACAACGAGCTGAAGATGGCGGTGCAGCTTGCCGAGATGGGCGCGGCGGACGAGTTCCATCCAGAGAACTATCGCGACGAAGTGGCCGACCGCACGCGATCGCTGATCCAGCGGAAGATCGAGGGCGAAGAGATCACGTCGAATCTCGTGGAGGAGCCGAAAGCGCAGGTCATCGATCTGATGGAAGCGCTGAAGGCCAGTCTGGCCAAGCCGCGCGCGAAGTCGGCGCCGGCTGCGGCGAAAGGCAGCGGGCCGCGTCGCATCCCGGAAAAAGCAGAAGCGAAGAAGGCCGCTCCTCGGGCATCGGCGAAAGTGGCCAAGGCTGGATCGCGTTCGCGCTGAAACGCCGGTCCGCTAAAATGGCGGCATGTCCTATTCAGTGCGGGAAGTCTCGGCGATGCTCGGGCTCTCCGCCGGGCAAATCCGCGCCTGGGCTTCGCGCGGATTTCTGACTCCGGAACGCGACGGCGACGGCGATCTCCGCTTCGGCTTTCAGGACCTGGTCATCCTCCGCACCGCGGGCGAGCTGACGGCGGCGCACATCCCGACGCGCAAGATTCGCCGCGTGCTGGAAAGCGTCCGCGAACAGTTGCCGGAAGGGCGCTCCATCGCCGGCGTGCGCATCGCCGCGGACGGCGAGCGCGTAGTCGTTCGCGACGGCGAAGCCGTCTGGAATCCGGAGTCAGGCCAGTCGCTCTTCGATTTTTCGATCGACGAAATCGCCGAGAAGACGAAACCAATTGCGCTCGCCGCAGTGCGCGAAGCGAAGGCGAGGCAGGAGGATGACCTCGACGCCGACGCCTGGTACGAACTGGCTGCCGATCTGGAGCTGACGGATCCGTCCGAGGCACGCGCGGCGTACGAGAAAGCAGTCTCCCTCGATCCGTCGCACGTCGATGCGCACGTTAACCTCGGCCGGCTTTTCCACGACGACGGCGCACTCGAAGCAGCGGCAAAGCACTATCGCGCCGCGTTGCAAGTCGATCCCGAGCATCCCGTCGCCGCCTTCAACCTCGGCGTGGCCCTCGACGACCTCGGCCATTTATCGGACGCCGCGGACGCCTATCGCCGCGCCATCGACCTCGATCCCGAAAACGCCGACGCGCACTACAACCTCGCCGGCATCCTCGAACGCACCGGCGACAAAGCCGGCGCCGTGCGGCATCTGACGCGCTACCGGGCGTTGATCCGCAGATGACGCAGATGAACGAGATGCTTCGCTCGTTCTCCATCTGTGTTCATCTGCGTAATCTGCGGATCATTTCCAGATCGAATCGAGCAGCGGCGCTTTGAAGTACAGCGTGCCGACCTTCAACGCATCGTCCTGGTCTTCGCTCGACCACGTGATTTTCTTCATCGTCACGAGCGCGATCTTTTTGTAGCGGCGAAAGTTCAGCTCGACGTAGAGCGGCGTGCCATGAATCGCGTTCGTTGACGCCGCGGTCGCAGGGGAGATGCCGCGGACGAATTCGTTGACGATGGCGCGGAGTTGTGGATTCTCGGGGATGCGGTCGGTGGTCCAGACGTCGATCCACGCTTCGGGTCCGTAGACGAGACGATAGCGGCGGGCGGCCATGCCTTTGACTGTGCCGGCGATGATCTGCGTTCCGGTCGGCGCCGCGGACTCCATCCCGCTCGTAGCGATCTTGTGGAGCGTCGCGCTGATCTGCGCGACCGGGACGTCGGTGTACATCCGCCCAAGCGGATTCTCGACCGTGACCGCGTTCGTGCCGTTGCGCGAGAAGCCGTTCAGCCAGAACGTTTCGGCGCGCACGCCGTTCGGATAGACGTGCAGCGTGACGGTGCCGAACTTGCCGAGGAAGGGAAAGGGCGTGGCGGGATTCGCTTCGAGCTCGAGGTGGTACGCGGGCGGCGGCGCGGCGTGAAGCGAAACGGCGAGGAAGGCGACGAGGAGTAATCGTTTCAGCATCGGGAAATGAAAAAGGCGGCCGAAGCCGCCTTTTCTCAGAACGTCGAGTCGAGGAACGGGCGCAGCTTCTTCGAGCGCGACGGATGGCGCAGCTTGCGGAGCGCTTTCGATTCGATCTGGCGGATCCGTTCGCGGGTTACGTTGAACGAGCGGCCGACTTCTTCGAGCGTGTGCTCGGAGCCGTCGCCGACGCCGAAGCGCATCTTGAGGACCTGCTCCTCACGCGGGGTGAGTGTGCGCAGGACCTTGTTCGTCTGTTCTTTCAGGTTCGCCACGATCACGTGATCGATCGGCGAGATCACGCCGCGATCTTCGATGAAATCGCCGAGATGCGAATCTTCCTCTTCGCCGATCGGCGTTTCGAGGGAGATTGGCTCTTGCGCGATTTTCATGATCTTGCGCACCTTGGCCACCGGCATATCCATCCGCTCGGCGATCTCCTCGGCCTGCGGTTCGCGGCCGAGCTCCTGCACGAGCGCGCGCGACGTGCGCGTGAGCTTGTTGATGGTCTCGATCATGTGCACCGGGATGCGGATGGTGCGGGCCTGATCGGCGATGGCGCGGGTGATGGCCTGGCGAATCCACCACGTCGCGTAGGTGGAGAATTTGTAGCCGCGGCGGTATTCGAATTTCTCGACCGCCTTCATCAGGCCAATGTTGCCTTCCTGAATGAGGTCGAGGAACTGCAGGCCGCGGTTCGTGTACTTCTTGGCGATGGAGACGACGAGGCGGAGGTTGGCCACGATCAGCTCCTGCTTGGCCTGATCGGCTTCCTCTTCGCCGGCGCGGATCTCGCGGATCGTGCGGCGCAGCTCATCGTGCTGCGTGCCGTAGAACGTCTCCAGCTCCTGAAGCTTGTCGACGTACTTCTGCAGACGGCGGCGATAGAAATCGCGGCGGGTCTTGTCTTTCTCGCGCTTCAGAGCCGCGTCGTCCTTGCGGACCATCGACGCCGTCTGTGCCAGCTCGTTGTCGATGTCCTTCAGCTTGTTGATCATCCGATTGCGCGTCTGGGGCGTAAAGTCCACCTGGCGCAATTCGGTGGCGAGCTCCACCGTCAGTTTTTCGACGGCGCGCTCGGTCTGCTTGAGCGTGCGCTCGGAGAGCTTCTTCGGCTCGAGCAGCTTGGTTTTGGCGTCTTTGATTTTCTTGTCGTGCTTGGCCACCTTCTCGAAGATGGCCATGATGTCGGCGATCTTGTTGACGGCGGCGAGGGGAAGCTTCGGCTCGCCGTTTTCGTCCGAGGCCACAGCGATGGTCTCGTCCTCCGGCATGGCCAGATCGATCATCTCTTTGATGACGCGCGGATCCTTCTTGGCGCTCTCGTAGATCTTCAGGATCTCTTCGAGGATGATCCGGTTCTGGGAGAGGGCTTTGTAGACGCGGCGCTCACCTTTTTCGATGCGTTTGGCGATATCGACTTCGCCCTGGCGGTCGAGGAGCTTGACCGTTCCCATCTCGCGCAGGTACATGCGCACGGGATCGTTGGTCTTGTCGACGATGCCGCTGTTGGCCGCGATGATGTCCTGCTGGACTTCTTCGCGCTGATCCATCTCCTTCTCTTCGATGGTGCCGTCGATGGTGACGATGGCCTTGGAAGAGGTGGGGAGAGGCTTCTCGGAATCCTCGACGACGTCGATGCCGAGGTCTGCGAAGCGGATGTAGATCTCATCGAGCTCTTCCGGAAGGGAGGTGATCTCCTCGGGGAGGGTCTCGTAGATCTCGTCGTAAAGCAGGAAGCCCTTCTCTTTGCCTACTACGATGAGCTGCTTTACTTCCGCGTATTTTTCTTCGACACTCAACTCGCCGACCCCCTCGTCAAAATTGGCTTCCTGTTCGAGATTCGCGCTCCGCAGGCGTGTCGTCATGTCGTTCTTTCGCTCCTCAGAACTATCGTCCGCAGAGGACACCAGCGTAATCGGTGGGGGACGATAATTATTTCGCTTCGTTCAACATACGGGAGATGCGCATCTTCTCCATGCTCAGCTCAGCCGCGCGATCCTCATCTCCCTGGCGCTGCGCCTCTGCGATGTCGCGTTGAATTTCCAGATTCCGCCGTTCGAGATACGAACGTTCCATCGGCCGAAGGTTTTCGTCGATGCGTTGGAGGGTTTGATCGTCGATGTCCTCGCTCAGTGAGAGCTCCGAGAGGAGATTGAGCTCGGCCTCGCCCCTAAGGTGGGTCGCAACTTCCTGAAAATCAATAGGCGCACCGGACATCAGGCTCTCTTTCATGATAGAAAAGAGCGTTTTGCCCGGTTCCTCGAAGTACTCCTCCCGAAGGCGCGCCAGGTGGGTCGCCGGCAGTTTTCCCTGAATCGCAGCGATGAGGATGGTCTTTTCGGCGCTGCCGGGGCGGCCCATCGGCTGACGCTCGCGGTCGGGCGCCGTGGATGCCTTGCCGCGCACGCGCGACCAGACGGTCTGGAACTCGAGCCGGAAGGCGTCGGCGATGCGTTGCGCGGCGTCGTTGCGGACGACCGGATCGGAAACGGCCGAGAGCAGCGGGATGAATTGTTCGACACGTTCCGACTTCTCGCGGCCGCTCAGTTTCGCGACGTCGCCCGCCCACTCGCCGAGACCGAATTCGAAGATGTCGGTGGCGTTGCCGAGGAGCTCGAGGAAGCGATCGACGCCGAACTTCTGCACGACCGTGTCGGGATCTTTCTCACCCTGCAGGTCGAGCGCGGAGACGTTGAGGCCGGCCGCGAGCAGCACCGGCGCAGCACGCAACGTGGCGTTGCGGCCGGCGTTGTCGCCGTCGTAGGCGATGACGACGTTGGTGGTGTAGCGGCGCAGCAGCGACGCCTGGCCGCTGGTGAGCGACGTTCCCATCGACGCGACGACGCCAGGAACACCGGCGTGATCGATGGCGATGGCGTCGAAGTAGCCTTCGACGAGGATCGCGCGATCTTTCCTCCGCATCGCGTCCTTCGAGCGATGCAGGTTGTACAGCAGCCGCGATTTGTTGAAGACGCCGGACTCCGGCGAGTTGAGGTATTTTGGATCGCTGCCGTCGAGCGAACGTCCGCCGAATCCGACGATGGTGCCGCTCTCGTTGTGAATCGGGATGATCAGCCGATTCCTGAAGCGGTCGTAGTATCCGTTCCCCATCTTCCTCGGCATCGCAAGCCCGACCGATTCGAGCTTCTTCTCGCCGTGCTTCCGCGACAACCGCGTGAGGATGTAGTCCCACGAATCGGGCGCATAGCCGAAGCCGTATTTGGTGATGATGTCCTGCGGCACTCCGCGCTCGTCGAGATACCGCTTGGCGACGTTATCGCCCCATCCCAGCGCCTGATGAAATGCCTCGGAAGCTTCATCGAGAACTTCGAGCAGATCCTCTTTGTCCGACTCTTTCGCCGTCCGTTTTTTCTTCGGCAGCTCGATGCCGACGCGGCCGGCGACGTGCTCGACGGCTTCCGGAAACGTGAAGCGCTCGGTCAGCGTGAGGAACTTGAAGACGTCGCCGCCCGTGCCGCAGCCGAAGCAGTAGAAGAGTCCCTTGCCGCGATCGACGGTGAACGACGGCGTCTTCTCACGATGAAACGGACAAAGGCCTTTGTAACTTTTCCCCGCGAGCTTCAGCGGCGTGACCTGCGCGATGAAGTCGACGATGTCCGCCGCCTGGCGAACCTGGGCGATGACGTTGTCGTTGAGGTCGGAGAAGGACATGTGTTTTTCTACTTCATCCTGCGAAGCGCGAAGCGCGAGTCAGGATCTCCGCTAGCGCGTAAATCGCAGCTCGCGCGGTTGCGCCGGAGACACCGCTCCGCTTCGCTTCGCGGTGTGAACTGAAAGAACCTCATGACAGCACCGCAATCGTCGCCCCATCCCCGCCTTCGTTTTCTCCGCCCGGCCGCCACGATTTCACTGCCGGATGTTTGCGAAGGTGCTCGCGCAAAGCCGAACGAAGTTTGCCCGTACCGAAGCCGTGGATGATGCGCACGGCCTGCTTTCCTTCGAGCAGAGCGCGGTCGAGAAAACGATCCGATTCATCGATCGCTTCGTCGACGCGTTGTCCGATCAGGTTGATCTCGGCGTCGACGGGTGCTTCGAGAGAATCGGGAGTCGGGAGTCGCGTGTGGGAACTCGGCTTCTTGATTTGGGCCGTTTCCCGAGGGATCAGGTCCTTCACGTCGACCGTCATCTTCCGCCCGTTTACGTTCAGCACCGCTTTCTTGCCGTCGATCGAAACGATCGTGCCGGTCACCTTGAACGAACGATGCTCCGCCTTTTCGCCGACGTGAACGTCGCGCTGTTCGGACGGGAGAAAGTCGAGCGCCTTGTCGACCGGCTTCGTCAACGTGCGCACGATCTCCGCGGCGTTGACGTTTGCGCGTGCGGTGCGGTCGGACTCGCGCAAATTCTTGATCTCCGCCGCGACCTGGCGCTGGACATCGTCGCGAAGGCGATCGAGCTCTTCGCGGAAGGAGCTGCCGACGCGGCTGCGCTCTTTCTCCAACTTCGCGCGTTCGGCGGTGACCGCTTCGCGTTCGGACTCCAGTTGCGCACGCAACGCCGATGCTTCGTCGCGCGCGGCCAGCACCTCGGACATCTTTTTCTGCAGTTCGGCGATCAGCGAGTCGGTCTCGCCGTAGCGATCGCCGAGGTGTTCTCGCGCGCGATCGATGATGGAGTGGGGGAGGCCGATGATTTGTGCGACGTCGATGGCGCGGCTGCGGCCGGGAATGCCGGCGATCATGCGATACGTCGGTGCCGCCGTCGCGGCATCGAACTCCATCGACGCATTCACGATGCGTCTGTCGTTGACCGCGAAGCTCTTCATCGCGGAGAGATGCGTGGTCACGATCATCAGCGCGCCGGTATCGAGCAGATGCTCGATCACCGCCGTCGCGATCGCCGAACCCTCTTCGGGATCCGTTCCCGATCCGAGCTCGTCGAGCAGCACCAGCGAGCGATCGGTGGCGCGTTCGAGAACGCGGCGAAGGCGGACCAGGTACGCGGAAAACGTCGATAGATGTTCGAGCACGCTCTGGTCGTCGCCGATCAGAACGTGGAAGTCGTCGACGATCGGAATCGTCGTCCCGTCTGCCGCGGCGACCGGCAAGCCGCTCATGGCCATGGCCACGAGCAGTCCGGTCGTCTTCAGCGCGACCGTCTTGCCGCCGGCGTTCGGACCGCTGATCACGAGCGCGGTGCTCTCGCGATCGAGCTTGACCGAAATCGGGATGACCTTGCGCTCCGACGGCTCCTCGCCAAACGCTTCCGCGCGCGCCGGCGCGAGTCGTTCATCGAGCAACGGATGGCGCCCTTCGATGACCTCGAGGTTGTGATCGTCGTTGAAGATCGGCCGCGACGCGCCGACCAGCGAATGAAACTGCGCGCATGCCTGCAGCGCGTCGAACTCGCCGCCGACGCGCGCCGCGTCGCGAATCGGGTCCGCTTCGTCGGCGATGGCGGCGGAGATGAAGCGGGTGATGCGCGCGATCTCCTCGCGTTCCTGGATGAGCAGGTCGGCCAGGTCGTTGTTCAACTCGATGGCCTGCATCGGTTCGATGAAAAATGAGGCGCCGGAGCCGGAGCGCTCGTGCAGGATTCCAGTGACGGCGTTGCGATGATCGGCGCGCACGGGGATGCAGTAGCGGTCGCCGCGCATGACCACGAGCGGTTCCTGGATGGCGTCGGCGGCCCGCGACATCACGTCGTTCAGCACGCGCTGAATCGCCGATCGCTTTCCCTGCATCCGCTGGCGGATCGCGCGCAACTCTGCCGAGGCCTCTTCGCGCAGCTTCCCGTCGTTCGTGAAGTACTTGTTGAGTTTCGCGATCAACTCGCCGAGGTCGGGGATGTCGTGCGCGTGCGTGGCGAGGCGCGGGAACGTGTCGGTGCGCAGGAACGTCTCGCGGATTGCCTGCGTGGCGCGGACGCTGCGAAGGACGATCCACGATTCATCGATGTCGAGGATGGAATCGCGATTGAGCAACGGCGCGACGTCCGTCAATCCCGCCAGCGGCAGCAGCCCCTCGGTCAAAACGAATCGCACCATCTCCGCGAGGTCGGCCTGCGCGGCTTCACATTCCGCGAGCGTGCGCAATGGCCGGCGTCGGGCGATGCTGGCCTTGCCGAGCGTGCTCTTCGCCTCCATCGCGATTAACGTGAGGACGCGGTCGAGCTCGAGTTGTTGAAGAGGGATGGGGTTCACGCGAAACTGCTAGACGTGAGGGGCTGGCGGGCTATTCCGATGCGGGCAGATACAAAACGACCCGCGTTTCCGCGGGTCGTTTGGATCAGTAACCTGTACGACGTTCTTCGGCGAGTTTCCGCAACACTTTCTTCCGCGCCGCGATCGCTTTTCTCTTACGCTTCATGCTCGGCTTTTCGTAATGCTGCCGTTTTTTCAACTCGGAGAGGATTCCCGACTTCTCGCATTTCCGTTTGAACCGGCGAAGCGCGTTTTCAAAGCTCTCGTCCTCTTTGACGTGCACCAGAGGCAATCCCAATCCCCCCCTTCTGTGTAGCGGTAACGTGGGTCGTGATTCTAAGGAGCGCCGCGGTTCCGGGTCAATCAGTCGACAACGGAGCTGCGGCAGGAGATCGAAACGAGGGCGAAGCGCCGCTCCATTCCGGTCGATCGTGAATTTTGTAACCCGCTGATGGATGGCCGGTTGCGGGTTTGGATGTCGCTAATAACTATACGAGAAGGTGCTCCACCCTCGAAATGATCGCGTCCAGCGCCACCTGATTTTCGCCCCCCTCGGGGATGATCAGGTCGGCATGCCGCTTCGACGGCTCGACGAATTCTTCATGCATCGGACGGACGGTGGTGAGGTACTGATCGATCACCGATTTCAAACTCCGGCCGCGCGATTCGATGTCGCGCGTGAGCCTGCGCAGGAAGCGGATGTCCGGCGGCGTGTCGACGAAGAGCTTGATGTCGATCCGCTTGCGCAACTCCGGCTCGGCCAGCACGAGGATGCCTTCGACGATGACGACTTTGCGCGGCTCGACGCGCTGCGTCTTCTCCAGGTTGCGCGAGTGCGTGGCGAATTCGTAGACCGGCACTTCGACCGACGATCCTTTCGCCAGCACATCGAGATGCCGCACCAGCAGCTCGGTTTCGAGCGAATCGGGATGATCGAAGTTGATCTGATGCCGCTGCTCGGGGGAGTAGCCGTCGAAGTTGCGGTAGTACGAATCGTGCGAGATCCACTCGATGCGGTCTTTGCCGACGCGATCGTAGATCGCGCGCGCCACGGTGGTCTTGCCCGATCCCGTGCCGCCGGCGATGCCGATGATCACTGGCGTCTTCATGGTCCGGACTGCTCTTCCAGTTCGTTCTCCGTCATGAATTCCGACGGGTTGTCGTTGCCGCACGTGTTGCAGATGACGGAGGCCAGTTTCCCGTTCGCTCCGAATTCGAACTGATACGTCGGCGTCTCGCACTCAAGGCAGATGAGGTACTCCGGCTCGTCCATGGAGGCGAAGAATACCGCACGCTACTCGTTGCGCGCTTCCTGCGCTTGCACGCTGCTGATCACGGCTGGATGAAGTGCGTCTGGTTTGTTTCGTTGTCGACGACCGAGGCGTAAATGTACGTGTCGGGCGCGCTCGTTTCGACAAGGACCGTGAAGTCGTCGCCCTTCGTGATCATCGGAAAGATCGATTGCACCGAGGTGTGGATGAGCGCGTTCGCGGACACGCGGTAGCGCGTCACCGCAACGTTGCGACCGCCGCGCTGCAGGGCGAGCGTGAAGATCGCCTCGTGTTCGCCGAGGTTAGCGAGACCGACGTTGGTGCGGAAGGTGTCGCTGAAGGAGAGGCCGCTTAGCGTGCGCAACGGAGAGTACGGCGCGCTGTAGGTGATGGCGATCGGCTCGGGGCGGGTGATTTCGGCGTCGTGGATACCGTAGACCGTCGCGGCCACGCGCACGGAGCGCGTGCTTTCGATCGTCGTGATCTTCAGCGGCGAGAGCACCTCGGTCATCCCGAACCCCGAGGCCACGATGTCGCTGAAGTGCTGCGCGGCGCCGGGCGCGATGGTGATGAAGATGAACGGCTGATCGGGCGCGGTCGGCAGCGACAGCATCACGTTCGCCTCGGAGCGCGAGTCGTTGAAGAGATCGACGTCGGTTTTCCAGTGGACGTTGTTCATGCCGACGATGCTGCCGACGATCGGCACCAGCACGCTCACGCTCGGCGGATCAGCGGCTTCGGCGGCTGCTGCCGCGAGGAGCACGAGAATCGCTGTGAGCACGCGCGCCATGTCGTTCGTGGGACGAAGCCCGATCGTTGCACGTTTCACGCGAAGTGAGGACGGATGAGTCGCCGCGCCACGACCATGAGTTTTTGAACACGAGTGAGTGACAGCCGCTTCCGAAGAACGATCAGCGGATCGCGGCGCAGTTTGGCCAGCACGGTGGCGTAGACGCCTCCCATCAACAGCGTCGGGAAGCGCGCGTCGAACGACAGCTCGCCGACGAGCGGCTCGGCAGCGTTGAAGTACGACATTGCCCGCTCGATCTGGAACTCGATGAGCTTCCGCATCGGGCCGGTTTCTTTCCGATCGAAGAGATCGCGCTCGGTGACGCCGAATCGCCGCAATTCCTCCTGCGGCAGATATACGCGGTCGCGATCGAGATCGTCGCCGACGTCGCGCGTGACGTTCGTCAATTGCAACGCGGTGGCGAGATTGCGGCCGTAGTCGATGGCTGCGGGAGTGCGATAACCGTAGATCGCGAGCGAGATATCGGAGATCGACGACGCCACCAACTCGCAATAGCCGAGAAGCTCGGCGAAGGTTTCGTAGCGTGTCTTGGTCATGTCCTGACGGCAGCCGTCGATGAGCGCGACGAAGGCGCTCTTCGGAATCGCGAAATGCTGCAGCGCGTCGGCGAGAGCGAGCGTGATCGGATGCGACGGATTGCCGGCGTACGTCGCATCGAGCTCGCGTTGCCAGGCGTCGAGTCGATCGAGAACGGACTGCGGCGAGTCGCTGGGCTCGTCGGCAATGTCGTCCGCCCAGCGGCACCACGCGTACGCGGCGTAGACGGCGCGGCGTTTCACGCGCGGCAGGAATCGGAATCCGACGGAGAAATTCGCACCGTAGCGATGGGCGATGTCGCGGCAGAACGCGTACGCCTCCTCCACCGTCGGCGAAACCGGCATCGGCAGCGCCTCGCTTGTCATCGCACCTCGACCGGTCCCAACGGCGGGACTTTCATTTCGGTATCGCGCGAGCGGCACCAGTGCGGACCTGGCTTGTGCTGGCAGCGCCCCTCGTGCTTCCACACGCGGCGTACCACCGGCGACAGCAGCGACTTCCACCACGTCGTGCGATGCCAGCCGCTCAGATAATGATGAAAGTCTTTCGCACGAGCCGCCTGGCGCACGAACATCGACAGTCCGAAATTGCCGCCGGTTTCGTACAGAAACCGATTGACGAGACTGGTCTGCTGCTTCGCGCCGAGCTCTGACTTCCACAGCTCGTCGTAGTCGCGCTCCTCGAGAATGCTGCGCGCCGCGAGCGAGCCGCTGGTCAGCGCGTAGCGGATGCCGAGGCCGAAGAGGTAATCCTGAAACCCGGCGGCCTCGCCGACGAAGCGCGCGCCGTTCGACGTCGCTGCATGCTTGAGATGGAAGTTCATGTACGAGTAGCCGGTACGCGCGTCCGCCGGCACGTCGAAGTGATGCAGCCGCTGCGCCGCCGCCAGCGAGTGATCGAAATACGAATCGATCTGCTTGAAGTCCGCCACGATCGCGCATCCGAACGTGGCCACGCCGTCGAGGATGAAGAGATACGAATAGCCGCCCGGCGCGAGCTTGTGGTTGAAATAGACGTCGATGCGCTCCGGGGAGTGGGGAGTGGGGAGTGGGGCGTGGGAGCTTGAGTCGTCGGCGGTGTTGCTCCCACTCCCCACACCCAACTCCCCACTCGCCACGCGCCACGTCATCTCCTTCGCCAGCCCATCCGGCGAGGCCGGTCCCGTCGCGACGATATCCGCTTGATCGGGCGCCAATCGGCTATTGAAAATCACCTTCGCGCCGGCGCGCTGTGCCTGCCCCAGGAGGCCGCGGTCGAGCGTGCCCTCCTCGGCACCGCGATGGATGAACCAACCGTACGGCTCCTTGCTGCGGATCACGCGCGCCGAGTTTTTGTGATCGTAGAACGTGGCCCAATCGGCGGCGCGAAAGTAAAAATTGCGCTCGATGCCGAGGCGGTCGAGGAAGGCGGGGACAGGCTCGGATTCGGAGGCGCCTTCGATGATTTGCAGGTCGCCGATGAAGCGCGTGCCGACGTCGCGTTTCGCTTCGTGGACCTCGACCTCGCGGCCGGCGCGGGCGAGGATGATGGCCGCCGCCAGACCGGACGGTCCGGCGCCTGCGATCCGTATCAGCCCATGATTCTGCACAGTCGCGGTATGGTACCGCGCCGTTTCGGCGCGAATTCCGCAGTAGGCTGCATGCCCGTCATCGATGACCACCGACGCCACGCCCCCTGACGTTCCCGCGAAGAAGAAGCCGCGCGCTGCCGGCTTCGCCGTGCTCGTCGCCGCAGGGATTCTACTCAGCCGTATCGCCGGTCTGATTCGCGTGCGCGTTTTCGCGCACTACCTCGGCAATTCGCCGGCAGCGGGCGCATACAACGCCGGCCTCAAGATTCCGAACTTCCTGCAGAACCTTTTCGGCGAAGGAGTTCTCTCCGCATCATTCATCCCGGTCTACGCGAGGTTGATCGCCGAGGACGATGACGAGATGGCGGGGCGCGTCGCCGGCGTCATCCTCTCGCTCCTCGGGGTCGTCGTCATGGCGATCGTCACGATCTGCGTCTTCATCACGCCGTGGATCATCGATCTCATCGCGCCCGGCTTTCAAGGCGACGTGCGGCTGCTGACGATTCGCATCGTGCAGATTCTCTTTCCCGCCACCGGACTTCTCGTTTTCTCCGCGTGGTGCCTCGGCGTTCTGAACAGCCACCACAAATTCTTCGTGTCGTACGTCGCGCCGGTGGTCTGGAATGCGGCCATGATCGCGACGCTCGTTTTCTTCGGCACGCGTACGACGCAGAGCGGACTGGTGATCGCCCTCGCGTGGGGAACGGTTGTCGGAAGCGCGTTGCAGTTCGGGATTCAGATCCCGTTCGTTCTGAAGTACGCGCCGCGCATCAAACTGTCGCTGCAAACGTCGTTGCCGCACGTCCGCACCGTCATCCGCAGCTTCGGGCCGGTCGTCGTCAGCCGCGGCGTGGTGCAACTGAGCGGCTATGTCGATCAGATCATCGCCAGCTGGCTCGGGACGGCGGCGGTGGCCGGTTTGTCCTACGCGCAGACCATCTACTTCCTGCCGATCAGCCTTTTCGGGATGTCCGTCGCCGCCGCCGAGTTGCCGCAGATGTCGGGGGCGCTCGGCACTGAAGATGAGGTCAACGTCGCGCTACGCAAACGGCTCGAGCGCGGACTGCGTCAGATCGCCTTCTTCGTCGTGCCGACGGTCACCGCCTTCATTTTCATCGGACGCGTGCTCGTCGCGGCGCTGTACCAGTCCGGCGAGTTCCACGGCGATGACACGCTCTACGTCTGGTACATCCTCGTCGGCTCGACCTTCGGCCTGCTCGCGGTGACGCTGGGCCGGCTTTACTCTTCCGCTTTCTACGCCCTGCGCGATCCGAAAACGCCGCTGCGTTTCGCGATGGTCCGCGTGACGCTGACCGCGGTCCTCGGCCTGCTGTTCGCGTTTCCGCTGCGGCCGTACATCATCGATCTGATCACGCTGCTGCACATGCCGGTACCGAACCTGCCGGAAGGATCCAAGCTCCTCGGAGTGATCGGTCTGACCGCATCGGCAGGAATGGCAGGCTGGATCGAATTCGCACTGCTTCGCAGCGCGCTGGCCCGCCGCGTCGGCAGCGTCAAACTCGCGCCGTCATTCCTCGGACGGCTCTGGATCTCGGGACTGGTCGCCGCGGTCGCCGGCGTGGCCTGCCATCTCTACCTCGCGCCGCTCATCACGCCGCATCTCCCGTTCCGCCACATCAGCGAAGCGATCGTCGTGTCAGGCGTATTCGGAGTCGTCTATTTCGCCGCCGCGATCGTTCTCGGTATCCCCGAAGCGCGCGCAACGCTGAAGCGGTTCACGCGGCGCTAGCGCATCGGTCTCCTTGTCGTAATTCGCGATGCCGTATTAGCGCTAGTGCTTCTCTTCGAGCGGTGCGTCGCGGATGACCATCGGTTCGCGTGGTTGCTCGGGCTCGAGCGGTTCCGGCGCCATGCCTCGAAGCAGTCGCGGGATATCGACGAACTTCGAAGCGTTGTTGTAGATATCGAAGGCGAGAGGACGACCGGACTTGTCGAAGTCGATCACGAAGCCGTCGTAGATCTCTTCGGATTCATCGTATTCGCCATCCCGAAGGCTGATGAAGAGTGAGTCGCTTTCGTCATCGTAGTAGTACTTCATCGGTGCCCCCTTTTGTAGCTCCGGTCGAAGAACGCATTGTCAGCCGTGATCCGATCCGACAACGTAATGACGCGCAGATATTTTCCCGCTTCCAGGATGAATCCCCACATTCTGTAGCTGCCGTCGTTCTGCTCGATGATCTCGATCGGAGCATTGACGACTCGTTCGCACCATTCCCTTTCGATTTTCACTCGATCGGGCACGAGCATCTTCAGCTCGAACTTGCGGGTCGTCTTCATCTCCCCCAGGCTACCTCGGATCGCTGACACCATTCTTGCTACGATGCTGTTCGCGTGAGCGAGCATCCCTCCATCGACAATCCGCAACCGATGCAGCCGCTGGGGTTACCCGGCGGCGCGGTTGCCGACGCGGACGTCGATCCTCGCGAATCGATCCTCGAGGTGAAGAACCTGCGCACCTCGTTTCCTACTGCTGGTGGATTCGTGCATGCGGTCGACAACGTCTCCTTCAACGTTCGCAAGGGCGAAGCGCTGGCGCTGGTCGGCGAATCGGGATGCGGCAAGAGCGTCACGGCCATGTCGATCATGCGGCTCGTTGCGCCGCCGGGACGGATCACGGCGGGCGAGGTGCGGTTCAAGGGGAAGAATCTGGCCGACCTCTCCGAGCGCGAGATGCGGACCGTGCGCGGCAACGACATCGCCATGGTTTTTCAGGAGCCGATGACGTCGCTGAATCCGGTGTTCAAGATCGGCGCGCAGGTGGCCGAGGCGGTGCGGATTCATAACAAAGTGTCGAAAAAAGAGGCGTGGAAGCGGGCGGGGGAGATGCTGGAACTGGTCTCGATTCCTGATCCGATCAAGCGGCTCGACGACTATCCGCACCAACTTTCCGGCGGCATGCGGCAGCGCGTCATGATCGCCATGGCGCTTTCCTGCGACCCGGAACTTCTGATCGCCGACGAACCGACCACCGCGCTGGACGTCACCATCCAGGCCCAGATCATGGAGTTGCTCGCGTCGCTGCAGCAGCGCCTCGGGCTGGCCATCCTGCTCATCACGCACGACCTCGGCGTCGTGGCCGAATTCTGCGAACGCGTCGTGGTCATGTACACCGGGCGCGTCGTCGAAGAGTCGCCAGTGCGCGAGCTCTTCGCGGCGCCCGCGCATCCGTACACGCGCGGACTTTTGAAATCGCTGCCGAGCGTGAGCGCGGGCGATCCCTCGGCATCGAACCGCCTGCCGACGATCAAAGGGATGGTGCCGCCGATCTCGAATCTGCCGCGCGGTTGCAAGTTCAATCCGCGCTGCCCCGATGTCATGGACATCTGCCTCGGCAATGAACCGGCGCGGATGATCGTGGCACCGGGACATGACGCGCGCTGTTACCTGCATGGCGATGAAGCGGATCCGGAGAGGATCGAGGTCGTCCGATGACCGACAAACCCTTCGTTCCCGGCGATGACAAAGTCTCTCCCGCCATCACCGGCGGCCTGCAGATGCCGGCGGACCAGACGGCGCGAGAGCGCAATCCGGAGACGAAGGCTTCGCACGATCCGGACGAAACGAGCGGATCGCAGCAGACGCCGGTCGTTCCCCTCGGCATCGGTGAGCCGCTGCTCGTGGTGCGCGACCTCAAGAAATACTTTCCGGTCAAACGCGGCGTTCTGGCGCGCGTCGTCGCGCAGGTCAAAGCGGTCGACGGCATCAGCTTCGGCGTCAGCCGCGGCGAGACGCTCGGTCTCGTCGGCGAGTCGGGATCGGGCAAGACCACGGTCGGACGCTGCATCCTTCGTCTCATCGAGCCGACCTCGGGCAGCGTCGAGTTCGAAGGTCAGGACGTTCTCGCCCTCGGCTCGGGCGACATGCGCCGGATGCGGCGCAACATGCAGATCGTGTTTCAGGATCCGTACGCGTCGCTGAATCCGCGCATGACCGTGGCCACGATCATCGCCGAGCCGCTCATCGTCCACGGCGGCATGTCGTCGCACGACCGCGATGCGCGCGTGGCGCAGCTCCTCGAAACCGTCGGACTCAGTCCCGATTACCGCAAGCGCTATCCGCACGAATTTTCCGGCGGACAGCGGCAGCGCATCGGCGTGGCGCGCGCGCTGGCGACCAATCCGAAGTTTCTCGTGCTCGACGAACCTGTCTCCGCGCTCGATGTCTCGGTGCAGGCGCAGGTCGTCAATCTGCTGCAGGATCTGCAGGAGCAGCTCGGCCTGACCTATCTCTTCATCGCGCACGACCTCTCCGTCGTCGAGCACATCTCCAGCCGCGTGGCGGTCATGTACCTCGGCAAGGTCATGGAACTTGCCGGCCGCCGCGAGCTGTACGCCGATCCGCTTCATCCGTACACCAAGGCGTTGCTCTCCGCTGTGCCGATTCCCGATCCGACGCGACACAAGAGCCGCATCATCCTCAGTGGCGACATCCCCACGCCTCTGAATCCGCCGAGCGGATGCGTCTTCCACACCCGCTGCCCGATCGCACAGTTCCCGATCTGCAAGGACGTCGTGCCGCCGCTAATCGAGCACAAGCCGGGTCAGTTCGCGGCCTGTCACTTCGCAGGCGAGGCGGTTCCGGCGGGGACGCAGCTCCCGTCGTGATTACCAGGGGTTAGCAGGATCAGTCGGTGCATCTTGCCCAAGCACAGACAAGAGTGTCTGTGCCACACAAGCCTTACCGGCGGCGCCGGTGTGGCACAGACACTCCTGTCTGTGCTGGTGAGGCTCGGGATGAGTGAGAACATCCACGCGGCTGCGGTCGCGCAACGGCCGCCAGAGTTAACCTTCGACGTTTTGCGGCGTCAAACGTAATACGCGGAAGCAAGTTCGAAAGATTGAATGGTGGCGGAGCTTTGAGCAATCGACGGTGCCGGCCGTGCCGGCCTCCGGCTACAATGCGCGCGCCGAAATCGGGTCCGCCTCGCCGACGAATGGCGGCGGCGAGCGCACGAAACAATCCCCATAATGTTGCGTAGAAGAGGCGTGTCCAGGAGGGTTTACATGAATTTCGCTGTACGACGGTTGCTGATCATTGCCTGTGTTGCGAGCGCACTGCCGCTCTTCGCGCAGACGACGAAAAAGACTACGACATCGACGACGCCGCAGCCGGTTACCGTGACCACCAGTCCGTCCGGTGCTCCGGCCGATGTTCCCCCGGCTGATCAGGCTCCGACCGTAAGTGTGTCGGCCGCCACCGACCAGGACGTCAACAATCCGCGCGCCCTGAAGTTGACGCTCGATGACGCCATCCACACGATGCTACAGAAGAACATCGGCGTGCAGATTCAGCGCTACGACTTGCAGATGTCGGCCGAGGGCATCCTCGGCGCGTACAGCATCTTCGATCCATTCGCAGGCGCGACGATCAGCAAGACCAACAGCCAGAATCCGGCGCTGAACGCCTTCAGCGCCAATGGTGGCGGGACGACGAACGCGAATGCCTTCCTGCGCGACGTCATCCCCACCGGCGGCTCGTTCGAGATCTCGACGAACAATCAGCGCTTCACGCGCAGCGGCAACGGCACAACCATCAGCCCCGGATTCTCATCAGACCTCGGCTTCATTTTCAACCAGCCGCTGGCGCGTAACTTCGGCGTCGATGTCACCCGCCGCAACATCACCATCGCCCACAACAACCTCGGCATCAGCCGCGAAGCCTTCCGCGGTGTGCTGCTGGACAGCACCTCGGCCGTCGAGCAGGCCTACTACGACCTGATCTACACGCGCCGCTTCGTCGACGTCGTCAAGGAAGCGCTCTTCCTGGCCCGCGACCAGTCTCGCATCACCCAGATCCGCATCGACGTCGGCGCGTCCGCGCCGCTCGACATCCTCCAGCCCCGCGTGCAGATCGCGACCGGCGAGGAGAACCTCATCACCGCCGTCGCCAACGTCCGCGCTGCTGAAGACCGGCTGCGCGCGCTGCTGAATCTTCCGCCCGAGGATTGGGATCGCCCGATCATTCCGACCGACACGATCGGTTACACGCCGGTCAGCATCAACGTCGAAGAGTCGGTTGCGAAGGCGTACGAACTTCGCCCCGAGGTCAAGGAAAACGCGCTCACGACGGCCAACCGCCGCGTCACCTACAATTACGCGCGCAATCAGGTTCTTCCGCAGTTCGATCTGAACCTCGGATACAACGTTTCGGGCGCGGCGGGCACGTTCGTCACGCCGACTCCGGGAGTCAACAACACCGGCTTCACCGACGCCGTGCAGCAGGTTTTCCGCAACGACTTCCCCGGTTGGAACGTCGGATTCACGATCGGCGTGCCGGTCTTCAACTTCGGTGCGCGCGCCGAGAAGAACCGCGCCCGTCTCGACCTTCAGGCCTCGCAGATCACCGAGGCGCAGACGCGGCAGAACATCGCCGTCGACGTTCGCGCGACGGCGCGAGCGGTCGATACCGCGGCCAAGCAGATCAGCGCCACGCGCACCGCGCGTGAAGCCGCCGAGGAGAACGTCAACGCCGAGCGGAAACGCTACGAAAACGGCATGAGCACCAACTTCCAGGTGCTCCAGATTCAGCAGCAGCTTTCCGACGCACGCGCGAACGAGTTGCAGGCGCTGGTCGGCTACAACAAGGCCGTGGCCGCGTATCACCGCGCCGTCGGCGACCTTCTCGACACCCGCAACATCAGCGTCGACGAACCGAAGGTCGAGGAACCTTCGATCTTCTCGCAATTTAATCGTTACAATTGGCTCAACTTCTCGTCCCACGACACTACACCTGAGGAGAAATGAGCCATGACGACTGGTCAGGATAACGCCATCGCTACGCCCGCCCCCGGCGGCGAACCGACACCGAATTCGTTTCAACGCATCATCGGCGTGCTGGTCTCGCCGAATGCGACATTCGCCTCGATCGCCCGCCGGCCGGACTGGGTCGTTCCGCTGGTGTTACTCCTGCTCGTCGCGCTGGCTGCCGGGATCGTGATGGCGCCTCGTGTCGATTTCGCCGCTCCCGCCCGCGAGGCGATGGAGCAAAACAAGAACGTATCGCAGGAACAGATCGACAAAACGGTGCGCATGTCCACGGCGATCGGCAAGGTTTTCACCTACATCGCGCCCGTGCTGAGTCTCATCGGTTTGCTTGTGATCGCAGGTGTCTGCCTGCTCGCGTTCCGGATCTTCGGCGGCGAAGGCGATTTCAAGCAGGCCTTCTCCGTGACGTGTTACTCCTCGATACCAAGCATCATCAAAAGCATCGTGACTCTGATCGTCATCGTTGCCCGAGGCGGGATCGTGCACCCACAAGCGCTGGCGACGATCGTCCGTTCGAATCTAGGATTTCTCGTCGACTACAAGACGAACCCGATGGCGTTCGCGCTGCTCTCCTCGTTCGACATCTTCTCGGTGTGGTTCCTGGCGCTGATGATCATCGGCTTCTCGTATGTCGCGCGCGTGTCGAAGGTGAAAGCGGCCGTGACCATCATCAGCCTCTGGATCCTGGTGCTCCTGTTGAAACTGATCGGCCCCGCGATCCAGTCGATGCGTGCCAATAAATGAAGAAGACTCTCATCATCATCGGCGCGATCGTTCTGGTCGCGGTCATTATCTTTGCGAGCGTTCGCGGCGGCGGATCGAAAGGCGAACCTGTCTACGTCGAGCCGGTCACGCAGCGCAACATCCAGGCGATCGTCACCGCACCGGGCGAAGTTGACCCGAAGGTCAAGGTCAACATCAGCGCCTACATCATCGGGAAAATCGAGAAGCTCTACTTCAAGGAAGGCGACGCAGTAAAGAAGGGCGAGCGCCTCGTCGATCTCGAGAGGACCGCCTACCAGGCCGCGTATTCACGAGCTGCGGCCGCCGTCTCCAACAGCCGCATCGAAGTGGCGCGCGCGAAGACGAACGTGGCCACGACCGAATTCGCGTACAAGCGCGCCCTCAATCTCAAGCAGCAGGGAATCCAGGCGCAGGAGTTGTTCGATCAGGCCCGGCAGAGTCATGACAACGCCGTGGCCGCGTACGACTCCGCAAACCAGGGCGTGGCGCAGGCGCAGGCGCTGTTGCAGCAGGCCCAGAACGATCTCGATCACACCACTATCCTCTCTCCGATGAACGGCCGGGCCGTGCAGCTCAACGCACACGAGGGCGAAGTGGTCATCCCCGGCACGATGAACAATCCCGGCTCGGTGATCGCCGTGATCGCCGACCTCTCCGAAATCCTTGTCGAAGCCGACGTAGGCGAGACCGAGATCACCGGCATTCGTCTGAACGAGCCGTCGAAGGTTCACGTCGACGCCATTCCGGACAAAGAGTACGAGGGGCACGTCGCCGAGATCGGAAGTTCCGCCGCGCTCAAGCAGGGCGCCGGCGCCGGCATGCGCTACTTCAAGGTCAAGGTCCAGTTCGACAATCCGGACGATCGCTTGCGTCCCGGCATGACCGCGCAGGTCTCGATCATCACCACCACCTCCGGCAGCGCGTTGTCCGTTCCGATCCAGAGCGTCGTCGAGCGCGTTCCACCGGCGCTGGCGAAGTCCAAAACCGGCACCGAAGATGAAGACGAGAACGCGCCGAAGTCGAAGTACGTCTTCATCGTCAAAGACGGCAAAGTGAAGATGACCGAGGTCAAGACGGGGGTGAGCGACACCACGCATGTGGCGCTCGTATCCGGAGTCTCGAAGGACGACAAGGTCGTTACGGGGCCATTCCGCACGCTGAAGAAACTGAAAGACGGCGATTCCGTAGAAGTGACGAAAGAAGAGTCCAAGACTCCTCAAAACGGGACGGCCTCAAAGTGAACGGAAACGGCAACGGGAACCACCTCATCGAAATGCGCGAGCTGACGCGCACCTATCAGCTCGGACCGCAGGACATCTACGCGCTTCGCGGCGTCGATCTCATCATCGATCACGGCGAATACGTCGCCATCATGGGTCCCTCGGGATCGGGCAAGTCGACGCTGATGAACATCGTCGGCTGTCTCGACCGCCCCTCGGCCGGCCAGTACATCCTCGACGGTACGCCGGTCGAGTCGATGGACGACGACGCGCTGGCCGCGGTGCGCAACAAGAAGATCGGATTCGTTTTCCAGACCTTCAATCTCCTCTCGCGCACCACGGCGCTGCAGAACGTCGAACTGCCGCTCGTCTACGCGAAGATCGGCCGCGCCGAACGCCGCGAGATGGCCGAGGAGGCGCTCTCCAACGTTGGCTTGAAAGACCGCATGAATCACCAGCCCAACGAGCTCTCCGGCGGTCAGCGCCAACGCGTGGCTATCGCCCGCGCGCTGGTCAACAAGCCGTCGCTGCTGCTTGCCGACGAGCCGACCGGAAACCTCGACTCGCAGACGGGCCGCGAAATCCTCGACCTTTTCCGCGAGCTGTCGTCGCGCGGCAACTCCATCATTATGGTCACGCACGAAGACGACGTCGCCCAGGAAGCGCAGCGCGTCATTCACATCCGCGACGGCAAGATCGTGACGTAGACTGACCCGCGGATGTTCTTCGAAAACGTCAAGATCGCACTCCGCGCCATCGGCGCCAACAAGATGCGGTCGATCCTCACCGTGCTCGGCGTGATGATCGGTGTGGCGGCGGTCATCGCCGTCGTCTCGCTCGTGCAGGGGATGCAGTATCAGATCTCGTCGCAGCTCGAGAACATCGGCGCGACGTTCGTTCGCGTCATTCCCGACTTTTCCTCCTCGCGCGGAAATCCGTTCCTGCCCATCCCTTCGCTGACATTCGACGATGCGCTCGCCATCCGCCGCGGCGCCACGGCGGTGCGCGATTTCACGCCGATTTTCCAGGCGAACGTGGCCATGAAAAACGGCGACACGCGCCACGACGCCACGCTCTACGGCGTCAACCAAAGCTATCCCGACGTCGCCCGGCAGTTCGTCGATCACGGCCGATTCTTCGGCACGCTCGACGAGGAAGCCAAGAAGCGCGTGTGCGTCCTCGGCACGGAAGCGGCGCGGCAACTCGGCCTGACCGATGCCGTCGGCAAAGACATCCGCCTCGACGACAACAACTTCACCGTCATCGGCGTGATGGAGAAGCGCGGATCGTCGATCGGCGGCGATCCCGACGACGTCGTCTACATCCCGTTCGCCACCGCGCAGATGCTCTACGGACCCGACCGCATGCAGCATCTCCCGATCGCGCTCCAGGTCCGCACGCGCGAGGACATCGACCTCGCCAAGGAGCAGGTGCGCGACATCCTGCGCGTCCGCCATCACCTGAAAAAAGGGCAGCCCGACGACTTTCAGATCACGTCGCAGGAAGAGCTGATGAAGACGATCTCGACGGTGCTCAACACGACCACCGGCATCATGGGCGCCGTGGTCGGAATCGCGCTGCTCGTCGGCGGCATCGGCATCATGAACATCATGCTGGTGTCGGTCACCGAGCGGACGCGCGAGATCGGCATCCGCAAAGCGATCGGCGCGCGCCGCTACGACGTGTTGATCCAGTTCCTCATTGAAGCGGTCACGCTATCCGGATTCGGCGGCGCCATCGGCATCGCCCTCGGCTACCTCGGCGCGGCCGCGGTGCGCCTGCTTCTGAAACGCTGGCTGGAACTGCCGCCGGTGCATACGCCGATGTGGGCCATCGTCCTCGCCTTCAGTTTCTGCGCGATCCTCGGCATCATCTTCGGCATCTACCCCGCGGCGAAGGCGTCGAAGCTCGATCCGATCGAAGCGCTCCGCTACGAATGAAAGATCTGGCCATCGCGCTCGACGACCGCCCCGGCGCACTCGCCGAAATGGGCGACGCCCTCGGCCGCGCCGGCGTGAGCATCGAAGGCGGCGGCGCGTGGGTCGTCAACGGCCATGGCGTCGCACACTTTCTGTTCGAAGACGGCGACGCCGCCCGCTCCGCGCTCGAAGCTGCCGGCATCAAGGTCATCGCCGTCAACGACGTCCTCGTGCAACGCCTCAATCAATCCGAGCCCGGCCAGTTGGGCAAGCTAACCCGCCGCATGTCCGACGCCGGCGTCAACATCGAAGTCCTCTACAGCGACCACGATCACCAGTTGATTCTGGTCGTCGACGATTTCGAAAAGGGACGCAGAGTTTCGGAGGCCTGGGCGAAGAGGTAGAATTCCGTCATGCGAGTCGCTTCCGGTCGGATCATCGATGGTCGAGTTGAATTGGAAGATGCCCACCTTCCTGAAGGTGCATTGGTAACCGTCTTGATGCCGGAAGGGGAGCAAAACTTCGAGGCAGACGCTGAAACCGAACGAATGCTTCTCGAGTCGATCGCTCAGTGCGAACGCGGACAAACGGTTCCGCTGTCCAAAGTTCTTGACGAGCTTCGCAGCCGCGAGTGAGTCAGCCTCTGCACATCGAGGTAAGCGAACTCGCCGAGAGCCAGATCAGCGAGCTCGATTCCTGGTGGCGCGTGAATCGCCTGAAAGCGCCCAACGCAGTTCGTGAAGAACTCGAACGAATTAGTGCCCTGATCACCGTTCATCCGGCAATCGGTGCACGAGCGACTAACATCAAACTTCCAGGCGTTCGCCGCATCTTCATCGAACGCCTTCATTACCACGTCTACTACAGAGTCGTCGGATTTCCCGAATCCATCGAGATTGTCGCTGTTTGGAGTTCCCGGCGAGGAACGCCGCCGCCAATCTAGGATTACTTCTTCCCCTCGTAATCCCTCTCTTTGAAATACCCGCCGCGCTTCGCGCCGCTTTCGGACACGGTGACGTTGTGGCCGGAGTCGGCGGGCGGGCCGGACGGCATCGCGTGTTCGCGCGATTGCACCGGCGACGTATCGCCGCCCTGGTGCGGCGCGCTGGCGTCGTTTTCGCGACGCTCCTCGAACGAGCCTGGTTGCTCGGGATTTGTTTTCTGGGCCGTGTGGCCGGATACCCAATCGCCCTGGCTGCCGTAGCTTTGCGGTTCTTTTTTGTCTGCCATGCGTCTCTTCCGTGCAAGGGGAGTGCACGGACGCTACACTCCCGCGCATGAAACGCTACGCGCTTGCCGTCGCACTACTGGTTGCCTCTACGTCGTATGCCGCCCCGAAGAAAGCGACGGTGCCGATGAAACCGCTCACGCCTGCCGAGCTTCACTCGCTCGCGCACGACTACTACGAATGGCAGAAGAAGACCTATCCCGTCAGCGCCAGCGATCAGGGATATCACGCCGCCGACGACAAGCTCGACGACTTCTCGCCCGCCGCGACCGCGCGCAACGCCGCGCACGTGCGCGCGCTGCTCGACCGCGTCCGCGCGGCCGACGTCAGCGGCTGGGCGAAGAAGGACGTCATCGACTGGCTGCTCTTCCGCTCGCAACTGGAAGGCGCCGACTTTCCGGAGCGCGTGCTGAAGCCGGAGGAGACCGATCCGCAGGTCTACGTCGGGGAGGCCAGCAACGCCATCTTCTCGCTGCTGAAAAAGGATTACGCGCCCGCGAAAACGCGCGCACTCGCGGCGACTGCGCGGCTCAAGGCGATGCCGGCCATGGTCGAGCAGGCCAAAAAGAATCTGAAGAATCCCGTTCGCCTCTTCGCCCAGCTGGCCATCGATTCCGCGCGCTCCATCGATCCGCTTTTCTCGACCAGTCTGATGACCATCGCCGGCGATCTCTCCGCCGACGAGCGCACCTCGCTCGACGCCGCGCGCGAAGAAGCGATCGACTCGCTGCACGGATTCGCCGACTGGCTGGAAAAACGCCTGCCGCAGATGACGACCTGGAAGCCGATGGGGGAGGCGAATTACAACTACATGCTCCGCCACATCCTTCTCCTGCCGATGGATTCGCGCGACGTCGCGCACCTCGGCGAAGTAGAGCTGGGACGCTATCGCGCGCTCGAGGCCATGCTCGCCGATCCCTCCATGGCCGATCCGAATCCCGCGCGCGTCAAGAACATCCCGCCCGACCAGCAGGCCTTCCTGGCCGCGTACGAAAGCCGCGAGCAGGAGATGATCGACTTTCTCAAGGCCCGCAACCTCGTCACGCTGCCGCCGTATCTCGGGCCATTTCAGATTCGACAGTTGCCCGAGGCGTTCAAGCCGACCAGTCCGGGAGGTTTTATGAATCCGCCGGGCATCTACGACGCCGACAATGGCGGCTTCTACTTCATCCCCACGTACAACCCGCAGAGCCACAACTTCTACATCCGCGCGGCCATCGAAGACCCGCGGCCGATCCTCGGCCACGAGGGGATTCCCGGACATTTTCTGCAGATCTCGATCGCCAACCATCTCGACAACGAAATTCGCTGCCATCATGCGGAAAGTGTGTTCATCGAAGGTTGGGCCTTGTATGGTGAGGAGATGCTCGTGCGCGAGGGGATGTACGCGCCCGATTCCGCCGGCGCCGCGCAGGTGTTGCGTCTTTCGCGTTATCGCGCCGCGCGCATCGGCGTCGACGTCAATCTGCACACAGGACGCTGGTCGTTCGAGCAGGGCGTGAACTACTTCATGGACGGCGGCGGACTCGATAAGGAAGCGGCGGAAGGGGAGGCGGCCGGCGCCGCGTCATCGCCGACGCAGAAGATCAGCTACATCACCGGCAAGTGGCAGATCATGCGCCTGCTCGGCCGCTATCGCGACGCGAAAGGCGCTGACTTCCGCCTCGGGCAATTTCACGACGATCTGATCGCGCACGGCTCGCTGCCGGTGTCGATCCTGACGTGGATCCTGCTCGACGACCCGAGCGAGATCGAGAAAGCGACGGGATTGAAACTTCACTAGAATTCGCGCCTTCGGAGGAAGACGAAATGCCTGTCATCGACAAATACGAGCCCGGGATGTTCTGCTGGATCGAGCTGGCCACGAACGATGCCGCCGCGGCGAAGTCGTTCTACGCATCCGTGTTCGGATGGAAGATCAACGACATCCCGCTTCCCGACGGCAGCGTCTACACGATGCTGCAGGTCGATGGCCACGACCTCGGCGCGCTCTACGAAAACAAAGAGCATTCGCCGGCGTGGAACTCGTACGTGAGCGTGACCAGCGTCGATGAGTCCGCGCAGCGTGCGCAGGAAAACGGCGGGAACGTCATTGCACCGCCGTTCGACGTGATGGACGTCGGCCGCATGGCCGTCATCGCCGATCCGACCGGTGCATCGCTCTGTTTGTGGCAGGCGGGCAAAACCATCGGCGCCACGATCCGCGGCGACAACAACACGCTCTGCTGGAACGAGCTGATGACGCCCGACATCGAACGCGCTCGCGAGTTCTACAAGACTCTCTTCGGCTGGAATCTGAAAGTTAGCCCCGAGTACACGGAGATTGACCTCGGATCGACCGGAATCGGCGGCATGATGCACATCACGCCGGAGATGCAGGGGATGCCGACCGCCTGGACGCCCTACATCTGCGTCGCCGACGCCGATGCGACGGTCGAGAAGATCAAGTCGGGCGGCGGCAAGATCTACATGGGTCCGCACGAAATCCCGAACGTCGGCCGCTTCGCCGTCTGCGCCGACCCGCAGGGCGCGATGTTCAACATCATTCACCCGAGCGGCATGTAGAAGCCTGAACGTCCCGAGCATCAGCAGCACAGACAGGAGTGTCTGTGCCACACGAACCCTGCCGATTCCCACGGTTGGTGACCGCGGCGAGACTGGTGTGGCACAGACGGGCACAGACACTCTTGTCTGTGCTGTGGCAAGGTGCAGCGCCTGATGTTGCTATCCCCGGCCTCTCAGGGATGACACGACCTACTTCGTGTAGACCGTAACCTCCGCGGAAGATCCGACCGGCACCTGATCCGCTGGCGGTCCGCTCCACGAAATCCGCACCGGAACACGCTGCACGACTTTCACGAAATTGCCCGATGCATTGTCGGGCGGAAGCAGCGAGAACGACGCTCCCGTTCCGCCGGAGAGGCTTTCCACTTTCCCTTCGAAATCGCGGCGGCCGAGGGCGTCGATGCGCACCGTGGCGCGCTGGCCGGGACGCATGTCGCGCAACTGCGTCTCCTTGAAATTCGCGAGGACGTAGGTCGTGCGCGGCACGAGTTGCACGATCGGCATTCCCGCGGTGACGTAGGAACCTGGGTGAACGCTCAGCTTCGATGCGATGCCGTCGCTCGGCGCGATGATCTTCGTATACGACAAATTTAGCTGCGCCGCGCGCAACGCGGCCTCGGCCGTCGTAACGCGCGCGTGCGCGATTCGCGCCTGCGCCTGGGCGGCCGTGATCTGCTCCTGCACGGGCGCGCTTTGCTGCACACGTCCTTGTGCAGCCTGCACATTCGCCTGCGCGGCCTGCCGCGCGTTTTCACTCGCCGTCAGGCGCGCGTTGGCCTGCGCCAGATCGGCGTCGGCGGATTCGTGGGCTGCGCGGGCGGCGTCGACCTGCGCCCGCGAGATGTCGCCCTTTCCTCCCAGCTCCTCGGCGCGTTGAAAGTCGAGCCGCGCTTTTTCCGCATTCGCGCGAGCGCGCGTCACCGCGGCACGCGCCTCGGTGATCGACGCCGACGACGTATCGACGCTTTCTCGCGTGCTTTGCAGCGCTCCCTGTGCCGAGGTCAATGCGCCGCGGGCGGTGGCCGAGGTCACGGCCGTGCGCGCATCGGCATCCGCTGCCTGCGCCTGCGCCGTCTGCAGATCACCCTCGGCCTGCGCCACTTTCACCTGCGCGTCGGACGGGTCGAGATCGGCGAGGACCTGACCGGCATGCACCGGCTGATTTTCGTGGATGTAGACATTCGTCACCTGTCCCGCCACGCGCGCGGCGACGGGAACGATGTCCGCGGAGACCTGCGCGTCGTCAGTCCCCGCCTTGCCGGAGGAGAGCATCGCGAAAATGCCGTAGCCGATCAGCAACAGCAGCACGGCGCCGCCGAGGATGAAGTAAAGGCGTTTGGCCCTGGAGGGAGCGATGGCCGGCTCGTGCTCGGCGATCTCCGGCATCGCGCCGGCAGTTGATTCAGTCGTCGTCATTTACATCTCCACATGAACATCGATCTTCTCCGCGTCCTCCGGCATCTTCAGAAAGAAGACCAGCGGCAGGACGAGGAGGAACAGGATTCCGGAAAGATAAAAGAGTTTTTCGAACGAGATGACCATGGCCTGCTGGCGGAGCTGGCCGTCGATCATGCGCGCCGCGGCCTGGCGCGACGTGAATGGATCCATACCGCGGCTTTGCAGCATGCGCTGGATGGCGGCCATTCGCGCCTGCATCGCCGGCCCCGAAAAATTGTGCAGCAGTCCCTCGCGCGCCGTCGTCGCGTAGCGCGAGAGCAACGTTGCGAATACCGCGAGGCCGACTGATCCGCCGGTCTGGCGCAGCAGCGAGTTGAGTCCCGTCGCGTCGGAAAGCCGATGCCGCTGAATGGAACTGAGCGCGATCGTCGTCAGCGGGATGAAGAGACAACTGAACGCCACGCCCTGAAGGATCAGCGCCAGCATGACGTTGTTGCGCGAAGTCGCCAGCGTGTAGTGCCCCATCATCCACGCCGTGTACGCGAAGAGGACGATGCCGAAGGCGATGACCAGCCGGGGCGAGACGGTGTTGTAGATCCGGCCGATGATCGGCATCACCACGAGCATGCAAAGGCTTCGCGGCATCAGCGCGATGCCGGCCTGCGTGGCGCTGAATCCGAGGAGCAGTTGCATGAACAGCGGCAGCAGGAAGGTGATGGCCATCAGCATCGCGAACATCACCGCGCCGATGAGCGTGCCCGAGGTGAAGATCACGTCTTTGAAGAGCGAGAAGTCGACTGCGGGCACGCGCGCGCTCAGCTCGCGAATCACCAGAGCTACCAGCGAGATGATGGCCACCAGCGTGATCAGCTTGATCTCGCCCGATTGGAACCAGTCGTTGCGATTGCCCTCTTCGAGCACGTGCTGCATCGTGCCGAGGCCGATGAAGAGCAGCACGATGCCGCTCCAGTCCATGTTCTTCTTCTGCCGCTCGGCCATCGTGTGCATCGCCGCGCGAACATCTTCGGGCTCGTGCACGAATCGCGACACCATCAGCAGCGAGATGATGCCGATCGGAACGTTGATGTAGAAAATCCACGGCCACGAATAGTTGTCGACGATGTAGCCGCCGAGGGTTGGTCCGAATGCAGGACCGAGCACGACGGCCATTCCGAACAGTGCCATGGCCATGCCTTGCTCTTTGGGCGGAAACGTCTGGCGCAGGATCGCTTGCTCGGTCGGCTGCAGCGCGCCGGCACCGAGCCCTTGCAGGATGCGGCAGAAGACGAGCATCGGCAGCGTGCGCGCCATTCCGCAGAGCGCCGATCCGATCACGAAGAGCGCGAGGCAGGTCATGTAGACGCGCTTCTGGCCGAACAGGCGCGCCAGGAATCCCGTCAGCGGCATGACCATGACCGTGGCGATGACGAAGCCGGTCGTGACCCAGGTGATCTGTTCGATGGTGACGCCGAGCGATCCGGTCAGATGCGGCACGGCCACGTTCACGATCGAGGCGTCGATCGCGCCCATCAGCGTGCCGAAGGTGATCGACACCGTGACGAGCCATTTATTGACCGGCTGGCGCTCCTGCTGCGTCGACACCCCGCCGGCCGCGTTCAACACCGCGGCTGTGGAGGTCACGGTTGCGCTCCTGGTGGAGGAGGCTGCGGCGCAGGCGGCGGAGTTGCCGACGGTTGCGGTGGCACCTGTTGCGGCATCACGGGCTGCGGCGGCGCGGTGACGGCGCTGCCGGGCGGCATCAGCGGCGGATTCGCTTCCGGAGCGTTCGGCGGAACCGAAGGTGTGGCCCCACTCGGCATCGGCGGCGCGACCGGAACACTTCCCGCGGCTCCCGTCGATCGCGTGCCGGCGTTTCCGAAGTAGGCGCGGATCGCGCCGGTGGCATGTTCGTAATCGAATTGCGCCGCGGCGGCATCCGACTGCGCCGCGATCAGGTCTTCGTGCGCTTGACGATACGCGTCCTGCGCGCGATCGACTTCAACCGGCGATCCGTATCCCGCCGCTCTCCGGTCGCGCGAAACCGTCAGAGCCTCTTCGGCGACTTTCACGTTTTCCGTCGCTACGCCGACGCGCGACTCGGCGTTCTGCAGCGTCATCAGCGAACGGCGGACGTCCTGCTCGACGTCGCGCTCGAGTTGCGAACGGCGCGTCTGCGCATCGTGCAGCATCACTTTGGCGCGGGCAATGTTCGCGTTGATGTCGGCGTGGAACAGCGGCACGCCGAGGTTCGCGGCGATGCGGCGTGTCCAGTGGAGGTCGTCCGTGTGATTGCCGCTCATGTCGCCTTCGAAATCGAGCGAGACGGAGGGCAGCAGCCGCGCGCGCGCGGCGTCGACGGTGAGCTTCGCGGCGCGCTCGTTCTCTTCCGCCTGGCGCAACTCGGGACGCTGTGTTCGCGCCGAGGCGAGCGACGTGTCGATCGTGGGAACGGTCGTCGGAACGGCCGGTACGTCAGCGAGGATGATGTCGCTCGACTCGTCCGCGCCGACCGCGTTCAGCAGCGCCAGCGCCGCATTCTGGCGATCGTTCTGTGCGACCAGCAACGCCTGGCGCGCCCGCGCGAGCTGCACATTTGCTTGTGCAACGTCGAGCCGTGTTCCGGTGCCGGCCTTGAACTCGTCCTGCGACGTCTGCAGCAGACGCGTGAACAGCGTGATGTCGGCCTGGCGCGCATCGATCTGACTCTGCGCGCGCTGCACCATCAGATACAGGCGCGCCACGGCCGCGGCGACGTCGTTCTCCGCCTGTTCGCTCTGAAAGTGCGTCGCGTTAGCCGAGCTTTGCAGCGATTGATACCGCCGCAGCGCCGCCATGTTGAATACCTGCACGGCCGCGGCGAGCTGGGCATCGGTCACGTTGAACGGACCGACCACGGGCGGAAACCCGGGCAACGTAATCCGAACGTCGCGAGGTTGATGGACTGGTTGTAGCGCATCAGCTTCGCATCCGCCTGCGGCAGCAGCGCATTCAGCGCCTCGGAGCGCGCGATCCGCGCCAGCTCCTCATTCGAGCGAGCCAGCTCGGCCGTCGTCCCCGTGCCGAGAGCCCTGCGGATGGCGTCGCCGAGCGTGAGCCGGAGCGGCTGCGTTTGTGCTCGTGCGCTGACGGAGATGGCGAGAAGAAGAAGAGGAAGTCGTTTCGACAGCATGCGTACAAATTGCCTCGCGGTGGGGCTGCAATAGCGTCGCCACCACCGAATGACCGTTCGGTCAGTTGGGAGGTAAAGGCGATTTCGAGCGGCGGCATTCCGGTAGGGGTTGCCTCGGTATCAAACCGCCATTCCGCCGCCGTAGGCGGCGCGAGAACCGTAGACCCCGGCTTCAGTCGGGTTCCCCGAAGATGCAGCACAGCGCGCGGCGTAAAGGGCGAATCGGCGTCAGAGACGTCGCTGATCATGCCGATGACTGAGGCACCGACATCGGAGCGGAAGCGGCGAGGAATGGCACGCGGTGTTGATATCCGACGTGTTCGTGCTCACATAGTCGGCTTTTGACCAACGATGATGTGGAACCTCATGTTCCCCGGTCGAAACTCCCTTAGAGGCAAAAAGTCGGCACGGAGGTCAGCCTTGTCGAGCGCGGCTCGGATGGCTTCGTCTTCTTCGGTCGGAGGAGGTAATTCGTGTGGCCACCCGAGATCAGGCGCATAGTAGGCGACCGCTACCCCTGAGACATCCATGGCGGCAACCGATGTGTATATCGACGTTGGCCATCCAGCTTGTTGGAATGCAGCGCCGATCTGCTCGCTGAAGTTCTGCGCTTCGATGTCATTCGATGGCGCTGAAATGCATATAGGCGAGATGGGGATCGCGCGGAGAGCCTCGACAATCCTCGACCGTTGCTCCTCAGAGAGTCGTCTAGGTTGATGCCGTGCATCTAGCTCCGTAACGATGCGCGTAAGGTCGCCGAGTTGCTGAAGGGTTAGAGTATGTCGTGGATCGCTACTGATCGCTGTGAGTAACTCCGCAGGGAGCTTCTCGATCAGTTTCAGCATCTGTTGATTGTCTTGCTGCAACCGATCGTTGAGTTGTTTCAGTTGTCGGCTTCCCTGACGGCTGTAGAAGTGGTTTGCGATCCAGCCTACTACCGCGCCCACGACCGTTTCGATGATCCCGGTTGGATCGATCATTACGCGATCCCCGACGACTGAACGCCGAACGTTCGTCGATTTCGTCGTGTTCGCAGATTCGTGTGCACGGCCCATGAGAACGGACGCAGGACAAGGATGTTCCCGACATCTGAACTTGTGCTAACCGCGCAAATCCCACACAAAAAATGCGCGGGCGCGCCTTCGGACGCGCCCGCGCGGGGATTACTGTACGAACCGGATCACATCACTGCTTCGGCGGTGTGGCCGGAGCGGGCGAGGGGCCGGGGTTGGCCGGAACCGGGGCCGGGGACTGCTTCGATTTGGCTTTGCGTCTCGGACTGGCCAGCGCGCGCCGCATGTCCTGCACGTGCGGCGCGAGACTGGCGGTCTCGGGACGTTTGGCCAGGCGCTGGGCCATGGCGTAGGTCATGAGCGCGTTGCTCCCGGCCTGATTCTTCGCCACCCGCACGCTGTGCCGGACGAAGAGTGCCATCGCTTCCAGTTCATCCGCCAGCGGACCGTAGGCCTCGGCGTAGCTCGTCAGATCCTCGGTTTGGTCAGGACCGGACTTGCCTCCACGCGCGAGATCCTCGTTGTTCCGCGTGGCCATCGAAGCGAGATCGATGAACTGCGGTGGCAACGAGGCGACCCTTCCCAGACGCTGACGGTCCGCTCTCGATTCCGGGATGACGAAATGCGGGATCCGATCTTTCAGACCGCGAATCTCGTCGATGATTGCTGCAGCGGCGTCCTTGTGGGACGGCGCAGGGGTAACGGGTGTCTCATTCTCGATGGACATACTTTCTCCTTTTCTTTCTCAAACTTGCTGTGATCAGAGCGAGCAGGTTGAGAGAGACGGAGGAGCACGGCCTCGAAAGATCCTTCTTGGCGCCTCGGCGACGGTCAGGCGGGCAGACCGTTTACGCCGGACGTGAATGCAGAAAACGCGGACACGCTCCGAGAAGAGCGCGGCGGGAAGGGTGCGTCTGACCATGAGCCGCGGAGCAGGGCCGCCGCTCTTGAACAACTCATCGAAATCGAGGCAGGGGCCGGCACCCTTCACATACTCGACAAGCGCGGCGCGGTCGCCGTCCAACTGGTCGATGAGCGTCGTAATCGTCGTGGCCGCGCCGATCCACCGTGCGGTGGCTTCGATCATCAGTGCAGGAGCGCCGCCGGCGCTTTCCGGTGCGAGGGCGATGCGGTTGTTCGCTTCTCCCAGCCCCTCCGCGCCATGCTGCAGCCGCGCGGTCGCCCGGCTCAGCCGCCCCCATACACTTTCCAGTCGACGGCTGGCGCGGAGTGGATGTTCCGCGGCCGACTTCTCACATGCATCGATGATGCGCCGTGAGGAATCAATCAGGCGTCGCGATGCAATGATCGACCGGCGAAGGCGTCGATACGGACGAATCCATGACTCCCGCTGTTCGCGACGAGAACACACCCGCTTCCGACGCGAATCCATCGCGTTGGTTCCCGAGGCGGTCCCGACATCAGCGTTAGACATGACAATCGGAACGCGAAAGAAAGCGGCCTCAGCACATATATTCCCGCTGGTTTTTCTCCATCTTCAAAAGGCTTCGGACGCGGAACGTCACGTCCTCGGACCTGAGCGTCACGTCCGCGGACCTGAGCGTCACGTCGGCGGACCTGAGCGTCACGTCCTCGGACCTGAGCGTCACGTCCTCGGACCTGAGCGTCACGTCGGCGGACCTGAACGTCACGTCGGCGGACCTGAGCGTCACGGTCGGCGGACCTGAACGTCACGTCCGCGGACCTGAGCGTCACGGTCGGCGGACCTGAGCGCCACGTCCGCGGACCTGAGCGTCACGTCGGCGGACCTAAACTTCACGTCCTCGGACCTGAGCGTCACGTCCGCAGACCTGAGCGTCACGTCCGCGGACCTGAACGTCACGTCCTCGGACATCAACGTTCACGTCCGTGGACCTGAAACGTCACGATACTCGGTTCGCCTCTATCCTGCGTGGTCACAATGCTTTAACCATCCGTGATGGGGACCCGGCCTTCGTTTTTCGCTCTCCAACTTATCAAGCGCAGAGGAACGAAATGTGACCGTTGGTTTCCCGCAGCACGAAGGAGCGACCCCTTGGTTTCCGCTGGCATTTCCGAGCCTGAACGTCACGCCGGATCGCGTGTTCAGTCGCCGTAGGCGGCGTAAGGACCGTAGACGCCGGCTTCAGTCGGGGTTCCCGAAGATGCCCACGATTTGGGGAGCGCGCTTTAGCGCGCGAAAGGAAGATTTTGGCGAGCACCGCAGAAGTCGTTCTTTCGCGCGCTGTAAGCGCGCTCACGAGGTCACGCACGCCTCACCCCCATCTGAAGATGGGGGCTACGGCTCTTACGGCGGCTTCGCCGCAGCTACACCGCGCGCAGCTTCGTTAGCGCGCGCAGCACCTCCGCGACGCTCCAGGCTTGGGCGGCGCAGCCGCGGGGGGTGAAGGGCGACTCCGCGTCGAAGACTTCGCTGATGGTGCCGATGGCGGAGGTGCCGAGCTCGTCGCGGAAGCCGTCGAGGAATTGGCGGGCGGCGGTGAGATCCGAGGGATGCACTTTCAACCATGCGTCGATGAAAGGTCCGATCAGCCAGCCCCACACCGTGCCCTGGTGATAGGCGGCGTCGCGGGCGCGGAGGTCGCCGTCGTAGGCAGGTTTGTAGTCGGGGTGGTTTCGCGAGAGTGATCGAAGGCCGACCGGCGTCAGCAGCTCGTCCTGGACTACGGAGAGCACGCGGCGCCAGCGGCTTTCGTCGAGGATGGGGAAGTCGAGTGAGATCGAAAAGATCTGATTCGGACGCAGTGCCGTGTCGTTCGCGTCGACGACGTCGTAAAGAAATTGACCTTCGTCGTACCAGAAGCGCTCGTTGAACGACTTGCGGGCGCGCGAGGCGTGTTCGTCCATGCGGCGGGCGTTCGCGTCGTCTTTTTCCTCGATCAGGAGCTGTTCGAGGATGCGCAGCGCGTTGTACCAGAGCGCGTTGATCTCGACTGCCTTGCCGCGCCGAGGCGTGACCACCCATCCGTCGACTTTCGCGTCCATCCAGGTGAGTTGATAGCCCTCGGCGCCTTGCGCGAGCAGCCCATCGGCGGGATCGACGTGGATGTTGAAGCGCGTGCCGCGAAGATGATGATCGACGACGTCGAGCAGTTTGGGGATGAGCATCCGCAGCGTCTCACGATCGTTCGTCGCCTTGACGTAGCGCCAGACGGCGTGGAAGAACCAGAGCGTCGCGTCGGCCGTGTGATACAGCCCTTCGTTGTTGCCCTCGGGGAACATGTTCGGGATCAGACCGTCGCGGATGTACGAGGCGAACGTGCGCAGGATGTTGCCGGCCTCGCGGAAGCGGCCGGTGCAGAGGGTCAGGCCTTCGAGGCTGATCATCGTGTCGCGGCCCCAGTCGGTGAACCAGTGATAGCCGGCGATGACGGTGCGCGGCTCGTCGCCCGCGGCGCGCACGCGCGCTTCCTCGGCCACGCGCGTGTGCGGATGGATCACGAACTGGTCGGCGGCGAGAACGAGCAGGCAGGCGAAGGGATCGGTCTGGCGCGAGATCGTCAGCATCTTCGCCACGCGCTCGTCTTCGGCGGACGATGCATCGGCGCAGGGAAGGGCCTTGACGACATCCCACGATTCCACCGAGGCCACCAGGCCGCAGTCGTTGCCGGGAGTGAGATCGATGTGGATCACGCCGGGACTCCACAATTCGCCCTCATGCTCGTAGCCGCGGCTTTTCTCGATGCGATAGAGGACGTGCTCGAACGATCGCGAATCCTGCTCGATGCGCGCGTGACCGAACGCGAGAAGGCGCAGCGGCGGAAACTTGTCGCCGTCGCACAGCTCCATTCCGCGGCCATCCTCGGTGACCGTCACTTTCCACTGATCGATTTTCTGGCCGGCAACCAGACCTTCGTGCGGACGAAAATGCAGCGATGGACGAAGGCGCAGACGCAGTCCGCTCGGACCTTCGAGCAATCGATAAACGATGTAGGCCGTGTTCTGCAGATGCGGCATCAGCACGCGCTTCTCGATCCGGATGCCCTTGCCCGAGAAGCGCCAGACCGGCCGGCCGTTCTCCATCGCGAACTCCTCGAGGATGCCGTCCTCGGGGAACGCCACCTCGCGGCCGCCGTGCTCGTCGCCGCTGAGACGCCAGCAGAGTCCATCGGGACCTTCGAGCACTTCTTCGAGATGGTTGAACATCATCGTGCGTCCGAGCGGGGCGGGCAGCGCGGCGATGAGGAAGCCGTGAAAGCGGCGCGTATTGGCGCCGCCGATCGTGCCGGAGGCGTAGCCGCCGAGGGCGTTCGTGACCAGCCATTCGCGCGTGAGGAGCTCTTCGCGCGGCTCGCCGCGCTTCCAACCGGATTGAATCGGGATCGAAATCGTTGCTTCGGATGTGCTCATCGCGGCAGACGATGCCCTGCGCAAGTTATGCCTGAGCCGCACTTTCAGTCACAATGCGCGGAGCGTTTCGAGAGGGAGGGGCTTCATGAGAAGAAATGCTGCGGTTGCGGGCGTCATCCTCGGCGCGATTTTGGCCGCCTGCGCCCACAACAAAACGACCACGGACGCCGCGCCGGCGCCGCAGCCGGCTCCTGCGCCGTCCGCCGTCGCGACGACGACGGCCGTCGAGCCTCCCGAGCCTGCGCTCCAGCCGCAGCCGATGCCGTCGGTCGTTCCTCCGCCGACGCCCGTCGTTGAACCGCAAACGCCGCCTCCGATCATCGATCCAACGCTCGACCAGGCCGCGTCCCTGGCCGCGAATGGCCAGACCGATCAGGCGCGGCGCGTTTATCTCGCGCTGCTGAATCAGGCCAACGTTTCACGGCAGACTATCGCTGCGGCGGCGCGCGGGCTGTATCGGATCGGCGCGTTCGCGGACGCTGTCGAAGCCTTCCGCAACCTCGGCACGTTCAATCGCGGCGAGGAAGACCTTCGCTATTACAACGCCGTGTCGCTGTTCGAGACCGGCCACTACGACGACGCGAAGAAAGAGCTGGCGTGCGCCCTGCCGTACATCGACATCACCAGCGACGTTGCGCGCTATCGCGACAAGATTCAGAAGATGAGCAGTCCGCAAGCGATGAAATGATCGCGCGCCGATGAACGCCGCGACCCGCAAGAAGCTGCTCGCGTATGCGATCCCGCTCGACCTGGTCGTCGTCGCGACCGGCGTCGGCCTCCTGGTTCCCGGCATCTCATCGGTCGCGATCATCGGCGTCTACGTCGTTGCCGTCGCGTTGTCGGCGTGGAAATCGGGATGGGGCGGTGCCATCGCGGCGATGCTGTTGTCGTCGGCGTTGCTGCTCGTCCTCTTCAAGACCTCGGTGCCACGCGATGAGATCGGCTGGCTGCTCGCTGCCGGTGTGGTCGTGTCGATCCCGCTCGCGGCGTGGCATTCGAGCCGCGCGCGACAAAGATCGTCGCGCGATACGAACGCGTTACTGCTGCCCGAGCCGATCATCGCCGGTCCGCAATTGATCGAGGAGGCGGCCGCCGAGGCCATCGTCGATCCACGGTTGGTTGCCGAACGCGAGGCGAAGGCGCGCGCGGAAGGGGAGCGGATCGCGTCGCAGCGCTTTGCGAACGAGAAGGCGAAGCTCGAAGCCGAGCATGCGCAGCGTCTGAAGGCGCGCGAAGCGGAGTTGCAGGCCGCGTATCGCGCGGAGCTCGCCGAACTGCAGCAACGTCCTCCGGTCATCGAGAAGCATGTTGACGAGGAAGCGCTTGCGCAACGTCTCGAACATCTTCGCGCCGAATTGCAGCAGCAGTTCGAACGCGACACACAGTCGCGCATCGATGCCGCGCTGGCGCGGCAGCGCGAGGCGCTCGCGCGCGATTCTGATCGCGAGATCGAAAAGATTCGCGTCGCGGCCGAGGAACGGGTGTCGGAGTTTCGCGCGGAGCTCGATCGAGTGGTTGCACAGAAGGCCTCCGCGCAGCGCAAGCCGGCGCCGGTGCAGCGCGGGATCTTCAACCGGTTCTTCCATCCGCGTTCGAAGCCGCAGTTGAAATTGAACCGCTCCACGATCAGCGGCGAGAACACCGCCAACCGGCGTGCCGCCGCGGCCGCGGTCGCCGAGAGCAGCGCCACGCGTCGGGCGATCGCCGCTCGAAAGCCGCGCGTGCTCTTCCTCGAATCGCGCCGCGCCACCGCGGACACGGCTGCTCCTCGGCTCAAGCAACTCGGCCTCGACGTGGTCATCGTCGAGAGACTGGTCGATGCCGTCGACGAGCTCTCTCGTCAAAAGCCCGACGTCCTTTTTCTCGATACCGAGCTGCCTGATTTCGAGAAGGCCTATGCGGCGTTCGCCGAGATCCCGATCGTGCTCACGGCGCGCGCTGCATCGAGCATTCCCAACCTCCGTCGCGCTGGAATCGCCGTGCGGCCGTATGCGATCGACGAGGTCGTCGAGCTTGCGCGCGGAACGTTGAACAAGCCGCTGCCGGAAGCCGTGCAGCAGACGCAGAAGTACGACGTCATCTGCGCCAACTGCCGCGTCGTTTTCGACGCCGCGGACGCCGATTGGTGCAGCTGCCTCACTCGCGACCGGAGCGTCGTCTGCACCAATTGCCTGACCTGCTTCTGCAAGGCCGTGCCGGCGTACAAGGAAATCTTCTGGTGCGATGCGCCGCCGCAGCTTCTGGATCGCAAGGCGGCGGAACTGCGGCGCCAGTCGCTGACCATGACCGCGAATGCTGCGACGTCCGAGGTGCGCCGTCCGCTGGTGATGTTCGTCGACAGCGATCCCGACAACCAGGCCATCATGCAGCGCGTCTGCGCCAACCTCGGCTACGGCGCGGTGTCGTCGGATGGTCAGGACGCGCTGGCCGTCGCCCGCGCGCATCGTCCCAATCTCATCCTCGCCGACGCCATCCTGCCGCGCCTCGACGGCCGCGAGCTTTGCCGGCTGCTGAAAGAGGACTCCGCCTTCGCCGCCACGAAGTTCGTCATCATGAGCGGCCTTTACACCGATACGAAGTTCAAGAACGAATCGATGCTGCGATTCGGCATCGACGACTGCCTGACCAAGCCGGTGTCGATCACGGACGTGATCAACCTTCTGCAGCGCCATCTTGAAAACGTGCACGATCTGCCGGCGCAGGAAAATCTCTACGATCTGCACCGGAAAGCGATCGGCGCGGCGGCCGATTCGCGGACGTCGTACGAGATCGCCTGCGTCAATTGCGGCGACATGTTCGACGCCGTCAAGGCCGCCTGGTGCGCGGACGAGAATCCCACGCTTGCCTGCGAACACTGCGGCGGCTGTTTCTGCGATGCCGCGGATTACCGGCAACGCTTCTGGGCTGACGCACCGGCGGTGCTGTTCGAGCGCAAGACGATCGTCGAGTCACGAAATGCCGTTCCCGCGACCGACGGCAAACGGCCGCTGCTCGCCGTCATCGAAGACGACGCCAGCATTCAACTTCTCACCCGCACCATTGCCGCGACCCTCGGCTACGGTTTTGCGGGGTATGGAAGTGTCAATGCTGAGATGACGCAAAAACCCGACTTGATCCTGATCGACGCGCTGCTCTCGCGCCACGACAATCGCGGCCTCGCGCGGCGGCTGAAAGATGGGACGTCGACGAAAGTCATCCTCATGAGCGGCCGCGCGGCGGATCCCGAATTCCGCCACGATGCCACGTCGCGCTTTAAGGCCGACGATTGCCTCGCCAAGCCGCTCGCCGCTGCCGACGTCATCGAGATGCTGAAGAAGTACCTGCCGCAGTCGGGCACTACCGGCTAGAATCATGGCTACAAATATGACTTTGAAGCGTGCATTCGCCCTCGCGGCGGTCGTGGCGGCGGCCGCTTTTGCCGCGTCGGCGCAGACGCGGGAGTTGAATCCGACGGTGAAGGTGCTGGCGCGTCCGCAAAGCCCGGTGCCGCCGGAATGCGCGACCGACCAAACCGTGCTGCCGGCGCTTGAGGTCGAGGCGCCGGCGGAGCCAGTGACTGCTGCGCCGCCGTCGAGCGACCTCCGAACGAGTTTGCGCCGCCTGCAAGCCGCCGCGGAGGCCAATGACTACGCCGCATTCAAATCGGCATTCGCCGAGGCGAAGCGCGCTGTCGCTGCGCATCCGGCGGGTGGTGAGCGCAATGCCGCCAACGACGCGTTGCAGGTGTTCGCCGACATCGCGCGCGTCTGGGATTACGCGATGGCCTCGCCGACCGGCGGATTTTTCGATGCGGCGTCACAGGGCGGATCGCTGCTCAACTTGATGAAGCGCTATCCCGACTACGGACGCGCGATCGCCGACCAGACCATTAACTCGGGCGGCAGAACGCTTTATCCCACTCCCGAAACCCGGCGCTTCCTCGCGCGCGAATCGGCACGCCGCCTCACACGCCTCGGCGTATCGACTCCGGCGCAAGTCGCGCGTGGGACACAACCGGCGCCAGTGCCTCGACATCCGGTCACCGTTCCCCCGCCGGTGAAGAAGCCGGTGCAGGTTGCTGCGAAACCGCCGGCGGCCAAGACGACTGCTCCGAAAAAGACCGCCACAAAAACAGAGACTCCGAAGACGCAGACCCCGAAGACGGCAACTCCGAAACCCGCCGCGAAGACCGCCAAGTCGACGCCGCCCGCGACGCCAAAGTCCGTCGCGATCAAAGCGACTCCCGTTCCGAAGCCGAAACCCGCTGCGCCGCCGCCGGTGAAAGTCGCGGATACATCGACGATGCCGCCGCCCATCGTCGCGACGCCGCAGCCGAAGGCACCAGCGACGACAACCACCGCGACATCGTCGGCCCCAACCGCCACTACCGCGCCGATCACCACGACTACCGCGCCGGTAACCACCACTACCGCGCCGCCGGCCGCGACCACAAGCACCACCGATACCACCGTTTCCACGACCACTTCCGCGCCGACTGACACCGCCGCTACCGCCGCTCCCGACACCTCCGCAACCTCGACCGCTGTGCCGCCTTCGAAACAAAACGGCAACATGAATCTGATCCTGGCCGTTGTGCTCATCCTCGTCGGCATCGGCGTCCTCGTCGTCCTCTTCCGCGCCTCGGACTGACGGTATCCTGTGCGTCCCATGAGACGCCTGCTCTTCTCTGCTCTTCTCCTCGCCGCCGTTCCGCTTGCCGCTGCCCGCCTGCCGCAAAGCGTGATCCCCGATCATTACGCCATCACCATCACGCCCGATCTGCCGACTGAAAAATTCAGCGGCAACGAGACGATCGACGTCACCGTCAAAGAGCCGGTCGACACGATCACGCTGCACAGCGCCGACATCGTCATCCACGACGTCGTCCTCGCCAGCGGCAGCAAGATGCTGAATCCGACCATCACTTACGACGTGCCGAACGAGATGGCCTCGTTCAAGTTCGGGCAGACGATTCCGCCGGGCAAAGCCTCGCTGCGAATCTCGTTCGACGGCGTTCTTCAATCGCAACTGCGCGGCCTCTACCTGAGCAAAACGGCGAAGCGCAAATACGCCGTTACGCAGTTCGAGCCGACCGACGCGCGACGCGCCTTTCCGTCGTTCGACGAGCCGGCCATGAAGTCGACGTTCGACATCACGCTCGTCGTCGATAACGGCGACACCGCCATTTCCAACGGCGCCATCGCCGCCGACACGCCGGCCGGTCCGGGCAAGCACGCCATCCGCTTCCGCACCACGCAGAAGCTGTCGACCTATCTCGTGGCCATGCTCGTCGGCGACTTCCAATGCGTCAGCGGCGGCGTCGACGACATTCCCATCCGCGTCTGTTCCGTGCCCGGCATGCAGGACCTCGGCAAGTTCGCGGTGACGGCCGCCGAGGCGTCGATCTCGTTTTACGACAAGTACTACGGGATCAAGTATCCCTTCGGAAAGCTCGACCTCATCGCCATCCCCGACTTCGAAGCGGGCGCGATGGAAAACGCCGGCGCGATCACGTTCCGCGACACGGCCCTCCTCCTCGACGACGCGCACGCCTCAGTGGAACGGCAGCGCGGCGTGGCCAGCACGATCGCCCACGAGATCGCGCACCAGTGGTTCGGCGATCTCGTCACGATGAAGTGGTGGGACGACATCTGGCTCAACGAGGGATTCGCCACGTTCATGACGGCGAAGCCGCTGAAGGTGTGGCATCCCGAGTGGCGCGTCGATCTCGATGAAGTCGGCAACACGAACGGCTCCCTCGGCGTCGACAGCGCGCGCTCCACACGTCCGATCCGGATGAAGGCGGAGACGCGCAACGAGATCAACGCGCTCTTCGACGGCATCGCCTACGGCAAGACCGCGGCCGTGCTGCGCATGCAGGAAAACTGGGTCGGCGAGGAGACGTTCCGCGACGGCATCCGCGCCTATCTGAAAAAGTATTCGTACAGCAATGCGGCGGCCGAGGATTGGTGGGGAACGATGACCACCGCGACGAAGCAGCCGTTCGACGCGGTGATGAAAACATTCGTCGATCAGACCGGCGCGCCGCTGCTGCACGCGAGCGAATCGTGCGCCGCCGACGGTACGCGCACGGTGGCCATCACGCAGGAGCGCATGCTGCCGAAGAGCGTTCCGCCCGTCGCGCAGGCGTGGACGATTCCGATCTGCGCGCACGAAGTCGGCGCCGCGGCCGGATCGCCGTGCAAGATGATTTCGAAAGCGACCGATTCATTCACGACGATGGCCTGCGACCGGCCGCTCTTCCTCAGCCGCAACGGCGCCGGCTACTTCGTCACCGACTATTCGGCCGACATGCGCGCGAAACTGCGCGCCCACCTCGGCGAGATGCCGCCCGCCGAACTGATTTCGCTGAACGGCAACGAATCGCTCCTCATGCGCAGCATGCGCGAAGACGTCGGCGAGTATCTGGCGTTGATGAAAGCGATGCCGCGTCCGTCCGAGCGCCCGCTGGTCAATTCGATCGCCGGCAACATCGGATTCCTCGATACCCGCCTCGTCGACGACAAGAACCGCGCCGCGTGGCACACGTACGTCCGCGAAGCGATGCGCGGTTATGCGCCTCTCACCTGGGACACGCCTGCCGGCGAGACCGCGGAGCAGCGCATCATGCGCGCCACAGCCCTCGGCGTTCTCGGAGTGGAAGGGGAAGATCCGGAAGTCATCGCCGGCGCCAAGCGAGTCGCGCAGCAGTACATGAACGATCCATCATCGGTCGACGCCGTCATCGCCGATCGCGCGCTGCCGATTGCGGCGTTCAACGGCGACGAGGCGCTCTTCAATCAAGTGCTCGAACACCTCAAGACCGCGCCGACGCCGGAGATCGCCTCGCGTTACCGCAATCTCATCCCGCTCTTCCGCGATCCGAAACTGATCGCGCGCGCCGTCGACTTCATCTACAGCGATCAGGTGCGCAGCCAGGATCTGCCGGGCATGGCCGCGACGCTCTTCTTCAATCCCGCCGCGAAACAGATCGGCTGGAACGCCGCGAAATCGCATTGGGAATTGCTCAACCAGAAGATCCCGACCGCCATCGGCGCGATCACCGGCTCGACGTCGACCTTCTGCGATCCGGCCATGAAAGCGGACGTGCAGGCGTTCTTCGCCACGCACCCCGCCGGAGCCGGCGAGCGCTCGCTCAAACGCGCCCTCGAAGCGATCGACACCTGCATCGCCTTCAAAACTGCGGAGCAGGCGTCGTTCAATTCAGCGTTGGCGGTTGCATTGCCGTAGGTCAAAAGCAAATCACCACAGAGACACAGAGAACACCTCTGTGTCTCTGTGGTTAAAAATCTATTCGACGCGCCGCAAAACCATCATCGAATACCCCTCGACCGCGACTTCATCCCCGGCCTGCAGTTCCTGATGCGAACGCAGGTCGGGGATCGGCTTGTTCGTGTCGATCACCGTCTCCCATCGTTCGCCCCACGAGCCCGCCGGAAGGCGGAACGGCATCGGCTCGAAGTGGGCGTTGAACAGCAGCAGGAAACTGTCGTCGGCGATCTCCTCGCCGCGCGCGTTCGGCGGAATGCCCTGTCCGCTGAAGAAGACGCCGATGCTGCGCGCGAAACCGCTCTGCCAATCGTCGTCGGTCATCAACTCGCCGTCGGGCTTGAACCAGCCGATGTCGCTGATGTCAGCGCCGCGCAATGGCCGTCCGTAAAACCAGCGGCGGCGCTGAAACACGTCGTGCTCGCGCCGAAACTCGATCAGACGCGTGACGAACGCGAACAGCTCCTCGTCGACGTGCTCCCAGTCGAACCATGAGATCTCGTTGTCCTGGCAATATGCGTTGTTGTTTCCGTGCTGCGTGCGTCCGATCTCATCGCCGCCGCAGATCATTGGGACGCCAACCGAGAGCACGAGCGTCGTCAAAAAGTTCCGCTGCTGCCGCGCCCGCAACGCGTTGATGCTTTCATCATCCGTCGGTCCCTCGGCGCCGCAATTCCACGAGCGATTGTCGTTCGCGCCGTCAGCGTTGTTCTCGCCGTTGGCCTCGTTGTGTTTCTCGTTGTAGGAGACGAGATCGCGCAGCGTGAAGCCGTCATGCGCCGTGACGAAGTTGATCGACGCGTAGGGACGGCGTCCCGTCCACGCGTACAGATCGGAGCTCCCGGTCAAGCGATTGGCGAATTCGCCGAGAGCTTGATCCGTACCGCGCCAGTAATCGCGGACCGAATCGCGATACTGGCCGTTCCACTCCGACCACAGCGGCGGAAAATTGCCGACCTGGTATCCGCCTTCGCCGACGTCCCACGGCTCCGCGATCAGCTTCACCTGCGAGAGCACCGGATCCTGCTGAATGATGTCGAAGAACGCGCTGAGCCGATCGACGTCGTGCAACTCGCGGGCGAGCGTCGACGCCAGATCGAAACGGAAGCCGTCCACGTGCATCTCCAGATGCCAGTAGCGCAGCGAATCCATGATCAGTTGCAGCACGTGCGGATGGCGCATGTTCAGGCTGTTGCCCGTGCCGGTGTAGTCCATGTAGTAGCGCGGATCGTCGGGCATCAGCCGGTAGTACGCGGCGTTGTCGATGCCCTTCATCGAAAGCATCGGCCCGAGGTGATTGCCCTCGGCCGTGTGGTTGTAGACGACGTCGAGGATGACTTCGATGCCTTCCTCGTGCAGCGTCTTCACCATCTGCTTGAACTCCTGCACCTGCTGTCCGGTCTGGCCGCCCGATGAGTACTCGTTATGCGCCGCAAGATAGCTGATGGAGTTGTAGCCCCAGTAATTGCGCAGGCCGCGTTGCAACAGCAGCGAGTCGTGGATGAACTGATGGACGGGGAGGAGCTCGACCGCGGTGATGCCGAGCGTTTTTAAATGCTTGATCGCCGCCGGATGCGCGAGCCCCGCATACGTCCCGCGCAGACTTTTCGGAACGTCGGGATGCCGCTGCGTGAATCCTTTGACGTGGACTTCGTAAATCATCGTCTCGTGCCACGGCGTGCGCGGATAGCGATCGCTCGACCAGTCGAAGTACGGATTCGTGACCACCGACTTCGGCATGAACGGCGCGGAGTCGGCGTCGTTCCTCGCCTCCGGATCGTTGAAGAAATGTCCGAACACCGCCTCGTTCCACTGCACCTGACCATCGACCGCTTTGCCGTACGGATCGAGCAGCAGCTTCGACGGATTGCAGCGATCGCCGGCGCCCGGTTCCCACGGTCCATGCACGCGAAATCCGTATCGCTGACCGGGACCGATGTTCGGAACGTAGCCATGCCAGATGAAGCCCGTCATCTCCGGCAGATCGACGCAGCTCTGTTTGCCGTCATCCTCGAAGAAACAAAGTTCGACGCGCGTGGCCGGCTCGGAGAAGACGGAAAAATTCGTCCCGGCACCGTCGTACGTCGCGCCGAGCGGATAGGGCGTTCCCGGCCAGACCTTCACCATCGAGTCGCTGCGTGTCCCCCGGACCATGCGCGTGCGGAGGGCAAGGGGTGTGCCACGGGGTGTCATCCTGAGGCCGCCGCAGCCGCGCAGGCGAAGCCGGAGCGGCGGAGGACGGCGAAGGATCTCAAACTTCCCAAGCCGCGGTTGAATCCCAGCGGGTTTCAGCCCGAGTTGCGCATCTTGAGATCCTTCACCGTCCTTCGGCACTCCGCCGCAAGCGGCTACGTGCCTCCGGCGGTTCAGGATGACAAATGTCAACCATGGCACACACCTCGCTTTTGCAAACGTGCATGAGACACCGCAATCCGCAGGATCTTCGGTGCACCTACCTGGTCGTGCTCGAGCGCGACCGGGAGCCCGCTGACGATCTCCGAGACCTCGCCTCCTACCTCTCCACAATTTCCGTCGCCGGCTGCGAAGTGATCGTCGTGGACGGATCGCCTTCGCCGATTTTCGAGACCAACCGCGCCGTCCTTCGCTGGGTGTCGCGCCACATCGCCGCGCGGCCGCGTCATCGCAACTTCAATGGTGGGATCGACGCCGTCCGCGCCGCTGTCGACGTCAGCAGTTGCGACAAGATCATCGTGGCCGACGAGAACGTCCGCTACCACGCGGACGCCATCGAAAACGTCTGCGACCTGCTCGATCTCCACGAAGTCGTCGAGCCGCAGGACTACTTCGAGCCGCTGCCGTGGTGGAGCGGAATCGAGGCGGGACGGATGCTCGTGCACCGCGGCGTCGAGCCGCTGCCCGATCACGGCGCAACCTTCGGCCTTCGCAAGTCGTCGGTGCGCGGCTTGCGCGGCGTCGACATCGCCTGGTCGAATGGCGAGGATGCCGTGCGCCGTCTGGCGTCGCAGGGCGCGGAAGTCTTCTCCGCATGCGAAGTTTTCGTCCGCCGCCTGCCGCCGCCGCTCGATCACTGGCTGCGCGATCGTCCGCGCCAGGCCGACGATGACTTCGCTCTTCCCGTCAAGAGCGCGTTCTTCTTCGCTCTCCTGCCGGTGGCCATCGTGCTGGCCGCGTTCGGCGGCCTCCGACTCGCGGGCGGGTACGGCAGCGCGATCGCATTCGGATCGATGGTCCTGGCGTTGCGCGGCCGAGGAGGCGCGACGACATTCTTCCCGTTGCGCGCGTGCCTCTGCGCGCCGCTGTGGGTGTTCGAACGATCGCTCAGCGTCTACTGGGCGCTCTTCCGCAAGCTGAAAAGCACCTCGGCCGACGCGGCACATCCCGCCATCGCCGAGCGCGGCGCAGCAAAAGTGGCGAGCGGCGAATGAAGACGCGATCGATTCTCCCCATCCTGCTGCTCTTCATCGCTCTCCCGTCGTTTGCCTCGAACGTCGTTACCGGCCCGCTCACGATGGCCGTCTCGACGCAGAAAAAGATTCTCGTCGTGCGCATCGGCGGGACCGAGATGCGCCGCTACAGCGTCGCCGTCGGCACGAAGTCGAAGCCGACGCCGATGGGGCAATTCACCGTCAAGCACATCGTCTGGAACCCGTCCTGGCATCCGCCTGACGAGAAGTGGGCGAAAGGGAAGAAGCCGGCTGGGCCGGGCGATCCGAAGAATCCGATGAAGATCGTGAAGATCTTTTTCCAGGAGCCCGACTACTACATCCACGGCACCGACGCCGAAGACTCCCTCGGCTCGGCCGCATCACACGGCTGTATCCGCATGGCGCAGGAAGACGTCTACAAGCTCGCGCGCTATCTGCAGGACCACGCCGGCGCCGCGAAATCGGACGACTGGTACGCGCAGGTGATCAACGGCAGTCAGTCGCAGAGCGTGATTCTGCCGCGGAGTGTGCCGTTGGTGATCGGTAAGTGATACTTCCGGCCCGGATGGACGTAACGAAGAGATGCATGGCTCTCCTTTTGTGCGGAGAGTCTACTATACGCACTGCCGTCTGTAAATACTAATTTTTAACACCGGGCCGCAGAACGTTCGAAGAGCAACTGGCGGCCGAGCCTTGGGCAACCAACGCCGCCGGCCGTGCCGGCTAATTTTGCTCGAAGGCTTTCAGCGCGTCGGCCTCGGTGTCGTACACGCTGAACATCGGCAGCAGGTTCGTGAGCTTGAGCGTCTTCTTCACGCGATCCTGCGGCTTGAGCAGGCGCAGCGACGCGCCGTGACGGCCGGAGACCTTCAGGCTCTGCACGAGCTCGCCGAGGCCGTTGCTGTCGATGTAATCCATGTCCGAGAGGTTGAGCAGGATCTTGCGGTTGCCTTCGCCGAGGAGCTGTTCGATGAGGCGGGGGAGGAGGTCGTCGCCGACGCCGACGGCGAGACGGCCTTCAAAATCGACGATCACGACGTCGCCTTTTTTGCGGGTTTCGATGTTCATGCGCGCGCATCATACATCGGCGCGCGCGACCTCCAGCGCCAGTTGCGCCGGACGCGATCCGAGTTGCGCGAACCACGCCACGCCCGCCGCCACGCAATCGATTTCGAGCGTGTAGCGGCCGGCCGGTTGCGGCGGCAACGACATCCGCACGCGCACCGTTTCGCCCGGTGCGATTTCGCGCGGCGGCTCGGTCAAACGCTCCCAATGCAGGTCGAACGTGATCAGTTTTCCAGTGACGTCGTGCAAGTGTGCGCCGAGCGCGACGCCGCCGAATTGGGCATCCGATGGCAACCAGATCGCACTGCCGCGATTCGTAACAGTGGCGTCGACGATGATGGGACGCCCTTCGACGACCGGCTCGATCAAGGTCGCGGCGACGTCCGCGCCGAGACCGGATGGACCACGGCTGTCGATCCGCTCCGTCCCTTCTTTGAACAGAAAGAAGCTGCGTACGTCGCGCAAAAAGACGCGCGTGGCAGTCAACCACTTCGCGGCCGCCGCGCCGCCGGCGAGCAGGTCTTCGTAGTCGTCAAGCGAAACTTGAAACGGCGCCGCGTAGAAGAGCGCCAGCTTCAGATCGCGAAACCCGCAGCTCTGCGCCGTGCGCCAGAGCGCGTGGATGTCGACGTCATTCTCGATTACGCCGTACGTGCGCATCTCGAACTGCGACAGCGGCGTACGCGAGTGCCGCGGGCCGGGCTCCGCGAATGCAGCGATGCCGCCCGGCTTCAGGACGCGCCCGAATTCGCGCAGGACATCGTCAGGATTCGGAGCGTGATGAAAGGCGTCAAAGCAGATGATCCGTTCGACGCTGGCATCTTCGAGATCGATGCGCCGTCCCTCGTACTCCAGAAACTGCGGCGCCGGCCGCTCTCCGATCGGCGGCTGCCGTTCGTACAGATCGCGAGCGATGCGCAACGCGGTCGCGGAAACATCGAGCAGAATCACGCGGCAACCGAGCTGCGTCAGGAATCGCGACAGCCATCCGGTTCCCGCGCCGAATTCAAGCACGGTCATGCCGGGCACGAGACGCAAACCCTGAAGCAGCGTGGCCACGCCGATGAGAATCGGCGGCGCCTCGTCCGGCTTCGCGAACGGCTTGGCGAGGTGGTGCTCCCATTCCGTCAGTGACGAAAAATACTCCTCGGCCTTTCGATTCAAGTCGTCGATCGAAGTTCGCGCGATGAGCTCGCGCACATTGATCATTGCGTCAGGCACCGGCTCGATCGACGCGGGCTCCTCATCGCGATCCGCAGGTGCGAATGACGGCGGCGCCTGCACGAACACGATCGCGCTGGTCATCTCCTTGTGGTCTTCGAACGAAACGTGGCTGTTCTCGAAACCAGCTTCCACGAGGACGCGGAAGACTTCGTCGAGGTCGTACGTGTGACTGGGGATGAACGGCTCGCCGAATGATTTTCCCCGCGCGATGTTGGCGATGCCGTTGACGACGTTGACGCGCTCGCGAACGCCACGCGTCAGCCTCACCACCGGCGACGCCGTTCCTCGATACAGGAAGTGGAAGACACCAATCCCTCCGGCGCCGATGCGGCCGAGGAGCTCGCGGAAAAGCGCGAGGCCGCGAGCCGGCGGAAGGCGCTGAAAGAGAAGATACGAATTGACGAGATCGAATTTGCGTGGCGACGCGGCAAACTCCGCTGCGGTCTTGAAGTGAATGTTGCCGACGTTCTGCTTCGCCGCTTCGCGCCGCGCGGCGGCAAGCATGGCCGGCGATCGGTCGACCGCCGTCACCGACCCGGCGCGCCGCGCGAACGGAATGGCCAGCCGTCCCGGCCCGCAGCCGTACTCGAGCACCGACTCGGGCGTGAAGTCGGACGCCAACCGCTTCCGGATCGTGTGAAAGATCGCGTCGACGAGCAGCTCGCCGCTGTCGAAAAATTCGCGCTCCTGATTCGCCGTCCGGTTCGCGCTCAGAAACTTCGGATCGGTGAAGACGGCGAAGAACGGCTCGCGCTCCGCAAACGCCTCCCACTTCCAATCCGGCTGCACGCTCATGCGGACGGGATTATCGTTGCAACGCCCGTGAACCTGATCCTTCTCTTCGACGACGACTTCATCTCCGACTCGCGCGTGCGCCTGACCGGCCGCCGCCTGCAACACGTGCGCGACGTCCATCGCGCGACGGCCGGGGAGTCGCTCACCGTCGGCATCGCCAACGGGCGCATCGGCCGCGGCACGATCACGCGCCTCGGCGACGATGCTCTGGAAATGGACGTCGCGCTCGATCGCGATCCGCCGCCACCACTTCCCCTGACACTCATCCTCGCGCTGCCGCGCCCCAAAGTCCTCAACCGCGTCATCGCCGGCGCGGCATCTCTCGGCATCAAGCGCATCGTCCTGATCAACGCCTGGCGCGTCGAAAAAAGCTACTGGAGCTCGCCCCGGCTCACTCCCGAAAACCTGCGCACGCAATCGATCCTCGGACTCGAGCAAGCGCGCGATACGGTCCTTCCATCGATCGAGCTTCGCCGCCTCTTCCGCCCGTTCGTCGAGGACGAGCTGCCGTCAATCGCCGCCACGCGCGCGCTGGTTGCGCATCCGCCCGCAAGCGAGGAGTGCCCTCGCGACGTACGCGAGCCGGTAACGCTGGTCATCGGTCCCGAGGGCGGCTTCATCGACGCCGAGATCGCGTCGCTGGAACGAGTCGGTTTCACGCCGGTCTCGATCGGCGAACGCATCCTGCGCGTCGAAACGGCGGTGCCATTTCTGGTAGCGCGACTGTATTGAAGCGATACGGCCGCGCGCGGAGGCGCGCTTCGACAATCTAGCCCCGCGCGTGCGCGGGGAGCTGGGCGTGAGTGAGGTTTGTGGCCGCGGAGGCGGCCACTACAAATGCTCGCGCCGCGCGAGACCTTGTAGCGGCCGCCTCCGCGGCCGCAACTTCACCGCTGCGCCCCAACCCAGCGCGGAGCGCGGGGCTGCATTGTCGAGCGCGCCTCCGCGCGCGAACAGAGGAGATTTTCGTGACACTGCTTCGCGACCGAGGGATCATTCGACTCATGAGAACGACGCTCGAAATCGATGACGATGTGCTCCAGGCGATGAAGCAAATTGCCGCCAAGCGGAAGACCACCGTTGGACGCGTGCTGTCTGATCTCGTGCGGCATGCGATTAGTTCTGGCGATGGCGACCTTCGCAACGGTGTCTCGCTGATGCCACGGCGGCCGAAGGGAAGCGCGCCTTTGTCCATGGAGATCGTTAATCGTCTTCGCGATGAGGACTGAAGTCATGATCGCCGTCACCATCACCGAAGCCAAACGAGATCTTTCACGTCTCATAGAACTCGTTGAAGCGGGCGAAGAAGTGGTCATCACGCGACGCGGCGTTCCGATTGCGAAGATCGTCGCATTCAAGCGAAGCCCGACCACAGAGAAGTCCATCGCATAGAATCCGCCCCCCATGGCCACGAAGCCGGATGCCGGCGAGAAGCTGATCGCGTCGAACAAGAAGGCATTTCACGACTACTTCGTCCTGCAGAAGGCCGAGGCGGGCGTGGCGTTGACCGGCACCGAGGTCAAATCGCTGCGGGATGGGAAAGCGAACATCAAAGACTCGTACGTCATCTTCAAGAACGGCGAGGCCTTTCTCTTCAACGCGCACATCTCGCCGTACTCGCACGGCAACCTGCAGAACCACGAGGCGGAGCGGAGCCGGAAACTGCTGTTGCATCGGCGCGAGATCGAAAAGTTGCACGAGCAGGTCGTCGAAAAGGGGCTGACCGTTGTCCCGCTGCGGCTCTATTTCAAGGGCGGCAAGGTCAAAGTCGAGATCGCGGTCGTGCGCGGAAAGAAGCTTTACGACAAGCGCGAGACCGAGAAAAAGCGCGAGCTCGATCGCGAAGCGGCCGTGGCCATGAAGCAGCGATGACGCAAGTGGTGTGGTCAGAGAGCCACAACTGCGGGTCAGAACGACCACAGAATCGATCGCTCGCGATCGTGATGCGAAACGCGTAAGTCACGCGTAGCAATCGCGTTAAGTCCGTTTGAAGGTGATTCGGCATCCGTGGCACTTCCCCTGCTCTTAACGCGCACGGACATGTACGTTAAACGCAAGACGATCAACACCAAAGTCAGTATCTCCGGCATCGGCCTCCACTCCGGCATCTACACCAAAGTCGAGCTTCACCCGGCCCACGCGGGCAGTGGCATCACCTTCGTCCGCGCGGACCTCGGCCTGCGCATTCCGGCGCTGCAAGCCTCGACCACCGCGCTCGATCACGCCACGACGGTCGGCCGCGATGACGTTTCGGTCGGTACCGTCGAGCATCTTCTCTCCGCGCTGATGGCCTGCGGGATCACCGATCTCGACATCCACATCAACGGCCCCGAGGTCCCCATTATCGACGGAAGCGCCGTGCCGTTCATGCATCTCATCGATGCCGCTGGCGTTCGCGAACTTGCCTCCGACATCCGCGTCCTGCGCATCACCGAGCCGATCGAAGTCTCCGACGGCAACAAGAGCATCCGCATCACGCCGTCGAACCGGCTGGTGATCAAGTACAAGATCGACTTCCCGCATCCGACCATCGGGAAACAGGCGCTGCAGTTCGATCTTCATCACGACAACTTCCTCAAGAAGATCGCGCCGGCGCGGACCTTCGGATTCAAACATGAAGTGGAGAAACTTCGCGCGGCTGGATTGGCGCGCGGCGGCTCCGTTGAGAACTGCATCGTCCTCGATGACGGCGGCGTCATGAATGGCCCGCTCCGTTTCCGCGACGAATTCGTCCGCCACAAGATCCTCGACCTGGTCGGCGATCTGGCGCTGATCGGACGCCCGGTGGTCGGCGAGATCACCGCGTACAAGGCCGGTCACGCGCTGCACTCGAAGTTCGTCGAGCAGATTCTTCGCGCTGCGGAGGCCGAGGAAGGCGTGCCGGCGATGGCCGCGCGCGGCGTCGAGAGCTTCGCGTAAGCGGAAATATCAGAGGGAGATCCGGCGTCGTGTGGTAAAACAACCACACCGTGCGTCCACTCTTTTTTGCATCCCTCTTCCTGTTCGCAGGAGCCGCGTTCGCGGCCGACCCGTCGATCGACACCTTGTCGGCGAAAGACGTGAACCGTCAGGTCAGCGTCCACTTCACCATGGGCCACGCCTTCGAGCGCGAGGAGACGATCAAGGGACTGCAGAGCGGCGTGCCGACGACGCTGACGTACGTCGTCGAGATTTTCCGCGACCGCCCACGCTGGTTCGATGAGGGGATCGCGCGCACGCGCATCGAAGTCATCGCCACGTTCAACTCGCTGACGCGCGAGTACCTCCTCAACTATCGCCGCGATCACAAGCTGGTGCGTTCGGAGACGTTCAACGATCTGGCCGCGCTTCAGAAGGCGATGACCACCATCGATGAGCCGAACCTCTTCGACATCGGCAAACGGCCGCCGTACAAGCTCAAGGTGCGCGTCAAAGCCGATCTGATGCGCGGCTGGCTGCTGTACTTCATCCCGTGGGAGTTTTCGACCCGCTGGAAGACCGCGCGTGTGACCTCGCCGCCGGAGCCGGCGGCCAGATGAGTCTCCGCGACCTGCTTTTACGGTATCGCAAGGACCCGCGCGTCATCGTCACCGTGCCGCTGCTGATCCTGGCGGCGACGAGCCTCATTTACTACGCCGTCCAGAAAGCGAAGGAGCTGTCGCCCGAGGCATTGAGCAGCCAGGTACTGCTGTTCGTCCTCGCGAACATCAACGTCCTTCTGATTTTCGGCATCCTCTTCGTCCTGCTGCGCGGCATCGTCAAGCTCGTGCTCGACCGGCAGCGCGGCATCATCGGCTCGCGATTTCGTACGAAGCTGGCCATCACCTGGGTGGCCACGTCGCTGATCCCGGTGCTGATCCTTTTTTTCTTCGCCAGCGATCTGTTGCGGACGTCGATCGACCGCTGGTTCAACACGCCGGTGAGCCGCATCCTCACGAACGGCGAAGCGATCGCGCAGATGTCGGAAGATCAATCGGCTGCGATCGCCGCCGCGGCCGCGCGCGAGATTGCTGCAAGCGATCCGGCACAACTCGACGCAGCCCTGGGCCACGTCCAGCAGTTTCACAACGTCGACATGGTCGGCCTGTATCGCGACGGCACGCTCGTGCGCGTGGTCGCCAATCCGCGGGCGCCGATTCATGAAGCGTCCGAGCCGCCGAAGAAGTTTTTCGATGACGTCGCCGCGTCCGGACACGCAACGAAGATCGATGTCGTGGCGACGGGAAAGTGGATTCGCTCGGCAACGCGCGTCGGCAACACGCCGTACGTCGCCGTCGCCGGCGTCTTCATCCCCGGCACCATGAGCCGGCTGATCGACGAGTCGATCGTGATGCACAAGAATTTCGAACAGCTCAACGCGCAGCGGCCGACGTTGAAGGCGTCGCAGACGTCGCTCTTCCTCGCCGTGACGCTGGCCATTCTCTTCGGCACGTTGTGGACGTCGATCTACGCCTCGCGCCGCATCACCGTTCCGATCAAAGCGCTGGCCGAGGCCACGGGGAGGCTGGCCGAGGGCGGCTATGGACATCGGGTGGCGGTCGCGGCGACGGACGAAGTGGGGCGGCTCATCGAATCGTTCAACGACATGTCGACGCAGCTCGATGAGCAGCGCCAGGCACTGACGCAGACGAACCGCTACCTCTCGACGGTGCTCGACAGCGTCTCCGCCGGCATCCTCGCCTTCACCGACACCTTCGAGCTGCTCAGCGTCAATCACGCCGCGCTGCAGATGCTGCAGATCGAGCAGCCGCGCTCCGGCGCGAACCTCGCCGACGTGCTCATGGGCGATCTCACACCGCTCTTCGACACGCTGCGCGAGCTCACCGCTCGCGGCGCACGCGCCCGCGAAGTCACGCTGATTCGCGGCGGCGAATTGCGCTATCTCGAAGTCTCCGTTGCCCGTTTGTCCGGCGGCGGCGATGAGGGTTGGGTCGTCGCGATCGAGGATTCAACGTCGTTGGTTCAGGCGCAGAAGCTTGCCGCATGGAATGAGGCCGCCCGCCGCATCGCACACGAGATCAAGAATCCGCTCACGCCGATTCAGCTTTCCGCCGAACGCATCGCGCGCAAGTTCCGCAACAACGACGCCGACACGCCGCAAGCGATCGACGAAGGGACGAAGACCATCGTCTCCGAGGTCGGCCAGCTCAAGCGGATGGTGGACGAGTTCGCGCGTTTTGCGCGCATGCCGGCCGTGCACCTCCGCCATGCGCAACTCGCCGAAATCCTGCAGCAGGCGGCCGGGCTGTATCGCGACGTCAAGCCGGGCGTCTCCGTCAGCGTCACCGTCGAACCCGACATCGAAATCCTCGTCGATCCCGAGCAGATTCGCCGCGCGGTCGGCAACCTTCTGAAGAACGCCGTCGAAGCGACCGAATCAGGTGAGGTGCGCGTCTCCGCCCGCCGCGCGCCGCACCGTGTCGTCATCGAAGTAGCTGATCCCGGCCGCGGCGTCCCCGACGCCGACAAGGAGAAACTCTTCCTCCCATACTTTTCCACCAAAGGCCGCGGCACCGGCCTCGGCCTGGCCATCGTCCACCGCATCGTCAACGACCACGACGGCCGCATCTCCGTCCACGACAACCACCCGAGAGGAACGCGATTCGAAATTGAATTGCCCGCCTGATTTTTCCTATGGCCAAAATTCTCATCATTGACGACGAAGCCGCGATCCGCGAAACGCTGGCGAACATCCTGCGCGACGAGGGGCATCAGCCGACGTTGTGCGATTCCGGCGAGGCGGCGATCGCGCAGTTCGCGCGCGAGGAGTACGACCTTGTGTTCCTCGACCTCTGGCTTCCCGGCATCGACGGCATGGCCGTGCTCGAGCGGCTGAAGACCACCGGCGCGCCGCCGGTGATCGTGATCTCCGGCCATGGCAACATCGACTCCGCCGTCCGCGCCACGCGCCTCGGCGCGTACGATTTCCTCGAGAAGCCGCTGTCGCTCGAACGCGTGCTGCTCACCGTCAATCACGCGCTCGCGGACCGCAAGCTGCGCGATCAGGTGCGCGATCTCCACCGCCACTTCACGCTGGAAGAACTGCTCATCGGCGAGAGCGACGCGATGAAGAAGCTCGATGAGCAGATCCGCTCCGCCGCGCCGTCGAACAGCCGCGTGCTCATCACCGGCGAGAACGGCAGCGGCAAGGAAATCGTCGCGCGGACGCTGCATCGCCTTTCGCAGCGCGCCGAGCATCCGTTCATCGACGTCAACTGCGCCGCGATCCCCGAGGAGTTGATCGAGTCCGAGTTGTTCGGCCATCGCAAGGGCGCGTTCACAGGCGCCATCGACGATCGAAAAGGCAAGTTCGAACTCGCCGACGGCGGCACGCTCTTCCTCGACGAGATCGGCGACATGAGTTTAAAAACGCAGGCGAAAGTGCTGCGCGTGCTGCAGGAGCAGACGTTCCAGAAGGTTGGAGGACAACAGACCATCAGCGTCGACGTGCGCGTAATTGCCGCGACGAACAAGAGCCTCGAATCGGAAATCGCCAACGGCAGTTTCCGCAGCGATCTCTACTACCGCCTGAATGTCGTTCCGATCGAAGTGCCGCCGCTGCGCGCGCGCGGCAACGACGTCACGCTCCTGGCCGAACATTTTTTGCGTCGCTTCGCCGCGGAAACGGGAACGCCGAAGAAGCGGCTGTCGTCCGGAGCTGCGTCGAAACTGCGCGCGTATCACTGGCCCGGCAACGTGCGCGAACTGCGCAACGTCATCGAGCGCATGGCAATCCTGATGAAGGGCGAAGTGATCGAGCCGGAGGACGTACAGCTCGGGGCGGCCGTTGCGGCAACGCCGCAGATCGACGCGCGCCTGACGCTGAAAGAAGCACGCGATGAATTCGAGAAGCAGTACATCCTCGCGCGCCTCCGCGAGTTCGCCGGCAACGTCAGCCGCACCGCCGACGCCCTCGGCGTGGAGCGCTCCAACCTCTACCGGAAACTGCATGCCTACGGCATCCGCGTGGAGCGTCCGTAGGAATAGGAATCGCCGCACTCCCGTTAGCGGGCGAGATAACGGCGCGAGCTTGACAGCACCCCAATCGCTGACTACTCTTCGCCGTCGTTCGCGGGCATAACTCAGTTGGTAGAGTGCAACCTTGCCAAGGTTGATGTCGCCGGTTCGAGTCCGGTTGCCCGCTCCAAACGAACTTCATTCAGGGCCGCTCGCGCGGCCCTTTTTCTTTTGCCGCCATGGCCACGCCGCGATGAGCGCGAGGAGCGCGGCGAGGCTGGTGAGATCGGCGATCCAGCGGATTGGCGTGCGTTCGAATGACGCGTCGACTTCGTGCGTGCCGGGGCCGACGCTTAGGCGCATGCGGCCCATCGGGGAGGGCGTGTCGACCGGCTGTTCGACGCCGTCGAGGCGAAGGTGCCAGCCGGGGAAGTAGGCGAGCGGCAGTTCGATGTCGCTCAACGTCGCGGCGCGGAGTTGCGCGGCGAAATGCGTCGGCAGCCGCTGCGCGATCGTCGCCGTGACGTTGCCGCGCAGCACGAGGATGCGGCCACCGGTGTGCGTCGGCCGCAACTGCACCCAGCGCGGCTCGAACGTGTCGAACGTCGCGGCGACGACGTTGTACTCGGCGATGTCGTGCGGAGTCCAGAGCGTTTCATCGAGCGAGAGATACGAGACCGGCTTTGCGTGCGGGAGTCCGCTGAGGACGATGGCCGCGATCACCGCCGCATAAGCCGCGTTCCGCCAGCGTTCCGGCAATCGATCGACCGCGAACACGATGGCCGCGGTGAGCAGCGCCAGGCAGAAGGTCGCAGGCGCCAGCAGGCGCCACGGGAACGCGACGTACTGAACCTGCGGGATCGCGTCCCACAACGCATGCGCGCGCTGCGTCATCAGAAAACAGAGGAGGAACGTCGCGCCGGCGAAGAAGGCGAACCACTGCTTCCACTCATCGGATTCTCGCCGCAGGATTGCGATTCCGGCGATGGCGGCGAGGAGTAGCAACGGCCACCCAAAGGCGAAGGACATTCCATCCTGATCGCCCGCAACCGAGACGCCGTATCCCCACGCGTTCGAAAAAAACTGCGCCGGCGCGACGAAGTGATTCGAATACTTCAGCGGTCCCTCGGTCAACAGATTCGAATGCGTGTTGGGCGCTTCGACGACGCTGGGCAGCCAGATCGTCGCGGCGAGGAGGAAGCCGGCGGCGACTGCAACGGCGTGCGTCAAAAGCAGTTGGACGCTTCGCGCGCGCCAGGCGAGGAAGAGGACGAATCCGCCGAGGAGCGGGGAGAAGAGGACGGCGGCAGGAGAGTGCGCGAACCAGATCGCGGCATACGCGGCGGCTCCGATGACGAGGTACTTGCGCTCGCGCGACGCCGCATGGCGGGCGAAGCCGTAGATCGCGAGCGGGTAAAACGGCAGCGAGGAAAATTCGGCGAATGCCGTCCGCACGTAAATCTCGACCAGGAAGTACGGCGCCCATACGTACGCCAGCGCCGCCACCGCGCCGCCGGCGGGACCGAAATACCATCGCGCCAGCAGGAACATCGACGCCGCCGCGGCCAGGATGAGCAGCACGCACGCGGCATTCATCGAGGCGATGAACGAGAAGCCGGCCAGGTGAAAGAACTCGGTCAGGTAGTAGAAAAGCGGCGGGTTGAAGAGGAACAACGGCTGCCCCTGGCCGCTGCTCAGATCGGGCGCCCAGCGCGGCAGGAGAATGCCGTGGCGGATGTTCTCGTGAAACTCGACGACGCGCGGCAGATACTCGAGCGCGTCGTGACCGTTCGGCTCCACGCGGTCGGCATACGGCGCAATGCACGGCAGAACGAGCGCGAACGTGAGCAGCGCCCAGGTGCGCGTCGGAGTCCAGGTAATCCGCGCGTCGGCGGCGCGCGATTCCAGTCGATCGAGCAGGCCGCGGCGCTCAGCGACGAACGAGACAAAGAGAAACGGAACGACGAGAAGGAGAAGAACGCCTTTGAGGATCCCGGCGTCGTAGCGCAACTCGATCGAGTGCCGTCCCGGCGCGAGCGGCACGCCGACGAAACCGGGCGAGAGCATCATCGTGGTCGCGCGTGCGCCGTCGACCGTCGCGCGCCAGTTCGGGTGATACGTCATTTTGAAAAGCGCGAAGCAATCCCCTCGGCTCACATCCAGCTGCGCGCGGTGAACGTCGCCATCGTCGGCCGTGCTGACAACGCTGCCGCACGAAACGACAGGCGCCGGCGCGGCCAGCGACGTGATCGTCGCGAGTCGCGGACGCTGGACCAGCGGAACGGCTGATTCGTAATCAAGCAGCAGATGCGCGCTCGCCGCGGGCCAGCCGCTGGACAGCCACGCATCATTGACGTCGAAGAACGTCCGGCTGTCGACGTGAAAGGTGTACGGAGCGCGCACGAGGTCGAACTCGCCACCGGACGACGGCGGTTGGTAAACCCGAAATCGGCCATACGACGCGATGGGGCGAAGAAAGGCCGGCAACGCACGGCCGGAATCAGCGACGACGGAACGGATATCGAAGAGCCGGTACTGTTCGGCGCGCGTTTCGTCGAACTTGACCATGACGTCCGCCGGCAGCGCCATGGCGTGGTAGAGAAAGGCGACGGCAGGGATGTGTGCCGTACTGAAAAACGCGTAAAGCGGGACGTAGCCGACGCGCAATTGCGCGCCCCACTTGCCGGCCAGACCGGGATACGAACGGCCGCCGAGGCGCTTCACGGCGTCGGTGACCTGCGCGAGGACGTCGCGCTCGTTTTCTGCCGCAGCGAGGTTCGCGCGGCCCCACCCGTATCCTTCGTTCAGGAATTGCTGCCGCTCGAGTGCGGGGAAGAAGAGGATCACAATCGTCAGCGCGGTGGCGGCGAGCGCGGGAAAGCGCCAGCGGCGTTGGAAGGGGATCGTCCAGAGTCTCGTCAATCCGATTCCAGCGAGGATGAGCAGAAACCACTGCGCGCCGCCGATGAATCGATGCAGTTGCGCCGCTTCACTCAGTCCGAGGACTTTGAACAACGGTCCCCACGCGGGGCGGCCGCAGAAGAGAAAAATCCAGAGAAGCGCGCCGCATATGGCGAAGAGCCATCCAAACTGTTCCTCGGCTGCCTCTCTCTGCCGTCGCACGATTGCGATCGCACCGGCCAGCGCCAGGAGTGAGAGGACGGGGAGGCGGCCTCCGTCGAGCAGATCGCCCGAGGCGGTGAGCGAGAGGACTTCCTGAACGCCGAACGACTCCCATTTCCAGGTTGGTTCCCATCGACTGCGATTGATGAACGGGCCGTCGCCGAGCATCGGGACGATCTGAAAGGCGGTGACGGCGATGCTCAAAAGAGCAAGCCAGCCGAGGCGGAGGAAGCGGCGCCGAGGCGGCGCGTCGGTGCCGGGAAGGACGGCCACGAGCACGAGCGTCGCGGCGGCCATGTATCCGTAGATGAAGTGCGCGAGGAAGGTGAGCGCGAGAATCAATCCGGCCAGCGTCACCCGCCGCCCTTCGCGAATGGCCTGGCATCCGGCACCGATGGCCAGCACAAAAAGGTGCGTGGCCACGAGCTGCGTGAAGAGGCCGTTGCCGCGCCAGATGTAGCTGCCGTAATCGAGGCCGTAGAGGTTCGGCGCCGAAAGAAGGGGAGAGAGCAGCGCCACTGCCGCCGCCGTCATCGGGCGAAGCGACATCATCCGGCAACCGGCGAACGCGGACAGCGGAAAGAGCGCGAGCAGCAGCCAGCGCAGGATGGTGAAGATCTCCGCGACCGAAATCTGCCGGAATGTGGCGAAGTGCGCGACGGCGACGAGCCAGTGCGCGAGCGGCTGATAGTCGCGGACGACCGGATAGCCGAAACTCCACTCCGGCATCCAGAAGTCGAGCACCGGCTTGCCGGCGGCGGCGCGCTGCACGATGGCGTCGGCGATGGTGAAGTGAAAGATGGAGTCGTTGAGATCGACGCGCGCGATCTCGAGCTCGGGCGCCAGCGCGATCGCGCCCGCGATCACCGCGAGCGCCACGATTGCTCCTGCGAACCAGCGTTCTCTGCGGCGATTCACGGGCGTCGATTTATATACGAAGAGCCGCTCCGGAGAGCGGCTCTTCGCCGATTGCGAATCGATTGGGATCAGAAGGCGGTCACCGTCAGGACGCGCGCTCCGACGCGGGCGTTGGAGCCGTTGGCGCTACCTCGCAGAGTCACGGTGTGGTTGCCCGCGGTCACGCTCCGCATCACGAAGAAGGGCACGTTGTTCCAAGCGTTGACGACGCTCGTATAGCCCGCCGTCCCGACCGGTTCACCGTCGAGGTAGACATAGATGAAGGTGTCTTTGTCCGTGAAGACGTTGACGTTGCCCTGAATGGAAATTGTGTCGGTACGGTCAGTGGTGATGGAGACGCTCATGCCGGGCAGAGTCGTCAGCGAGCCGATCGGCGTGCTGCCGGTCGCTTCGGCCCATTGCGCGCGAACCGTCGACGGACCCTGAGGACCGGCGACCCCCTGCGGACCGGCAGGACCTACCGGACCGACGGGACCCTGCGGGCCAGCCGGTCCAAGAGGACCAGCAGGACCGGCGGGGCCGGATGCGCCAGCAGGACCGGTGGCACCCGCGGGACCGGTCAACCCGGTGTTGCCCTGCGGACCGGCAGGACCCGTAGCGCCCATCGGACCAGCCGGACCAAGAGGACCAACCGGACCAGTCGGACCGGCCGGTCCGGTAAGACCAGTCAGGCCCTGCGGACCGGCAGGGCCGGTGGCGCCCGCGGGACCAACCAGGCCCTGAGGACCAATCGGTCCGATGGCGCCTGTCGCGCCCGCGGGACCGGTCAATCCAGTCGCACCTGTCGCGCCAGCCGGGCCGGTAAGTCCGGTCGCGCCGGTGGGACCCGCAGGACCGGTAAGGCCGATCGGACCCGCGGGTCCGGTTAGCCCGGTCGCGCCCGTGGCTCCCACGGGACCAGCAGGACCCGTAAGACCGATCGGACCAGTCGCGCCAGCCGGACCAACCGCGCCCGTCAAACCAGTTGCACCCGTGGGACCGGCTGGACCGGTCAGGCCGATGGGACCGCTCGGTCCGGTAAGACCGGTCGCGCCGGTCGGACCGGCCGGACCAGTAAGACCAATCGGACCGCTTGGACCAGCAGGACCGGTGAGACCTGTTGCGCCAGTGGCACCGACCGGACCAGCAGGACCAGTGAGACCGATTGGGCCGCTTGGGCCAGCCGGACCGGTAAGGCCTGTTGCACCCGTGGCACCGACCGGACCCGCAGGGCCAGTCAAACCAATTGGACCGCTAGGACCACTCGGGCCGACGGGACCCGTGAGACCGGTGGCACCGGTCGGACCGGCAGGACCGGTGAGTCCGATCGGACCAGACGGGCCTGTTAGACCTGTCGCACCCGTGGGACCAGCAGGTCCGCTGGGACCACTCGGACCGGCGGGGCCGGCCAAGCCTGTCGCGCCAGTGGCTCCGACCGGACCGGCAGGACCAGTGAGGCCAATCGGACCGCTCGGACCAGCCGGACCGGTGAGGCCAGTCGCGCCGGTCGGACCAGCGGGACCGGTAAGTCCGATCGGGCCGGAGGGACCGGTAAGTCCGGTCGCACCCGTTGGACCGGCAGGTCCGGTGAGACCAATCGGACCGCTCGGACCGGCCGGACCTGTAAGTCCAGTTGCGCCCGTCGCACCGACAGGACCAGTGAGACCAATCGGACCGCTGGGACCACTCGGACCGGCGGGGCCAGTCAAGCCTGTCGCGCCAGTGGCGCCGACCGGACCGGCAGGACCGGTGAGGCCAATCGGACCGCTCGGACCAGCCGGACCGGTGAGACCTGTCGCGCCGGTCGCGCCGGCAGGACCGGTAAGTCCGATCGGACCGGATGGGCCAGTAAGACCTGTTGCACCCGTAGGACCGGCAGGACCGGTTAGACCAATCGGTCCGCTCGGACCAGCCGGACCGGTAAGGCCCGTTGCGCCCGTCGCACCGACGGGACCAGTGAGGCCAATCGGACCACTAGGACCGCTCGGACCGGCCGGACCGGTAAGACCTGTTGCGCCCGTCGCACCGACGGGACCAGTGAGACCAATCGGACCGCTGGGACCACTCGGCCCCGCGGGACCAGTCAAACCAGTCGCACCGGTCGCACCTACTGGACCAGCAGGACCAGTCAGACCGATTGGACCGCTTGGACCAGCCGGACCGGTGAGACCTGTCGCGCCGGTCGGGCCAGCGGGACCGGTAAGTCCGATCGGGCCGCTCGGACCGGCGGGGCCGGTAAGACCTGTTGCGCCAGTCGCGCCGGCGGGACCTGTGAGGCCGATCGGACCGCTAGGTCCACCCGGACCAGCGGGGCCGGTCAGGCCTGTCGCACCAGTCGCACCGACCGGACCCGCAGGACCAGTGAGACCAATTGGTCCGCTTGGACCAGCCGGGCCGGTGAGACCTGTTGCGCCAGTCGGTCCGGCCGGACCCGTGAGACCGATCGGACCAGAAGGACCTGTGAGACCTGTTGCGCCCGTCGGACCGGCAGGTCCGGTGAGACCGATCGGACCGCTCGGACCCGCAGGACCGGTAAGACCTGTTGCGCCAGTTGCGCCGGCGGGACCCGTGAGGCCGATCGGACCGCTGGGGCCGCTCGGACCTGCTGGACCGGTCAAGCCGGTGGCACCAGTCGCACCGACTGGACCGGCAGGACCCGTAAGTCCGATTGGTCCGCTGGGACCCGCGGGACCGGCTAGACCTGTCGCGCCGGTGGCGCCGACCGGGCCACTCGGACCAGCAGGACCGGTAAGACCTGTTGCGCCAGTCGCGCCAGCGGGACCGGGGAGGCCGATCGGACCGCTGGGACCACTCGGGCCGGCGGGACCGGTCAAGCCTGTTGCACCAGTCGCTCCGACTGGACCAGCAGGACCGGTGAGACCGATTGGGCCGCTTGGACCAGCGGGCCCGGTCAGCCCCGTCGCGCCCGTGGGGCCGGAAGGACCCGTAAGGCCGATCGGGCCCGAGGGACCGGTAAGTCCGGTCGCACCCGTCGGGCCGGCAGGACCGGCCGCACCCGTCAGTCCGATCGGTCCGGTTGCGCCGGCGGGACCGGCGGCACCCGTGAGACCGATGGGGCCACTCGGACCGCTCGGACCAGCGGGGCCGGTAAGACCGGTCGCACCTGTCGCGCCTACCGGACCAATAGGACCGCTGGGACCAGCAGGACCCGTCAATCCGATCGGGCCGGTCGCGCCAGCGGGACCGGCTGCACCTGTCAGGCCTGTTGCGCCAGTGGGACCGGCTGGACCTGTCAGGCCGATCGGACCGCTCGGGCCCGCGGGTCCGGCCGCACCCGTCAATCCGATCGGACCAGTCGCGCCGACCGGACCGGCGGGGCCGGTGAGACCTGTTGCGCCAGTCGGCCCGGCAGGACCAATCGGGCCGCTCGGACCAGCAGCACCCGTCAAACCGATCGGACCGGTCGCGCCGACCGGACCGGCTGGGCCGGTGAGACCTGTTGCGCCGCTCGGGCCGGCAGGACCAATCGGTCCGCTTGGACCAGCAGCACCTGTCAAACCGATGGGACCAGTCGCTCCGACTGGACCGGCGGGGCCGGTGAGACCTGTTGCGCCAGTCGGACCGGCGGGACCAATCGGACCGCTCGGTCCCGCAGCACCCGTCAAACCGATCGGACCAGTCGCGCCGACCGGACCGGCAGGACCGGTGAGACCTGTTGCACCGGTCGGACCGGCGGGACCAGCAGCACCCGTCAATCCGATCGGACCGGTCGCGCCGATGGGACCGGCCGGACCGGTGAGACCTGTAGCACCCGTCGCACCGGCAGGACCTGTAAGACCAATTGGACCGCTCGGACCAGCGGGACCAGCGGCACCAGTCAAGCCGATCGGACCAGTCGCACCGACTGGACCAGCCGGGCCGGTAAGACCTGTAGCACCCGTTGCACCAGCGGGACCTGTGAGACCGATTGGACCGCTTGGGCCGGCAGGACCCGCCAATCCGATCGGACCCGTTGCGCCGACGGGACCGGCCGGGCCGGCGGCGCCGGTGAGACCGATTGGACCAGTCGCGCCGATGGGACCAGCGGGACCGGTGAGGCCTGTAGCACCCGTCGCACCTGCGGGACCTGTAAGACCGATTGGACCGCCAGGACCAGCGGGACCCGTCAATCCGGTCGGGCCGGTTGCGCCGACGGGGCCGGCGGGTCCGGTGAGACCTGTTGCGCCAGTGGGACCGGCAGGACCTGTAAGACCGATAGGTCCGCTGGGACCTGCAGGTCCAGCAGCGCCGGTGAGACCGATCGGACCAGTTGCGCCGACCGGGCCGGCGGCACCGGTGAGACCTGTTGCGCCCGTGGGACCGGCGGGACCTGTGAGACCAATCGGTCCGCTCGGGCCAGTGAGGCCCGTCGCGCCGGTCGGACCCGCGGGCCCGGTCAAACCGGTTGCTCCGGTGGGACCGGCAGGACCGGCGGCGCCGGTCAGGCCGGTCGGACCTGTTGCGCCGGCGGGTCCGGTGAGTCCCGTGGCACCGGTCGGTCCGATCGGTCCCGTCAGGCCTGTCGCACCTGTCGGACCGGCGGGGCCTGCAGCGCCCGTCAATCCGGTCGCGCCGGCCGGACCGGTAAGTCCCGTTGCGCCGGTAGCACCGACGGGACCAGTGAGACCGGTCGCACCAGTCGGTCCGGTCAAGCCTGTCGCGCCGGTCGGTCCGGTTAGACCCGTCGCGCCGGTGGCACCAGCGGGGCCGGTGAGGCCGGTCGCACCCGTCGGACCCGTCAAGCCTGTTGCTCCTGTCGGACCTGTGAGACCTGTGGGTCCCGTCGGACCGACGGCGCCTGTGAGACCGGTTGGTCCCGTCGGGCCAGTCAAGCCGGTAGCGCCAGTTGGTCCGGTGAGTCCTGTGGCTCCTGTGGGACCGGTCGGACCCGTCAAGCCAGGCGCGCCGGCCGGACCGACAGGACCGGTGGCGCCGCTCGATGCGATCTGCAGATTGTTTGCGTTTCGGGTGATCGTGATGTTTGGACCTGGGACCAGCGTCACTTCGTCGGTGGCGCCGTTGAGTGAAGTGACGACCTGTCCCGTCGCGATTTTTTCGCGGGTGACGGCGCCGGCGGCGAGCATGGCGTTGGTCACGCCGCCGTTCGCGATGCCGAGGGTGAGGTCGCCGTTCGAGCCGCCGCCCGTCAGGCCGGGTCCGGCGATGATCGAGCGGATCGTGCCGAATCGGAAGGCCATCTCGTATCCGGTGCCTGCGACGCCGGCGATATTCGAGATCAGCGATCCCGCCAGCACGATGCGGCCGCTGCCGTCGGCGAACGTCGCGTCGACGCTGCCGTGGACGATCGTCGCCGGAACGAGCGATCCGAGGCCGATCAGGCGTTGCTCGTAGCCGCCGAGATCAAAGGTATTGGTGGAGACGATCGTCCCGCTCGCGTCGCGTACGCGCAGCGTCACCGAGGCCGGGCTGCCGGACGATTCCACGAGCACCACGTTGTAGCGGTAGTCGCCGCCTTGATTGACACCTTGCAGCAGCGACGTCTCGCCCTGCCCGATGCCGAACGAGGCGGGGATGGCCGAGAAGATCTGTCCCTGTGCGTCGCTGCCCGCGGCGTTCGGAGGGCGCGTGAAGATGTGCGCGGAGACGAGCAGCTCCTGGCTGGCCACGATGCGCACCGCGCCGAGTAGACCGTTCTGTCCGAACACGCTCTGGACGGCGTTGTCGTAGACCTTCGTCTGGCCCGCGGCGATGCTGTCGGAGGAGCGGGCCGGATTCGTGTTCGACCGGCCGGATTGCAGGAACTGCATCTCGAACGTCACCGTGGACGCGGTCGGATTCGTGACCCAGATCGAGGTCGTGAACACCGATCCGTCCGCGCCCTGCACCTGGCCGGCGGCAGGGACGATGAGATCCGTCCCTGTGAAGCCCTCGGCTTGCGGTCGCTGCTGCGCGGCTAGGGGAAACGCAAGAAAAGCGACGACCAGTAGCGACAATGCGGCGATGCGGACACGCGACATTGGACTTCCTCCTGTGATCGATTGGCTGGGCTAAATTGCTGAGGCTGAGGCAGATGCGACGGGTGTAACGATCGCGTCACATTTGCCAATGCAGTGCCCGCAGCGGCGCGTTCGCACAATTTTGGCGACCGCGTCCAGTCGCAAATGATTGCAGCGCCGCGAGAAATAATTTTGCTATTCGTGCAAATAATCTGCGGCTCGATGCGTCACGCGAAAACGCGGAAGTGAGGGCAGCGCAAATTTTTTCCCGCATCGCAACGGGTGATTTTTCGGCGCAGGCGCTAGTTTGACGGCGCCGCCGACGACACCTTGCTCTCCTCGGCGATCACTCTTCTGCACCACGCCTGGAGCAGCGTCCGGCGGCTCTGCGACATGTCGCGGGTTCGGGGCATGTAGTGGACGGACATCCACAGCGACGGGTCGGTGACGCTGAGAATGTCGCCGGCGCGAGGCGCGACTTTCGTCACGTCATTGAGTTTGATTCGCTTGTTCATGGCCGGATACAGCAGGTAGTACGTGCGCAGGACTTTCGCGTAGACGACGTCGAAGGTGAGGCCGGCGTTGCCGACCGGTTCCGGCGCGTTGGGATCGACGTAGTACTGCGAGAAATCCTCGTCGTTCGGGAGGATGCGCATGCTGATCTGCGGCGCGTTCGTGAGGATCGTGAACGGGGGATTGAGAAACGCCGCGTAGCTCGCCGGCGGCGGCGCCTGATCGCCGACGGTAAAGGTAAAGAGGAAGTTGCCGGGAAGCGAGGTGTCGACCGTGAGCGGATCGCCCGGCTTGAAATTCTGCGCGACCTGAACGAGCGCGCCGGGCGTTTGCAGCGGTACCGTGCTGTAGCTCCAGACGGTGATCGGAGGACAGACTCCGGCCGGAAGCAGCTTGCCGTATTGGTAAACGCTGATCGTGGCCGGTTCGGCGGTCCCCTGGTTGATGAACGAATCGGTGGGGCCGTGCTGCTCGGCGTAGACGGCTTGCTGATTGGAGACGATGTAGTACTGGCTCTCGGTGAGGACGTCGGTGTGAAAACTCGTTCCCGTCAAACGGAACGTGGCTTTCGGATCGGACAGCGCGTTCTGCGCATCCGGATTGTTGGAAATGTCGAAGTCGAAGAGCCATCCGCGCTGGTTGCCGGCGGCGGTGTCGGTGTAATCGACCGGACCGATGGCCGCGGACGTGCCGTTGCCGTCGGCCATCAGCGTCACCGCGCCGAACGCGTACTTGGCGTTGCCGTTGGGCTGATTGTTGTCGGGAAACGTGCCGACGAATTCGGCGGAGATCCGATTGCCCTTCTGCTGCACCACCGCCGGAGCGAGCGCGATCGTGCCGCCGCCGTTGTTGTTCGTCAGCGGCAGCGTCGAGATCGACGGCGGCGGCGCGACCAGGAGCCGTCCGATCGGGCCGGTGGTGATCTCTTCGCCTTCGTAGAGCGGCGCGATCGTGGCTACGAATTGCAGCGACGCGGCGTTCGTGGCCGCCTTCGCGTACAACGCTTCCAGCGCCGCGTTGCCTTTGGTCGGCTGGACGACGCGGTAGAGGTAGTAGCGGAAGATCGCGCCGATGATCGACGGGTCTTCGAAGCCGGGGATGTTGAAATTCTGTCCGCAGTTCGACTTCAGGATGACGTGGTACATGTAGCCGCCCGCGCCGCCGTCCGCCGTGAGGTTCACATTGCGGTAGAAGTTGATCCACTGGCAGGCGCCTTTCGAGGCCGGTCCCTGCAGCGCGATGGCGTCGCCGTTCATCAGCCGCCGGCGGGTATATCGACGTGCAGGGCGATTTCCGGCGGCGGTGCTACTCCCCTGATGAATGCATCAGCTCCACACAGTGCTGCTTTCGACGCTGCTGTCGCGGAAGGTGACGGCGATCGTCCACGACGTCCGCGGGTTGGCGCAGCTCATCGAGGAGGAGCCGGACCTCTCCGAACCCGAACGCGTGGCGCTGCTCCGCGCCACGCGTCGCATGCTGGCCGAGGCGGACGCCGTCCTGGGATGGCTTTCGCAGGTGCCGATGAGCGGAGCCCGGAACTGACCGGTTACTCGCCCGCGGTGCAATCCGACATCTTCGGACAGTACCCTTTTTGCGGCAACAGGTTGACGTTTGCCCCGAAGCAGAAGTTCTCGACGAAATTCTTCGAGTACTTATTCACGACGCCGTCCGGGATGTCTTTCAGCGCCACCTCGCGGAACTCGAAGGTGATCGCGCCCGTCGCGCTGACGGTGCCGAGGAGATAGCCGTAGACATTCGCGCGCGTATTCGGTCCCGGCGTCGCCGTCTCCGGAAGCTGGTAGCGGACCGCGCCGGACGTTCCGACGATCCAGCCCGGCAGCACGCCGCCGTTGTTTTGCCAGTAAATGCTGTCGTAAACGTTGTCCATGACGAAGTGCGAGTGACTGGCGAGCAGGTAGACCTGCTTCTTACTCTTGTTGCGCATGTCCAGCATCAGCTTGTAGACCTCGCGGCCGGTCTTCTGCTGGTTGGGATAGTTGCCCATGCTGTGACCGCAGGAGCGGCTGTCGGGAAGCGCCGCATGCGCGCCGAGGACGACGGTGCGGATCGAGGCGTCGGCGGCGTCGCGTGCGAGCACCTTGCGCAGCCAGGCCATCTGCGCGTCGTCGAACATGTCGCACGAGCCGTTGTCGAGGGTGATGAAGTCGATACCGTTCGTAACGACGTGATAGTACGTGCGCACGGTGGTGTCGCTCGGATCGTCCTTGAGACGTTGATCGCGGATGGCAGCGATGTTGAGATAGGGGCCGAACGATTTCAGGAAAGCGTCGCGCGTCATAGGCCAGATCGTTTCGTGGTTGCCGATGCCGACGAACACCGGCACGCTACGATCGTCGAACGCTTTGAGCTGGTTGTCGATGGCGTCTTTGAACGCGTTCGTGAGGTAGCTCGAGATGTTCAGAGGCTTACCGGCCATGACGTTGGCCTGAACCATGTCCTCGTCGAACGTGTAGATGGCGCGCCAGTCGCCGAGGTGCCAGTAAAACTTCGCGTCGTTGCTTTTCGCGGCCGCGGCGATGGCGGGCATGACCACGTCGCCGCAGTTGCGCGAGTCGCCGGCGACCACGAAGTGCCATGAGCCGTCGGATGTCGCAGGCGTTGTCTGCGCGAGCGCGATGATCGGGAAGAGAAGAAGTGCGAGGGCGTAGCGAAGTCTCATGACGTTCTCCTAGTTGCTTGCTTTGAGGTAGCGGTCGAACCATTCGATGGTTCGCTTGATGGCGTCGATCTGGTTTTCCCTCTTCGCGAATCCATGTCCCTCGGCGGGATAGATGTGCACGTCGACGGTCTTGTTGGCGCCTTTGAGAATCGAGACGACCTGCTCCGCCTCTTCCTTCGGCACGCGGATGTCGTTCTCGCCCTGCAGCACGAGCAGCGGCGCGGTGGCGTTGCGGAGGAACTTGATCGGCGAGGCGTTTTCGTAAACCGTGCGGTCCTTCACCGGATCGCCGAGGAGCGACTTCTCGTACTCCTGAAGGCGCGGATCCTCGTGCTGCAGCATCGTGTACCAGTCGACGATGCCGTACTGCTCGACGCCGGCGGCCCAGACGTCAGGCGTCTTGCCGATCGCCATCAGCGTCATGTAGCCGCCGTACGATCCGCCGGTCATGCCGATGCGCTTCGCGTCGACGTAGCCGGTGGCGGCGAGGAACTTCGCGGCGTAAACCTCGTCCTGTAGATCGCCGCCGCCGAGGTCCTGGTAATTCATGTGCTGGAACGTCATGCCGTAGCCGGTCGAGCCACGGACGTTCGGCGCGATCACGGTGTAGCCGCGCGAAACGAGCGCGATGACGTTGCGGCTGAACGTGTCAACGGTCTGGCCGGTTGGACCGCCGTGGGGGAGGACGATGCCGGGATTCTTGCCGTTGCGATCGAGATTGAACGGAACCCAAAGCAAGGCGCTGATCGTCGCGCCGTCGAAACTCTTGTAGTGGACGATCTGTGATGCGGGGAGTGCGGCCGAGGCGATGCTGGCGATCGCGGAGCGGCTCAGTTGCGAGGCGTGCGACGTGGCGAGGTCGTAGACCCAGAGGTCGCCGGGCATCGTCGCCGATTGATGGGCGATGAGCAGCCGGTCGCTCGCGGGGCTGAAGGACGTCGGAGAGCCGGCCGTGCTGTTGAACCCTTCCGGCACCGCCAGCTTGTGAGCGTCTTTGCCGTTGGCAGCGGCGAGATAGATGTCGCTGCGGCCGTCTTCATTGATGACGTAGCTGAGCCACTTGCCATCGGGCGAGAACTCGCCGGCAGCCGCTTGCCACTTCACCGTGGTCACCGGCGTCATCGCTTTCGACGCGACGTCCAGAAGCGCTACGTTGGCGTAGCCGCTCTCGTCGGTGGTCAGAAGAAGGGTCTTTCCGTCGGGTGAGAGATCGCTGGCGGCATAGTCCGCAGGTTTCGTGTGCGGCGTCAGGTTGTCGGTGCCGCCGCTGGCGACGTCGATGCGCCAGATCTCGCCCATCGTCCCGTCGGGATTGGTGCGGTTCGCGTAGAGCGTCTTGCCGTCGCGGCTCCAGGCCACGATGCTCCAGGTGCGGTCGGCGGTTTTTTCATTCGTCAGATTGCGGACCGATTTCGTGCTCAGGTCGAGCACTGCGACGTCGGTCTGCGGCGTGGTGGTGGCTTTGTAATCGAGCGCCAGCCATTTCGAATCGGGCGAAAAAAGCGCGCTCGTTTCGGAGACATTCGGCGTGTTGGTCAGGTTGACCGGCGCGCCGCCCGAAGCCGGAATCGCATAGAGGTCGTAGGCCTCGTTGCCGCCGCGGTCCTGCTGCCAGACGATCCATTTGCCGTCCGGCGACCAGGCCGGCGAGACCTGGCGGTCGTCCGCGACGGCGAGTTGCACCGGCCAGCCGCCGGCCGCGGCAACTTTCCAGAGGTTGATGCGGCCGGTCGTATTCGTTCCGAAGACGATCTCTTTCCCGTCGGGCGACCACGACGCGCCGGTGACGCTGCGGCTGAAGAAGAGATCGTCGATCGGCACCGGCGCCGCGTTGGCGTTGCGCGGCGAGGTCACCGAGACAGGATCGGTGATCGTCCGTTCTTCCGGCGAACGGGCGAAGACGAAGGACAACGAGATGAGGGCCACCCCGAGGACTGCAAGTTTTCGCATCCGGCGATCATAAAAGGAAAACGCCCGGGTTCGCCGGGCGTTTTCGAGTTGTCGATGCGATTTGCGTCTAGCGCCGGCCGGTTGGTTTCGCGCCCGCGGAGACGTTCACCGTCGCGGTCTGGCTGTTCACGCTGCCGCACGGATTCGTGACGCGAACCCAGTACGACGTCGTGTCGTTCAGCGCCGAGGTGGTGAAGTTCGCCGAGGTGCCGCCGGGCAGCGGGAAGTTCGAAAGTCCGCTCGCGCCGGTGAACCACTGGTACGTGAACGGCCCGCTGCCGGACGCCTTGACGGAAAGCTGCGCCGGGCGGCCGAGAGCGACCGTAGATCCCTTCGGCTGGTCGATGCCGAGGATGAAGGGAGGATCGCAGAGGACTTCAACGAAGATTGTCGCCGAGGAGAAATTGGTGCCGTCCGAAGCGGTGATCGTCACCGCATGATTGCCTGCAGCCGTCGTCTCCGTTGTGCGAATTCTCAACACGGAGTTGCCCGTGTCGCCTGGCTTGATCACGGAGGGCGTAATTGTGGTCAGTAGATCGCTGGCATCGGTGGTCGCGGTCAGGGTGACGTCCCCAGTGATTGTCGTCGGGATGAAGGTGGAGAACGCGATGTCCGTTGAAGCGGAGTTCAACATGGGGACCGGTTGCGCCCGGACGGTATCGGGAAGAACGACCGTTGGTGCATTCGAAGGTGTGCCGCCGGAACCGCCGGTGCCCCCTGAACCGCCAGGTCCTCCGGAGCCACCAGTTCCGGCCGAACCACCCTCCATCGGTTCGATGCGAAGGATCGGATCGAGTAGCAGGATGGGCTCAGAACTGCCATTGGAATCGTCCCAGAAGCCGATCCCGTAGATGCGGAGCGGGGGAGTGCTTTCTCCGGCATCAACGCAAGACTGAAGGTATGGATTGACAGTTCCTTTCCAGACGCTGGTCGACGGATAGTCGATGGCCGATTGCGCGAAGGCGAGCTTGTAAAACGACTTTGCGCGGCAATCGGGCCCCGCGATTGCGCCGCGGAGCGTGATGTCAGGGGTTGCGCGCGGAGAAGCGCTGATATCAAAGAAAATCCGGCCACAACCTTCAATGCCGTTGATTTGCACGTTTTCGAATTTGTAGATCGTCGTCTCAGCCGGGCCGATTCGGGCAGTCTTGGAGATGACGGAGGGACGCTGCTTGGGGTCGGTCGTGCTGCGCGGATACTTGATGGCTTTGAAGTCGGGGATGGTGATCAACTTGCCCGTGGGAGCGTTTGTATCGAACGCCGGCCCAGCCACGATGCCCGACCGCACAGTTCCGCGGCGATCCTTGCAATCATCCGTTGACTGTGCTGCGACACTCCGCGCTGCAATTGCTGCTGCGAGCACGAGCAGACACTTCAACCACGGACTCCGGATACCGTTGTCTCTTTTCATCACCGCCCCCTCGCACCGTTTTTGAGTCTGCAATTATAAACTGGTTCCGACTCTGACCTCGTTGAGCCATGCTATCGTCGTCGCTCTTTGGCCACACATCAGTGGGGTACGCAGGCGGAGATGTTCGGCCCGCGGCACGAATACCGCCTGGGCATCATCACCCACCAGGTGGAAAAGTTGCCGCGCGGCGCCCGCCTGCTCGACGCCGCAGTCGGCTTGGGGCAGCTCGCCGGCCGCATGCAAAAACGCGGCTATGACGTCATCGGAATCGATTATTCGCTCGATGCCGCCATCCACGTGAAAAAGACTCTGGGCATCCCAGTGGTAATTGGCGATCTGACGAAACTGCCATTCCATTCTGCTTCGTTTGACGGCGTCACCACGGGCGAGACGCTCGAGCATCTCGACGACGACGCTTCGGCCGTTCACGAGATCTCACGAGTGCTGGTCTCGGGGGGCACGTGCGTGGCTACGGTGCCGGCATTGCAATCCCTCTGGACGGCCAGCGATGACTATTACGAGCATCGACGCCGCTACGCCCGCGAACAGCTTTCCGCGCTCTTTAGAAATGCCTCGATGAAGATCGTGAAGGCGTCGTTCTGGGGTTTTCCGATCGTCCTCGTCTACGACACGCTGGTCATCTTGCCGATGAACAAGCGCCGCGCGCGGCTGGCCATCAACGAAGACGCCGCGCTGCGCTCGGTCGCCCGTGCCGGACGCTCGCGGATGCTCGTCAACGCCGTCCGCGCCATCTTCTCGCTCGACCGGCTCTTCTCGTTCGTTCCGTTCGGACCGGGGCTGCTGCTGGTCGCGCGAAAAGTCAGTGGACCGTCACCAGCGCGGTGAATAGCGAGCCGCCGATCAGCAGCACATTCACCGCCCAACGCCCGCTTGCCAGCAGGACGGTCTTGATCGCCGTCTTCGCTGTACCGCCCGCATAGAAACGCCGCTGCGCGATGAAGAGGTAGACGAGCAGGATACCGATGGTGATCGCCGAGACGCCCTTCTGCAGCAGTCCCGGATGGAATCCGGCGATGGCGTAGATGGGCCAGTCGATGAGAAGCGCCAGGATGTACGAGAACGCCAGAAAGTGCGCAGCGAAAACGAGATGCTCCGCGAAGTAGCGCTTGCGATGCAGCACCTTGAGCACCAGCGCCGCGCCGACGATGTTCATCAGTTGCAGGAGCGAGTACGTCTTGTGCCAGCGCTGGTCCAGCCGTTCTTCGAACTCCTCATGCGTGAGGTGCAGCTTGGCCGAACGCTTGTCGATCAGTTTCGTGAGCGCCCCTGCCTGGTCGAACTTCTTCATCGATCCGATAGTGAAGATCGCTGCCGGTTGGTAGAACGTGAATGCCAGAAACTGCAGCGCGAACAGCGTGAGAAACAGCCGCAGCGGCGGGATGTACCGCGACTTACGCCCCGCGAAATACTCCTCGGTCAAAAACCCCGGTCTGACCACGATGTCGCGCAACGTCCGGAACAGCTTCGAGTCGAGATGCACGAACTCGTGGACGACGTCATGCGCAAAGTGCGCAACCGACAAATCGTGATGCCCCGGCTGCCGCTCCCCGCATGCGGCGCAGTAGTCGGCCGATTGGCCTCCGCAGTTGGTGCAGGGAGTGAGGGTGGGGGCGATCGTCGTCATGCGTATCGCGATTCTCGCATGGCCCGCTTCGACGCCGGATGGCCTTACTTGTTGAGTCCCCATCCTTCGTGTTCGACGTTGAAGATCGGGTCGATGCGCGTGACGATCGCCTTCTCCGGCTCGATCGCGGAGACGAAGCCGATCAGCTGGCGATCTCCGATGATTACCGGCGCGCCTTTGAAGTCAGGGGCAAGCAGCACCTTGATCGTGATCGTCGTATCGTCGAACGTGACGATGCTTCCCTCCGACTGCGACAGCCGTCCGATCACTTTGATGGCCGAGCCGATGCTCGGCCGTCCGGTTCCACGGAATCCCTGCTCCTTGTGTCCGCTGGTGGCGAATAACGGCAGCTTCTCGTCAACGCGAACTCCGGAAAGTAGCCGCGCTACAACCGCGGCGTGCGGACCGTCGCCCACCTTCGCCCAGACGTTCCCAACGCGGTACTCCTTTCCGCTCCCCCCTCGGTAGACGACAAGGTCGCCCGGCTCTCCCGCCAATGCCTCACTGGTGGAGACGAGGAAGTGTTGCCCGCCATCCTTGAGGAAGCAGCAGATTCCGGCGGCCTCGCCGCTGTTGGTAGTGCGCACGGTGTAGTTGATGTGCAGGCGGTCGGTGAACAGGTCGTACACGGGATTTCTCGTGGCTGCCGCCAGCTGACGGCGCAGCTCCTCAGTGTCTCGGGTTTTCTCCTGAATTAACGTCTGCCGCGCGTCGTAGAGTGCTTGAATCGCCGTGGCCTTACTCTGCGCCGCTGCCATCGCGGCGCGCGCCTGCACAAGCTCCGCGCTATCGCTCAGTGGGACGGGTGGCGGCATCGCGATCTGCCGTTTAAGCTCTGCATTCTCCTTCTTGAGCGGTTCGACGTACTGGCTATTAATGAGCGCGATCTGCTCTTCCGTCGAAGTCCTGAGCAGACTCTCCAACTGATGATGCAGATCGGTCTCGCGCTGCCGCGCCGCTTTCTCGGCCGCGATTTTCAGCGCCGCATCGGAATGGCTCTTGTCCCTCTCGGCCGCCGCTTTTGCCGCCTCCGCTGCCAGCTTCGCGCGCTCGGCCCCGATGTTCCGGTACCAGCTCAAGCCGAGGAGAACGCCAACCACGATGACCAACGCGGTCAGGATGCACAGGAAGATGATCGCGAACCGCCGATCGGACTTCCGCTGTTGGAGATCCGCCCTGCTCGCCTCGATGAGCTCCGGCAGCGAAGGGTTGACGCCCAGATCACTGACGTCGTTTTCTCTCAGCCACTTCGTCACGTCCTCTAGCTGCTTTTCATCGAGCAGTCCGCCGATGCGGCCGCCGCGCTCCCACTGGTCCGCCCACGCCTCGTACCGGCGCAGATCGCGCAGATCCTCGCGCGCCCGCTCGAGCCAGGCGTCGAGCTCCGGCCACTTTCGGATGAGAGCCTCGTGCGCGACCTCAACCTGCTCGTCCTCCGGAGTCTCGCCGGTCGTCCTGCGAATAAGCCGCGCGCGAAGGAGTTCGTCGAGGACGTAGCGGACGTCGGCGCGCTCGGTGCCCGGCATCTCCATCAGCGTGGTGACACGCACCCGATTACTCGTGGTCTCGTCCTGCGATCCCGGCCGCGCCATTCGCAGCATCACGCGACGCACGAGATCGCGTTTCTCTGGCGGTATCGACTCGTAGAGTTGGTGCGCGGCATTGCCGAGTGCGTTGCGGGCTCCTCCCAACTCGTCATACATCGACAGGCGCAGTGGCTGGCCGTTGCGGGTGTCGAACAGTTTGTGAAGGGTGAACTGCAGCAGCGGCAATGCCGCCCCCTCGGTCACAAGATCTTTGGCGATCGCATCGGCGAGCCCCTGTTCAATCGGAAGATGGACCTCCCGCGCCGGGCGCTCGATGGCGTCGCGCAGCTCGGCGAGCGTCATCGCCGTGACGCGTACGCCGCCGCTCGTGAAGAGCTCGCGCAGTTCAGGATAGTTTGCCAGATACCGCTCATGATCAGAGCGCATGGTGACGATGACGAGGTGCTTACCTTCGGCCGTCGCCAGTGACACGAGATTGTCCGCAAACGCTGCCTGCGCCTCCGCATCCTCGCAGAGCGTGAACAGCTCCTCGAACTGATCGATCGTCACTACCATCGGCGTTTCGCCTTCGGCCATCTTCACCAGCGCATCGCGGCGTTTGCGCAGCCTTCGCGGGACGTCATGCTGCGTCAGCGCTCCCCCCAGAGCTTTCAACGGATCGGATCCGGGGACGATGGTCGGGAGATAGCGCCAAGTCTCACTTCCCGGCAAATCTCGGCCGAGCTTCAGGCGAGGGAGGAGTCCAGCGAGCAAAAGCGACGACTTGCCGCTTCCTGACGGCCCGAGGAAGGCGATGAGACGGCGGCCGGCGCGGAGCTTATCGAGCGCATCGTTGAGTACCTGATCGCGGCCGAAGAAAAACCGCGATTGCTTGTCGCTGAACGCCTTGAGGCCGGCGTATGGACACTCCAGCGTCGTAGCTCTTTGAGGATCGTATTGAGCGAGCTCCACTTCATCGATAGGTACAGCAGCGCGATAGAGTGTGGTGGTCCAGAAATCGATGAACCCCTGCGCCGCCATGCGCTGGTCGTTCTCGAACAGATACGTGCCGGCATCTTTCGCGCGGATGACGAAGCGGTGAACGTCGTCCGCGACCTCCTTCACCCGCTCCTGCCTTACGGCGCGAAGGAGTTGCGTGTGGTCCTTGAACAGGTCGAAGAGCGTCGGTTCGGGCGCGGAACCGGTCCCGGCGGCGACGTCACTCATTGCGCAGCCTCCTCACGAGACGGGCAACGGAATCGCCCGCCTTCACCAGCTCCGCACATTGATCTTTCAGGGTTTGGTCGAGTGCGTGAAAACGGGTACCGGCGTGCGATTTGTAGATTCGGAAATTCGAGATGGTGAGCCTGGCGTCGCTGCCGGCCAGCGCGACGTCGACGGCGGGGCCGTAGCTATCGGCGCTTCTCACGATCATCGGCACGACCGCCGAAAGAACGGTGGCCCGCTCCTTGAGATCGGGCCAGTCATCCGCGAGCGCGGTGATGTCGTTCGGCGTGATTGACGACTCGACTCGCCGGAAGTCGATGTCGAGGTCCTGCCAGAGACTGTGCGTGTGTATCAGCTCTCGCACGTTGTCGTCGAGCTCTTCCAGCTCATGGAGCGCGATCTCGATGTCCGCTACGGCCGCCGGCTCGGTGTCACGGGCCTCCTCGATCATTCGGACGAGCGCGTCAATCACCCGGTTCAACTGCGCCTGACTAGCCGCTTCGCCGAGACGCGCATCGATCCTGGCCGGGTGCACGGCCATGACGCGCGCCATGAGTCGCGTCGCATCCTTGGCCTGCTTGACGCTACGAGTGGACAGACACTCGGTGAGGCTGTCGTGTGCGGCTCGCAGCTTCGCAATGAACTCCAATCCTGCGGCGGCGAAAACCGGCATCTTCTGCAGCCGGTCCAGTTTCAGAATGCCACGCGCCAACGTGGCGGCATACTCGTGAAAATTCTCTATTCTGGGCTGATCAAGCAGTTCCGCCTCGTAGTCGGCGATCACGGTGCTGATCGGATGGAGACAATGGCGCTGCAGGTTGTCGAGCTCGTCGTGTACCTCTTTCAGCGTTCCCACACGCTGCGTGCGGTCGGCGACTTCCTCAAGACCAACCAGGTATCGCAGCGCCAGGGCCTTCAAGGGGCCGGTCGTCAGCCTGCCGAGCCGGTCAACGACGTCGTCCGTACGAACGATCGGAGAGAGCGGCGATTTCAGCAGGCGGATCAGTCGCGGCATGCTTGCGATGACGGTGTCGTTCTCGATGAAATCGAGCCAGGAGCGGATGGAGATCCACGCCGGCGGTTTGCACGCCGTTCGCAGGATCGGAACCATCCTCCCGTGCCATCCCGCCGGGTCGGTACCCCAGGCCATCTGCCCTTCGGATGTCGTGTACTCACTGGCCAACCATCCCGGCGTAAGCACCAGCACCGAGCGCCGCGACGTCGTGATCGCCGTTGTGAAGTTATCCGGTATCACACGCCCTCCGCCGAAATTGCGGCGGTCGATGCAGGTCTTCACACCGCCGGCATCAAAAGCCGTCAACAGGACTTCATTCACCCATTTCTCGTCGGAATGGCTATAGCTGATGAACGCGTCGTACTCGAAGTCCATCGCACGTCCTTACAGATTGCTGGATGGACTCAATATGGGGCCATCTCTGATGAATTGCCACCCTGCGAGATCAGCGCAGCCTGAATGCCATGCGGAATAGCGTGCGGCTGAGGGGGCGACAGCGTGGGCGGCGAGATCGGGGGCCGATAAAGGCGATGATCAGCGCGCGATCAACTTATCCGGTGAGGATGTTTGTGAAGAATTGCATGGTCTCGCCGCGGTCTGGGTCATGCGTTATTCTCTGTTGAATCGGGAGATACGATCCATGACTGTTTCGGCCGCGCCGTCCTCGCTCGAGCGGGAGCTCGAGTATCGGAAGAAGCTCACCGGGATCACCAATCAGATCAATGCCGCGGAGTCCATTCCGCACATTCTGATGACGCTCAAGGACAAGATCCTCGAGCTGCTCGATGCCGAACGGCTGACCATCTACGCCGTCGACACCAAGAACCAGGAGCTGTACTCGATGACCAAGGTCGGCGACATGCCGAAGGAGATTCGGGTACCGAAGTCGTTCGCATCGATCGCCGGCTTCACCGCGCTGGCGCGGAAGACGATCAACATCAAGGACGCCTACGACGCCGCCGAGCTCGGGAAGTTTCACGCCAATCTTCGCTTCGATCAGCGATGGGACAAGCAGACCGGCTTCCGAACGAAGGCCGTCCTGGCCGTTCCCATCCTGTTCGAGAAATACCTCCTCGGCGTCGTGCAGCTGATCAACAAACGGCACGGCGTCGCCTTCACCGCGCAGGACGAGGATGCTGCCGAAGAGATCGGACGCATTCTCGGGATCGCGTTTTACAACCAGCATCGCGCGTCGCGGCAGACCAAGCCCTCCCGACTCGGCGCGCTCGTCGACAAAGGCATCGTCTCGGAGAAAGACATCGAGGCCGCCGTCTCCAGCGCGCGCGTCAACAACACCACGATCGAGAAAGTGCTGATCGAGGATCACAACGTCCCGAAAGAGGAGCTGGGGAAATCGCTGGCCGCGTTCTACAGCACCAGCTTTTTCTCATACGAAGGGACGCAGACGATTCCGCAGGAGTATCGCGACCGCGTTCCGTCCGACATGTGGAAAAAGTACGTCTGCGCGCCGATCGAGCGGCGGCCGGGCGTGCTCGTGATCGCCGTCGATGATCCGCACGACCTCACGCGCCTCGACGCCATCCGCGCCATGAACCTCTCGCCGCGCTACGACTTCTGGGTCGGCATGAAGCACGAGATCCTCGCCTACATCGGCGCGTCGTACGGCGAAGTGGAAGAGTCGTCGCCCGACAGCGCGGACCTTGCCAAGATCCTCGATCAGCTCGGTGAAGGAGAGGGGAGCGCGGCCGAGGAAGAGGAGAAGGACAAGGACGAGATCGACGAAACCGATTCGGGCATCGTCAAACTCGCCAATCAACTCATTCTCGAAGCGGCGCAGCGCGGCGCCTCGGACATTCACGTCGAGCCCGACGGCGCGAAGAATCCCTGCCTGATCCGGCTGCGCATCGACGGCGACTGCGCGAAATTCATGGAGATCCCGGGCCCGCATCGCAACGCGCTCGTGCAGCGCCTGAAGATCATGGCCAAACTCGACATCTCCGAGCGCCGCAAACCGCAGGACGGCAAGATCCGCTTCAAGTCATCGAAGGGCGTGATCGAGTTGCGGGTGGCCACCATCCCTACGACGAACGGCAACGAGGATGTGGTCATGCGCATCCTGGCCGCGTCGAAGCCGCTGCCGATCGAGAAGATGGGATTCAGCGATCGCAATCTTAAAAACTTCAAAGAGATCCTCTCCAAGCCGTACGGCATCTGCCTCGTCGTCGGTCCGACCGGCTCCGGCAAGACCACCACGCTGCACTCCGCCCTCGGCTCGATCAACACCGAGGACATGAAGATCTGGACCGCGGAAGACCCGGTCGAAATCACGCAGAAGGGACTGCGCCAGGTGCAGGTCCAGCCGAAGATCGACTTCACCTTCGCCGCGGCCATGCGCTCGTTCCTCCGCGCCGATCCCGACGTGATCATGGTCGGCGAAATGCGCGATCACGAGACGGCGGCCATCGGCATCGAGGCGTCGCTGACCGGACATCTGGTCTTCTCCACGCTGCACACAAACTCGGCGCCGGAGACGATCTCGCGACTGCTGGACATGAACATCGATCCGTTCAATTTCGCCGATGCGCTCCTCGGCATCATGGCCCAGCGCCTGATCCGCACGCTCTGTCCGAAGTGCAAGGCGCCGCGTCATCCGTCCGAGGAGGAGTTCGACGAGCTGATGGAAATCTACGGCCGCGATTTTTTCCCCGACCTCGGCATCAAGTACTCTCCCGACTTCATGCTCTACGAGCCGAAAGGCTGCGCGAACTGCAACAACACCGGCTACAAAGGCCGCATGGGCGTGCACGAGCTGCTGACGGGTACGGACGAAGTGAAACGCGCTGTCCAACGCCGCGCCCCGATCGACGAGCTGCGTCAGATCGGTATGCAACAGGGCATGCGCACGCTCCTCCAGGATGCGCTAGAAAAAGCGATGCGCGGGATCACGGACGTGAAGCAGGCGCGGTCGATCGCGGTGAAGTGACAGCGTAGCTCCGGCCGGCGGCTCGTGCCTCCTGCCGCGTTAGCGGCAACGTGAAGGTAGCCAGGGGTGCGGCGAAGCGCGCACCCCTGGAAAAGAGTGCACGTTGAATTTCAAGTGCCGCGTCAGCGGCACTGGAAGGAATCGCTAATTTCGATTTGCGTGAAGGTTCTTGTGCCGCTGACGCGGCACGAACTCAAATCACGTCGTGATCGAGGGGTGCTCGCAAAAAGCGCTCGCACCCCTCGCTACCTTCTTGAGCCGCTACGCGGAGAAGTTTTGATGTTCCTCATCCGCGGACGCAGCGTTCGTTCGCGCGTCGTGGCTGCTATCATCCCCATCGTCCCGCGCGGGCGAGAGCGTGATGCGCGGAGCGGGACGGACCACACACGAAAGCATGACCACCACCTACGACAGTTCTGCCATCGAAGTCCTCACCGGTCTCGAGCCCGTCCGCAAGCGGCCGGGTATGTACACCACCACCGAACGGCCCAACCATCTTGCGCAGGAAGTCATCGACAACTCCGCGGACGAGGCCATCGCCGGACATTGCAAGGAGATCGTCGTCACGCTGCATGACGACGGCTCGCTCTCCGTCGCCGATGACGGTCGCGGCATGCCGGTCGACAAACACGCCCGCGAAGGCGTCAGCGGCGTCGAGGTCATCCTCACGCGGCTGCACGCGGGCGCGAAGTTTTCGGACAAGAGTTATCGCTTCTCCGGCGGCCTGCACGGCGTCGGCGTGTCGGTCGTCAACGCGTTGTCGAAGCGGCTGGAAGTGAAAGTGCGCCGCGACGGCAACGAGTACTTCATGGATTTCGCCGACGGCAAGAAGAAGCACGAGCTGAAAGTCATCGGCCAGGTCGGCAAGCGCAACACGGGGACGACGATTCGCTTCTGGCCGGACGAGAAATTCTTTGACTCGCCGAAGATCAATGTTCCGCGGCTCAAGCACGTTATGCGCGCGAAGGCGGTCCTCGCGCCGGGTTTGCGTCTGCGATTCATCAGCGAATCCGATCCGACGGAAAGCGAAGAATGGTTTTACGAGAACGGACTTCCGGCGTACCTGATGTCGGAGCTGGCCGGACTTACGACGATTCCGGAGATGCCGTACGTCGGCACGTTCAAAGGCTCGAACGAGGAAGTCGACTGGGCAGTGGTTTGGCTCCCCGAGGCCGATCCGAGTGATCTCGTCACCGAGTCGTATGTGAACCTGATTCCGACCGCGCAGGGCGGCACGCACGTCAACGGATTCCGCACTGGTCTCACCGAGGCCATTCGCGAATTTTGCGAGCTCCGCAACCTGCTGCCGCGCGGCGTGAAACTCGCGCCCGAGGATGTCTGGTCGCGCTGCAGCTACATCCTCTCGCTGCGCATGACAGAGCCGCAGTTCACCGGCCAAACGAAGGATCGCCTCTCATCGCGCGAGGCCTCGGCATTCGTCTCCGGCGTGGCGCAGGATGCGTTTTCGATCTGGCTGAACAACAACGTCGCCGACGCCGAGCGCATCGCGCAGGTTGCGATCGCGTCCGCGATGACGCGCCTGCGGCAGGGGAAAAAAGTCGAGCGCAAGAAGATGACCAGCGGTCCGGCGCTGCCGGGCAAGCTCGCCGACTGCACGTCGACTGATCTCAATCTCACGGAGCTGTTCCTCGTCGAAGGCGACTCCGCCGGCGGCTCGGCCAAACAGGCCCGCGACCGCGAGTACCAGGCCATCATGCCGTTGCGCGGCAAGATCCTGAACACGTGGGAAGTCGATCCGAATGAGGTGCTTTCCTCGCAGGAAGTGCACGACATCGCGGTGGCCCTCGGCGTCGATCCCGGCAGCGACGATGTGAAGGGTTTGCGCTACGGCAAGGTCTGCATCCTCGCCGACGCCGACTCCGACGGCGCGCACATCGCCACGCTCCTCACGGCGCTTTTCGTCCGCCATTTCCGCAAGCTGGTCACCGACGGACGCATTCACGTGGCCATGCCGCCGTTGTATCGCATCGACGTCGGCAAGAACGTTTTCTACGCGCTCGATGATCACGAGCGCGACGGCATCCTCCAGCGCATCGAAGCGGAAGGAATCCGCGGCAAGGTGAACATTCAGCGTTTCAAAGGCCTCGGCGAAATGAACCCGCTGCAACTCCGCGAAACGACGATGAACCGCGACACGCGCCGCCTCGTGCAACTCGTCCTGAAAGCCGAGGACGGCGCCGACGCGACGATCGACATGCTCCTCGCCAAGAGCCGCGCCGGCGATCGCAAAGTGTGGCTGACGGAAGAGGGCGACAAGGCGGAGATTCTGGAGTGAGGCGAGCCGCGGAGCGGCACAAGAGGGTAGCCAGGGGTGGGAGCGAAGCGGACACCCTGGAAAACGAGGGATCCAGGGATTCGTGCCGCGTCAGCGGCACTAGAGCGTCCCGCGCGATCCTTTCTGGTGCCGCTGACGCGGCACAATACGTTTTCATCAATCGCAAACGAGGGGGTGTTCGCTTCGCTCTCACCCCTCGCTACCTTCTGAAGCCGCTCCGCGGCGGGGATCACTCAACGACAAATTCGCGTTTCACGAACCCCATCGACTTGGTCCCCGCGATTCGCAGCAGCACTTTTGCCGTGTACTTGCCCGGCGGCAATTCGAAGGGCTCGCGCAAGGTCACGTAGCCGCTGTTCACGCGCGCGGCGCCGGTGAGGCTGATCCGTTTGGATTTGAAGTCGACCGCTCCGCCGTGCGCGTCGAAAATGTACATGAGCACTTCGACGGCCGGCGATGCGTCGAGGAGTTGCGGGACGACCTCGGCGCGCGCGAAGCTCACCGCCACCTCGGCGCCGCTGTCGCCGAGCGTTACGGCGGATTGGAGTGCCACGCCGGCTTGCGGGACGTCGTTGATGACGATGTCCGCGAGTTGCAGCGAATCGATCGCCGTCCCCTCGGGCGTGTATCCGAATCCTTCGCGATACGAAACTTCGGATCCGCGCGGCGCATCTGTCACGTGCACGGTGACGCGTCCCTGCTTGCGGTTGCCCTGTCGGAAGCCGAGGACGTATGCGACTCGCTGCGCCTTCATCAGCGTGTCGACCGCTTCGACGAGATCGTTCCGGTTGGCGATCACGCGGCCGCCGGTGTCGCGCGAGAGCATGTAGAGCGCGTCGTTTTCGAGATCGTTGAACGTGTGGCGCAGGCCTTTGATGTCGACCGTGTCGAGGGTGACACCGGCCGAAAGGAAGGTCTGGTGCATCGTCTTCACGAGATTGAGAAGGGTTGACTCGATATTCGGCGGACGATTCCTCGCTTTGATGTCGGTGATGCGCGTCGAATCGAAGCCCTCGGTGAAGACGACGAGATGCTTCTGTCCTTCGAGCGCGGAGAGACGGGCCGCGACGTCGCCGAGGTCGTGGAGCTGCGATTCGATGAGCCGATTCTTGGGGGCGGCGAGCATCTCCTGGTTGGCCTGACCGCCGCGCAGCGCGTCGGCCATCTCGCCGCTGACCATGTCCGCGAGCCCTTCCTGCGAATCGGAAATGGTCTGCCCCTGCTCCATCGCCGAGACCCACTGCGCGCGCTCCTGGCTGCCGAGCGCGAGGCCGAGCGGGTCCTGCGCCTTGCCGCCGTGCAGCGTGAAGATGGCCCGGGTGATGGCCACGCGATCGCTGATGAACGGCGAAAGAAAATGAACGCCGCGGCTGGTGGAGTAGGTGGCCACGGCGAAGAAATCGGTGGCCGGATTCGAATGCGACACCGCCTCCTCGGCCGCTTTCTGCGCGCGGACTATCTTGGCCGGCGTGGCGAAGGTGATGTCGAAGAGGAAGAGGTAGAGCCGCCGCTCGCGCCGCGGACGTTCCACCGCTGTTTGCTGCGCGCCCGGCACCGCCGCGAAATCGATGACGTCGAAATAGTCGATCGGTTGCGGATGCCCGTCGACGAGCAGCGTGAATGAATCTTTCGTAAGTCCGCGAACCGGCTGGCCGTCACTCGTGGTGACGTAGACCGGCACCTGTACGACTTCGACGGTGACGTTCTCGCGGACTTGCGCGTCCGAGGACAACGCCAACGCGGCGGCGAGTAGGATCGCGATTGTTCGCAGTGGCTAGTCTCCGATCGTAAAGTCCTTGCGGGCGAAGGCCATCGTGTCGTTCTCGAGACGCACGAGCACTTTCATCGCGTACGTTCCGGGAGGCAGGTCGAACGACTGCGCGATGTCGACGTTCGCGCCGCCGTGCACGTTGATCTCCTGTTTTGCGAACGCGACGGCCTTCTGACCGGCGAAAACATACATCAGCGCTTCGCCTTCGGTCTTCGCGTCGTCGCCGGCGAGGGCGGCCAGCTCGCGGCCGGGAAGCGCAACGTTGACCACTACGCGATTCTGCGACGCGGCCACCGAGGTCGTCATCGTGACGCCGTTCTGCGGGACGTCGTTGATGATGATGTCCGCCAGGCGCAGGCCGTCATTCGACGCCGGCTTGTCGGGAGTGGACGGGTACGACTCTCGGTAAGCGACGTTCGAACCGCGCGGCGTGCCATTCACGCGCACAGAAATCGAGTTCTCCTTGCGGCCGGTCTGCGGCGCGCGGAAGGAGAGGAGGTAGACCACCTGCTGTGAATCGGTGAGCTGTTTCATCGCGCCGAGAAGATCGTTGCGATGCTCGACGACCTGGCCGCCAGTGTCGGCGACGAGAAAGTGCAGCGAAATGTCAGACGGCGCGTCGTACGGGCGAAGGCCGGTGACGTCGATGGCGTCGAGGAAGACGCCGGCCGCGGCGAACTTTTTCTGCATCTGCTGCTGTGCGAAAGGAACGCGCGAATCGAAGTGGATGGAATTGCGATTGGCGGCCAGCTGCGGCTCGGCGACGCCGCGAAAGGTACTGATGCGCGTGTTGGTCATCAAAAGCCCATCGTTGAATCCGCCCGAGAGCAGCACCACGTGCTTGTATCCCTCAAGCGGCGCCATGCGCTGCGCGAGATTTCCGAGCGAGTCCAACTCGTCGGCGAGGCGGTTGCGGTTCGCCTCGATCATCTGTTCCGCGGCGACGTTCGCGCCCATGTGCCGGAGCTGTTCGATCTCGGCGCGGTTGTCGAACGTGAACACGGCACGCTCGGCCGGCGAAACGGTGAGCCGGAGGGGATCCTTTGGCGCCGCGGCGCTGAGCGTTGCCACCGCGCGCCGCAACGCATCGCGATCGCGCGTGAACGGCACGATGAATTCGATGTCGCCGTAGCGGTTGATCAGCGCCACTGCGAAGTAATCGCTCGGCTGCGCATTGGCCAGATACTCCTCGGCGGCGCGCCTGCCGCGCAGCATGGAGAACATGTCGGTGTTGGGAAGATCGAAGGCGAGCACGTAAAGGCGGCGCTGCCGCGGATCGCGCAACTGTTCGTTGGAGACGGCGGCGAAGTCGATGACGTCGAAGTAGTCGATCGGCTGCGTTTTTCCATTGACGCGCAGCGTGAAGTTGTCGCGCGTAAGTCCGCGCACCGAGGAGCCGTTGGTGGTGACGGAGACGGGCACCTGGACCACTTCGACGGTGGTCCGCTCGCGGCTTTGCGGCGCGGCGGAAGCGATGATCGGAAGGAGCGCGAGAACGGAGGGAAGAAGCACGCGGGAGAAACGCATCAGGAATCCTCCTCGAATGGTTTTCGGTCGGTCGTCCGCGCTGCTGCGTTCGCGAAGTGTGCCACGATCCGCGAGCCGGTTGCTATCGCGCGGACTTGCGACGGCGTCCATACGCTGCCCTAAGTCCGTGACAGAGCGTCCCGCGCAGCGGACGACTCAGCCGCGTTCCCAGGTCCCGCTTTTGCCGCCGGACTTGCGCACAAGTTGGAGCGACTCGATGCTGATCCCTTTTTCGGCGCTCTTGCACATGTCGTAAATCGTGAGCGCCGCCACTGCGCACGCGGTCATCGCTTCCATCTCGACGCCTGTCTTCCCTTCGCAGCGGACGATGGAGCGGACTTCGATGGTCCCGGCGTTCGGATCGAGATCGAAGGTGATGTCGACGGAGCTGATGGCGAGCGGGTGGGCGAGCGGGATGAGGTTCGGCGTCTGCTTCGCCGCGAGCACGCCCGCGATCTTCGCCGTCGTCAGCACGTCGCCTTTCGGCAGTGCCTGATCGATCAGTTTGCGCAATGTGTCGGCCGACATGCGCACGGTCGCCAGCGCGACCGCCTCGCGCGACGTGCTGCGCTTCGCGCCGACGTCGACCATGGAGATGCCGCCGGTGTCGTCGAGGTGGGAAAAGTCGGTAGGCATGTGCTTAGTAGATCAGTGGATCAGTAGATTAGTCGATCAGAAAGTGTGCGATGCAAGTCCTGATCTACTGATCCACTAGTCTACTGATCGACTCAGCGTCAGCGATCGTATTCACATTCATCAGCGGCTCGCCTTCGAACTTCGCCCGCAGCTCGCTCTCATCCAGAATCTCCGCTTCCGATTCGGATGCCAGTCCGCGGAGATCGTATCGTTTTGCGGCGATGCGGTGCAGGATGCGCGGCAGGAGATGGGGATCGTAGCCGCCGCAGAGCATCTGCGTCTTGCCGCTCCAGATTGGCGCGAGCAGGAGCGCGGGTGAGGATTCGAATTGCGCGCGCAAATAGCGAAGGATCGCCGGCGTGATCAGCGGATAGTCGACGGCGAGGATGAAGCATCGCGCCTGCGCGTGCTGGAGCGCGCGTGCGACGCCGAAGACCGGTGCCTGATCGTCGTGCGGACTCTCGTAGATCGTTTCGATCGATGCCGCCGCTCCCTCGTTTCTCTGGACCGCAATCACGCGTTCGAAAACTTCGGCGGCGGCGCTGGCTACACGATCGAGAAACAGCTCTTCTTTCGGACGTCCCATCCGCCGCGAACGGCCGCCGATGAGGATGTAGCAGTTCATCGGCGATAGCTCCGCGCCAGGTCTTCAACGTTGGCGCCGAGGCGGTAGCGGATCACGGTCCGCCAGTTGTGCGCGGCGGTGCGAACGAGACCTTTGCGCAGGAAGCGGCGCCCCGAGGTGGTGACGGTCATCGGCAGAATCGTGGTAAGTCCGCGGCGTTTCATGCGCACTGCGAGCTCGTAATCTTCCATCAGCGGCATCTCTTTGAAGCCACCGATTTCGAGGAACGTCTCGCGGCGGATGAATTGGGCTTGGTCGCCCCACGGGCAGCGGCTGATTCGCGTGCGAAGGTTGATCGCCGCCGCCGCGAATGTAAGTCCGCGCGACGATTCGAGGAAGCCGATGCGGAATCCGCCAAAGTCCGCATGTTGCAGCGCGTCATCGACCGCTTCTGCGGCGCCGTCGGGCAATTGCGAATCGGCGTGCAGAAAAATGAGATTGCCGTGCGACGCCGCGTGCGCGCCGAGGTTCGATTGTTTCGCGCGCATGCGTTCGGTCAGGAGAACGCGCGCGCCGGCGGCGGTCGCTTTGCGCGTGGTGCGATCGTCGCTGCCGCCGTCGGCGACGATCACTTCGTTCGCTCCGGCTGCGAATGCCGATTCGACGGCGCCTGCGATCCACTCTTCTTCGTTCAGCGTGGGGATGATGACCGACACGGAGCTCATGCGAGTTCCCAGGTCCTCACTTCTTCTTCGGCTCCTTCGACGACACCTTCTTCGCGTGGCGGGCCTGGCCGAGGGTGATGTTGATCGGGTGGGCGCGGTCGAGGAAGGGGACGGGCGGCTTCGCGCGCACGCCGAGCTCGCGGCGCACTTCCAGCAGCGTTTCGTCGTCCTCGTGCGCTTTCAATCCTTGCTCGACGGTGTCGATCGCCTTCTTGCGATTGCCGGCGGCGACGTAGACGCGGGCCAGATTGGCGTAGTGGTCGACGTTGTAGAACTGCAGCTCGATGGCGCGCTTGCAGAGATCGATGGCCGGCTTGAACTTTTTCTGCACGAGCGCGAGGCAAAGTCCGAAGTACGAAAGTCCGGTGGCAGTCTTCGACGACAGCATTGGCGAGGGCGGATCTTCGCCGCCGTAGACGTCGAGGAAGAGCGTCAGCGCGCGCAGGTACTCCTCATTCTTCGTCAGTCCGACTGCGTCGTCGATGCGTGTGAGGATGTCGCTCATCAGATCAGCTCGCGCGAGCGGAGCCGCTGCACGAAACGCTCGATGCGCTCGCGCTCCGCGTCGTTGGCAGCGGTGAAGCGCACGCCGTACTTTGCGGTGCCGCCGGTGAACTCGGCGCGCAGCACGTCGCTCTCCAATTGCAGCGGCCGCGGATCGCCCGGCAGGTAAAAATGCAGCCGCAGCTTTCCTTCGCCGGGCAGCACGCGATCGACTTCGATGAACATGCCGCTGGCGGAAATGTTGATGCTGCGGCCGATGATGAAGCGGCCGTTCTTTTCGACTGAGACTTCGATGCGCGTTAGCGTGCGCAGCTCGCGGCGCGACGGAATCGACGTCAGCCTGGCCACTTTCGCGTCGAGCTCGTGGCGTTGCAGCGGGCGATAGATGACGTCGTTGCAGCCGGCGGAGAGGCAGAGGTCCGACTGCTCCGGAGTGTCGCGCTCGCCGACGAGCAGCAGCGACACCGCGCGCGTCGACGCGTCAGCGCGGATCTCACGGCAGAATTCGGGCGCGGTCATGTCGAAGAGATCGAACGCGAACATGATCAGTTGCGGTCGGTCGCTGCGCGCGATCTCGAGCCCCGCGCTACCGGTGAGCGCCGTGGCGATCGTGGCCTGGCGGCGGCGCAGAATCGATTCCTGAAACAGCAGCGAGCCGCGCGAATGATCGACCAGAAGGATGCAGCCGGCGTCAGGCTTGCTCACGCCGCGGAGATCTCCCGAAGCCGTCCGATGTTGCGTTTCAGATCGTCGACGAGGAGCGCGACGTGCTCTTTCGTGTTCGATTTGCCGAGGCCGAAACGGATCGAGCCGTAGGCGAGTGATTCGGGGACGCCGATCGCCGTCAGCACGGGCGACGCGTTCCGTTCGCCGGAACTGCAGGCGGAACCAGACGACAGCGAGAAGTGGCGCATGGCCATCATCACGGAGTCGGATTCGACGCGATCGAAGCTGACGTTGAGATTGCCCGGCAATCGTCTCTCGCGCGGTCCGTTCACGAACGCTTCCGGGACTTCAGCAACGACGCGATCCCACAGTTCGTTGCGAAGGTCCGTCAGCCATTCACTTTCGGCGGCCATTTCTTCGGCGCGGATGCGAAACGCGGTAGCCATTCCGACCGCGCCGGGGACATTCACCGTGCCGCTGCGCGCTCCTTTTTCCTGTCCGCCGCCGAGCATGACCGGCTCGATGCGGATACCGCGCCGAACGATCATGCCGCCGATTCCTTTCGGCCCGTACAACTTGTGCGCGGAGAAGGAAGCGAGATCGACGTTCGTCATGTCGATCGGAACTTTTCCCGCGGCCTGCGTGACGTCGCTGTGAAACAGAACGCCGCGCTGGCGGCAGATCGCGCCGAGCTCCGCGATCGGCTGCAGCGTTCCGATCTCGCCGTTCGCTGCTTCGACGGAAACGAGCTTCGTGTTCGGCCGCAGCGCGCGTTTCAATTCATCGGGATCGAGGAAGCCATCGCGATCGGGCGTCAACAACGTCACCGCGACGCCATGTTTTTCCAGCCGCTTCGCCGGGACGACGATCGACTTGTGTTCCATGGCCGAGGTGATGAGGTGATCGCCGGGAGAGAGGAGATTGAGGGCGATGTTGTTCGACTCCGTCGCGCCGGCGGTGAAGTAGACCTCGTTCAACTGCACGCCGAAAAAGCGGGCGATGCTGAAGCGCGACTCCTCGACCGCATTCGACGCCCGCCGCCCATGTTCGTGCGTCAGCGAGGCCGGATTGCCGAAGTTCTCGCTGAAGAAGGGAAGCATCGCCTCGACCACGCGCGGATCGGCCGGCGTGGTGGCGTGATGGTCCATGTAAATCGGAAGCTCGGGCATTTGCAGGAAATGATAGTTGAACCACGGAGGCACAGAGGTATCTGCGTGACCTCTGTGTCTCTGTGGTTCAACGCCTTCTTCGACGTCGCTTTGTCGCGGGTCTTGGCGCCTCGGCATCCGCCGCCCGCCGCACCCGTTGCGCGAACTGCTGCCATTGGCGGAACACGTCCACATACTTGCCGGATGACAGCGCGTACAACTCCAGCAGCGCCAGTGCGTCGTTGAACGGCTCGCGGTAGACGAAACGGAACTGCGCGCGGCGGTCGGACGGCGGTTCCAGCAGGCGCCAGAGCGTGTCCAGCGCCGTCTCGATCTGGTGGCGCGTCCCGGCGGCGAGCGACATGCGCGTGCAGATCGGCTGGATCAATTCGCGGATGAAGAGGATCACCTCGCCGATCTTCATGCGCGACTCGCGGCCCGCTTCCTCGCGCTCCAGCTCTTCCAGGATCCACGGCAGGAACATCACCGACAGCAGCACCGGATCGGAGATTTTCCGTCCCGCCTGCACGGTGCGGTCGAGGACTTCCAGCATTTTCCAGAAGTACGGCGCGCGGTCGGCGGCGATCGCCTTGCAGACTTCGGGGAGCAGCGGTTCGAGCAGGCCGCTGTCGACCAGCAGCCGGACCGCGCCGCGCGACCAGCCGCGCCGGAGCAGGTCGAGGATCTCCTCCGACACGCGTGGCGGCGAGGCCTTCAGGATATCGTTCTTGTGGCGAAGGATCGCGGCATACGTCGCCGGCTCGATCTCGAATCCGAGCCGTGAGGCGAACTCGATGGCGCGCATCATCCGGACCGGGTCCTCGCGGAAGCGCACATCGGGATCGCCGATCACGCGCACGCGCTTCGCTTCCAGATCCTCGAGACCGCCGACGTAATCGATCACCGAAAAGTCGGCGATGTTGTAGAAGAGCGCATTGATTGTGAAATCGCGGCGGCGGGCGTCCTGCAGCGGCGATCCGAACGTGTTGTCGTCGGTGATCAGCAGTTCTTCGGCGTCTTCATTGCGCTCCGGCTCGCGGCGAAACGTGGCCACTTCCACGAGCATGTCCTGAAAGATGATGTGCACCAGGCGGAAGCGGCGCCCGATGATGCGGCTGTTGCGGAACAGGCGCCGGATCTCGGTGGGATGCGCGTCCGTGGCGATGTCGAAATCCTTCGGCGTCCCGTTCATCAGCAGATCGCGCACGCTGCCGCCGCATAAGTACGCGCGGTAGCCGCTGCGATGCAGCCGGTAGAGAACCTTGAGAACGTTCTCCGGAATGCGCCGCCGCGAGATGGGATGGTCGCTGCGGTCGATGATGACGCGGGGGTCGGCTTCGGGTTCCTCGGGGGTGGGGAGTGGGGCGTGGGGTGTGGGAGTAAGGATCGGGGAGTCGGCGACTGCGGACTCGGCCTGCGAGCCGTTCTCCCACTCCCCACTCCCTACTCCCCACTCGCCATTTCTCTCGCTCATGGACTTTCGCCGGCCTCGCCCTCGGGTGTCAGGCCCGGTGTGAAATGGTATTTGCTGTCGACGATGAAGAACGTCCGTTCCCATCGCGATTTCGTGAAGAAGTGGACCGCTACGCCGAGCAACTCCTTGATGCGCGCCGACGGCGGTGCGTCGGGCGACGCCGGCGTTCCTTCGAACGACCAATAGACCATGAAGGCGCGCCCTTTGATCATCGAACGCGGCACCGTTCCCCAGTAACGCGAGTCGCTCGACCGGTCTCGGTTGTCGCCCATCGCGAAATACTGCCCCTCGGGGACGGTGTACGGGCCGTACTGGTCGCGCGAGCGGTACGGCTCCGGAAGCTGCGGCTTCGGCGGGTAGATCATCGGATCGACGTGAATCACGTACTGCTCGGGCATCGGTTTGCCGTTGATCGAGACCACCTTGTCGCGTACTTCCACCGTGTCGCCGGGCAGGCCGATCACGCGCTTCACGAAGTCGGTCTCCGGCTGCAGCGGATAGCGGAAGACGATGATGTCGCCGCGGCGGATTTCGCGCAGCGGCAGCAGGCCGCCGAGCGTCGTGCCCGGGCCGTAGATGAACTTATTGACGATGATGTGATCGCCGACTTTCAGGTTGTCTTCCATCGATCCGGTGGGGATCTTGAAAGCCTGAAAGGCGAAGATGCGGGCAAAGTTGACGAAGATGACGGCGATCAGGAGCGCTTCGTAGTACTCACGGATCGTCGATTTCTTTTGAGTTTCATCGACGGCCATTCGGCGGGGGTGTTCCCTTCAGGTCGTCCGCGATGTACGCGGCGGCAAATGATTGTACGACAGCGGATGGAACGAACAGCGTGTTTCCGCGGCGGACGAAACGATGCGCCGGGATGGCCGCATCTCCTGTGATCACCGTTGCGCCGTCGATTGGCTGGCGCGCGTCGACGGCGTAAGTCCGCGTTTTGTCGATCCACGGTACCCCGTTGATTTCGTTCCGAAATGCGACGCCGGCCTGAGGCGCGATGGCGATCGCCACCCGCGCATTGCGCATCAACGCGGCGCGTGCGTCGCTCCAGGCGAACGGCTTGTCGTCGAACCAGATGACGAGCGGCAGCCGCTCGTTGTAGCGCATCGCGTTCGGACGCATCACCAGGACGCCGCCGATCGGCTCAACCGTGACGTCGAGACGGTCTGAGGGATGGACGAATTCATCCCGCTTCTCGCCTGCGTACGTCATCGAGACTGCGTGCGGCGAAAGCTCGGGCGACTCGAGGACGAGCGCGAACCGCTCCGCCTTCGGCTCCCAGCTCAGCCAGTCGATCTGCGTATTCGCGAAATCAACCGAGAGGGAAGTGCCGGTGGGGATATGAACCGTGCGCACGATACTGCCGTTTATTGTGTGCAGGATGTAGCTCACCTTATTGCCGCGCGGTGCCCATTGAACGTCGACCTCATCGGCCGGATCCTCCGGAATCCAATGGATATCGCTCCCATCCATGGAGACGAGGCCGACGTCGAAGTTGTCCTTCCGTTTGGCGGAGAAAACGACCTCTTTCCGCTCATAGGAGACGTCGAACGAATTGATCGCCGCAAACCTTAGGGTCAGAGCTTTGCTGCCGTTAAAGAGCTGGTTTTCCCACACTCGGATGTTGGCCAGGCGCACATTCGCCGTGCATTCGAAGTGCGAACAGTAGTCACTGGCCGAGGCCGCTTTTGGAACCCTCTCCCAGGCGGGCGGGACCGGCGTGGATCCAGTGGCACAGCCCGCCAGAAAAAGCGTGATTGCCAGACCTCCCGCTCTGCGATTTTCAGGCATGGTTTCGCATTTTAGCATGTGCTGCTAAATCGCTGATTTTAAAGACTAAACATGCTGTAAACAGTTGGCGGCTAACTTGCTAAATAACCTATGAAAACGAACGAGGAGCAATCACTCAATGGACCTTCAAAAAGAGCTCGTAGAGTCCGGAAATCGACATCAAAAGGGTGGCTGGAAAGCGACCTTGGCCTCACTCGTCCTCCACGGCGGTATCATCGCGCTGATCCTCTTTATCTCCGCTCAGGCGACACAAAAAGTCTCAGCTGAGGACAAGCCCATCCATGCGTTCTTGTCGTCGAAGGCGGCTCCGCCACCGCCTCCCCCTCCGCCACCACCTCCTGCGGCGTCACACGCGGCCTCGACACCGAAGATCGTGAAGCCGGTGCAGGTCAAGCCGCAGACCTTCGTGCAGCCTCGCGAGATTCCGAAGGAAGTCCCCAAAGTGAACATCCCCGTTCCGACGACGAAAGTCGCGCAGGTCGACCCCACTCCGTCGCAGCCGTCGAATGATCCTCCCGGCGCGCAGGAAGGCGGCGTCCCGGGCGGCGTGGTGGGCGGTGTCGTCGGCGGCCAGCAGGGCGGTACGGTCGGCGGCGAAGTCGGCGGTCAGGTCGGCGGCGTCCTCGGCGGTGAAAAAGGCGGCGTCGTCGGCGGAACGCCCGGCGGCACCGGCGAAGGCACCGGCGGCGGAGACAAACCCGCGCCCCCACCGCCTCCTCCCGCGCCCGAGCCGAAAGACGAAGGCCCGCTGCGCGTTGGCGGCGACGTCAAGGCTCCGGTCGCGACCAACCGCGCGAAACCCGATTACACCGACGCGGCCCGCAAGGCTCACATCAGCGGCGTCGTGGTCGTCGAAGCAATCGTGAACAAGCAGGGCGAAGTCGAGCAGGTGAAAGTTCTCAAAGGCCTTCCGATGGGCCTCAGCGAACAGGCCGTCGAAGCCGTCAAGAAGTGGCGCTTCAAGCCGGGCACGCTCAACGGCGAACCGGTCGACGTCATTTTCAGTCTAACCGTGAACTTTACGCTTGAGTAGAGAAGTGATCGTAGCGCCGTCGAGTCGACGGCGCTACGACAACATCCGCGCGGAGGCGCGCTACTCGCCGACCCCCGCCGCCGGCGCCGCGCCCGACTTCTTCCGCGAAATCGCCTTCGCCTGTAGGAACAGCCCGAGGTAATCGCGACCGCCCGCCTTCGAATCGGTGCCCGACATATTGAATCCACCGAACGGATGCACACCCACCAGCGCGCCGGTGCACTTGCGATTCAGATAGAGATTGCCGACGAAAAACTCCTCGCGCGCGCGATCGAGTTTCGACTCATCGTCCGTAAACACCGCGCCCGTAAGTCCGAACTGCGTATTGTTCGCGATGCGCAGCGCGTCGTCGAAATCCTTCGCGCGCGTCACCGCCAGCACCGGCCCGAAAATCTCCTCCTGCGAGATCGTCGCGTCCGGAGCCACGTCGCCGATCACCGTCGGCTCCACGTAGAAACCCTCCGCATCGCGCACTTCGCCGCCGGCCAGAAGCTTCCCTTCGCCCTTGCCCTTCTCGATGTACTCCTTGATCTTCTTCATCGCCGACGCGTTCACCACCGGTCCGAATTGCGACGACCCTTCTTCCGGCGGACCGATGCGCAACGCCTTCGTCTTCTCCACCACCATCGGCACGAGCTTGTCGTAGATCGCGTCGTCGACGATCAGGCGCGAACAGGCCGAACACTTCTGTCCCTGGAATCCGAATGCCGAGGCTACGACGGCGGATGCGGCATCATCGAGATTCTTGTAATCGCGATCGACGATGATCGCGTCCTTGCCGCCCATCTCCGCCACCACGCGCTTGATCCAGAGCTGGCCGGGCTGCGTCTTCGCCGCCTCCTCGTTGATGTGCAGCCCGACTTCCTTCGATCCCGTGAACGAGATGAAGCGCAGGCGCGGACTCATCACCAGCGGATCGCCGACTTCCGCGCCTGAGCCGCTGACGAAATTGACGACGCCGGGCGGCATGCCTGCTTCCTCGAGCAGCGCGAAGAAGCGCCACGCGATCCATGGCGCGTCCGACGACGGCTTGAGCACGATGCAGTTTCCCGTGACGATTCCGGCGGACGTCATGCCGGCCATGATGGCCAGCGGAAAGTTCCAGGGCGGAATCACGCCGCCCACGCCGAGGGGGACGTAGACCAGCGCGTTGTCCTCGGAGGGGATCTTCGTGATCGGCTGTTCGCCGCCCCACCGATACGCTTCTCTGGCGTAAAACTCCAAAAAGTCGATGGCCTCGGCGGTGTCGGCGTCCGCTTCCGGCCACGTCTTGCCGACTTCGTAAACCATCGTCGCCGAGAACTCGTGTTTGCGCTGCCGCATGAGGTCGGCAGTTTTGACGAGCAGTCCGGCGCGTACGTCGACCGGCTGACGCTTCCACGACTCGAACGCCTTCCACGCCGCGTCGAGCGCATGTTCGACGTGCTGCTTGGTCGCTTTGTTAAAGCGGCCCAGGAGTTGCGACTTGTGCGAGGGATTGATCGATTCGAACGTCGGTAAACCCGTGATGCGCTCGCCGCCGATGACGACCGGGTACTCCCGGCCGAACTCCGCGCGCACCGTCGCGAGCGCTGCTTCCATGGCCGCCTTGTTTTCCGGTTTCGTGAAATCGGTGAGCGCCTCGTTACTGAATTCGCTGAGCATTTTTCCTCCGCGCCGTCCTGTTACCCTTCGCGGCGCCGCCGGTATGTACTCGAAAACGCTTGCCATCGCAATCGCGACCCTGCTGCTTCTCGCATCGTGCTCAGCCACGCTGCCGTGGGCGCACGAACCGATCGGGGAGGAGGTCAACCTCTCCTTCGTGATCCGCAACAATCTGCTATTCCTCCCGTCGGCGACAGTCGACGGACATGCCGGCCAGTTCCTTTTCGGAGCCGCCGCGGCGCACACGGCGCTCGATCAGCATTTCGCCGACGCTCTCCCTCGGCTTCCGCGTTCCGGCGAGCGCATGCTGCAGCTCAACGAAAAGGAGTCGCTCGGTTTCAGGCCGGTCGAGATCGATCTCCACAAGGTCGCGGACGGGATCATCGGCGCCGACGTCTGGGGCAACCGCGCGGTCTCGATCGATTACACCTCGGGTCTGCTGACGTATCAGAAGGAAGGGATTCATCCCGAGTTGATGACGCTGTACCGCTTCACCGCCGAGCCGCGCGTCAATGTCATCGTCGACGGGAAGACAATTCCGGCCATCGTCGATACGGCCTCGCCCGATACGTTGACGCTCCCGCGCGGCAACGCCGCCGCCGGCCGGACGCACGCGCGCATCCAGCTCGCCGGAGCCGACCTCGGCACACTCGACGTCAACCTCGCGGACGTCGCCGAAGCGCGCGTCGGCAATCGGATCCTCGCCAAATTTCTGGTAACGATCGACTACGGCAAGCGCGAAGTTGGACTTTGGCGCGATCCCCGCACGCACTAGGCCGGCACGGCGTTCTGCCGATTTCGGGAGGCTATGATTTGCATCATGCGTAAAACGCTCGCGATCCTTTTCTTCAGCGTCGCCACGACCGCGGGCGCGCAATCCTTCCAGTTCCACGGCTTCATCAGCGCGCGCGAGATCTACGTGAATGCGCAGCCCTCCTGGCTTCAGGGTGGCGCCGGCCGTTTCGATGTGGGCGCAGACAGCGTCGACGATCACGCCCTGGTCAGCACCTTCAACGCGCAGATCGGAGCCGACTGGATGCCGTCCACCTGGTTCCTCGTGCACGCCGACGGCGTCGCGCGGCGCCGGCAGTCCGGCGACGTCGCCGGAAAGCGCGTCGGACTCATTCAAGGCTATGCCGACGTCTACAACGATCACTGGCGCCTTCGCGCCGGCGAGTTCTGGCTCCCGACCTCGCGCGAAAACACCGATCCGCTCTGGACGTCGAAGTACACGATCACCTTCTCGGCGCTGAATTCATGGATGGCGCAGGAGGTCCGCCCGATCGGCGCCGACCTGCAGTGGTCGCCGTCGTTCTATGTCACCGCCGGCGTGACCGCCTTCCGCGGCAACGACACGATGGGAACACTGCTCGCCAATCGCGGCTGGACCTTTGGCAATTATCTCGCCGCGTACGGCGAAAATCTTCCGACGCCGGAGCCCGCCCTTACCCGCCCCTTTGGCGAAGACCTCGACGGCAAAAACGGCTACGCCGAACGCATCCGGGTTTCGCTGCCCGAACGCGCCATGCTCCAGTTCACGCACATCGACAATCGCGCCACGATCGCACCGACGGACGTGAAAGGGCAGGAGCCGTGGCTGACGCGCTTCAACATCCTCGGCGGCGAAGCCGGCTCGACCGGCCCGTCCACCGTCGCCGCCGAATGGATGCGCGGATCGACCGAAGTCGGTTTCCCCGGCGGCAGCTTCACGATGAATTTCGACACCGTCTACATCCTGGGCTCCCACAAATTCGGCCACGAACGCCTCAGCGCACGCGTCGAACGCTTCACCACCAGCAACGCCTCCCACCCCGCCGTCGACCACGCCCGCGAAAACGGCCACGCCTGGACCGTCGCCTGGATGCACGAAACCACCCCCCACACCCGCACCGGCCTCGAATACTGCCGCGTCTCCGGCGACAGGCCGGGCGTAGCTCCGGGCTTCGATCCGCGAACAGGCGGTTCCACGGTCACAGCGGAGTACCGTTTCAGTTTTTGAGGAGCGCAGCAAAGGCGCGAGCGGAATCTCTGCGGCGTCGCGCGATTGCCCTCTCATCAGGCCGAGCGTTTACAAACATTCGCATCAACTTCAAGTCGGATCAGCGTGCACCCATCCGATGTCGGCGTGAATCTTCGTAAGCTGATCTCATTGCTGCTGCTCGGGCGGACCCCTTCGCACTCGCTTAGCCCTTCTGGTGGGTTTTCGCGGGCACGGAACAGCATCTTCGCCGCACACAAGATGCTCTTCCCGTTCTGGCATATCGGTGAGTATCTGAGAGACGCCGATAGGATCCGCATCGTAAAGGCGTGTCACATACTCACCCACCGCTTCGCCGAGATCACCGCCCCGCGCCAATACCGCCAGGTGCAGAAGTATTTGATAGCGGGCGCGGGACTTGCGGACGATCCGATAAACCGTATGCAGATATTCTTCAAACAGCTGGGGACGAGTTGGCGGCCCCTCGCCGGGAAAAGTTAACTGATAAAGAACTGAAAGGGTTACATCTGACTGCGGGACTGTATGAATGAGAGCTTCTTCAGCGGAAGGAGTCGGTTGTAGTTCGTAAATCCTGAGGCGGTAGATGGCTTCGGTAATCTCATTCTTAAATATTTCGCGAGATCGAAGCTGATGAAGATCGGAAGTGGTCTTGCATTCGACGATCGCTTTGATAATCTTTCCTTGCAAGTATCCGCTAAGACAATCGTCAGCGACCGCAACGGACGACGAATTACCTGAAACGATCATCGCAAAGGCGAAACAAGCGAATTTCCTCATGGTTGAGCCTGGACGTCAAGGTATGCGAGAGGGTCTGTTTTGGCCAATTTAGCTACTGCGCTCATAAAGGTGCCAGCTGTACGAATACAACCTTTCGTTGTGTATTGCCACCCTTCTCTGCCAGCCTTATCGTACATGCCGTCGCGGCCGGCATGGAGACCAATGCCCTCGTGAACAGTCCCAGGAGAGGGAACATCGTCCTTGATGGATTCAAGCCTGAAGATCCCAGCACTACCAAATTCGCCGGCGCTGGAATCTTTGAGGCTCGTGACTTTTAGGTCATTGTTTAATTTTCTTCAGAGAACAGAGATCAGGTCTCCAGCTTTCTTGCCACCATCGGCGGCAGACATCATATATGCTGTCGCGATGAGAGTCGTTGCTCCTCCATGAATCGCCTTACTGAAAGAGAATTGGAAGGCTCCTTTGTTCGCCTTTCTCGCATAACGCGATCAATGCCTCAAAAATATTCGCCCCGTCAACGTTATGAAAGCACTCGTACAGACTTGTGGCGTGCTCGCGTTGTGTGGTTGAGTGCTCGAATCCGCCGGCTAATTCCTCAGGAGGACGTCTTTTAAACTGCTCTGCGAGTTCAATGAGTTCGTTGCGGAGAGTACTCAATTCCGCGACGGCCCATTCACCGTCGCTGTCGCTGTGAAGCATTAGCGTTGGATACTTCGATGCATCAACCGTTCTTGCAACGGTATCTCTGAACACGCCAAAATCACTGTAGTGTCCCAGTACCCAACCTGTGACCTCCGAGCTCCCATTAAAAAGTGCTAGATAAAGGCTCATGATGTAGTTCGAATGATCATGACATCATTTGATCCGACAAAAGCAGAAAGTTCTTTAGTGAGTACGCAATGCTCAGCGACAGCGATAACGAGTTGCCGCCGCGTTGCGCGCGCCACGGATTCCGCAATGCGGATTTCATCCGTAAAACGAAGTAATGAGCACGCTTTGACAAGCACGAGACGAGTATCGTCCAAGCCGTCGGGCAATATCGATTTCGTCAAATGACCTCCCGTTGGTTGTGCTACGGCGGCCCCAGGTCGTCCCGTCGGATGACGGTACTCTTTGTCTGGACTGGTTGGGTGACGTGAGTATTCGCGCCGGTTACAACCACATGCTCCCGTCCCGTGGCCTCCGCCGCGCCTCGTTCGATCCTTACTTGGCGCGTGTCCGCAACGACCTTTGTATCTTTGATTTCGACGCTCTTCGTCGGAGTCATCGCGTCTGGAACAGCGCTACCTTCTCGCGTCGAGACCTTTTCCGTGTTTTTCGTCATTCCCATGTCTTTGAGAACTCTGGCCTCGCTGGCCCGGCCTCTTGCCATTGGCGTCTCCGCCGCGGCCGCGACCTCGGTTGATTCTGCTTCGGCAATTTCTGCGGACTCAGCCTCGATCGTTTCGATGGCGGCTTGAGGGCCAGCCATCTCGAGCATCTTTGCTCCGTCAATGATCAGGCCGGCCGTCGCGACCACCGGCGCGATACGATCCATTGCCTTTGCCGCGTAATGAGCTGCCGTACTTGCTGCCTGCCTGAGCTGATCCCAGCAACCTCCGACACAAAGAATGACTCGACCGTCGGGATCAGTTGCAGTGACTGGACGGTTGCGCACATAGGCATACCGATTCCAGGACTGTGGCGATTCAGAATCTCCTCCTACTGGGTCCACCGACAAGAATCGTCCCAGACCCGCCCCGTAATACCTTGCATGCATGTAATCCAGCGTGTGCCCGTCGCCCGCCACGATGTCCCGTTCGTGGCCGGTGAACTTCATCGCCTCTTCGGGGGTCTCGTGCGGTGCGAGGTTGATCTCCGCGCCGAAGGGGTAGTAGGCGTGTTCGGCCACCTTGACGCGATTGGCGTCGGTGATCAGGCGGGGAGTGCCGAGGTGGTCGAGATGGTAG